>ERZ835762.277-NODE-277-length-66287-cov-13.023010_pt1 | contig 66287 bp, 52 predicted proteins | sample MGYA00519687_ERZ835762 | MGnify/ENA primary metagenome ERZ835762 (study PRJEB31850, sample SAMEA3708783) | human gut metagenome | biome: human gut; feature: human-associated habitat; material: faeces | place: China | collected 2014 ... | reverse complement strand
TGGATGGTTACTTCCACCACGAAGCGTCCATCGAAGGTGGTCAGCACCTGAACGTGAACGTCATGAACCGTGAAATGCTGCTCGACGCGATGGAACATCCTGAGAAATATCCTCAGCTGACCATCCGCGTATCTGGCTACGCAGTACGTTTTAACTCCCTGACGAAAGAACAGCAGCAGGACGTTATCACCCGTACTTTCACTCAGTCCATGTAAGTGGAATTGACTGAAATCACGCGTTAACAAGCGTACAATAAAGGCTCCACGTCAGTGGGGCCTTTTTAGCACCCTCTCCACCTCAGTCTCTTTTGTCCGCTATCTATACTGAATGGATAACAGCCAAAACAGACTTAACACAGCCGGCTTTGAGCTGTGCATACACAGGCCCCGGACGGGCCGATGATGGAGATATCACCGCAATGTCAACTATTGGTCGTATTCACTCCTTTGAATCCTGTGGCACCGTCGATGGCCCGGGTATCCGCTTTATCACCTTTTTCCAGGGCTGCCTGATGCGCTGCCTGTACTGCCATAACCGCGACACCTGGGACACGCACGGCGGTAAAGAAGTCACCGTCGACGATCTGATGAAAGAGGTGGTGACCTATCGCCACTTTATGAACGCCTCCGGCGGCGGTGTGACCGCGTCCGGCGGTGAAGCCATTCTTCAGGCTGAGTTTGTCCGCGACTGGTTCCGCGCCTGCCATAAAGAAGGCATTCATACCTGCCTCGACACCAACGGCTTTGTACGTCGCTACGATCCGGTGATTGATGAACTGCTCGAAGTGACCGATCTGGTGATGCTCGATCTCAAACAGATGAATGATGAGATCCACCAGAATCTGGTGGGCGTCTCCAACCACCGCACGCTGGAGTTTGCCAAATACATTGCCGACAAGGGCATCAAAACCTGGATCCGCTACGTGGTTGTTCCTGGCTGGTCAGATGACGACGACTCCGCGCACCGCCTGGGAGAATTTACCCGCGACATGGGCAACGTCGAGAAAATCGAGCTTCTGCCCTATCACGAGCTGGGTAAACATAAATGGGTGGCCATGGGTGAAGAGTACAAGCTTGATGGCGTGAAGCCGCCGAAAAAAGAGACGATGGAACGCGTCAAAGGTATTCTTGAACAGTACGGTCACAAAGTGATGTATTAAAGAAAAGGCCCGGTGAGAACCGGGCCTTTTTTATTCTATTTAAAGACGCCGTTAATAACGGAAGTCACAATCGCAGTACTCAGCGCAATTAAGACCAGGTCGTCACCCACTACGCGCCATTCGTAGCCGGGATAGGAAGGAAGCTGGTCCAGCATTGAGGCCGGAACGGCCTTCTTCGCAATACCCGGAGGCAGTGGTTTACCGCGCGCCAGGTTTTTTGCGATCCCCGGGGGCAGTGACTTATAGCCCGTTAAGCCGTAATTCACGGCAAGATGACGGACATGATCGAAGCTCACGCGAGCATCAACGTCATTACCGACATCTTTGCTGTTTTTGAAGTTCTTATCCGATTTTCCAGGGTTATCCTGTCCGCTATTTTGCTTATTACCATGGTTACCGGAGTTACCAGAATTCCCGTTACCATGATTGCCGCCATTACCTTGTCCGCCACCGTTTCCGTGACCACCGCCGTTCCCGTTGCCAGGATTAGCCATGACCGGAGCCGTTGCAAACGTTAAAGACAACACTACGGCAAGTGCGGTAGTGGAAAAACGACGTATAGACATGATTGTTGCCTTTTAGTGGTAGAACTCATTTGAATTATCGCCAGGGGGGAAAAACAAACAATACGTAAAAGTCTTATATGTGACAGGGACAAAAAAGCCTGTCGATGACAGGCTTTTATTTAATCAGGCGTGTGCCACCGGCGTTGGATGTTCGCCCGCTTTACGCAGCAGCATTAAGAGATAAATAAACGACACGCTGGCGATCATGATAAACAGTAAATTGTCGGAATAATTTTGCATCAGCATCGCGGTAAACGTCGGCCCTAATAAGCTGCCGATGGTATAGCTCAGTAAAAGCGCCTGGTTCATTGCCACGAGCTGGTGATGCTCAACTTTCTCACAGGCCCACGCCATCGCGACCGGATAAAGCGTAAAACCTGCCGCTCCAAGAATAAACAGCGCGGGTGCCATCGCGGCATTGCTGAGCATGGCGAGGCATCCCATGATCACCACGAAGACCTGAACGCGCAGCACCAGCAGACGGCCAAAGCGATCAGCCAGACGGCCTATTGGCCATTGTCCAACAATACCCGCACTCACCATCACCGCCATCCAGAAGCCAATTCCGGAGTCGCTGACGCCCTGATGGTTCAGATAAAGCGGCATCAGGCCATAGAGCGAGCCCAGTACAATCCCCGAGATAATGCAGCCGTTAACGCCCAGACGCGCCTGACGCAGTCTCAGCATGGGCCAGACGTGGGTTGCTTCCTGGTGTTCACTGTTCTGGTTCACAATGCGCGTAAAGAGCAGCGGCAGGATTGCGGCCAGCACCATGCCCGTTACCCACGGCAGAACGCTCATCAGGTCGGTTGGCAGCTTGCTCACCATCAGTTGTCCCAGCACGGTGCCGACATAGTAAACCATCATGTAGGCAGCCAGCAGGCGTCCGCGGTTGCGGGAGGTGCCGCTGCACATCAGCGCACTTTCAACGACCACCCAAATCATCGCGCAGCCTACACCGGCGATAAAGCGCCATGCCATCCAGCTCCAGAAGCCGACCATCAGGCCCAGCCCCGCACATCCGGCGGCGAAAATCAGCGAGGCCAGATAATAGCTGCGGTTAAAGCCAAAGCGCTTAATCAGGCTCCCGGTCACCAGCGTTCCAAGAAGGTTGCCGGTAAAAAAGGACGAGCTGACCATACCCACCTGCCAGGTCGGTAAGTTTTCATGGGCGAGCCACAGCGGGACGAGCGTATTTAACACTGCGATCGCCAGGGTCAACAAAAGCAGGCCACAGAGCAACAGCAGCACTGGCCGGGTATAGGTGGTCATGGATTAAAAACCGCGAGGAAGTTCAGATTTCGTGCGCATCATGCCACTGGCAAAAACAAAGTCAATCCACTGATTTAGCCGCCTCGCACAATATGTTCCCTGTCGATTTAAAAAACTTATCCTGCTAATGCCACGCCTGCTATAGATATTAATTATGTCTCTGTTTTCATTTATTAATGGGGAAAATTAAAACAAAACGACAGTCGAAAAATTTCATGATCGAAAAAAGAAAAAGCCGGGCACTCTGGCCCGGCTTGATATAACCAAATGAAACGTTAACTGGCGACAGCCATACCAACGGTCATATGCAACCCGTAGAACACGCCGCGACCAATCAGTTCACCCGCCAGTACCAGCACAAAAGCCAGTGACAGCAGCGGCAGCGCCGGCTGATATCCTTTGAGCTGAGGGGCAATCCAGAATACCAGCGCGGCGACCAGCAGAACGATACGCCAGGCCATCAGCGCACCGTAGTCCGGCACCAGGGCAGAGGCCTGCTGAATAGAGCTGTGAATGGTTGCCAGTTCAGAACCCTGCATCAGGGCGACTATCGCACTCACTACCAGCGCCAGCAGCGAAACAGCGGGCAGCAGACGCATTGCCCATCCGTCGACACCCGCCACGCGCAGCAGCAGGTAGCCCAGCAGCGGCCCGCCGATAAACATCGTCAGGAAGAAGCTCATTGGCGTCCAGACGCTGTACCAGGTGGGGACGGTATCGATGGTGTTATAGACACGTATCATCATCCACACGAACACCACGCCCAGCACCATGGTCACAATCAGCCACAGGCTGCGCAGACCCGCAGGCAACTTCTTCATAGCGGCCAGCAGCCAGCCCAGCCCACCGACGGCAAAGAAAATTGCGCCACTGGCGATCTCATTACTGAGGGATGAGGCACCCACGCGGTTCAGGGAGTTAAACGCGCGCATCGGCGAACCCAGGTGCAGCGTAGAGGCGATAAAGCCGATCCCCATCAGCACCCACAGGCCAAACATACTCAACACCAGGCGCTGCTGCTGTTCAGCATTGAGACGACCTTTCAACAACGCCAGCGCGAGCACAATGAAGCCGCCCGCTACGCACTGACCAAAGACCGTGAAGATCATCAGCGGCCATTCATGCCATCCACTTCCCATCTCACACCTCCTTCGGATTTGCCAGGTAGCCGGTGGTGTCACCTGTAGGACGGCTGTTGGCGTTAGGTTTAATCACAATACTCGGCTTCGTGAAGTGCGCAGACGGCAGCGGTGCCACGGCGGCAAGCTGACCGTGTTTTTGACGCAGCTCTTCAATAGGGCCGAAGTCCAGCGCGCGCAGCGGACAGGACTCAACGCAAATCGGCTTTTTGCCATCCGCTACGCGGGTGTGGCAGCCGTCGCATTTGGTCATGTGGCCTTTAGCGGCGTTGTACTGCGGCGCGCCGTACGGACAGGCCATATGACAGTAGCGACAGCCAATGCAGACATCTTCATCCACCACCACAAAACCGTCTTCTCGCTTGTGCATCGCCCCGCTCGGGCAGACTTTTGTACAGGCGGGATCTTCACAGTGGTTACAGGCAATTGACAGGTAATACGCAAAGACGTTCTGATGCCAGACGCCGTTATCTTCCTGCCAGTCGCCCCCGGCGTATTCGTAGATGCGACGGAAGCTCACGTCCGGCGTCAGGTCTTTGTAATCTTTGCAGGCCAGCTCGCAGGTTTTGCACCCGGTGCAACGGCTGGAATCAATAAAAAATCCATACTGAGTTGTCATCGGTTACTCCTTAAACCTTTTCAACCTGGACAAGGTTAGTGTGGGATGGGTTACCCTTCGCCAGCGGCGACGGACGCTGTGTGGTCAGTACGTTAATACTGCCTGCCTGGTCGATGCGGTTGGCATCCGGGCTGTACCAGGCCCCTTCCCCTAACGCCACCACGCCGGGCATCATGCGCGGGGTGACTTTGGCTTCAATATGCACCTCGCCGCGACCGTTGAAGATGCGCACGCGATCGCCATTGCTGATGCCGCGCGCTTTCGCGTCCATCGGGTTGATCCACATCTCCTGGCGGCAGGCGGCTTTCAGCACGTCGACGTTACCGTAGGTGGAGTGAACACGCGCTTTGTAGTGGAAACCGGTCAATTGCAGCGGGAATTTCGCCGTCAGCGGATCGTTATAGTTTTCAAAGCCCGGCGTGTAGATCGGCAGCGGATCGATAACATCCCCTTCCGGCAGCTCCCAGGTGTAGGCGATTTTTGCCAGCGCTTCGGAATAGATTTCGATTTTGCCCGACGGCGTGGTCAGCGGGTTCGCCTGCGGATCTTCACGGAACGCTTTGTACGCCACGTGGTGTCCTTCCGGATCGCGCTGTTTGTACATCCCCTGCTTGCGGAAGGTATCAAAGTCAGGGAGGTCAGGAATTGCCTTACGGGAGAGTTCATGCAGATGGCGCATCCACCCTTCCTGAGTACGCCCCTCGGTGAACTGCTGCTCAACGCCAAGACGTTTCGCCAGCTCAGAGGTCATTTCATAAATGGTTTTGCACTCGAAGCGCGGTTTAATCGCCTGGTCGGTAAAGATCACGTAGGACATGTTGCCGCAGGAGGCGTCCAGCGCGAAATCCATCTGCTCAGAGGCGGTGCAGTCCGGCAGCAGGATATCGGCATATTTTGCCGAGGAGGTCATGTGGCAGTCGATCACCACAATCATCTCGCACTTCTTGTCGTCCTGCAGGATTTCATGGGTGCGGTTGATTTCAGAGTGCTGGTTGATGAGACAGTTGCCGGCGTAGTTCCAGATCATCTTGATCGGCACGTCCAGCTTGTCCTTACCGCGCACGCCGTCGCGCAGGGCGGTCATTTCCGGGCCACGTTCAATCGCATCGGTCCACATAAACATGGAGATGCTGGTCTGAACCGGGTTATCCAGCGTTGGCATACGTTCAAACGGCACTTCATATGAGCCTTCACGCGCGCCGGTGTTACCGCCGTGAATACCGACGTTGCCGGTCAGAATGGAGAGCATGGAAATGGCACGGGTCGCAATTTCACCGTTCGCATGACGCTGCGGACCCCAGCCCTGGCTAATGTAGGCTGGTTTGGCTGAGCCAATCTCACGCGCCAGCTGAACGATACGCTCTGCCGGGATGCCGGTGATGGTGGAGGCCCACTCCGGCGTTTTCGCCACGCCGTCGCTGCCCTGTCCTAGAATATACGCCTTGTAATGACCGTTAGCAGGTGCGCTGGCGGGCAGGGTTTTCTCGTCATAGCCGACGCAGTATTTATCCAGGAAAGGCTGATCGACGAGGTTTTCGGTGATCATCACCCACGCCAGCGCTGAGACCAGGGCCGCATCGGTACCCGGACGTATTGGGATCCACTCGTCTTCACGTCCGGCACCGGTGTCGGTATAGCGCGGATCGATGATGATCATGCGGGCATTGGATTTGGCGCGCGCCTGTTCGAGGTAGTAGGTTACTCCACCACCGCTCATGCGGGTTTCACCCGGGTTGTTACCGAACAGCACGACCAGCTTACTGTTTTCGATATCTGACGGGCTGTTGCCGTCCGCCCAGCCGCCGTAGGTGTAGTTCAGACCCGCCGCGATCTGCGCCGAGGAGTAGTCGCCATAGTGATTAAGATAACCGCCGCAGCAGTTCATCAGGCGCGCCACCAGCGTTTTTCCCGGCGGCCAGGAACGGGTCAGCGTGCCGCCGAGCGTCCCGGTACCGTAGTTCAGGTAGATGGATTCGTTGCCGTACTCTTTAATAAGGCGCTGCATATTGGTGGCGATGATATCGTAGGCTTCATCCCAGCTAATCCGCTCGAACTTACCTTCCCCACGCTTACCGACACGCTTCATCGGATATTTCAGGCGGTCCGGATTATAGACGCGGCGACGCATGGAGCGACCACGCAAACACGCACGAACCTGATGTAACCCTTCGTAGTTATCGTCCCCGGTATTGTCGGTTTCGACATATTTAATTTCGCCATCCACCACATGCATACGCAGCGGACAACGGCTACCGCAGTTAACGGTACAGGCACTCCACACCACTTTTTCCGGCGAAGTGGCCGGAGACAGAGCATCTGCCGCCGACGCCAGTCGGGTAAAAGGGAGCGTGAAGGCACTACTGGCTACTGCCAGGCCGCCTATTGCCGTGGTTTTCATCAACCCACGGCGAGTGACCTCGGCAGCCATTAATGCTTCAGGCGCGTTGATTTTCATAGAGACTCACTTTGGTTGCTCACAAAGAAAAGAGAGGCGGCGCAAACCGCTATGTAGTTTTATATATAACGAATATTATCGTTATCAGCTTTTTATGCTGACTTTCATTCGAAGGAGTATTACTACTTTAGAGGGAGAGGTTATTGCGTCGTATCAAACCAAAGGCATAAAAAAAGCGCCCTGAGGCGCTTTTTTGTTTTAAGACAAATTATTAGCCGATGTACTGCTGGCCTTTCATGTATGGACGCAGCACTTCAGGGATCTCGATACGACCGTCTGCCTGCTGATAGTTTTCCAGCACGGCAACCAGGGTACGGCCCACAGCCAGGCCAGAACCGTTCAGGGTATGCACCAGACGGGTTTTCTTATCAGATTTGCTGCGGCAACGTGCCTGCATGCGGCGCGCCTGGAAATCCCAGACGTTAGAGCAGGAGGAGATTTCACGGTAAGTATTCTGCGCAGGTACCCACACTTCCAGATCGAAGGTTTTGCAGGCACCAAAGCCCATATCACCGGTGCACAGCGCCATACGACGGTATGGCAGACCCAGCAGCTCCAGCACTTTTTCAGCGTGGCCGGTCATCTCTTCCAGCGCGTCCATGGATTCTTCAGGACGGACGATCTGCACCATCTCAACTTTGTCGAACTGGTGCATACGGATCAGACCGCGCGTGTCGCGACCGTAAGATCCTGCTTCAGAACGGAAGCACGGAGAGTGCGCCGTCAGTTTGATTGGCAGGTCGTCTTCGTCGATGATCTCATCACGCACGAGGTTAGTCAGCGGCACTTCCGCGGTTGGGATCAGCGCGTAGTTGCTGCTGTCTGCTTCCTCGTCCAGCGGACGGGTATGGAACAGGTCGCCGGCAAATTTCGGCAGCTGGCCCGTACCGTACAGCGTATCGTGGTTGACCAGATACGGCACATAGGTTTCGCTGTAGCCATGCTGCTCGGTGTGCAGATCCAGCATGAACTGCGCCAGCGCGCGGTGCAGATGGGCAATCTGGCCTTTCATCACCACGAAGCGAGAACCGGTCAGCTTAACCGCTGCCGCAAAATCCAGGCCCGCGTGCATTTCGCCCAGCGTCACGTGGTCGCGCACCTCGAAGTCAAACTCACGAGGCGTACCCCAGCGTTTCACTTCAACGTTGTCGTTTTCATCTTTACCGACAGGCACGCTGTCGTCAGGAATATTCGGGATAGCCAGGGCAATATCACGAATTTCGGCCTGAAGAACATCCAGTTCAGCTTTCGCCTGATCCAGTTCTTCACCCAGCTTGTTCACTTCCAGGCGTAATGGCTCAATATCTTCCCCGCGCGCTTTCGCCTGGCCGATGGATTTCGATCGAGAGTTACGCTCTGCCTGCAGATTTTCAGTTTGTACCTGCAGTACTTTACGACGCTCTTCAAGAGCGCGCAGCTTATCTACATCCAGCTTAAAGCCCCGGCGTGCCAGTTTTTCAGCGACTGCGTCTGGCTCATTACGCAGCAGATTGGGATCGAGCATGCTTATCCTGTGCTTATCGAATTAAAATAGGAAATGTGACCACAGCCTGCGGTCACAAGGATACAATTGCCAACATTACCGCAACGATTGAACTAACGGTAGCGTTTTATAGGGCTATTTTGATCCTGTCCGGCGAGCCAGGTGAGCTTTTCACCAATCTTGCCTTCAAGACCTCTGTTTGTGGGGTGATAATAGCGCGTTTGTGCCATCTCCTGCGGGAAATATTCCTCCCCGGCGGCGTAGGCATTGGGTTCATCATGAGCGTAGCGGTACTCCTGCCCATACCCCATCTCTTTCATCAGTTTGGTCGGCGCGTTACGCAGGTGAACCGGCACATCGTAGTCCGGACGCTCACGCGCATCAGACATCGCTGCCTTGAAGGCGGTATAAACCGCATTGCTTTTCGGCGCACAGGCCAGATAGACAATCGCCTGCGCAATGGCGCGCTCACCTTCTGCGGGTCCAACCCGGGTGAAACAGTCCCAGGCCGACAGTGCGACCTGCATGGCGCGAGGATCGGCATTTCCGACATCTTCTGAGGCAATCGCCAGACAGCGGCGCGCGACGTATAGCGGATCGCCACCCGCAGTAATAATACGCGCATACCAGTACAGCGCCGCATCCGGCGCGCTGCCGCGCACGGACTTATGCAGCGCCGAAATTAAATCGTAAAAACGGTCGCCTTTATTATCGAACCGCGCGCTGCGTTCCCCGGCAATTTCGGTGAGCAGTTCCGGCTTCAGCACCCGCTTCCCGGCGTCGTCGACCTCAGCCATGTCGGCCATCATCTCCAGCGTGTTCAGCGCCCGACGCGCATCGCCGTTGACCAGCTCGGCAATCGCACGACGCGTCTCGTCAGGCAGAACGATATCCTGTACGCCGTAGCCGCGCGATTTGTCGTCCATCGCCTGAGTGAGAACCTTTTCGATATCCTCAGTCGTCAGCGATTTGAGCAGGTAAACGCGCGCACGGGAAAGCAGCGCCGAGTTCAGCTCAAACGACGGGTTTTCGGTGGTCGCCCCAATGAAGAAGATCGTGCCGTCTTCAATATGCGGCAGGAAGGCATCCTGCTGGCTCTTGTTGAAGCGATGGACTTCGTCGACAAAAAGAATGGTGCGGCGTCCGGCGTTGCGGTTCTGACGCGCACGCTCGATAGCCTCACGGATCTCCTTCACGCCGGACGTCACCGCCGAGATACGCTCAACGTCCGCGTTGGCATAACGGGCTATCACTTCTGCAAGCGTAGTCTTGCCGGTGCCTGGGGGCCCCCAGAGGATCATGGAGTGCAAATGCCCCGCCTCAATGGCGCGCGGCAAGGGCTTACCGGCAGCCAGCAGGTGCTGCTGACCGATGTACTGCGCTAAATTTTCTGGCCGCATACGGGCGGCCAGAGGTTGAAACGCGTTATCTGAAAAATCGAGCGACAAATTGCCCACTCACGCCTCTTACTTATTGCGTTGGTCGTCCACCGTTACGCCCTTCGGCGGGGTAAAGGTGAACTTCGATGCATCAACGGCGCCGTTCTGCTGAGATTTGAGCTGATAGCTGCTACGCTGATCGTCCTGCTCAACCGCGCCGAACTGATTAATGGTACCGTTGGTGCTGACATTGATGGTGAACTGCTTCAGGTTGCCGTTGCTGCCTTTCGGCGTCAGGACAAACTCGTCACCCGTCTGTTTAATATTGTACTGCTGCCAGTCGCTGGCCTGGTTACGGGCAATCAGCATAAATGGCGTATTGCTGGTGGCATCTTTCAGCCAGGTCGCAGTAGCCTGCTCAACGAACGGGTTGTAGAACCATAAGGTTTTACCGTCAGACACCAGGATGCTTTCATCCGGCTGGGTCATGTGCCAGTTAAACAGATTTGGGCGTTTTACCCACAAGTCCCCCTGACCTTCCTGCACCGCGTTGCCGCTGCCGTCCGTCACTTTCTGCGTGAAGCTGGCGTGGAAGCTGCTTACTTTATCCAGTCGGCTTTTAAGGTCGCTGGCTGCATCAGCCCAGACGCTGCTGGCGACAAAACTGGTGAGTAATGCACAGGCGATGGCGATTTTTTTCATTGTTATTCCTTAAAATACGTCTTCCCGAAATGGGGTTTCCGTCTTCTATTCTGGACCTGCCCGGAGGCAGGCGACAGAAGAAAATGCTTAATTTTGGCTAATTTACCCTTCTTTGCAATCTCGGAAGGTTAATCAAACGGTGGCGGAGCCAGCACCTCGCGGTTACCGTTATGCCCCTGCTCGCTCACAATGCCCTGCGCTTCCATCTGCTCGATGATGCGCGCAGCGCGGTTATAGCCGATGCGGAACTGACGCTGTACGCCAGAGATAGACGCTTTACGTTTTTCGGTAACGAAATTCACCGCCTGATCGAATAACGGATCCAGCTCTTCACCGCCGTCAAAGCCACCGCCGCCGCCTTCGCTTTCCGTATCGCTGGTGATGCCATCGACGTATTGCGGACGACCGCGCGCTTTCCAGTCCTGCACGACCGCGTGCACTTCCTGGTCGCGCACGAACGCGCCGTGAACACGCACCGGAGAGGTGGAGTTCGGCCCGGAATAGAGCATGTCACCCATTCCCAGCAGCGACTCTGCACCGCCCTGGTCAAGAATGGTACGGGAGTCAATTTTACTTGATACGGTAAAGGCGATACGCGTCGGAATGTTCGCTTTAATCAGACCGGTGATAACGTCCACGGAAGGACGCTGGGTCGCCAGCACAAGGTGAATACCGGCCGCACGCGCTTTCTGCGCCAGACGGGCAATCAGCTCTTCCACTTTCTTACCGACGGTCATCATCAGGTCAGCGAATTCGTCGACCAGCACCACGATATAAGGCAGTTTTTCCAGCACCGGATGCTGGGCATCCATGCTGTCACCCGGCTTCCAGTACGGATCCGGAATCGGACGGCCCATGCGCGCCGCTTCGGCGATTTTCTCGTTATAGCCGGCCAGGTTACGCACGCCCAGCGCAGACATCAGCTTGTAGCGGCGTTCCATCTCATTCACGCTCCAGCGCAGGGCGTTGGCGGCGTCTTTCATGTCGGTGACCACTTCAGTCAGCAGATGTGGAATACCTTCATAGACCGACAGTTCGAGCATTTTCGGGTCGATCATGATGAAACGCACATCTTCCGGCTGCGCTTTATAGAGCATGCTGAGGATCATGGCGTTCACACCGACGGACTTACCGGAACCGGTGGTACCCGCGACCAGCAGGTGAGGCATTTTTGCGAGGTCTGCCACCACCGGATCGCCAGCGATATCTTTACCCAGCACCACGGTCAGTGGGGATGGGTTATCACGGAACTTGGTGTTATCCAGCACTTCACGCAGGTAGACGGTCTGACGTTTCTTGTTCGGCAGCTCAAGACCAACGTACGGTTTGCCCGGTATCACTTCCACCACGCGCACCGCAACGGTTGACAGCGAACGCGCCAGGTCGCGGGACAGGTTGGAAATACGCGCGGCTTTTACGCCCGGCGCCAGGTTCAGTTCAAAACGGGTGATCACAGGACCCGGCGAGTAGTTCACCACGTCCGCCTTGATACGGAAGTCAGCCAGACGGGCTTCAACCAGACGGGCCATCTGCTCCAGCGCAAACGTATCAACCGGCTCGACTTCAGCTGGCGGCGGCGTCAGCAGATCCAGCGACGGCAGCGGCGTGCTTGGACGCTGCAGCGGACGGCTGTCACCGTTACGCATCAGCAGCGGGTGAATCAGGCTCTCCTGCGGCTGTGGCGCAGGCTGCTGGAACTGCGGCGGTTGCTGAACAGGTTGATGTGGCTGCGCATACGGCTGCTGAACAGGTTGCTGCGGCTGCGCGTAGGCCTGTGGTGCTGGCTGCTGGCGCACAGGCTCCGCTTCCGGCATCACGCTCGGGGTAAATAAAGGCTCGCTTGGGCCATCATCCACCAGATCTTTCATCGGCGAGAATTCAAAGTCCGACAGCGAGAACGGATTTGCCCCTGCAGGCTGTTCACCGGAGTAACGCTGCTGCTGCGTTGCCGCAAACTGGCGCGCTAATTCGGCTTCTGCCGCATCATCTTCGTCTTCCAGCGCAGGTTCGTCGTGCTGATAGTCTTGACCGTAGCGCTGATTCTGCTGCGCAGCGAACTGGCGGGCCAGCTCGTCCTGCTGCATTTCATCAGCATCATCGTCGTACTCAGACTCGCGCGCTTTTTCTTCAGCCATGCGCTGGGAAGGCAGCTTGATGCCATAAGAAGCAAGCTCACGGCGGGTTGGCACGCGGACGCGGTTAGGACGAGGCAGTTGCGGACCAATCCCCTCTTTCACCTGAGGACGCGGTGCGCCCCCTGTTGCCAGGCTAAAGACCGGTGCCGCCGCTGCTGCGGCCGCAGTAGCCTGCTTAACGCCTTCCGCTACGGGTGCTACAGCAGGCGTCGGGTCGACCGGCGGAACAGAAACAGAAGGCGCCTTCGTCACCGGCTCCTGCACCGGTTCAGGCACAGGCTGATACCAGGCGGCCAGCTGTTCGCGTTCACGCGCACGGCGCTCTTCGACTTCTTCAAAATAGTACAGCGGTGGACGCGCAGGCTTCACCTCTTCCACGATTTCAGGCTCAGGTTCAGGCTGCGGTGCAACGTAAGGCTGCACAGGTTCAACGGGTTCAGGCACGTACTCCTGATAAGGCTGCTGCCACTGTTCCTGCTGCACGGGGATGTAGCTTTCAGGTTCAGGCGCAATAACGGGCTCCGGCGTATGAACACCCGGCGCAGTCTGCCAGTCAACCTGAGGTTGCTGAATAACGGATTCCGGCGGCGGGACCGGCGCGGATGGCATCACGGCGTCGACAGGCGCGGCATACGCCTGCGCAGCGGTCGTCGCGGCGGCGGCAGCCGCAACCGGCTCGGTAACCGAGTGGCCGTTCAACAGTGGATCGTATTCGTCGAAGTCACCCGGCGTGGCACGGCTACCGGAAAAAAGCACATCATCAGGATCGACGGCGGTACCTGCTGCACGGTACTCAACCTGCTCGTCTTCATCCATGCGTTTACCGGAGAAGAGCGCCGCATCGGTTTTACGGCCCAGCGGGTTGGCAAATTTCTCAGCAACACGCTGGCGACGCGCCAGCGCACCGCGCAGAATTCGGGCACGACGAGACTCGCGACGCTGCACAGGCGCATCGTCTTCCTCTTCATCTTCGTATTCGTCTTCATCCACCCACGTATCGTCACGACGGGTACGGTTACTGGCGAAGGTCAGAATGGTGAGGATAAAGCTGCCAATTTTCTCGGCAATGCTCACCCAGGACCAGCCGGTAAACAGCGTCAGCCCGGCGGCCCAGATGCACAGCAGCGCCAGCGTGCCGCCGCTGCTGTGCAGCATCGGCTGAAGTGCGGAACTTAATAAGCTGCCGATTACCCCGCCAGAGGCGAAGTACCAGATATCATCCGCATTGATCGCTGCCAGCCCGCAGGAGGTGAGGATCAGCGCCAGCGCGCCAATCAGGCGCAGCGAGACGGCGAAATAGTCGATGTAATCATCGTTCTGACGATGACGCCACGCAAACCAGCATCCGCCAATGATAATGACGGGAAGGGTGTAGGCCATCACACCGAAAATGAAAAACAGCGTGTCCGCAAGCCAGGCACCGGGGACACCGCCTAAATTATGGATAGGCTCATGCCATGCAGTTTGTGACCAGCTGGGATCAGAGGGGTTGAAACTGAGTAAGGCTGCCATCAGCCAGACGGCAAAAAGGGCAATAACAATCAGCAAAGCCTCGAGGAGACGACGTCCGCTGCTTAGCTTCGATAGTGTGACTTCTTTGTCTTCAGTGTATTCCTGGCTCAAGAAAGGCTCTCCAGGTATCAGGCATATCCTGCCTGTTTGCTAAAACGGACAACAGCGCCGGGACTCCCCGGCACTGTTGCTGTATGGATTAACAGGAGTGTAATCAAACTACGCTGATTTTGCACCTGTTCCGTGTTAGCGCGTCTTAATAACCAGACGATTGCTCTGTTTGACCTCTTCCATTACCACATAAGTACGGGTGTCGTTCACGCCCGGCAGACGCAACAGGGTTTCCCCCAGCAGCTTACGGTAGGCGGACATATCAGGCACACGGGTTTTCAACAGGTAGTCGAAATCACCGGACACCAGATGACACTCTTGAATTTCTTCAAGTTTTTGTACAGCGGCGTTAAATTGCTCAAACACATCCGGCGCACCACGATTCAGAGTAATCTCAACAAATACCAGAAGTGAGGCATCAAGATAATGCGGGTTCAGCAGAGCCGTATAGCCCTGAATAAAACCCTGTCTTTCCAGTCGGCGCACACGCTCAAGGCACGGCGTCGGGGAAAGTCCCACACGTTTTGAAAGCTCGACGTTGGAAATACGCCCATCCTTTTGCAATTCATTCAGAATGTTACGATCGATACGGTCGAGATCTTTGCCAGGGCGCTTCTTGCTATCTACCATTATTATTGTCTCTCTGTATTCCTTCCCTACTCCTGCCTGGACCCTGTGCACATCACTGTTCAGAGCCTGTACCCGTTAGTCATCACATCGCCTGGTTTTGTATTAGACGCGATGCGGATTCGGGTTCTGTTGGTAAGAAGACCGTTGCCCGAAGGCTGTCACCGACATCACGTATGGCGTCTGTCCACGCCATGCGTAGATTTCACTGACCCGGTAAAAATGGCATTTACGTGCATGCCTATGCGGCATACGGTTAACGCGGTTTTTTTCTTCCTTGAATGTTTTCGCAAAAGCGCAGGGGATTGTCAAAGCAAAACATCGTTTTTTAGTACAACATGCCGGATATTCATTACGACAGGGTATTAATCCTCATTTTATTGCCTTATAAACGACCGGTTTTCTTAAGAAAGCGTGATGTTATCGCGCGAGATTCATCGTCCACGGCTATTACACAGATTGATATCAAAATTGCTGCGCTCTTTTTTTACGGCAACAAATTCCCTACAATCCAGCCAAATGTCTGCCAACAACAATGGGGATCTCATGGGCACGGCCAAACACAGTAAGCTGCTAATCCTTGGTTCTGGACCTGCGGGATATACCGCGGCGGTCTACGCTGCACGCGCTAACCTGCACCCGGTACTCATCACCGGCATGGAAAAAGGCGGTCAGCTGACCACCACCACCGAAGTGGAAAACTGGCCAGGGGACCCGAACGACCTGACCGGGCCGCTGCTGATGGAGCGCATGCACGAGCATGCCGCTAAATTCGAAACCGAAATTCTGTTCGATCACATCAACAAGGTCGACCTGCAGAACCGTCCGTTCCGCCTGACGGGTGACAGCGGTGAATACACTTGTGACGCGCTGATCATCGCTACCGGCGCCTCTGCCCGTTATCTCGGTCTGCCATCCGAAGAAGCGTTTAAAGGCCGCGGGGTTTCTGCCTGCGCAACCTGCGACGGTTTCTTCTATCGCAACCAGAAAGTCGCGGTTATCGGCGGCGGTAACACCGCGGTGGAAGAAGCGCTTTATCTGGCCAACATTGCCTCTGAAGTGCACCTGATCCACCGTCGCGAGACCTTCCGCGCGGAGAAGATCCTGATCAAACGCCTGATGGACAAAGTGGCAAGCGGCAACATCGTGCTGCACACCAACCGCACCCTGGAAGAGGTGACGGGCGACCAGATGGGCGTTGCCGGTCTGCGTATCCGTGATACCCAGAACACCGATAACGTCGAAACGCTGGAAGTGGCGGGTCTGTTCGTGGCTATCGGCCACAGCCCGAACACCGCAATCTTCGAAGGCCAGCTGGAGCTGGAAAACGGCTACATCAAAGTGCAGTCCGGCATTCACGGTAATGCGACTCAAACCAGCATCCCGGGCGTATTCGCGGCCGGCGACGTAATGGACCACATTTACCGTCAGGCGATCACCTCTGCGGGCACCGGCTGTATGGCCGCGCTGGACGCTGAACGCTACCTCGATGGGCTGGCTGAACAAGGTAAATAATCTTTACAAGTCAGTAACAAACGTAAATAAAGGCGGCGATAAGTCGCCTTTATTGTCTCCCCGTTGTAACATTGCGCTGCCCAACTTCTAATAACGTCACCTGCAAAGTACGCAATGGAAAAAACCCGTCAACAAGAGTTAACACGCTGGCTGAAACAGCAAAGCGTTCTTTCCCGCCGCTGGCTTACGATTTCCCGTATTTTGGGTTTCATCAGCGGTCTGTTGATTGTTGCCCAGGCATGGCTGCTGGCCCGCATTCTTAATCACATGATCATGGAGAACATTCCCCGCGAAGCGCTCCTGCTGCCCTTTATTGTCCTGATCCTGATTTTTATCCTGCGCGCCTGGGTGGTGTGGCTGCGTGAGCGCGTCGGTTTTCACGCCGGACAGCACATCCGCTACGAGATCCGCCGTCAGGTGCTCGACAGGCTTCAGGAAGCCGGGCCCGCGTGGATCCAGGGTAAACCGGCCGGTAGCTGGGCGACGCTGATCCTTGAGCAGATTGACGATATGCATGACTACTACGCGCGCTATCTGCCGCAGATGGCCCTTGCCGTCTTCGTTCCGCTGTTGATCGTGATCGCCATCTTCCCGGTGAACTGGATGGCGGCGCTGATTCTGATGGGCACCGCCCCGCTGATCCCGCTGTTTATGGCGCTGGTCGGCATGGGAGCTGCGGATGCCAACCGCCGTAACTTCCTCGCACTGGGTCGCTTGAGCGGCCATTTTCTCGATCGCCTTCGCGGCATGGAGACGTTACGCATTTTTGGCCGCGGTGAAGCGGAAACCGAAAATATTCGCCTGGCGTCGCAGGACTTCCGTCAGCGCACCATGGAAGTGTTACGCCTTGCCTTCCTGTCCTCCGGCGTACTGGAATTCTTCACCTCACTGTCGATTGCCCTCGTGGCGGTCTACTTCGGCTTCTCCTACCTCGGCGCGCTGGATTTCGGCCATTACGGCACGGCGGTGACCCTTTCCGCCGGGTTCCTGGCGCTGATCCTGGCGCCGGAGTTTTTCCAGCCGCTTCGCGATCTGGGGACCTTCTATCACGCCAAAGCCCAGGCGGTTGGCGCCGCCGATAGCCTGAAAACGTTCCTGGAAACGCCGCTGGCCCACCCGGAGCGCGGTGATGTAACGCTGAATGCTAAAGACTCCGTGACCATTGAAGCGCAGGACTTTTCCATTCTGTCGCCCGAAGGCAAAGTGCTCGCCGGTCCGCTGAACTTTACCTTACCTGCCGGACAACGCGTGGTGCTTGTCGGCATCAGCGGTTCCGGGAAAAGTTCTCTGCTGAACGCGCTATCCGGTTTTATGGCCTACACGGGTTCACTGCGAATCAACAAAACCGAACTGCGCAACCTTGATCCTGACGCCTGGCGTAAACAGCTCAGCTGGGTAGGCCAAAACCCGCAGCTTCCCGCCGCGACGCTGCGCGAAAACGTGCTTCTGGCGCGCCCGGACGCGCGTGAAGATGAGCTGCAATCGGTTCTCGACCGCGCCTGGGTCAGCGAATTTCTGCCGCTGCTGCCGCAAGGGGTGGATACCGTAGTCGGCGACCAGTCCGCCGGGCTGTCGGTCGGGCAGGCGCAGCGTGTGGCCGTTGCCCGCGCGCTGCTTAACCCATGCCAGCTCATGCTCCTGGACGAGCCCGCAGCCAGCCTTGACGCACACAGCGAGCAGCGCGTAATGGAAGCGCTTAACGCCGCCTCCCTGCAGCAAACCACCCTGATGGTCACCCACCAGCTGGAAGGGATTGCCGACTGGGACCAGATCTGGGTCATGGAAAACGGCCGTATTGTTGAGCAAGGCGACTACGCCTCTCTCGTTGCCGCCCAGGGGCCATTTGCGACCCTGCTGGCAAACCGTCAGGAGGATATCTGATGCGCGCTCTGCTGCCTTATCTTGCGCTCTATAAACGCCACAAATGGATGCTGACGCTGGGGATTGTGCTGGCGATTGTCACGCTGCTCGCCAGCATCGGCCTGCTCACGCTTTCCGGCTGGTTCCTGTCGGCCTCGGCCGTCGCGGGGTTTGCCGGATTATACAGCTTCAACTATATGCTTCCGGCCGCCGGGGTTCGCGGTACCGCCATCACCCGTACTGCCGGACGCTATTTCGAACGGCTGGTCAGCCACGACGCCACTTTCCGCGTGCTGCAGCACCTGCGTATCTATACCTTCAGCAAACTGCTGCCCCTCTCCCCTGCCTGGCTGGCGCGTTTTCGTCAGGGCGAGTTGCTTAACCGCGTGGTGGCGGACGTTGACACGCTGGATCACCTTTACCTGCGCGTGATTTCCCCTATCGTGGGCGCGTTTGTGGTGATTGTGGTGGTCACGCTGGGGCTGTCTGTTCTGGATGTTCCCGTTGCGCTGACGCTGGGCGGGATCATGCTGCTGACGCTTATCGTTCTGCCGCCGCTGTTTTACCGCGCCGGGAAATCCACCGGGGAAAACCTGACGCGTCTGCGCGGGGACTACCGCCAGCAGCTGACCGCCTGGCTTCAGGGGCAGGCAGAGCTGACCATTTTTGGTGCCAGCAAGCGCTACCGCGCGCGGATGGAAAGTACGGAGCTGAACTGGCATGAGGCCCAGCGCCGTCAGTCGGAGCTGACGGCCTTCTCTCAGGCGCTGATGATGCTGATCGGCGGCGTGGCGGTGATTGCCATGCTGTGGCTGGCTTCCGGCGATATTGGGGGAAACACACAGCCGGGTCCGCTTATTGCCCTTTTCGTTTTCTGTGCGCTGGCCGCGTTTGAAGCGCTGGCTCCGGTGACGGGTGCCTTCCAGCATCTGGGACAGGTCATCGCCTCTGCCCTGCGCATCACCCAGATTGCCGAGCAGGAGCCTGAAGTCACGTTCAGTGCCGGGCAGACCGCTGTCCCTGAGCAGGTTGCGCTGACGCTTGAAGATGTTACCTTCAGCTATGACAAACAGGCGCAGAACGCGCTGGACGGTATCACCCTTTCTGTGAATGCCGGCCAGCGGATTGCGATCCTCGGCCGTACCGGCTGCGGTAAATCGACGCTGCTGCAGCTGTTGACCCGCGCCTGGGACCCGCAGCGCGGTCAGATTCGTTTTAATAATACGTTGCTGACCGATTTCAGCGAGCAGGCCCTGCGCAAAACCGTCAGCGTCGTTCCGCAGCGGGTGCATCTGTTTAGCGCCACCCTGCGCGATAACCTGCTGCTGGCTGCGCCAGAGGCCTCTGATGATGCGCTTCGCGCCGTGCTGGAACAGGTCGGTCTGCATAAGCTGCTTGAGGGCGATGGACTGAACAGCTGGCTCGGTGAAGGCGGTCGTCAGCTTTCCGGCGGAGAGCTGCGCCGTCTGGCGATTGCGCGCGCGCTGCTGCACGATGCGCCGCTGATGCTGCTTGACGAACCCACCGAAGGGCTGGATGCCACGACCGAGAGCCAAATCCTTGATTTGCTGGCTAATGTCATGACCGGTAAAACCGTCCTGATGGTTACGCACCGCCTGCGCGGACTGGCGAGTTTTGATCGGATAATTGTGATGGACAACGGACATATTATTGAGCAAGGTAGTCACGCAGAGCTGTTAGCGAAACAGGGTCGCTACTTCCAGTTTAAACAGCGTCTGTAGACTATATTTGTAGCGTCCTCACTCGCGTACTGGAGTTTTGCTGTCATGCGCCTGGTCCAGCTTTCTCGTCATAACATCGCGTTCCCTTCTCCAGAAGGGGCGCTGCGTGAACCCAATGGGCTGCTGGCCCTTGGTGGTGACCTCAGCCCTGCGCGGCTGTTGATGGCGTACCAGCGCGGCATCTTCCCCTGGTTTTCTCCCGGCGACCCGATTTTATGGTGGTCTCCCGATCCGCGTGCCGTGCTGTGGCCAGAGCAGTTTCACCTGAGCCGCAGCATGAAGCGTTTCCATGCAAAATCACCGTACCGCGTCACCCTGAACCACGCCTTTGGTCAGGTCATTGAAGGCTGTGCCGAAGACCGGTTTGAGGGAACATGGATAACCCGCGATATCATTACCGCTTACCACCAGCTTCACGAGCTTGGCTACGCGCACTCCATTGAGGTGTGGGACGGCGGAGCACTCGTCGGCGGCATGTATGGCGTGGCGCAGGGGACGCTGTTTTGTGGTGAGTCGATGTTCTCCCGCGCGGTTAACGCCTCGAAAACGGCGCTGCTGGTCTTCTGCCAGGCGTTTGCCCAGCGCGGCGGACGCCTGATCGATTGTCAGGTGCTCAATGAGCACACGGCTTCCCTCGGCGCCGTTGAGATACCGCGACGCCAGTACATCGAGCATCTGGATGCCAGCCGTCAGGAAAAGCTCCCGCGCGACTTCTGGATACCGAGAACGCTCTTTATGCCCAATGCCTAAATGTTTTCCGCATATTTTTTGTGAGGGTGTTATAATTACGCCGCAGAGTAGCTTCTGCCTGTTGCCCCGCCGCCGTTTGGGACCTTCGCTTCAGATAACGTCCTGACGTTTATCCTGTTGTATCCCCTTTACGAATGCGCTTTCCGTTCGGTTGTACCGTGACGCTTGGGCAATGCGCCGAAACTGTTTTGCTGCGTTTCAAACGCGCAATTCTTTACTTAATTGATGAATTTCGGCATTATCTTGCCGGTTCAAAACTTGGTAGTGATACCCCAGAGGATTAGATGGCCAAAGAAGACAATATTGAAATGCAGGGTACCGTACTTGATACGTTACCTAATACCATGTTTCGCGTAGAGCTGGAAAACGGTCACGTGGTAACTGCGCACATCTCCGGTAAAATGCGCAAAAACTACATCCGCATTTTGACGGGCGACAAAGTGACTGTTGAACTGACCCCGTACGACCTGAGCAAAGGCCGCATTGTCTTCCGTAGTCGCTAATTGTTTTCGCCTGTAATGGCAGATGAATATTTAAAAGGTCGGGTTAATCCCGGCCTTATTTTTTTGTGTCGCAGTTGATTATTTGAACAATTATTTAGCCGTTCGTTCCAGCTTCAGGGCTGTCTGTTCGACAGTGCACGGTGCGAGAACTGTTAGGCCTTATTTTCTATTTTGCTGAGCTGCGTGTGCGGCAGTGCATCCTTATACTCACTCCATCACTTTGATTCCAGCTTTCTAAGCTGCCTGTACGGCAGAGCACTTCCAGGTGATACTTATCCGGCTGATACAGAATTTTCTAAGCTGCCTGTACGGCAGAGCACGCAGTGATGAATTCTGCGCCCGCCAGGCGCTTTTTCTAAGCTGCCTGTACGGCAGAGCACAAGGAAACAGGAGGAATTGGCTCGCGCTGCGTTTTCTAAGCTGCCTGTACGGCAGAGCACTTAATGAACGGATAGCGGATACCGTTTTTGGATTTCTAAGCTGCCTGTACGGCAGAGCACTGGATTTTGACGACAAGAGGCTTTATAAGCATGTTTCTAAGCTGCCTGTACGGCAGAGCACATACGTACATATCCTGTTTTCGTGCCCACTCGTTTCTAAGCTGCCTGTACGGCAGAGCACTTATGGGCTCCGTTTCGTGGAGCTGACGGGAATTTCTAAGCTGCCTGTACGGCAGAGCACTGAAATAATATCTCCACACCCTTCTGATTTGCATACAAAAAAAGCTAAAAAATCTTCTCTGACCCTCTTTTTTACCCACCAAGAATACTCATTTAAAATCAATAAATTACACAAACGCTAAAAATTAGGGTCAAAACACCTTTCTTCGCATCAATCCCCCTCACAAAAACACCGATTCCACCCACCCTGACAAATGGCTATACTTACCCATGACAAATGACATTACTCAGGAGGTGACATGAGAACATGGATCCCCGCACAGAAACCTGCTGATAACGCACTTTGGCGTTACGCCGGTTTACCCGCCAACCGAGGTATGCGGTTGATTGAATTTCTCAATCAGGGATTACCCGTCAGTGTGCTCGACAACATCCACGAGTGGACGTCCATGTCGAAAGCGGACATTTTGCGTGTCACGGGTATCAACGAACGTAACGTGGCCCGCCGCAAAAGCGCGGGACGGACGTTAACGCCCGACGAGAGCGAACGCGTGGCCCGTTTCGTTCGGGTGCTGGATGCTGCCGTTGACTATTTTGGCAGTAAAGAAGAAGCATGGACCTGGCTGCAGGCACCGGTGCGCGGACTGGGGAACGTGGCGCCCGTCGACTTAATAGCGACGGAAACCGGTGCGCTGGAAGTCACCGATTTAATTGGCCGCCTGGAACACGGAGTGTTCGCATGATTTTTTATCGTCTGGTGACAGGACGCTATGCCAGCGAGGCGTGGAGTGGGAGTGGTGCAAATCAGTATGGCGGACGGTGGAATCATAAAGGCCATCCAGCTGTGTATGTCTCCACCTCCATCTCGCTGGCCTCACTGGAGATTTTGGTGCACGTTCGAAAAGATACCGTGCTGAATCAGTACCAGCTTTTCAGCATTGATATCCCGGATGACCAGATAGATTACCTGGATAAAGCGTGGCTCCCTGAGGACTGGCAGGAAAATCCGGCGCCGGTATCGACAATGGATCTGGGAACCGGTTGGTTGCAGGCTAACAGTGCCCTCGCGCTTATCTTACCTTCCTGTATCATTCCTTATGAAAACAATGCCATCCTTAACCCCTTACATCCGGCGTTCCACTCGGCGCTCAATTCAGTTCAGCAACTCCCCTTTATTTTTGATACCCGCCTGGCTGAAAAAACCGCACCCTGAACGCGGATGCGGTTATGCGTATCAGAACCAGGGAACCGTCGCCGTCGCGCTGAGTCCGTAGGTCGTAAACATCCCGGAGACAGGCGTAGAGAGCAAATCACCATGGCGAATGAAGAGCTTAAAAGACTGGCCGGTAGAGAGACTGCGCAGGTTAAGCCAGGGTAGTTGCCCTGATCGAGGAAACGGTTCGCCATATCCGCCCCACCACCGCGTTTGGCGCGGGTAAAGCTGCCATAGCCCACCGTTTGACTGGTCAGTTTGTAGAGCGATTTCGTGAGCTGCGCTTCCTGGAGCATCAGCGAGGTGTGGTCCTGTGCGTTTTCCATGCCCGTTCTGGCCCGATCCAGAATAGTCTCCAGCGCGACCTTATCAGGCTGAAAAGGCGTTTCCCGCTGAATCCTCAGCCTCTCCCACTGTTTTTCAATTTGCAGTAAACGGACAAGCTGAAAATGCTTTGCCGCCTGCAGACGTTTTTCTTCATCAAACCAGAATGAGACCCAGTTTTGTAAATATGCGGTCGGGCGGTATTCGCTTTGCGGGCTGAGCCATGAGACGTCAATGTCCACCTCGTTCGCTGAATAAAGCGGCGTGCCGTCCGTTCCACAGAAACCGACCATCACGCCCGCCCGGGCAAACTCCCGCATTGCCATTTGTGTCACGGATGTTCCCATTCCCAGCATCACTGCCGTGGTATTCGCGATGGGAATATTCCAGTAAAACGACTCCTTGCCTTCCTGGGTGACATATTCAACGCGCCCGCCATTCACCTGGATGCGACATTTTTCCAGGTAATAAATATTGGCGCGCTTTGAATGCAGGATGGTTTTTAAGTCTGTAGGGGTGATGCTATTTGCAGGCATGGCAACGGCTTTTATTTCAAAGTGTTGAATGCGCGTATGTTATCGGAGATAAGACAAATGCAAATGTGATAGATATCAAATGAATGGAAATTTCGGTGATAATTAAACAAAAAATTATTTTTTTCTTTGATGTATCATTCTTACAAATAATATATCAATAGCAATATAATTAACTCCTGAATGGAATTTTTATTTAATCAGAAAATGGAGAGCGTGGGTATGATGGTATTGCGTTTTTAAATCGACGCAGTGAATATTTGTGAGAGATTGTTACTTGTGCTTTCCGTGTGGCAGCGACGCCATTTCCATGGCATCAAAGCCTGGCGGCCTTTTTCTAAGCTGCCTGCACGGCAGTGAACCGTGACGGCTCCGTGCAGAGTGTTGCCGTGGTTTTCTAAGCTGCCTGCACGGCAGTGAACGTATCCGCTTCCGCGCTGATGGCCCTGCATTTTTTCTAAGCTGCCTGCACGGCAGTGAACGGTGGTTTCCAGTACGCTCAGCTGGCGATTCATTTCTAAGCTGCCTGCACGGCAGTGAACGGTCATGGAGGGTCCACACAGCATGTATAAGGTTTCTAAGCTGCCTGCACGGCAGTGAACCCGCCAGTTACCCCTGAAATGCTTGCTGGTCATTTCTAAGCTGCCTGCACGGCAGTGAACGTTCACATTCAACCGAATTAACCGACAGTTCCTTTCTAAGCTGCCTGCACGGCAGTGAACGCTCGACTGACAGCGCAGTGATAATGCAGGAATTTCTAAGCTGCCTGCACGGCAGTGAACATTCTATGTTCCAGTGGTAGCGGCAACGGTAGATTTCTAAGCTGCCTGCACGGCAGTGAACAGTTAGCGGGCTATTCGACGCGCGATTTGGAGTTTCTAAGCTGCCTGCACGGCAGTGAACAGAACCCGATGACCGGGCTGCTGACCTCAGGCTTTCTAAGCTGCCTGCACGGCAGTGAACAAATGCCTGTTTCATGATTTGACGCGCCGGAATTTCTAAGCTGCCTGCACGGCAGTGAACTGTTGGCTGGCACCTGCTGCAACTGCATGAGCTTTTCTAAGCTGCCTGCACGGCAGTGAACAACTACTGTATGCATATCCAGTATATATCGGATTTCTAAGCTGCCTGCACGGCAGTGAACTGAAAAGAAACCACGCCATCTTATTGTTAGAAAAGAAAATAATCAAATTTCGCTCATAAAACCCTTTTTTCTAACTCGTAAATTAGAATCCTATAAATCAATAAGTTACGTAATCATCAAAAAAAAGGGTCAAGCCAGTGGCGACGGTGGTCTGTCACCGACGCCACAAATTACATTCAGGAAATAATGTGAACTACCGTTTCTGCACGTTGAGGCGCAACGACATCTGCAGCCATCGAATGCGCAATATCATGGAGTAGCCCTGTAAGGTGCGGCAGCATATTGGGATCAAAATGCGACACCAGCAGCACATGATTCAACGCCCGGCAGTAATCACATTTCGTTTCGGTGTCTTCCAGCAGCCACTCTTTTTGTCGCGGTTGTTCCGCTTCGTCCTCAAATTCCAACACTTGAAAATCACGCATTGATTCTGTGAGGCCGGATTTCACCTCTTCCAGCCAGGCTCCGAGACAGCGGCAAACGGGCTGCGTTTGCGGGAGTGATTTGCAATCGAGAAGGATTTCGGTGAGCAGTTTGCAGCGTTCGGCCAGGGTGGGGAGATCGGGGTTGAGGGAGAGTTCGCTGTAAAGTTGGGCGAAATTATTAATATCAGTCATATGTAATCCTTTATGCACGTAAGATTGTTTGTGCACACTTTCAGGACGCCAATCCCGGCACCTGATTTTGCAGGTGCGCCGTCATTTTATTACTGTTGATTTATCCAGCAACCAACGTAGTACGAAACTGGAAAGCGCTTCGCAAAATTCCTCTGCGGTCTGTTGCCCTCACCCCACCCCTCTCCCACAGGGAGAGGGAGAAAAGCAGGCATAAAAAAACCGGGCATTCGCCCGGTTTTTAACATTAACGTTCAATTCACTCAGTGAGCCGCTTCCGGCTTGTGCTTCGCCGCACTCTGGAAATCGTACGTCAGTTCGTTCTTCGCCTGGTCCAGCGCCACGGTCACCTGGCCGCCGTCCACCAGCGAGCCAAACAGCAGCTCGTTCGCCAGCGGTTTCTTCAGGTTGTCCTGAATCACACGCGCCATCGGACGGGCGCCCATCGCACGGTCGTAGCCTTTCTCGGCCAGCCAGTTGCGGGCCTCCTGGCTCACTTCCAGCGACACGCCTTTCTGATCCAGCTGAACCTGCAGCTCGACGATGAACTTATCCACCACCTGATGGATCACCTCGGTAGAGAGGTGATCGAACCAGATAATGTTGTCCAGACGGTTACGGAACTCCGGCGTGAAGATCTTCTTGATCTCCTCCATCGCATCGGTGCTGTTGTCCTGGTGGATCAGGCCGATAGATTTACGCTCGGTTTCACGCACCCCGGCGTTGGTGGTCATCACCAGCACCACGTTACGGAAGTCCGCTTTGCGCCCGTTGTTGTCGGTCAGCGTCCCGTTGTCCATCACCTGCAGCAGGATGTTGAACACGTCCGGGTGCGCTTTCTCGATTTCATCGAGCAGCAGTACCGCGTGCGGATGCTTGATCACCGCGTCGGTGAGCAGGCCGCCCTGGTCAAAGCCCACGTAGCCCGGAGGCGCACCAATCAAACGGCTGACGGTGTGACGCTCCATATACTCGGACATATCAAAGCGCAGCAGCTCAATGCCCAGTGCTTTAGAGAGCTGAACCGTTACCTCAGTTTTCCCCACGCCGGTCGGGCCGGCAAACAGGAAGGAACCGACAGGCTTGTGCTCATGCCCCAGTCCTGCGCGGGCCATCTTGATCGCTTCGGTTAAGGCCTCAATGGCTTTATCCTGACCAAAGACCAGCATTTTCAGGCGATTGCCAAGGGTACGCAGCGTGTCGCGGTCGCTCTGAGAGACGCTCTTCTCAGGGATACGCGCGATGCGGGCCACCACAGACTCAATATCCGCCACGTTAACGGTTTTCTTACGCTTGCTGGCCGGCATCAGGCGCGCACGCGCCCCTGCCTCATCAATCACGTCAATCGCCTTATCCGGCAGATGACGATCGTTGATGTATTTCACCGCCAGCTCCACCGCCGCACGCACCGCTTTCGCGGTGTAACGCACGTCGTGGTGCGCTTCGTACTTCGGCTTCAGGCCGTTGATGATCTGCACCGTTTCCTCGACGGACGGTTCGGTCACGTCGATCTTCTGGAAGCGGCGCGCCAGCGCGCGATCTTTCTCAAAGATGTTGCTGAACTCCTGGTAGGTGGTGGAGCCAATCACGCGGATCTTGCCGCTGGAGAGCAGCGGTTTGATCAGGTTAGCCGCATCCACCTGGCCACCAGAGGCCGCACCCGCGCCGATGATGGTGTGGATTTCATCGATAAACAGGATGCTGTTGGTGTCCTGCTCCAGCTGTTTTAACAGCGCCTTGAAGCGTTTTTCAAAATCACCGCGGTATTTGGTGCCCGCCAGCAGCGAGCCGATGTCCAGCGAGTAGATGGTGCAGTCGGCAATCACTTCCGGCACGTCGCCCTGCACAATGCGCCAGGCAAGGCCTTCGGCAATCGCGGTTTTACCCACGCCAGATTCCCCCACCAGCAGCGGGTTGTTCTTGCGGCGACGGCACAGCACCTGGATCGCGCGCTCCAGCTCTTTATCGCGACCAATCAGCGGGTCGATACCGCCGACGCGAGCAAGCTGGTTAAGGTTGGTGGTGAAGTTTTCCATACGATCCTCCCCGCCTGCTTGCTCTTCATTGTTATTGACCTGATTGCTGGAATCCGATGCCTGGTTAGGCTCGTCTTTGCGCGTTCCGTGAGAGATAAAGTTAACCACATCGAGGCGGCTGACTTCGTGTTTGCGCAGCAGATAGGCAGCCTGTGACTCCTGCTCGCTGAAGATGGCGACTAAGACGTTTGCGCCAGTCACTTCACTACGTCCAGAAGACTGGACGTGGAATACCGCGCGCTGCAGCACGCGCTGGAAGCTGAGCGTCGGCTGCGTGTCGCGCTCTTCTTCACTGGCAGGCAGCACCGGTGTGGTTTGTTCGATGAAGGCTTCGAGTTCCTGACGTAGCGCCACCAGATCCACGGAGCAGGCTTCCAGCGCTTCGCGGGCAGATGGGTTGCTAAGCAGTGCGAGCAGTAAATGCTCGACGGTCATAAACTCATGTCGGTGCTCACGCGCTCTGGCGAAAGCCATGTTTAAACTGAGTTCCAGTTCTTGATTGAGCATAGGCACCTCCCCCAATTTTATGCCTTATCAGGCCTTTTCCAGCGTACACAGCAACGGATGCTCGTTCTCCCTCGCATAGTCGTTCACCATCGCCACTTTGGTTTCCGCCACTTCGGCTGTGAAGATGCCGCAGATAGCTTTGCCACGATAATGAACGGTAAGCATCAGTTGCGTTGCACGTTCTACATCATAAGAAAAGAACTTTTGTAGCACGTCAATAACAAATTCCATCGGCGTGTAATCATCGTTCATTAACATAACTTTATACATAGATGGCGGTTTTAGCGCGTCACGCACTTTGTCTTCCGCCAGCTGGTCAAAATCCAGCCAGTCGTTGGTCTTACCCATTTTGCATAACCACTTTGAATCTACCTCAGATGTTAGATAACAATCATCTATTACTGTCATCCGCGATGTCTGTCACAAACTGTTGCAATAGCGTTAACTGCTTCAAACTTTGGTTGATTATTGTCCCATCTCCAGCGCCAAACGCTTGACGACGTCTTTCGTTTCTCTAAATTGTACAAGCGTGAGATGGCGAGGTTTTGAACAGCCCCCACTCCACCACCGGTTCATTCCATCTTAACTTATAAGATTTACGAAGGATGTCGAAGCATGGAAATGGGTACTGTTAAGTGGTTCAACAACGCCAAAGGGTTTGGCTTCATCTGCCCCGAAGGCGGCGGCGAGGATATCTTCGCTCACTATTCCACCATTCAGATGGATGGTTACAGAACGCTCAAAGCCGGGCAGTCCGTCCGGTTCGATGTCCACCAGGGACCAAAAGGCAATCATGCAAGCCTTATCGTCCCCATTGAAGCAGAGACGGTTGCATAGCTCTCTGTTTTATTGTGTACATCCCGCCGTCAAAATGCCAGCCCGATCGGCTGGCATTTTTATTTTCGGGTTATTCCCGAGCCAGCGCATCCACTGGATCCAGCCGCGCCGCGTTGCGGGCGGGCAACCAGCCAAACAAAATGCCGGTAAAGGTTGAACACAAGAATGCGGTAATAATGGCCACCGGCGAGAAGCCAATCTCCCAGCCGGGTAAAAAGAGCTGGAGCGCGAAGGCGATCATCATCGAGAGCGCAATCCCCATCGCACCGCCGACCAGACACACCAGCACGGCTTCAATCAAAAACTGCTGCAGCACGTCGCTGGCTCTGGCCCCGACCGCCATGCGGATGCCAATCTCCCGGGTACGCTCGGTTACCGACACCAGCATGATGTTCATCACCCCGATACCGCCGACGACCAGCGAAATCACCGCCACCAGCGTGAGGAACAGCTGAAGAGTACGTGTGGTCTTTTCTGCCGTTTTCAAGAGGCCGTCCATATTCCAGGTGAAGAAATCTTTCTTCCCGTGGCGCAGGGTGAGCAGCCGCTCAAGCTGCTGTTCGGCCATGGCGCTGTCGTAGCCCTCCTTCACGCGCACGGTGATGGAGTTGAGCCAGGACTGGCCCATAATGCGCCCGGAGATGGTGGTATAGGGCAGCCAGACGCGCAGGATCTTGCTGCTGCCAAACATCGACTGCTTCTCTTCCGCCACGCCGATGACCGTGGCAGGCATGTTGCCGACCAGGATCACTTCGCCCACCACGTTAGCTTTATTGGGGAAGAGCTGTCTGCGCGAGTTCGCGTCCAGCACCACCACCTGCGCCCTGCCCGCCAGCTGTTCGGCGTTAAAGGTAGCGCCTTCGCTGAAGGTCATACCGTAGACGTTGAAATAATCCCCGCTGACGCCGTTCGCGCTGGCCGCCACGTCAACATTGCCCACGCGCAGGCGCAGGTTTTGCGACACCGCAGGCGTGGCGGAGTTGACCCACGGCTGCTTCTGAATGGCCGCCAGATCGTCGTATTTCAGCGCCTGCTGATACTGAGGCTCGTCGTCGCCAAAGTCTTTGCCGGGATAAACGTCGATGGTGTTGGTGCCGATAGCGCGAATATCCGCCAGCACCAGCTGCTTGGCCGCGTCGCCCACCACCACAATCGACACCACCGAGGCAATACCGATGATGATGCCGAGCATCGTCAGCAGGGTACGCATTTTATTGGCCGCCATCGCCAGCCAGGCCATGGTCAATGCTTCACGAAAGCCGCTGGTAAATTGCCCCCATCCGGTTGATGCCGGAAGCACTTCTTTCGGCGCCGCAGCCCTGGACTCACGCGGCGGCGGGTTGCTGACCAGCTCGCCGTCGTGGATCTCAATGATTCGCTCCGCCTGCGCCGCCACCTGCGGATCGTGGGTCACGATAATGACCGTATGCCCCTGATCGCGAAGCTGGTGCAGGATCGCCATCACCTCTTCGCCGGAATGGCTGTCGAGCGCGCCGGTTGGCTCATCCGCGAGGATCACCTGCCCGCCGTTCATCAGGGCGCGGGCAATACTCACGCGCTGCTGCTGGCCGCCGGACAGCTGCGAGGGCTGATACTCCACCCGCTCCGCCAGCCCCAGGCGCGTCAGCAGCATCTGCGCGCGCTCGAGGCGTTTTTTCCGCTCGACGCCCGCATAGACCGCCGGTACTTCTACGTTCTGCGCGGCATTGAGGTGAGAAAGCAGATGGTAACGCTGGAAGATAAAGCCGAAGTGCTCCCGACGCAGCTTCGCTAGCGCGTCGCCGTCCAGCGTTGAGACGTCCGTCCCGGCCACGCGGTACGTGCCGCTGGTCGGTTTATCCAGGCAGCCGAGAATGTTCATCAGCGTCGATTTACCGGAGCCAGATGCCCCGACAATCGCCACCATCTCGCCCGCCTCCACGCGCAGGGAGATGCCTTTTAGCACCTCCACCGGGCCATCGCCCGACGGATAGCTGCGGCGAATGTCTTTCAGCTCAAGCAATGCCGTCATTTCGCGGCTCCGGGCAGGCTTTCGCTGATGACAACCTCCTCACCCTCTTCCAGCCCTTTCACCACCACCACGTCGGTGTCGTTGCGCGCGCCAATCACCACTTCGCGCTCGCGCGTTTCGCCGTTGCGCAGCACTTTCACTTTATAGCGGCTATCACCGGCGGACTCACCCAGCGCGGAGAGGGGAATGGTCAGCACGTTCTTCACGCCGGTCAGCTGGATATGCACCTGCGCGGTCATGTCGAGACGCAGCACGCCCTGCGGGTTCGGCACTTCAAAACGGGCATAGTAGAAGATGGCGTCGTTAACCTTTTCCGGCGTCGGGAGAATGTCTTTCAGCACGCCTTCGTAGCGCGTCTGCGGATCGCCCAGCACCGTAAACCAGGCATTCTGCCCCGGCCTGAGATGGATAACGTCCGCCTCCGAGACCTGGGCTTTGACCAGCATGGTGCTCATGTCCGCCAGCGTCAGAATGTTGGGCGCCTGCTGCGCGGCAATCACCGTCTGCCCCTGCAGCGTGGTAATTTGCGTCACTTCCCCGGCCATCGGCGCAACGATTTTGGTGTAGTCGAGGTTGGTTTTCGCCGTATCCAGCGAGGCCTGGTTGCGTTTGATTTGCGCGTCAATCGTGCCAATCTGCGCCAGCTTCACCGCCAGTTCCGTGCTGGCCGTATCTAAATCCTGCTTCGAGATCGCCTGGGTTTTGGCCAGCGCCTGCTGACGGGTCAGCGTCACCTGGGCCAGGTTACGCTCTGCCTGCGCCTGCGCGCGCTGCGCGCGCAGCTCCATCAGCGTGGCTTCCACCTCGCGGATCTGGTTCTCGGCCTGTTCAGGATCGATCACGCCGAGCAGCTGGCCTTTTTTTACCTTATCGCCAATCTCAACCGACAGCGTTTTCAGCTGACCGCTGACCTGTGCGCCAACGTCAACCTTGCGCAGGGCATCAAGCTTGCCCGTCGCGAGGACGTTTTGTTGCAGTTCGCCCGGACGAACAATCAGCGTCTGATACTGCGGCACCGGCGCATTCAGCACCTGCCATAGCCAGTACCCACCGGCCAACACCACGACCGCCAGCAGCAGAAACAGCGTTCTGCGTTTTCCCTTGAGGTTCATAAATATTCCAAATAAATGTTCTGGCAATGATAAATGCTGATTCTATCTAAACGACTCCTCAACGAAACCCCTGTTCTCCGAAATCGTCACAATTTGTTTACGAGACGTTGAAAGTCCGCCTGCTGAAATGGAGATCTTCATCAAGAAGCAGGATCTAACATGTCTTCCATCGTCGATACACCTTTTTCAAACCTGCCACAGCCTGCATCGGGTTGGCAGCTCTTCAGTCATCTGGCTTCCGGTAAGCTCACGCCAGGGCTGGCGTGGCAAAACCCCGCCTATCGACGTAAATTCATGCTACGTTCGCTGGCGACGCCTGTAAGTACCGCTCGCCTGTTGACGAGCCTTGCAAAACAGCCGAGCCTGATGCAAATGCTGCAGGTGCAGCCAGGACTGCCGTGCCGTCTGCATCGCCCCTGGCTGACGGTGAATATGGATCGCCAGCAGGCCCTTGAGTCCCTTAACTGGCACTATCAAACGATGAGCCGCCATATGCCGGCATCGCTGCTCTCGGGCTATCTGTCGAAAAAGGGCTTCACGCTGCTCACCTTAACCGGTAAAGATGAAGAGCAATTTACCGTCCGCCTGTGCGCCGATGCGTTTCTGGATAAAGAAGGGGAAGCCACCCTCGCCTTCTGCGACCATCAGAATACGGTGCTGGCCGAGATGACCTTCACCCTGTGCCAGTTTGAGGGAAAATCGACGCTGTTTATCGGCGGCCTGCAGGGCGCAAAAGCCCACGTTCCCCATGAGCTGATCCAGGGTGCGACGAAGGCCTGCCATGGTCTGTTCCCAAAACGTCTGCTGGTCGAAGCTGCCATGACTCTCGGCACCGCCTTCCCGGTAGAACAGATTGTCGCCGTCAGTAACGACACCCATATTTATCGCAGCTGGCGCTACCGCAAGAAAAAAGAGGGGAAACTGTTGGCCGATTACGACAGTTTCTGGATCTCCATCGGCGGTGAAAAGCAGGATAGCGGCAACTTCATGCTGCCACTCGTCATGCCGCGTAAACCGATGGAAGAGATCGCGAGCAAAAAACGCTCCGAATATCGCCGCCGCTACGCGCTGCTGGACAGCCTGATTCAGCAGGTGAACCAGGCGACTCAACGTTAATCCGCTCTCCCGCGTGCCAGCCACAGCACGCGGGAAAACATCTTCCGCAGCAGGGTCGGCACCGCCTCCACGCCCCGTCTCCCCGCTTCCGTCGCCACTTCAATGGCTAAATCCGGTTTTGAAGAACGATGAATAGCTTTGGCGATCACGCGCCGCATGTTCATCGGGACATCGACCGGCACCATGGCAATTCGGTGGAATACGTCGTCGAACCCCTGACGATACATAAAGTGTTCCATGTCCATCGCGGGCAGCATGGTTAAATGGTCGCGCTCTTCCTCGCGCTCGTTATTCAGCAGGCTACGCACGGTCGAGGCATATTTTTTGCCCGCCTCATCACCGTCGACCAGAACGTGCCACTCGATCCCCATCCGGCGGGCAAATTTTATCAGCGGCTTGAGTCCCGACTGGGCAAATTCAATCACCTTGATGCCTTCCGCATCAAAATGGTGGCCGCACTGGCGCGCCAGTTCGTTGATGACCCAGGTTTCCGTCTCTCCTTCCACCAGCAGCCAGCAGCGGGCAAAGAGCGACGACGCCCGGTTAAAGCGAATATGAAACGCGATGCGCCGCCCGTCTTCCGCGTTCAATCCACCCGGACCTAACCGGTAGGCGGAGACGCGGGAAGATTCACGCACCAGACGACAGACGTGCTCGACCGGCGTCAGCGATAATAATTCGCCGGAATTGGTGGTCGTAACGCGCTGGAGCGGCAGCAGATTCAGCAGATGCCATGCCACGGAGAGCATGATGGGATGCAGGCGCGTTTCCGGGTCTTCCACCAGCAGCAGCGGCCGGGCGTCCCGGTCAAGACGCACGGTGCCTTTGGCCTGCAGAAGCGTTGAAAACAGCCCCAGCAAAATCACCCGATGGGTACGACCGCCGGGCCGGTCGATCATCCGGTTAATGATATCGAGGTAGCGCCAGCTGCGCTGTTCGTCATGAGAGCGGCGGCGCATGAGGCGGTGGCGCGACTCCGACGTTCCCTGCTCGGAAAAATAGTGCTCCAGCAGCTGTACCATTGCGGACAACCCCTGACGAATTTGACCGTCGGTCAGATTCTGCGGACGCGACACCAGCTCTCTCGCCAGAAAATCCAGCTCGCGGGCGGTGACTTCCACTTCCGGCATATTCGGTACGGTACCGTTACGGATGCGCCGCATAAAACGCGCGTCGCGCAGGCGCAGCACCGGCGTCAGGCGGATCAGGTGGCGGGCAAGATCGTCGATATTGTCCAGCGGGATCGGGCTGGCCTTCTCATCAAGAAAATCACGCAGGGTCAACACGCCCTCGTTTTCCGCCATCTCCCCTTCCAGCCGGTAGAATATCCGGTGGAAACCGTCATCGCACGGTACCCAGCAGGGTGACAGCGGGCGGAAGCGACGCACCCGATGGCGCCCGGGTTCGGATTCGCGGAACGTCAGGATGATATGCAGGTGCTTCTCGCGCCCCGTCACGTCGCCGGGTGGGAACCAGAAATCGTCGCGAACGAAGTGATACAGATCGTCTTCGGGCGAAAGCAGTAACGTCAGCGCATCCAGCAGGCTGGACTTACCCCAGGCGTTCTCGCCGATCAGGACGTTGTTCTGTTCCAGCTGCAGCGACAGGCGGTTAATACCGCGAAACCCGACAATTTCCACACGTTCGAGAAGCATAAATCCCCCGCGCAATGTTCACTTTTTCCTTTAAGTTATCAGCAGTATAGCGGGAGGCGCCCTGTCACGACAGCACAACATTCACCCTGACGAGAATTGGTCTATGCTCTATTTACCGCTGATTTGAACAAGGATTGACATCACATTGCCTTAAATCAAATTAATCGAATTTATTTAAGTGGCGAAGGGGTGTTATTGGTTTCTAAAATACGGACTCTTTGAGTCGTCATCCCTTTATGGCGATATATCCCGCGCGCGGGAAAGCGTGCGGAAAATTATTTGAGGTGGTTATGTTTAGAAAATTGGCAGCAGAATGCTTTGGTACATTCTGGCTGGTATTTGGTGGCTGCGGTAGCGCCGTTCTGGCAGCAGCATTCCCGGAATTAGGTATCGGTTTTGTCGGCGTCGCGCTGGCATTTGGTTTAACCGTATTAACCATGGCCTTTGCCGTGGGGCATATTTCCGGCGGTCATTTTAACCCGGCAGTGACATTAGGTTTATGGGCCGGCGGTCGTTTTCCGGCGAAAGAGGTAATTGGTTATATTGTCGCTCAGGTGGTGGGCGGTATTATCGCAGCGGGCGTTCTGTACGTCATTGCCAGCGGTAAAGCTGGCTTCGACGCGGCGGCCAGCGGCTTCGCCTCTAACGGCTTCGGCGAGCATTCTCCGGGCGGTTATTCCATGCTGTCTGCCATCGTGATTGAAATTGTGCTGACCGCAGGTTTCCTGTTGGTGATCCACGGCGCAACCGATAAACACGCGCCAGCCGGTTTCGCGCCGATTGCCATTGGTCTGGCACTGACGCTTATCCACCTGATCTCCATTCCGGTCACCAACACCTCCGTTAACCCGGCACGCAGCACCGCCGTCGCCATCTTCCAGGGCGGCTGGGCGCTTGAGCAGCTCTGGCTGTTCTGGGTGATGCCGATTATCGGCGGTATCCTGGGTGGCGTGCTGTACCGCACGCTGCTGGAAAAACGCGATTAATCGCGCGCGGTGTCGGGTGGCGCTAACGCTTACCCGACCCACGTGAGTGTGCACTTGTAGGCCGGGTAAGGCGCAGCCGCCACCCGGCTTTTTTATTGCCGCTTTACTGAACAGTCTTTATTGGGTAGTGTCTCTGGCGCTCAACAGATACTCAAAAGGACCGGCTGTTCATGTTTTCAGGACTCCTCATTATTCTGCTGCCCCTGATTGTGGGCTATCTCATCCCGCTGCACAGAGAATCCGCATTACGGCTTATCAACCGTTTTCTCAGCTGGATTGTTTACGTCATTCTTTTCTTTATGGGGATCAGCCTGGCCTTCCTGGATAATCTGGCGACGAATCTGCTTTCCATCCTGCATTATTCTGTGGTCACCGTGGTGGTTATTTTGCTGTGTAATATCGCCGCATTATTCTGGCTTGAGCGCACCGTTCCGTGGAAAAACCATCATCATCAGGAAAAACTCCCTTCCCGAATTGCGATGGCGCTGGAATCATTAAAACTGTGCGGCGTCGTGATGATCGGTTTTCTTCTTGGGTTGACCGGCTGGGCATTTTTACAGCACGCGACAGAGGCCAGTGAATATACGCTAATTTTCCTGCTGTTCCTGATCGGTATCCAGCTGCGAAATAATGGCATGACGCTGAAGCAAATTGTTTTAAACCGTCGGGGAATGATGGTTGCGGTCATTGTGGTCGCCAGTTCCATGGTAGCGGGCGTCATTAACGCCTTTATTCTCGACCTGCCGCTGAAAACCGGTCTGGCGATGGCGTCAGGCTTTGGCTGGTATTCCCTCTCCGGTATCCTGCTGACCGAATCCTTTGGCCCGGTCATCGGCAGTGCTGCCTTCTTTAACGATCTGGCGCGCGAGCTGCTCGCCATTATGCTGATCCCGGGGCTGGTTCGCCGCAGCCGCTCTACCGCGCTGGGCCTGTGCGGCGCGACGTCGATGGACTTTACCCTGCCAGTATTGCAACGCTCTGGTGGACTGGAGATGGTGCCCGCCGCCATCGTTCACGGCTTTATTTTAAGCCTGCTGGTTCCGGTTCTGATGGCCGTCTTCTCGGCCTGATACCTCTTTGGCGGTAGGGTGCCTGCCGCCAAAATTGCGCTAAATCAATCTCCCTCTATTTTGTAGCAGAAAGCCCTTTTCTCCGTTCTGGCACAGGCATAACCTTAAACATGTATATCAAATATAACTTTAACAGGTGTGATTATGTTTTGTGTGCAATGTGAACAAACCATCCGTACCCCGGCAGGCAATGGCTGCTCTTACGCACAGGGTATGTGCGGCAAAACCGCAGAAACATCTGACCTGCAGGACCTGCTGATTGCCGCCCTGCAAGGCCTTTCCGCATGGGCGTGCAAAGCCCGCGAATACGGCATTGTCGACCATTACGTCGACAGCTTCGCCCCCCGCGCCTTCTTCTCCACGCTAACCAACGTTAACTTCGACTCTCCGCGCATTGTTGGCTATGCCCGCGAAGCCATTGCCCTGCGTGAAGCGCTGAAGGCGCAGTGCCTGAAGGCGGATGCCAGCGCCCGCGTGGAAAACCCGATGTCTGACCTTCAGCTGGTGAGCGACGATCTCGGCGATCTGCAGCGTCAGGCGGCCGAATTCACCCCAAATAAAGACAAAGCGGCGATTGGCGACAACATTCTCGGCCTGCGCCTGCTGTGCCTGTACGGCCTGAAAGGCGCTGCGGCCTATATGGAACACGCGCACGTGCTCGGTCAGTACGATAACGACATCTACGCCCAGTACCATAAAATCATGGCGTGGCTGGGCACCTGGCCTGCCGATATGAACGCGCTGCTGGAATGCTCAATGGAAATCGGCCAGATGAACTTCCGCGTGATGAGCATTCTGGATGCGGGTGAAACCGGCACCTACGGCCACCCGACGCCGACGCAGGTCAACGTCAAAGCGACCGAGGGCAAATGCATCCTGATCTCCGGTCATGACCTGAAAGATCTCTACAACCTGCTGAAGCAAACCGAAGGCACCGGCGTTAACGTCTATACCCACGGTGAAATGCTGCCAGCGCACGGCTATCCGGAGCTGCGTAAATTCAAGCACCTGATCGGTAACTACGGCAGCGGCTGGCAGAACCAGCAGGTGGAATTTGCCCGCTTCCCTGGTCCTATCGTGATGACCTCTAACTGCATCATCGACCCGACCGTGGGCGCGTATGACGACCGCATCTGGACCCGCAGCATCGTCGGTTGGCCGGGCGTGAGCCATCTTGAAGGTGACGATTTCGGACCGGTGATAGCCCAAGCGCAGCAGATGGCAGGCTTCCCGTACAGTGAGATCCCGCATCTGATCACCGTCGGCTTCGGTCGCGAAACCCTGCTCGGCGCCGCCGATTCGCTGATTGACCTCGTCAGCCGCGAAAAGCTGCGCCACATCTTCCTCGTCGGCGGCTGCGACGGCGCGCGCGGCGAGCGTAACTACTTTACCGATTTCGCCACCCGCGTGCCGGAAGACTGCCTGATCCTGACCCTGGCGTGCGGTAAATACCGTTTCAACAAGCTGGACTTCGGCAACATCGAAGGCCTGCCGCGCCTGATCGATGCGGGCCAGTGTAACGATGCTTACTCGGCCATTATTCTGGCGGTCACGCTGGCGGAAAAACTGGGCTGCGGCGTCAACGATCTGCCGCTCTCCCTGGTGCTCTCCTGGTTTGAGCAGAAAGCGATTGTCATCCTGCTCACTCTGCTCTCTCTGGGCGTGACCAACATCGTGACCGGCCCGACAGCGCCTGGCTTCCTGACGCCGGACCTGCTGGCCGTGCTGAACGAGAAATTCGGCCTGCGTTCCGTGACCAACGTTGAAGACGATATGAAGCAGCTGTTGAGCGCGTAAGGAGTAATTTATGACCATGCCAACCTCACACTGCTCGTGGCGGATGCAGGTGCATCACATCCATCAGGAGACGCCGGATGTGTGGACGCTGTCGCTGCTGTGCCACGACTACTATCCGTACCGAGCAGGTCAGTATGCGCTGGTTAGCGTTCGCCATTCGGCGGACACCCTGCGCGCCTACACCCTCTCCTCCACGCCGGGCGTCAGCGAATACATCACGCTCACCGTCCGCCGCATTGATGACGGTGCCGGCTCTCAGTGGCTGACCCGTGACGTGAAGCGCGGGGATTATATCTGGCTCTCCGACGCCCAGGGTGATTTCACCTGTGACGACAAAGCGGACGATAAATTCCTGCTGCTGGCGGCAGGCTGTGGCGTAACGCCGATCATGTCGATGCGCCGCTGGCTGGCAAAAAACCGCCCGCAGGCCGACGTGCAGGCGATCTTCAGCGTGCGCTCTCCGGACGATGTCATTTTTGCCGAGGAGTGGCGTGATTATCCGGTGACGCTGGTGGCTGAGCACAACGCGACGCACGGTTTTGTGCCCGGTCGCCTGAGCCGCGAGCTGCTGCAAAGCGTGCCGGATATCGCGAACCGCACCGTGATGACCTGCGGCCCGGCGCCGTACATGGCTATCGTCGAAGAAGAAGTGAAAACGCTCGGCGTGACCCGTTTCTTCAAAGAGCAGTTCTTCACGCCGGTGGCGGAAGCGGCAACCAGCGGGATTCAGTTCACCAAACTGCAGCCTGCGCAGACCTTCTTTGGCCGCGTGGGCACGACGCTGCTGGAGGCGCTGGAAAGCAACAACGTACCGGTGGCGGCGGCCTGCCGTGCCGGGGTGTGCGGCTGCTGTAAAACAAAGGTGGTTTCCGGGGAGTATACCGTCACCAGCACCATGACGCTGTCCGACGCGGAAATTGCCGAGGGTTACGTGCTGGCGTGCTCGTGCCATCCGCAGGGCGATCTGGTCCTCGCATAAACAATAAACGTTCGTTCGTAGGCCCGGTAAGCGTCAGCGCCACCGGGCTTTTTTGCCGGGTGGCACTGCGTTTACCCGGCCTACGTTGTGCCTACTGCCTGTTCGGCATTCGACCCTAACCACCGACGCTTACCCGGCTGAAGTGCTTTCTAAGCTGCCTGTACGGCAGTGAACTGAAGTGATCGAAATCCTGAAAGGATTGCACATTTCTAAGCTGCCTGTACGGCAGTGAACGTGCTATGCCGTAAGCCCGAAAGCGTTACAGATTTCTAAGCTGCCTGTACGGCAGTGAACCTCTGCTTGCAGAGCATCGCATTGTTCATATTTTTCTAAGCTGCCTGTACGGCAGTGAACGTAACACTTTGGAATAGCAGCTACAGCTCGGATTTCTAAGCTGCCTGTACGGCAGTGAACCTTCAGCAGCGACCGCATAAAAGACAGATGCTTTTCTAAGCTGCCTGTACGGCAGTGAACTGCCGCGGCCTCCTGCGCCTGGCGGGAATTGGTTTCTAAGCTGCCTGTACGGCAGTGAACACGCGACGTTTAGCCCGTACAGCTCCGGGGCCTTTTCTAAGCTGCCTGTACGGCAGTGAACGCTTGCCAGCGGCAAAAATTCAGCCGCCGCCATTTCTAAGCTGCCTGTACGGCAGTGAACCCTATACGGAATAGACTAGGCTGCACGAATCATTTCTAAGCTGCCTGTACGGCAGTGAACACAAGGCGATCGGCGGCGAGTGGATCGACCCTTTTCTAAGCTGCCTGTACGGCAGTGAACTCCATCCAACGAAATTAATGTTCCGGCCTATTTTTCTAAGCTGCCTGTACGGCAGTGAACGTTTACTGGCATAGTGCTGCCACTCAGGGCGTTTTCTAAGCTGCCTGTACGGCAGTGAACAAGGGTTTTGCCGGGTAATGGCTTCCCCTCCGTTTCTAAGCTGCCTGTACGGCAGTGAACGATTGCCAAGCCCATGTCTTTTCGGATGAGCTTTTCTAAGCTGCCTGTACGGCAGTGAACATGCAGGAGATAAGCCGTTCAGCCTCGTCTCTTTTCTAAGCTGCCTGTACGGCAGTGAACTCGTTGTCGACGCATCACTGACACCGTGTGACTTTCTAAGCTGCCTGTACGGCAGTGAACAGCAACACACAGACGGCATCGACGGCCTTTGTATTTCTAAGCTGCCTGTACGGCAGTGAACTTGCTGGCCGGGTTGGCCGCCTTTATCTCTACATTTCTAAGCTGCCTGTACGGCAGTGAACGGTCACTGCTGAAAACTGCAGCCAATGACTGGTTTCTAAGCTGCCTGTACGGCAGTGAACTGGAACAATCTACACCTATCTTCTTGTGATATAAAGAAATCCCTCTAAAATTCTCCGTAAACCCTTTTTTCCCCACCAACAATTCACCGTTGTGAAATCAACAACTTAAAACTCACCAATAAAAAAGGGTCCGTAGACCCCTTCCCTCGGAACAGATTCCACCCCCTACCGCCACGCAGGTGTTTTCCCCAGCGCAAACCGCCCTGCCCCTAAAAACGCCACTGCCAGCGAGCCGATGAAGAAGTACACCAGGCTTTCAATCGCCCATGCCCCGACCTTGTCGAGCGCGAATGTCTCATCCAATCCCACCATCAGCCACGCCACGATCATCGTAAACGCCAGCACCAGCGCGGCCGGGCGCGTAAAGAGCCCGACAATAATCAGGATCGGCGCCACCACTTCGCCAATCAACACGCCGTAGGCGATAAACCCCGGCAGCCCTTTCTCCACCAGCATACCGCTGATAAAGCCCACCCCACCAAACAGCTTATGCAAACCGTGAAAGAGCATCAGCCCACCGACGGCAAGTCGTAACAAGAGTTTGCCGAGATCGTCGCACGATAGCTTTTCATTAACAGCAATTAACAATGATTTAAACATTTGAAATGATTCCTGTTTTCACTGAGGCATCACCAGATTATGCCGAATAATTGCGCGTGAAAAGCACCTTTTAATTGGGGGGATGTGACGGGCAATACGGGGACTTTCTTCTAAGCTTGTAAGCGTTATCACAAAAAGGAGACGGACAACCATGAAACAAACCGTGGCTGCATATATAGCGAAAACGCTCGAACAGGCTGGCGTAAAACGTATCTGGGGCGTCACCGGCGATTCCCTGAACGGACTCAGCGACAGCCTTAACAAGATGAAGACCATCGAATGGATGCCGACCCGCCATGAAGAGGTTGCCGCGTTCGCCGCAGGGGCTGAAGCGCAGCTTACGGGTGAACTGGCCGTCTGCGCCGGATCCTGCGGGCCGGGTAACCTGCACCTGATCAACGGCCTTTTCGACTGTCACCGTAACCACGTTCCGGTGCTGGCGATTGCCGCCCATATCCCCTCGTCCGAAATCGGCAGCGGCTATTTTCAGGAGACGCATCCGCAGGAGCTGTTCCGTGAATGCAGCCACTATTGCGAACTGGTTTCATCCCCGGAGCAGATCCCGCAGGTTCTGGCGATCGCCATGCGCAAGGCCGTGCTGAATCGCGGCGTGTCCGTGGTCGTTATCCCGGGCGACGTGGCGCTCAAGGCCGCGCCGGAAGGAGCCAGCACCCACTGGTATCACGCGCCGCAGCCGGTGGTGACCCCAGCCGAGGAGGAGCTGAAAAAGCTGGCGCAGCTGCTGCGTTACGCCAGCAATATCGCCCTGATGTGCGGCAGCGGCTGTGCGGGCGCGCATAAAGAGCTGCTGGAATTTGCCGGAAAGCTGAAAGCCCCGATCGTCCACGCCCTGCGCGGCAAAGAGCACGTTGAATACGACAACCCTTACGATGTGGGGATGACCGGTCTGATCGGTTTTTCCAGTGGCTTCCACACCATGATGAACGCCGACACGCTGATCCTGCTCGGCACCCAGTTCCCGTACCGCGCGTTTTACCCGACGGATGCCAAAATCATTCAGATTGATATCAACCCGGCCAGCATCGGCGCGCACAGCAAGGTCGATATGGCGCTGGTGGGCGACATCAAATCCACCCTTGTCGCCCTGCTGCCGCTGCTGGAAGAGAAAACGGACCGCAAATTCCTTGATAAAGCATTGAGCGACTATCGCGATGCCCGCAAGGGTCTGGACGACCTGGCCAAACCGAGCGACAAAGCCATTCACCCGCAGTATCTGGCGCAGCAGATCAGCCATTTCGCGGACGACGACGCCATTTTTACCTGCGACGTAGGCACGCCAACCGTCTGGGCGGCACGCTACCTGAAAATGAACGGCAAACGCCGACTGCTCGGCTCGTTCAACCACGGCTCGATGGCTAACGCCATGCCGCAGGCGCTGGGCGCAAAAGCGACAGCGCCGGAGCGTCAGGTGGTGGCGATGTGCGGCGACGGTGGGTTCAGCATGCTGATGGGTGATTTCCTGTCGGTGGTGCAGATGAAGCTTCCGCTGAAAATCGTGGTCTTTAACAACAGCGTGCTGGGCTTCGTGGCGATGGAGATGAAGGCCGGAGGCTATCTGACGGACGGCACCGAGCTGCACGACACCAACTTTGCCCGCATCGCCGAGGCCTGCGGCATCACCGGCATCCGCGTGGAGAGAGCGTCCGAGGTGGATGAAGCCCTGCAGCGCGCCTTCTCCATCGACGGCCCGGTACTGGTCGATGTGGTGGTCGCCAAAGAGGAGCTGGCGATCCCGCCACAGATCAAGCTGGAGCAGGCCAAAGGCTTTAGCCTGTACATGCTGCGCGCCATCATCAGCGGTCGCGGTGACGAGGTGATCGAACTGGCAAAAACCAACTGGCTCAGGTAAAACATCTGGCATCGCCTTTTTAAATATAAGGACATGCCATGATTGATTTACGCAGTGATACCGTTACCCGCCCGAGTCGCGCCATGCTCGAAGAGATGATGGCCGCCCCGGTCGGGGACGACGTCTACGGCGATGACCCGACGGTCAACGAACTGCAGCGCTATGCCGCAGAGCTGAGCGGAAAAGAGGCCGCCCTGTTCCTGCCCACCGGCACGCAGGCCAACCTGGTGGCGCTGCTCAGCCACTGCGAGCGCGGTGAAGAGTATATCGTCGGCCAGGGCGCGCATAACTATCTCTACGAAGCGGGCGGTGCCGCGGTGCTCGGCAGCATTCAGCCGCAGCCGATCGACGCTGCGCCGGACGGCACCCTGCCCCTTGATAAAGTCGCGGCGAAAATCAAAGCCGATGATATTCATTTTGCCCGCACCCGTCTGCTCAGCCTCGAAAACACCCACAACGGCAAGGTCCTGCCGCGCGAATACCTGAAAGCGGCGTGGGAATTCACCCGCGAGCGCGGGCTCGGCCTGCACGTGGACGGCGCGCGCATCTTCAACGCCGTGGTGGAATACGGCTGCGCGCTGAAAGAGATTACGCAATATTGCGACTCGTTCACCATCTGCCTCTCTAAAGGGCTGGGCACCCCAGTGGGTTCCCTGCTTGTCGGCAACGCGGACTACATCAAGCGCGCCAACCGCTGGCGCAAAATGACCGGCGGCGGCATGCGTCAGGCGGGTATTCTGGCGGCTGCCGGGCTGTATGCCCTGAAAAACAATGTGGCGCGCCTGAAGGACGATCACGACAACGCCGCGTGGATGGCGGCCGAGCTGCGTGAAATTGGCGCCGACGTGATGCGCCACGACACCAACATGCTGTTCGTGCGCGTGGGCGATGACCACGCCGCTGCGCTTGGCGAGTTCATGAAAGCACGTGGCGTGCTGATCAACGCCTCACCTGTGGTGCGTCTGGTCATGCATCTCGACGTCAACCGCGAGCAGCTGGCCGACGTGGTAAAACACTGGCAGGCGTTTTTACAGCGATAAGGAGCATCACGTGCCGCAACGCATTCTGGTGCTCGGCGCCAGCGGGTATATCGGTCAGCATCTCACCGCGGCGTTAAGCCAGCAGGGGCACCAGGTGCTGGCTGCGGCACGCAATACCGAACGCCTGCAAAAACTCGGTTTGCCGGGCGTTACCTGTCACAACGTTGACCTCAACTGGCCAAAGGCGCTTCCCGCGCTGCTGGAAGGGGTCGACACGCTTTACTACCTGGTGCACAGCATGGGCGAAGGCGGAGATTTTATCGCCCACGAGCGTCAGGTAGCGATGAACGTCCGCGATGCCCTGCTGCAAAGCCCGGTGAAGCAGGTGATTTTTCTCAGTTCACTTCAGGCACCTGAACGCGAGCAGTCCGATCACCTGCGCGCCCGCCAGCTGACGGCGGACATCCTGCGGGGGGCCAATATCCCCGTCACCGAACTGCGCGCCGGGATCATCGTTGGCGCCGGTTCTGCCGCCTTCGAAGTGATGCGCGATATGGTCTACAACCTGCCGGTGCTCACGCCGCCGCGCTGGGTCCGTTCGCGCACCACGCCGATTGCGCTGGGGAACCTCCTGCATTATCTGGTGGCCCTGCTGGATCACCCGGCGGAGCAACACCGCGTGCTGGAAGCCGCTGGTCCTGAAGTATTGAGCTATCAGGCGCAGTTCGAACATTTCATGCGCGTCAGCGGCCGCCGCCGCTGGCTGATCCCCATTCCCTTCCCGACGCGCTGGATTTCGGTGTGGTTTTTGAATGTCATCACCTCGGTGCCGCCGACGACCGCCAAAGCGCTGATCCAGGGGCTGAAGCACGATCTGCTGGCCGACGATCGCGCGCTGCGCGCCTTGATTCCTCAGGATCTGATCCGCTTTGACGATGCCGTGCGCAATACGCTCAAGGAAGAAGAGCAGCTGGTGAACTCCAGCGACTGGGGCTACGACGCCCAGGCCTTTGCCCGCTGGCGGCCTGAGTATGGTTATTACCCGAAACAGGCGGGCTGCACGGTGAAAACCTCCGCGAGCCTGGCCGCGCTCTGGGAGGTGGTGAACCAGATTGGCGGCAAAGAACGGTATTTCTTCGGTAATCTCCTCTGGCAAACGCGCGGGGCGATGGACCTGCTGGTGGGCCACCGGCTGGCGAAAGGCCGCCCGGCACGCCCGTATCTTGAGGTGGGCGACGCGGTCGACAGCTGGAAGGTGATCATCGTCGAACCGGAAAAACAGCTGGCGCTGTTGTTCGGCATGAAAGCCCCGGGGCTGGGCCGACTCTGCTTTACCCTGAAAGACAAAGGCGATCATCGTGAACTGGACGTGCGCGCCTGGTGGCATCCGCACGGAATGCCGGGTCTGTTCTACTGGCTGTTGATGATCCCTGCCCACCTGTTTATCTTCCGGGGAATGGCGAAACGCATTGCGCAACGGGCAGAACAAAAGACGGAAAAGATCTAAATAAAACTCTCTTTCTTTCACCTTTCCCATTGCATAGCGCCGTAATTCACGAAAGAATGCGCACGAAATTCTTTTCAACACAGTGGATAGCTATGAAGGTACTGGTTACCGGGGCGACCAGCGGCTTAGGCCGAAATGCGGTCGAATTTCTGCGCAACAAGGGCATTAGCGTCAGGGCTACCGGTCGCAACGAAGCGATGGGTAAACTGCTGCAAAAAATGGGCGCAGAGTTCGTCCATGCCGACCTGACGGAGCTGGTCTCCTCGCAGGCGAAGGTGATGCTCGCCGGTATCGACACGCTATGGCACTGCTCCAGTTTTACCTCCCCGTGGGGGACCCAGGAAGCCTTCGATCTCGCCAACGTGCGCGCCACCCGTCGTCTGGGGGAATGGGCCGTTGCCTGGGGCGTGCGTAACTTTATTCATATCTCGTCACCGTCACTCTATTTCGACTATCACCACCATCGCGACGTGCAGGAAGATTTCCGCCCTGCCCGCTTTGCCTGTGAGTTTGCCCGCAGCAAGGCGGCCAGCGAAGAGGTCATCGACCTGCTGGCGCAGTCAAACCCGCACACCCGCTTTACGGTCCTGCGTCCGCAGAGCCTGTTCGGGCCGCACGATAAGGTATTTATTCCGCGTCTGGCGCAGATGATGCACCATTACGGCAGCGTGCTGCTGCCGCGCGGCGGCGATGCGCTGGTGGATATGACCTACTACGAAAACGCCGTTCACGCCATGTGGCTGGCCAGCCAGCCGGACTGCGATAAGCTGAACTCCGGTCGCGCCTACAACATCACTAACGGCGAACCCTGCACGCTGCGCAGCATTGTGCAGCGGCTGATCGACGAGCTGCAGATCAACTGCCGTATCCGTTCCGTGCCCTACCCAATGCTGGACATGATCGCCCGCAGCATGGAGCGCTTTGGCAGTAAAACAGCCAAAGAGCCTGCGCTGACGCATTACGGCGTCTCTAAACTCAACTTTGACTTCACGCTGGATATTTCGCGGGCGGAGAATGAGCTGGGGTATAAACCGGTTGTGACGCTGGATGAAGGGATTATGCGCACGGCGGCGTGGCTGCGGGATCACGGGAAGCTGCATCGCTAGCCTTTTTGCCCGGTGGCGGCCTCGCCTTACCGGGCCTACAACGGCTCCGTACTGACCCCTCGCCCCTTAGCCTCATGTAGGCCGGGTAAGCGCAGCGCCACCCGGTAAAAGACAGAGGGTGCAAATACGAAAACGGCAACCCGAAGGTTGCCGTTTGCTTTTACAGAGCCGTCCAGGCATCAGCCCACGCCAGGCCAGCGCCGGGTTCGTAGTATGCCGGGGCATTGTTACACCAGCCGCTGTACGGGAACGGTTTGCACTGGAACAGTTTACCGTGGTTGTTCACGATATCACCTGCGTTGTACTTGCTGTTCGCGCTCCACGCGGCGTAAGAGCCGGAAGTGCCTTCGTCCTTAGACTCGGCTTTCGCTTTCACATTCAGCAGGTAGGACGTGGTGCTGGTCAGTTCACCATCGCTGACGGTCAGGCCGATTTCGTACTGCTGAGCCGTTGCAGACTCTGGCGCCTTGAAGGTCACCACCGCTTTGTCCTGACCGGTCACGGTCTGGCCATCCTGGGAACGCCAGGTGTAGGTCAGCTTGTTACCGTCGGCGTCAGTGGAGCCTTCCGCGCTCAGGGAAACCTGCGCACCCGCTTCAACCGCCCCGATTGGGCCCGCAATCTGCGCCACAGGGGCGTGATTCACGGTAGCCGGTTCAACAGGGGTGGTATCTTCCGCTGGCGTCGTATCCGCTGGCGGCGTGGTGTCTGCCGGGGTTTTGTCTTCCCCTGGGGTCACAGCTGAGCCGTCGTCGTTAATGATGTTCACGTTATAGAACTTCTTAACGCAGTTGGTGTAGTCACCCTCTTTGAACGCGCTGAACGGCGTCTGGTACCCCACCAGCTGGCAGGAGTAGGTCTTACCGTCCGGCGTATCCGGGCTCCACCCCCAGTCCTGCTCCCAGTAGATCTTCAGCGCGCCGGCGCCGCCTTCATCGAACTGCTTCATGTTGGCGCAGCCCAGCACTTCATTCGCCGGAACAGGCACTTTCAGGTAGTTCGCGAACTCTTTGTAGTACTTGATGCGGTTTTCAGACTGGGCAATCTCGGTTGGGCCGCCGCACTCTACGCCACCGTTGATGATCTGGGTGGTCACGCCGAAGCCCGGAACCAGACCGTTGGCTTTATCGTGATCGTTTGGCTGCCAGGTGCCGTCGATAACCTGCAGCATGCTTGGTTTTGGCGGCTGCGGATAGGCGAAGAAGAAGATCGCACTCGCCAGGTTTAGCCAGGTATCCGCCACCAGCTCAGGCTTGTCGAGCAGGGTGCGGACGGTGCCAAACATCGCTTCAGAGAACGGACCGTAGTTGTAGTTGTAAGACAGCTGCTTCGCGCCGCGGCCAAAGTAGCTTACGAAGTCGCCGTCTTTGTCTTTACCGCATGGCCAGGTCTGCCCCTGCCAGATGTCTGGGTTACATTCGCCGTTATAGCCGCCTTTCTGGCCTTCGGTCCAGCCCATTTCACGGACGTGAACCAGGGCCTGACGCCACTCGGCTTCCGGACGCCAGCTCTCATGGCCGCCGGTTTCCTGCGCAAAGTGGGCGAACATGGTCGCCAGCTCTTTGCGGCAGATGGCGTCGCTGTCGCGACCATCGTTATAGGTCTTACACAGTGCCGGGAATTTACCAACAGCCTTCAGGAAGTTACTGTAGGTATAAGACTGAGCGCGCAGCGGGAAGAGATATTCCCAGTCGCTGGCCTTCACGATCCCTTCAACGCGCTTGACGTTGTCAGGGTTCGAGGCACGACCTGGCTCAATCTGCTCAACGAGGCTATTGTCTAGGGTCGCAATGGTATCCTTCACCGAAACCATCAGCGGGAAATTGGTCAGCTCTTTTTCCTTTTTCGCCAGATCGCTGGCTTTCATGGTGTACGGCTCACTGCTGGCCGCCTGCAGTGATGCAGCCTGGGCCATAAAGGGTGCAATACATGCCCCCGCCACGAGAACGCTCAGTAATGTCCTTTTCGTCATTTCAAATAATCCTGTATTTAAGCAACTAGGGTGAGTACATTCCCGGCTTATGTATTACTCCCTTAATAAATAAGCCCGAGAGTGTGGTTCTTTTTCATTTTCTGAAGAACACCGAAAGGAATTCTTCAAAAAATAAAAATAACGCTACGGTTATTTACCCGATTTTATTTGCTGATACTTCGCCCACACTTTATGGGCATAACGCATGCGCTGCGGATAATTTTCTTTTTTCAATCCGGCGTTATACGCGCCCACCGCTTCCCAGTTATAGCCATACACGTTTATCATCCCGGACAGGATGGAGGCGCCGACCATAATGGAGGTACAGGGCTCATTAATAAGCTGATTCTCATCAATACCCTGACGTTCTAACTCACTGAAGTGTGAACTGTTAATCTGCATCAACCCGACGTCACGCGTGCCGTCGTGGTTCCAGCCTACCGCGTGGGGATTCATTCCGGATTCGACTTTGGCAATTGCATACAATAACCACGGATCGACATGATAATAATGTCCGGCGTTATCCCCAACAGTTCGCAAATACGCTTTGACTAAACAGCAGTAAAAATATAATCACGCGTTTCATGAGCACCTGCTTTTTAAATACTGAACCTCTTTCCGCTCATCATTAGCGATAATTCTGACGTGTTGGTCACACCCGAAGTGGGGTGTGACCAACTAGTGCGGGTTGATATCATTCCCGCAATCCACGGTTCAGAAGGTTATTTGCAGTCTGTTGAAGGACCTTCTTTCACCCATACATCGCTGTTAGCCGGGTTGTCACCGCGGGTCCACCATTTGGCACGGTAAACGTTGCCCTGGTAGGTTGTGGTTTCGCCGCCGTTATAAACCAGGTCAGAACGCCAGTTCATCTTCACGTTGCTGACCAGCTCCCAGGCATCCACACCGAACCCAGGCTGGTTGCCTTGCGTCCAGTACTTCGCTTTCCACACCAGATGGTCGAAGCTCACGGTATCGCCACTGTTGTAGATTTTGCTGGCATCCCACGCGGCATATTTGCTGGCGTTAGCATCGACAGGCGCATCGCAGCTACCGGTTGCAGACCCTTCGTCAGATGGCGGGGTCACGTCATCAGACGGAGGCGTAACTTCATCAGAGGGTGGCGTTACCTCATCAGACGGTGGTGTAACGTCAGCCGGTTTCGGATTCACGGTAACCTGCACGTTAGACTGCACGCTGGTTTTGCCGTCGCCTACAACGACGCTCAGCGTATAGGTAGACGTGGTGGCAACGTCTGGTGCAGTAATCGTCACGTTCGCGGTATCGGTACCGGTTGCATGCATATCCGCTGGCACGCTCCAGGAGAAGGTCATCGCATCACCGTCTGGATCCACAGCCTGCGCGTGCAGAGCATAGGTTTCTCCTGCCTGCAGCGTCACTGCCTCCATTGCGTTCACGACTGGCGCCTGGTTAGCTTTTGGCGCTTTATTCACAACCTGCACATCAATGGCGTTGCTCAGGCCTTTAGCATCCGTAACCGTCAGGCGGAACACCATGGTCTGGTCGCTGGTCGCTGCCGCAACGTTGAAGGTTGCTTTCGCTTTGGTGCTGTTGGAGAGAGTTACAGATGGGCCAGAAACCTGGGTCCATTTGTAGGTAATCGCATCGCCGTCTGGATCGCTGGAAGCAGAACCATCAAGCGTGACGGTTGCCGGGCCAGAGACGTTCTGATCCGCAGAAGACGCGATTGGCGCATGGTTGGTGACGACCGGATCGACCGGGGTAGAACCGCCCAGCAGACTTTCGTTCATCGCGTTCAGGATGTCGCCGGTATCAGAGTCAATAGACCAGGCAAAGAGTCCGCCCAGGTTTTTCGACAGCACATACTTGCCTTTAGCGGCGGTAGAGCGTGCATCTTCATAGGTGATCAGGTCGCCGGTAGACTTATTGAAGACATATGGCGCTTCAGCATTCGCGTCGTAACCATATTCCCAGCCAGGCTTGCCTTTGTACTCGTTAACGATCTGACGGTAGTCGACCACGCCAGGTTCCCAGGTACCTTTCACCATACCGGTTGCGGTACCCGTGAATGGATTGTCACCGGTGTAGCCATGCACGCCAGTCCAGCCGCGGCCATACATGCCCGCACCCACCACGATCTTGCCTGGCTGTACGCCCTGAGCAAGCAGCGCGTCCACGCCGTTCTCGGTGGTGTAGTTCGTGTCCGGACGCCATGACGGCGCGCGCAGTGCGGCCTGGTGGCCCAGCTCGGTGTTGCTCCAGCCGCCGTAGAAGTCATAGCTCATCAGGAAGATGTGGTCGAGGTACTGCTGAGCAGCGGTGTAATCCACGTCTTCGATCTTATCGCGGCCCGCACCGATGGCGCTGGTCAGTTCATAGGTACGGCCAGTCTGTGCAGACAGCTCGTTCAGCATGGTGCGCAGGTCATGCATCAGGGCGGTATACGTCGCTTTATCCTGCTGCGGGTTACCCAGGTGTTCGCTCACGCCGCCGCCGCCAGGGAATTCCCAGTCGATATCCACACCGTCAAAGAACTTCCAGGTCTGCAGGAAATCTTTCACAGAGGAGACGAAGCGGGCACGGATTGCCGGGTCGCCCATGTGGAAGAACGGATCGGACAGCGTCCAGCCACCGATGGATGGCAGCACTTTCAGGTCCGGATGCGCTTTTTTCAGCGCCATCAGCTGGCCAAAGTTACCTTTGTACGGGTCGTCCCAGTTGGAGACGCCAGACTGCGGTTTTTGCAGCGCAGCCCACGGATCGTGAATGGCGACGGTATAGTCCGGACGACCCGCGCAGTCGCGCTGCAGTACGGAGAAGCTGTTACCGCCTTCAACGGTTTTCAGGCCATCGTTGATGCCGTCGCCGCCACAGATTGGAATGAAGCCATAGAGGATGTGGTTAAGGTTCGCTGCCGGGATTTTATCAACCGGGAAGTTACGATCGTAAACGCCCCATTCAGGGAAATACGCCGCAACCACTTTATCAGTATGTTTGGCGAACGTTTTGTTGTTCTCCTGCAGCGGCGCGTTCAGCGGCAGCAGATGGCTGCCGTCGGTGTCCGCCACGATGATCAGCTTGCTGGCGCTTTTGGTACAGCCGCTGGCATTACAGACTTCCACCTGCTCCTGATAACGTCCGCCCTTTTTCACTTTAAAGGTGGCTGAGCCGCTTGCACCAGCTGCGCCGGTCCACACGGTTTTACCATCCAGCAGCACTTTGGCAGACGTTGGCGCGTCGCCGCTCCACACGTTCCACTCGACTTTCACATCCACGCCGTCGTTATGTACCTTGACGAGGCTGTTGTAATCCTGCGCGGCCTGATCCACCTCGACCAGCGCAAATTTGTCATTGCCGGAGCCGATGGTCGGCGCACCTGGCGCAGCAGCGAATGCAGAACCGGTTGCCGCTGCAATAAAGAGCGCCAGATATTTAGGCTTAATAAATTTCATTTTTCTTTCCTGATAAATTTATTCGTAAACGAAATTGATCCATGTCTTCCTTTAGAACATGGAATGATATTCACTTAGTGCGTTTTTAAATACGCAGACAGCCGTTATCCAAACCTTAAAGACGCGTTGTATTCCTCCATTAAAAGATACAAGCTAAAAATCCGTGTAGCTTATGCCTTTTACGATACACTGAGGATAAAAGGTCGTCCTTCTCTTTCCTCGTCGAAAATATTGATAAAAAAACTTGACCCGGTTATTTAATAGGTATTCACAAATAGCTGGCAGGTATAGAGCGCTATTCCAGCAAAAGCCAGATAAGGTCCGAAAGCGATGGTTAGGTTATTTTTATTCGATTTATTTAATAACAAATAGCCCACTATGCCACTTAATGCGGCAATTAATTCAATCGCAGGGAGTGACTGCCAGCCGCACCAGGCGCCCAGCGCCGCCAGCAGCTTGAAATCGCCGTAGCCCAGCCCTTCCCGACGGGTAAGCAGACGAAACGCCCAGTACACCAGCCAGAGCGAAAGATAGCCTGCCGCCGCGCCGAGCAGCGCATCACGCAGGAGCAGCCCGTGGCTGAAGGCGTGGAACAGCAGCCCGGCCCAGAGCAGCGGCTGCGTCAGGCAGTCGGGCAGCAGCTGGTGCTGTCCGTCAATCATCGCCAGCGGCAGCAGAAAGGCCGCCAGCACCCACAGCGAGAAAAGGGATGCTAAGTCCGGTATCCACCGGGCGGTGAGGCCAAAGAACACCGCCGTCAACAGCTCGAGTAAAAATAACCGCAGCGGAATCGGCGACTTGCAGCAACGACAGCGTCCCCGCAGCGCCAGCCAGCTCAGCAGCGGGATGTTCTCCCATGCGCGCAGTGCATGCTGGCAGACGGGACAGTGTGACGCCGGGAAAAGCAGGTTGCTGCGGCTCTCCTCCTCTAGCACCATCCCCGGCACGCGATCCACCACAACGCCGAGAAAGCTCCCCAGGATCGCGCCGAACACGCCGCTCATCGCGGCAAACCCGACGGGATAACTCTCCCGGACGAGTATCAGCCCGTTCATGCCACTTTTTTCCAGGTCAGCTGGATTTCGGCCTTCACGTCGCTCAGGTGATCCACGGGCGTGAGGTTCATTTTCTCCAGCCTGACGCCTGACGCGAGGTTCATCTCTCGCAGCCAGTTTTTTAATTCATACACGTTGACCCGGTTCACGACAAAGGCCAGAGTCTGACCATCCTGACGAATATCGGTCAGCGTCAGGTTAATTTCATGCGCGCTATTCTCCACCACGCTGCGTGGATTATCGGTTTTCACCTGTAGCACCGGCAGATGATTTTTATCAATTTCTGTTTTCATCCAGTTTACCGTTTCAATTTGTCGCGCCAGCGTCGCCTGGCTATTTTTTATCATGTTATCCAGGGGAATTATCCCTGCGTAATAGATGACGGCGCTGCATAAAGCTCCCGCCGCTATTTTTAAAATGAATTTTTCTCTGGTGCTGTATTGTTGATAACGAGATGTAAACTGTCCAATTCGCGCTTTCATTTATATTTCCCTGTAATCATGGCCGTATACGGCGCGTCCTTTGAAATAGGCTGTAACGTAAAATCAAAATTCGGGCTGGCCTGATGAATGAATTCCTGTAATGCCTGCTCGTTTTGCGCACTCACGCTTAATGTCAGGGCTCCCTGCGTGTCGTCATATTCAAACAGCGTAATTTCCATCGACGGAACGGACTGACGGATCTTTTCCAGTTCGTCCATCTGCAAAAAAATGCCTTTAGGCTGCTTCTTGATGTTCTGTCCAAAATGGTACTTAAGGTTGGTCTGGTGACGCATACTCGGAAAATGGTGTTGATAAAGCTCGACCATCTCCTGCTGCACCTGATTTTCCCGATCTGCCAGCATCCACGCCAGGGTGATGCGGGGGCCGAGCAGCAGACCCAGAGAGAGAAGCCCCATCACCGCGATGGCGGCCTTCATCCCTTTCGCCGCCCTCGCGCTGGTCGCTTTCGCGCTGAACGCACCGTGCAGCACGTTGACGCGGCACGCCCGCCACTGCGGCTGGATCAGCACCAGCGGATGTTCTGCCGCCAGCTGTTCGTCAACCTCAATGCCCGGCGGGATGTCCCCGTAGCAGCGGACCTCGCCCTCTCCGGCTTTTTGCATCAGCAGCGGCAACAGGCCAACCTCAACGTTACAGGCGATATGCGGCGACAAGCGCAACCAGTAGTTCTCTTCCCGCGCAACCAGCGTGCTTCCACCCGCCGTGACCGGCAGCAGCCAGGCGTCAGGCAGAACCTGAATGACCTTCAGGCCCGCCTCGTGAAAGCGGGTCAGCCACTGCTGCAGGCGGGCGGAATCTATCGCCACGGCGTCCACCTCGGCGCCTTTTTTGTTCAGCACCGTCCAGTGGAGATCGTCCACCTCACCAATCAGAGTCTCCTCCGCCATCCACGAGAAGGCGGTCGCCTGCGACGCCATTTTCTTCGGCAGCGTAAAGTGGCGGAAGATCATCTCACTGGCGGGCAGCAGCAGACACACGCGCGCAGCCAGAGGATGGTCGGCAAGGGTATGCAGCGCCTGCAGGGTGTCCAGGGTTGTAACCTGTTCGCTTCCCGACTCACACCACATGATTTTCCCGTCCTCACGGCTGTCGGGACGAACAAAAAGGACCTGTTTCATAGCGTTCTACTTTTCTTATTCAATCATTCGGTAACGACGTTGCCACGTCACAATTTCACCGGCTTCGTTATTCACCTGAAGCTGGCTCACCACGCGAAGCGTTAACTCATCGGTATTGCCGGTGTAGTTGACGCGAAAATACCGGCTGTTGATGGAGAGCAGCCCGGCCACCTGCGGCAACTCTTCCTTCAACTGCGGGAAGGCCTGTTCCAGCGCTTTGCTGAAGACGTCCATGCTTTCCCAGCCGGTTTCCGGCCGCGACTCAATCAGGCGTACGGCATCGTCCGCGGTGAGTTTTCCCGGGAACAGGGCTGCCAGTAAGGGCGCCTGCTCCGGCGTCAGAGTATTGACATCCACCTTGCTGGCCGAGTCCGGCAGCGCGCATAACAGCTTACTCACTTTCGGGTACGCTGCAGCAGGAAACGCCGGCAGCAGCTTGATCTCGGCAAGGGTGCGCATCATCTGATTCGCAGGCTGACGCGCCGGCACTACGCCAGACCAGGCGTCCATCTCCGCGCCCTCTTTCACCGTCGTGGCGTCGCCGTCGAGATAATCCACCAGCTGCTGATAAATTTCTTCCGCCGCCGTCTGGCTGATGCCGCCGTCCGTCAGGATCTGCTCGACAATCTTCTCTTTTCGCGGTTTTTCCGGCACGGTTGACGCATTTTGATCCTGAGCCACTTTGTCTGCGGCCAGCAGGTTATTGACGTTGAAGCAGTCCTGCGCGTCGTCGACCTGGCTGACCACCGTATAGTCTTCACCCTGCGTCTCCAGCGGCAGGTGCCAGTCGCCCTCCGGGTCGAGCGGTTTGCTCTCGCCGCTGGCGTCGTTCTGCAACCGGTCTTTCACCACTTTTTCCTGCGCCTGCATTGCCCAGCGCAGCTGCTGCTGGCTCACCTGATAGTGGGTTTTCTGCAAATTACGGCAGAACTGCTGGCTGATTTTGGCCGCCAGGGCCGACATCATGACCAGCAGGATCAGCACAACCAGCAGGGCAACACCGCGTTGCTGATGGACCCGGCTCATGGCTTCACGTCCGGCGCAGGCGCATTTTGCGGGGCAGGCGCGTTTTCTGCCGCCGGTGCCACCGCTTCTGGTATCTCTCCCGGCGTGGTAAACACCCAGCGCCAGGTGTCGCCATTTTCCATGGTCAGCGTAAGCTCCACGCCGTCTGGCAGATGGGCAGAGTCACCCCAGCTTTTTTGCCAGCCCTGGTGATAAAACCGCCATTGCATCGCTTTCACCTCGCTGACGATAGGCACTTCATCGGGTTTGACGTCCGCCGGGCTGTCAATCACCGGCCAGACGTCGCGATACAGACGCCCTTCTTCCAGCCGCCAGCGCACGCGCTCCAGCTGGACCGTGCCACTCACGCCGTTCAGCGTGGTAAATTCCACGGCATCGCCATCCTGTAAAAACAGATACGGCGCGTTGCGCGGCGCCCGCGCCTGCAGCTGGAAAAAATCGCGCTCCATCAGGCTCCAGGCACGCTGAAGCTGATTAAGCTTCGCCGCGCGTGTATCGGTTGCCGAACTGGTGCGCATCGCGCCGTCGAGAATTTGCCAGGCCAGGGTGCTGATGACCGCAAAAATGGTCAGCGCAATCATGATCTCCAGCAGGGTAAAACCGCGCTGGCGTCGGCTCGTCTTCACTTGCTCTCTTCTCCCGGCCCAATGATCTGAAGCGAAATGACCGGCTGGCTTTTATCGCCTTCGGCGTAAACGCGGATGGCATTGGCCCAACCGCTATTGGCGGTTTTCACCCGCTGCTTATGCCAGTACCAGCTGCGCCCCCCCATGATTTCCGTCCCCTGCTCCTCGGCATCGGGAAAATCGGTTTTGCTGAGCTGGGCTTCAGCCAGCTGATTTTCTGCAACCCAGCTGGCCTGCAGCGTTTCGGCCAGCCCGTGGGTGAAGCGCACGTTCAGGGAGACGGAATTCATCAGCGCCAGCGCGGCGGTGGAGAAAATGACCAGCGCCACCATCACCTCCAGGAGCGTCATCCCGTTCTGCTTAACCTTGCCTTTAGTCATCGTTCTCTACCGAAACCGGGGCCGCGCCCTGCGACACCACGCGGAAGTGATGCTGTTTGTCGTAACTTTGCAGCGTCAGCGTAAAACGGCCAATCTCACCGTCCGGCAGAAAGAGGATCTGGGGGTCGGCCTCGACGTTAGCCGCCAGACGCTGAGGCGAGAGCGACACGTGCATCTCTTCCGGGAAATCGCCCTTCGTGGTAATACGGCCGGCGGATAACGGCACCCAGTGACGTTCGCCGTTTTTATCGTCGAGCGTGACCAGCTGATATTTATCGGTCGCGATCACCAGCCCGACAATATTTCCGTCCATGACCGCGCGGTCTGAACCATAATCAACGAGGGCTTTTAATTGCTGACCAAATATATCCGCACCGCTGCGTGAGGGTATTGTTGAGACAACCATCATGGCGCAACTGGCAAATATCACCAGCGCCAGAATAATTTCCAGCAACGTAAAGCCGCGTTGATTCTTCATTATTTCTCTTTCTTATCCAGAGACCAGTTCGTAATATCGTCTGCGGTGTTGGCTTCGCCATCAGGACCGGCAGAGAAGACGTCTACGGCGCCGTGTTCACCCGGGCTGACGAGCAGATAATCGTTGCCCCACGGATCCTGCGGCAGGCGGCGAATATAGCCGTCGGCGCGGTAGCCGTTGGGAATAGGCGCGATCTCAGGCTTGGTCACCAGCGCCTGCAGGCCCTGCTCGGTGGTAGGGTAGCGGTGGTTATCGAGCTTATACATATCCAGCGAACCTTCGAGCGCAACAATATCGCTGGTCGCCTTTTGCGCGTCCGCTTTTTCTTTATTACCCATTAAATTTGGCACCACCATACTCGCTAAAACGCCGAGAATAACGATCACCACCATTAATTCGAGCAAGGTGAACCCCGCCTGGCGAGCCAGACGTTTTGTTTTTATAGCCATGATTTAACCTACCATATTATTAAGTTGCAGGAGCGGCTGTAATATTGACAGCACGATGAATAAAACAATCGTCGCCATGGAGACCACCAGCGCCGGTTCAAATACCGACAGCGTTAACGTAATACGATGCTGTAGCGCCGACTCCTGGTTTTCCGCCGCGCGGTCCATTAAGTTGCCTAACTCGCCGCTCTCTTCGCCGGAGGCAATCATGTACAGCATGGTGGGCGGGAATAATTTCGCCTGCTCCAGCGCGGCATAGAGCGAGGCCCCCTGACGCACGGTATCCGCCGCCTGCTCCAGCACCTGCCGGGCGTAGAGGTTTTCGATACCGTCCATCGCGATATACATCCCTTCAAGCAGCGGCACGCTGCTCGCCTGCAGGATGCTGAGCGTGCGGATATAGCGGGCGCTGTTGATCGCGCACACCAGCTTTTTAATCGGCGAGCCGTTCACCAGCCAGCTGTGCCAGCGAAAACGGTTTTTGGCGTTTCTGAGCCAGGTCTTAAAACCAACAAACCCGCCGCCGAGGATCCCCACGATGTAGATCCCGTACGCCTGCAGGAAATCGCTCACCGCAATCAGCGTGCGGGTGGTGATCGGCAGCTGCTGCTTCATGTGGGTGAACTGCTCGATCACCTGCGGCACCACCGCCACCAGCAGAATGCTGATGACCGCGATGGCGACCACGGTGAGGGTAATCGGGTAGACCATCGCCTGCGTCAGCTTGCTCTTCATCTTCTGGCGCTGCTCGTTGTACTCCGCCAGCTTTTCCAGCACGTCGCCCAGGTGGCCGGTCTTTTCACCGGCCATCACCAGCGTACAGTAGAGCTTGTCAAAGGTGCGCGGGAACTGGCTGAAGGCGTCGAACAGGGTGTGACCTTCCACCACCTTCTCGCGGATCTCCACCACCATTGCCGCCAGCTTTTTGTCTTCCGTTTGCTTCGAGATCGCCTTCAGCGCGCTCTCGAGCGGCAGTGCGGCGTTGACCAGCGTGGATAACTGACGGGTAAACATCGACAGCACCGGCGTGGAGAGCCTGGCTCCGGTTTTTGCTTTTCCGGCAGACGCCGCTTCACGGGTTTCGCTGATGCTGACGGGCATCAGCTTTTGCTCGCGCAACATCTGGCGAACCTGCTTTTGCCCCTCGGCCTGCAGCGTGCCGCGCTGGGTTTTGCCTGCGACATCCGTCGCCGTCCAGGCGAAGAAGGCCATTACGCATCCCCCCCGCGCTCGGCGGTCACACGCATCACCTCTTCCAGCGAGGTGACGCCGCTAATCACCTTCAGCAGCCCGTTTTCGCGCAGGCTGTAAGCCTGCTTAAAGAGCTGCGTCTCAATGGACATTTCGTCTTTATCTTCATGAATGGCGCGGCGCATGGCGCTGTCCACCACCAGGAACTCGTGAATACCGGCACGGCCCTGATAGCCGCTCTGGCGGCAGTGTTCACAGCCCACCGCGCGATAAATGGCTTTTGGCGGCGCGTCCATAAAGCTGAACAGCGCTTTTTCATTGGCATCCAGCGGACTGGTGGTCCGGCAGTGCGTACACAGCCGACGCACCAGACGCTGGGCAATGACACCGAGCAACGATGAACCGATTAAAAAGGACTCCAGCCCCATGTCCCGCAGACGCGTAATCGCCCCGGCGGCGCTGTTGGTGTGCAGCGTAGACATGACCAGGTGACCGGTGAGCGACGCCTGTACCGCAATTTGCGCGGTTTCACCGTCACGAATTTCCCCGATCATCACCACGTCCGGGTCCTGACGCAGAATAGCGCGCAGCCCGCGGGCAAAGGTCATGTCCACGCGCGGGTTAACCTGCGTCTGCCCCACCCCTTCCAGCTCATATTCGATCGGGTCTTCCACGGTCAGGATGTTGCGTTCGTGACCGTTCAGCGCCGAAAGAATGGCGTACAGGGTGGTACTTTTACCGGAGCCTGTCGGCCCGGTGACCAGGATAATGCCGTGCGGGCGGTCAATCAGCCCTTTTAACTTCTCCAGCTCTTCATCAATCAGGCCCAGCTTGTTGATGTCGGGCTTGAGATTGCTTTTATCGAGCAGGCGCATGACCACGCGCTCGCCGTACTGGGACGGAATGGTCGAGACGCGCACGTCGATCGCCTTGCGTCCAATGCGCAGTGAGATACGGCCATCCTGCGGCAGACGTTTTTCGGCAATGTCGAGTTTCGACATCACCTTGATACGCGACACCAGCAGCGGGGCGAGCTTACGCGCCGGTTGCAGCACCGGGCGCAGCACGCCGTCAACGCGGAAGCGAATGCTCAGCGTGCGCTCGAAGGTTTCGATATGGATATCCGACGCGCCGTCCTTAACCGCCTCGCCGAGAATGGCGTTGATCAGGCGGATCACCGGCGAGTTTTCGTCGTTATCAAGCAGATCTTCGTTATCCGGGATCTCCTCGGTTAACGCCATCAGGTCGATATCCGCATCCATGTCGTCCACCAGCTGCTGTGAAACGCCGCTGCTCTGCTGCCAGATTTTGGCCAGCATCTCGTCAAACGCTTCCGGCGTCACAGAAACCGGGACGAACGCGCGGCCCAACACCCGGCGCACTTCCAGCAGTGCTAACGCCGGGGTGTCCTCACGGATATAGACGTCATTGTTGTAAAGCAGAACGCCGTTATCTTTTGCGTAGCTGCTGCTACACAGTGTTTTACTCAGTTCGTCCACGTTGCCCCTCCGCCTTACTCTTTAAACGGATTGCGTGTCGCGCGGGTTTTCACCGGTGCGGCGTGAGGACTTGCTGAAGGAAACGCGGGCAGGACGGCATTGTCGCTCGGCTCAACAATACCGAGCTTTTTCTCTTCCACGCGCTGCATCTGGCGCACCCGGATCTGGTCATATTTCTCTTTCGAGGCCGCGCTGTAGTTGTCGTCGTCACGCAGAACGGTGGTATGAATGAACACCATCAGGTTGCGCTTGGAGGTATCCTGGGAGGTGTAGCGGAACAGCTGACCGACCAGCGGGATATCGCCGAGCAGCGGCACTTTGGACACGGACTGTTTGGTCACATTTTCCATCAGACCGCCAAGCACCACCGTCTGGCCACTGTGGACCATCACTTCGTTATTGATCGTGCGCGTATTGAAGGTTGGGCCGAGGCTGGAGTCTTCCGTCGCGCTGTTGTCGACGCTGGAGACTTCCTGCTCAATCTTCAGATGGATCATGTCGCCATCGTTAATCTGCGGCACAATTTTCAGCTTGGTACCGACCGTCTTACGCTCAACGGAGTTAAAGACGTTGTCGCCACTGGTGGTTTGCGAACCGGAAAGTACCGGCACATCCTGGCCCACGTTGAACGACGCTTCTTTGTTATCCAGCGTGACCACGCTTGGCGTGGAGAGGATGTCATTTTTGCCGTCGGTGGAAAGCGCAGTCACCAGCGCACCAAAATCACCGTTAAAGAAGCCGGTCGCCAGGCCAGTGAAGCTCGCCCCTTTCATAGTGCCATTTTTAATCTGGCTGATTGGCAGGCCGGTGGAGCCGAACTGCACGCCGCCGTGCTTGCTGGTCCACTGCACGCCGAGATCCAGGCCGTTCCCGTCCTGCACTTCCGCGATGATGGCTTCCACCAGCACCTGCGGACGACGGATGTCGAGCTTGTCGATCACCTTCTCAAGGGAGTTCATCACGTTAGGCTGGGCGGTAATCACCAGCGAGTTGGTTGCTTCGTCGGCGGTAATGTTCAGATCGCTGGACGCTGGCGCGGTTTTCGATTTCGGCGCGCCGGCCTTGTCCTTCAGCTGCTCGCCGATGCCGGTGAGTACCGGCACCACCTTGGTGGCGCTGGCATACTTGAGATAGAAGACGCGAGTATTCCCCTCGTTGTTCTGCTCGCGATCCAGCTGATGGATCAGGGAGCGGGTCCGCGCGCGCGCATCTTCCGAACCGCTGATCACCAGGCTGTTGGTTTCGTCATCGGCCACCACTTTGGTCGCCAGCTGCGGCGCGTTCTGCCCTTTCTGCTCTTCGTTGTTGAGGTTATTCAACATCTCCGAGAGCTCTTTGGCGGACCCAAAGCGCAGCGGCACGATTTCACGACGCTGAATACCGTCTTTGTCCACGCGCTGGACCAGATCCACCAGGCGGTTCACCACCGAAGCTTTACCGGTTAGCAGCAGGACGTTGGACGGCTCAAAGTGGACCACGTTACCGATGCCGGTGGCATCGTTGAGCTGACGCAGCAGCGGCGCCAGCTCGCGAACAGGCACGTTTTCCATGCGCACAACGCGGGTGATGATCTCGTCGCCTTTGCCCGGATTTTTACCGTCGGCCAGCGGCGCACCGGCGGTGCGGGCAATGCTCGAGCGCACCACTTTAACCATGCCGTTATCCATCGGGATCACCGACAGGCCGTACAGGTCCAGCACGCTCAGGAAAAACTGGTAATATTCGTCTTCCGTCAACACGTTATAGGTTCTGACCGACACCGTGCCCTGCACGGACGGGTCGACCAGAATGGTTTTGTTCAGATTGCGGCCTACCGTATCAATAAATTCGCGGATATCGGTGTTTTTAAAGCTGGCGCTAAAGTTAGCTGCGAGCAGCGAACTGGAATATAACGACAATGCGGTCAGCGCCACGCACGCCCAAGGAAATTTCTTCATGTCTGTACACTTGTTAATTGTTTAGAACATTGACCCGAATATTTTCAAGGTGAGCGTGACGTCTGACGACGACCTCCGCTTCTTTCATTTTCGACCAGTTGGCAATAATATCTTTTGCCTTTTCTGCATCGGTCATATCGACAGAATTGACTTTTACCGCCACATCACCTTTTTCCAGACCGGCATGACTGTAGAAGTCAGAGGCATTCCTTGGATTAATGTTGTAGCCTTCCAGCTGGCCCTTTTCGATAAGTGGCTTTAACACCAGATAATCATCCAGATGCACGCTTTCAGCACCAGCATCTTTCGTCGATTGGGTTACCGGGCCGCTGTCAACGCCGCCCTTAAAATAGTCAGGTTTATTTAACGCCAGTACCTGCGCAGCACCTTCGTAATTAACCACCACATTGTCTTTGTTTATTTCCTGAATAAAGGCATCGTTAAAACCGGTCAGCGCTTCGCCTTCGCGATAGCTCTTTTGACCACCCGGCGTTTTGATCACGGCGAAGGACAACCAGGCATCGTCGCTGCGGACGATCCCCTCAATTTCGGCAGCGAGCGGGGCTTTTCCGGCCGCTGGCAGGTTGTCCTGACGCACGGCGGCGGTGAAAAGTGAAAATGTCTTTTCTTCCTGACGTTTTTTTGCGGTTTCGCCGCTGCGTTCGCGAGTTTATTCGTCACTTTTTTATAATCTTTAAAAATGACGTAGCCTTGCTGACCGCAAAAAATCAGCAATACAAACATAATACAGGGCGTTATCCACCGTGAAAAAAGTGAGAGCCTCATTATTCATCTGGCCTTTAGCAAAGCGGAAATAAGCAGCGTCATGCTGCGCCAATATGTGACATAAATAGTAATTAGCGGCCTGACAATCGACCACCTGCTTCGCCGTTAACTTTGATAAAGAAAAAGATTGACCGTCAAAAAAACCAGTGTTAGAGGAAGCCGACAGGTTATTTTTACCCTGCCCGTAAATTGACCATGACGCACCCTTGCCGTACTTTTCTGGACCATTGCTATTCATGCCCAGAGACGGTAAGTCGTTATGTATCAGAGTCATTTTAAATTTAATCACCCGCCTTTTCGAAAAATTACCCGCGCCTCGGGCGATTTCTTCGTGCCGTATCACCAGGATATTTTCAACCTGCTGAAAGAGAAAACCCAACAGGCGGGGATTATTGGGCTCTTTGCAGACGATGCCCCGCTGCTGGGCCAGTTCAGCGACGCCCTGAAATCCGCAACCCCTGACGTTGTTGCCATCAACGCGTTTCCAAAACTGAGTGCCAGTAGCCTGCTGTATAAACTCAACCCGGGAACGAAAGAGAGCAAAAACCGGCTTCAGGCGGTGGATGCCATCCTGCACCAGTGGCAGGGGGGAAAAAGCAGGACGAAAGTGCTGGTGATTAGCCATACCGATGCCATGAAAGAGACCTGTCGGGAGGTGCTGGCTATGCTGCTGACGCGCGCGCAGGAGCTGGAGTTTCGTCTGTCCGTCGTACTGATGGGTGCAGCGGATCGGGAAGCCGTTCTGATGCAGCAGTCTGAACTGCGTGAATATGCGCATACCTGCCACACCCTGCGCCCCCTTACCTGCCGGGAGTTTCTCAGCTACGTTCAGGCGCAGTGTGAAGCGCACGGGTGTGAGCACTCGCCGTTGATCCCGGCGCGCGTGCGTAAAATGCATGCGCTGACCAAAGGGAATATCAGCAAGCTGAACGAGCTGGCGCACCTGTCGATGCTCGCCGCCTGGACCGAACGTGCAGAACAGGTTAGCCCGCGTCATCTGCGCCTGGCGGCCGGTGAGATCCTGCCTGCGAAAAAACACGGTATGCGCCTGGCTACCGTGGGGCTGTTCGCCTCCGTGCTGTTCGCTGCCTGCGGCTGGTATTTGACCTCCTCGATCGGAGCAAGACTTCCGATTCAACTGCCGGTGCCCGCGAGCTGGAAACAGCAGACGCCCATCGAGCAGGCGCCGGTGGTGCCGGCTATCGACAACGAGGTGGTTAATCAGCCGGATGCGATGCATCAGCTCTATCTGATGTGGGGGTATGACGCCTCGGCGGACGATGCCCTGTGCCAGAACGCCGCGAAGGTGAACCTGATGTGTAAGCAGGGAAATGCCTCACCGGACGCGCTGGCACAGGAAGGGTATCCGTGGGTGATTGAACTGAAAACCGGCAACCACCTTAACTATGCCGTGGTCGCCCGCGTCGGGGATAACTCACTCGACCTGCTGATGAATAACCGCACCTGGCAGGTAAGCCGTCACTGGTTTAACCAGCATGCCACCGGCAATTATACCCAGCTCCACCGCCTGACGCCGGAAGGCAAAGACGCCATCAGCGCCACCAGCGATGCGAAGGACATGGGGTGGCTGGATCAGCAGCTGAGCCAGGCCCTTGCCGAGCCGGAAACCCACGCTCAAACCTGGACGACGGAGATGATGAAACGCACCCGCGAGTTCCAGCAAAAAATGCATCTGCGCGTCGACGGTATCCCGGGTGAAGAGACGCTGATGCAGTTGATGCGCGACACTAACACCACGCCGAGCGTGCTGCTTCAGACCCCCCATGCCGCACCGGACGCGAAAACGCAGGAGAAGCATTCCTAATGTCTACCATCTGTCTTGCGGCTCAGCGCAGCTACGTTTCCGGGGAGGCGGTCTGGTTTTCGTACCGCATTCCCCGCCTGAGAAAAATCGCTTCTAACGCCTTTTTAGGAATATTAAGCCTCTGCGTCATTCTGATGGCGGGGCTGTACGCCCACGTATACTGGCAACTGCGCCACCCTGCGCCGGAGCCGGTAAAAAAAGTGAACGTGGCGAAGCCCGAGACGCAGCTTTCCGATATGCACTACGTGTACGTGAGCAAGCCGTTCCCGCATCCGCACCCGAAACCCGTCCCGGTGCAGGCCGACGTCCCTGCCATGCAGGATCTGCCGATTAACAGCGACGACGCCGACTGGCAGCAGATGCCTGACGGCACGGTGCCGCACGATACCTCGCGGGATACCCTCCCCGGAACGGAAGCGCACGACGATGCCGTCGCCCCCCGCACGGAGGGTGACGACGCATCATTAACCGGGTGATGCTGCCAACTTACTGATTTAGTGTATGATGGTGTTTTTGAGGTGCTCCAGTGGCTTCTGTTTCTATCA
>ERZ835762.276-NODE-276-length-66544-cov-5.697649_pt1 | contig 66544 bp, 52 predicted proteins | sample MGYA00519687_ERZ835762 | MGnify/ENA primary metagenome ERZ835762 (study PRJEB31850, sample SAMEA3708783) | human gut metagenome | biome: human gut; feature: human-associated habitat; material: faeces | place: China | collected 2014 ... | reverse complement strand
CCACCTCATCCATGCATACAATGATATCCGGGGCCCCCTGGTCATTCTGGAACAGGTTCCAGACAATCTCCTCGGATTCAAAGGCCCGTTCAGAGGAAATCCTGATTTCCTCTACCCTTACCCTTCCCTGGGTCTCCTCGGAGGTAACCATCAGGTTGTTGATCTGGCTGAAAATCTGCGACTGGTTACTGTCAATGGCATTATCATGAAGAAGGACCGTAATCCTCAGGTTCTCTCTCTCTTTTGGAAGTATATTCCATATCTGGGCCGCATACTCCTGGCCCAGCTGGTATGGATTAATTCCCACATAACTCTTACGCCCGGTCTTTGGCGCATCATTCAAAATGGTAACAACCGGTATTCCTTTTTCATTGGCTTCATTGATTTTCCCTTCCAGGGCCTCCTCCGCCGTGCACTCCAGCAGAATGCCGTCCACCTTGGCCGCAATACTCATATCCATAAAGTCCGTCATGGTATAGGAGGATGACTGGCTGGTTCCTTTAAGTTCCACATAAGCATTCTGGGCAGCCGCCTCTTCCCTGACACAGGTATATGTATCCTTCCAGAACTGCGACTCCGTATTGCCTACAATCATCACAAAGTAGCGGTCATAGGTCCTGGAATTCTCCGCGTACTCCACCCCTATCTTCTCCAGCACGTAACCATAAAAGGAAATGGTCAGCAGGGTGAGGAATACAATACAGAACAAACCAGCCAGTACCAGCCAAAACAGTTTTTTTTTATTCCGGTCCATCTCCCCACCTCCTCTCCTTTTAAATCCCGGGTCCCGGTCCAGGCACCGGGCAATACTTATCTTCTGTCATCATACAGAAAATATGCCTCACAAACAAGCAAGGCGGGAGAGCCCATATAAGGCTTTCCCGCCTGGTTTACCGGCAGTCTGTCCGGGGCCGTATGGCGGACGTCCCTTTTACAGTCCACTTAATCCTGCTAAAGCATTTATTTACGCAAACGGATTCTCCGTCTTATAAAGCATGCCCGCAGGCTGGTTAAATCCAATTTCCTCCACATCCACGCCGATGAATTTGAATATCTCGTAAATTGCCTTCCCATAATGTCCGAATGCAACCGCGCCGTGGTGCGGGAAGTTCTTTTCAATCAGCACATGGCGGTAGAACCTGCCCATCTGCGGGATTGCAAAGATACCAATGGCGCCAAAGGAACGGGTGGCAACCGGCAGCACCTCTCCCTGGGCAATGTAGGCCCGCAGCTTGTTATCAGCCGTGCTCTGGAGACGGTAGAAGGTAATGTCGCCAGGGATGATGTCGCCTTCCAGCGTGCCCTGGGTCACTTCCTCAGGAAGGGCCCTGGCCATGATTAACTGGTACTTCATCTCACAGAAGGCCAGCTTTCCGGAAGCAGTGTTTCCGCAGTGGAAGCCCATGAATGTATCCTTAAGTGTGTAATCAAATTTGCCCTTGATATCAGCCTCGTACATATCCTTGGGCACGGTGTTGTTGATGTCCAGAAGGGTAACCGTATCCTGGCTGATAACCGTGCCGATGTACTCGCTGAGCGCTCCGTAGATATCAACCTCACAGGACACCGGGATTCCCTGGGCTGTCAGGCGGCTGTTCACATAGCAGGGCACGAAACCGAACTGTGTCTGGAATGCGGGCCAGCATTTTCCGGCAATGGCCACATATTTGCGGTAGCCCTTGTGCTCCTGCACCCAATCCTTTAAGGTCAGCTCATACTGAGCCAGCTTGGAGAGAATCTCCGGCTTCTTGTTGCCTGCTCCCAGTTCTTCCTCCATCTCCTTTACAATACCTGGAATCCTCTCATCCCCTGCATGCTTGTTGAAGGCCTCGAACAAATCCAGCTCGGAGTTCTCTTCTATCTCCACGCCCAGGTTGTAAAGCTGCTTGATGGGCGCGTTGCAGGCCAGGAAGTTAAGAGGTCTTGGGCCGAAGCTGATGATTTTCAGCTCGCTTAATGCAGCCACCGCGCGGGCAATGGGCACAAACTCATGGATCATGTCAGCACAGTCCTCGGCATCCCCTACCGGATACTCCGGGATATATGCCTTGATGTTGCGCAGCGCCAGGTTGTAGCTGGCATTGAGCATACCGCAGTATGCGTCGCCGCGTCCCTGGCACAGATTATCCCCGGACTCCTCAGCGGCTGCCACGAACATCTTAGGTCCGTCAAAATGCTTTGCCAGCAGGGTCTCTGATATCTCAGGGCCAAAGTTGCCCAGGTATACGCACAGAGCGTTGCAGCCTGCCTTCCTGATGTCCTCCAATGCCTGAACCATATGTATCTCGCTCTCCACGATGCATACAGGACATTCGTAAATTTCTGAAGCGTCATATTTAGCCTTGTAGGCTTCCACTAATGCTTTTCTTCTGTTGACAGAAAGAGACTCCGGGAAACAGTCCCTGCTCACTGCCACGATTCCGATTTTTACTTCTGGTGTATTGTTCATTGTACTTTCCTCCTCATACATGATTGATTTTTATTGTTTGCATCTGAAAAACATCCATTGTCATCTATATCAGACACTCAGGTTCTCACCCTTAAGGCCGATAAATGCTCCCTCCGGCAGACCGCCCTGGGCATGGCCGATAAGCCACTTGTTCCTGGCAAATAAAAGCCTGTCCTCAGGGTCCTTCACCTCCACCGGCTCCATGTCCAGATTGGTGTCTCTAGGAAGGACAATCACGCACCTGAATCCCTCGTCCTTTACATGGCAGGGCGCATAGTGCAGGGTGGTTGCATATACCTCCACCGCTGTTCCTGCCGGAACCAGAAATGCTTCCATTCTGGATGTGTCGTATGTGTGGTCCTCCTCAATATCCTGCTGTTTTCCCAATATCAGAATCAGGTCGTCCACAGCAATGTCCACTTCTGAATCCCGGTGATATTCCACTGCATTCAGTTTCTTGTTATGTCCGTTGCAGCATCCTATCTGGATCGGCATTTGTCCGTAGATTCCATTTTCCAGCTCCTTTGCCGCAGGCAGGGCCTCCATCTCAGGCAGTGAGGGTATGTAAATAACATCCTCCGGTAATGGCGTTTGTTCCATTGCCTTTAATAGACCGCTGAAATCATAACCTGTGATGATCCTTCCATAGGCTTTAAATGCCGGATCTGTCACCTTTCTGACTGTCATCCCCATGTTCATACCTCCTTATATCGGGCCGTGCGATTTTCCATCGGCACCAGCCTGTTTTCTCTGGTATCCATTATAATATAAACGGGCAAAAAAAACGTGCTGTTATTTTACGAACTAACAGCACTTTTTTGCGATCTTCATTCCCCCGCCAATGACTTGCGGTTCCTCTGTTTTTGATTGGCCTGTTTTTGGTTGGCCTGTTTCTGATTCACCTGCTTCTGATCCACCTGCTTCTGAATCACCTGTTTCTGATTCATCTGCTTACGGTACTGGCTGGGCAGACAGCCGTACCGCTTTTTAAAGGCTTTGGCAAATGCCCTTGCATCGGCAAACCCATGGTCCAGAGCAATGTCCCCCACATAACGGTCCGAATTCAGCAATTCCCGCATGGCATACTTAACCCTCAAATCCATCAGGTATGTGCGGTATCCCGTCTGAGCATATTCCCTGAACATATGGGAGAGATAGGAGGGTGTAAAGCCAAACCTGGACGCAACCATTTCCAGGCTCAGCTCCTTATCATAGTTCTCCTTCATATATTGCGTTACCTGGGACAGCTTATCCAAGTGCCGTTTTTGCTGCACCCGGACCTTATCAATCTGCTCAATCCTGAATTCTGTCACAATCAGATAGAGGAACTCCATAAACTGGCTCTTTACCTTCAGGCGATAGCCGAATTCCCCTTTCTCATACGTCCGGTACATGGCCGTGACCAGGGATACCAGCCTGGCCTTTTGGCTCTCATCCTTATCCGCGAAGGTAATGCGGGACTCATCGCTCATATATCCCTCAAAGGATTTCATTGGGATCTGCAGGACAATGGTAATATTGGGGTCAGGGCATTCAATGGAATGGATTTCATTGGGATTCACTATGACAAAATCATTGGGCTTCAATGTGTATTGCCTGGAATTAATAAAAAAATCCAGTGCTCCCTCCAACACAAGGAACAGCTCCACTGACTGGTGCCAGTGCTTGCTTACCCGGTAATTCCCATCCCTCCCCTCGAATATAAACATCCGAAAAGGAAGATCATCATTGGGAATCACTGTCTCGTATCTGAAATCCATCCTGCACCTCCATTTCCTGCCTGTCATTTACGATTTACAATAACTTCGGCAAACCACATTTTAAAAACCGCCATCTGTATTCCTGCAAGATCCCTTTTGCCATATTTGTTATGACTTACACAGGCCTGTTCAGCTTAAAAATCACCATGGTGACTGTCCCCTCCTGCGCCCTTGTATTGCTGTTAAAATACAAGTACAGCGTAGTGGTCTGGGGCACTTCCACAATGAGAGAACTGGCTCCAAACGCACTGCTTCTGGCATTTGCCGTCCAAAAGTATATGCCATATTCAATGTGGGAGCTTCCATTGTATACAGGTGTTATCTGCATATAACCGGCATCCGCCAGCATGGATGATACCTGATAGGATATGCTGTAGTATCCTGGAGCAAGCGTAATGCGGGTGGAATCTGTCAGTACAATGTTTCCGGTGGTATCTGCAACCCCCACTCCCACTGGTATCCGCTGGGCATTATTCCACACACCGGCAAACGTGATAAAGGATGCAAACACATCCCCTGCTGCGGGACCGGTGGCTCCGGTTGGCCCGGTGGCTCCTGTCGTGCCTGTGGCTCCGGCTGGCCCTGTGGCTCCTGTCGGTCCGGTGGCTCCGGCTGGCCCGGTCACTCCGGCGGGGCCTGTGGCTCCGGTTGGACCGGTCGCTCCGGTAGAGCCCGTGGATCCGGTCGGTCCGGTGGCTCCGGCTGGGCCTGGGATTCCGGTGGGTCCGGTTGGTCCCGGAGTTCCGGCCGGTCCCGTGGCTCCGGTCGGACCCGCCTCCCCACGGGGACCGGTTGTCCCCACCGGCCCCGGGACTCCGGCTGCCCCCGGTATTCCCCGGGGACCAACAGTACCCGGATTTCCCTGAAGGCCCTGAGGTCCCTGAGGACCGGTAGGCCCTATGACCCCCTGAATTCCCTGGGGGCCCTGGATTCCCATTGGCCCACGGGGACCTGTGGGGCCGGTGACTCCTGCCGGGCCGATTTCTCCTCTGGGACCTTCCGGTCCCATGGCTCCGCGGGGTCCGGTATCTCCCTTGGGGCCCTCAGCGCCGGTATTTCCCTGGGGGCCCGGAGCTCCCTGAGGGCCGGCCGGGCCCTGCGCTCCCGTCACGCCTCTCTCCCCCGGTACACCCTGGGGCCCCTGGGGACCGGTGTCCCCCCTCATTCCCGCAGCTCCCATGGGACCGCGGGGCCCAGCGGGGCCTGTATCTCCCTTGGGGCCTGCCGGCCCCGCGGGACCCGGACAGCAGCAGCACTCCTTATACCAGCACCCTGCTCTCTCCCTGAAATCCTCCTCATTGCCATTCCACATGTTAGTTCCCCTTTCTGCACATATTTTGTAATAATACATTACTATCAATATATGCATCAGACCTGCACTGTTTCCGGGGTCTGTAAATCAGGGGACTTCGTATAGTCTGAAAAAACTTTATGCCCGGTGTTTTCTGCTCAGCAGTTACCGGTCCACACATACCTTAAATACTCCCTGGCAGTCTGAACCAGGGCATATACCCTGGCCGCATCTGTTGCGGGTCTGTCATCCATTTTCCAGCGCGGAAAAAACCTGGTTACATGGAGAGGAATCTCCGGGCTCAGGGATGATATCCAGCCCGCCATCTCCCTCATCTCCTCATCCGAGTCATTTTCCCCTGGAACGATAAGCGCGGTCAGCTCCACATGGCATCGGCGGCTGGCACATGTGATAAAATGCTTTACAGTTTCAAGGTCACCGCCCAGCTTCCTGTAATAATTCTCTGTAAATCCTTTTAAATCAATGTTCATGGCATCGGCCACAGGCAGGATTTCATCCAGTACCTGATCGGATACGCTTCCGTTGGTGACAATTACATTTTTCATCCCTGCTTTTCTCACAAGACGCCCTGTATCCCTGACATACTCCCAGCCCACCAGGGGCTCGTTGTAGGTATAGGCAACACCTATATTTCCGTTTTTCCCAAGCTCTGCAGCCTTTTGGGCCAGCTCCTCAGGACTTACGGTCACGGACTCAAAATCCCCCTCTCCCGCCATGGATATCTTATGATTCTGGCAGAAGGGGCACCGCAGGTTGCATCCAAAGCTTCCCACCGACAATATAACAGAGCCGGGCAGGAACCGTCTTAAAGGCTTTTTCTCTATGGGGTCCAGGGCCATGGACGTGATTTTCCCGTAATTAACAGGAATCACTGCGCCGCCTGTATTCTTCCTGGCCCGGCACATGCCGGTCTGCCCTTCTTCCAGGCTGCACCGGTTCATGCATCCCCCGCACACAGCCCTCATGACTTTGCACCGTGACGGATAACCTCAAAACGTTCCAGCTGCACATCCGTCTCATCCTCACCTATCCCCGCCTTTTGCCTGGCGATGGACAATTGTTCCCTCACCGTGTCCACTCCCTCCAGATTTGGAAGCAGCAGTCCCCTTTTTCTGCCCTTGGTGACAATGACGCCGTAACGCAGCGGGTCCAGCTGGTCCTCACCCTGAATCTGCTCTGTCTCCCCCAGCACATCCACGCTATATTCAAGGAAAGACAGTTCCTCCCTGCGGACAGACGGGAATCTGGGGTCATGGATGCCTGCACTCACTGCGTTCTGTATGATTTCCTCCGCAATATTCCTGCAAACCGGCTCTATCGTCCCGATGCAGCCCCGCAAAGCGCCGCCCTTGCGGACAGATACAAACACTCCCGCCCTTGTCTGAAGCATTTCCTCCGGCAGGCCTTCCTCTGCCCTGCCAAAGGGAATCATCCTTCCCTCATGCACATAATACTCCAGCGACCGGCGTGCAAGAGACACATAATCATCCTCCTCCATCTGCCGTTTTTTACATGCTTCCCTCTGGCAGCTCTCATATAAGTCCAGGAATCCGCGCCTGCCGTCATCCCCTGTGACCCGGAACGTGCAAATCCCATAGCCCACCCCAAAGGGCCCTTCATAGGTGAGGCGCCTGGGCATAACTGCCTTTTTATCCATGGCTCCCGCCATCATGACAAAGCTGCGGTGGCCGCATTCTCCTGCCTTTTCGCAGAAGTCTTCCGGAAAAGCCAGCAGCTCCCCAAATTCCGCTTTTCCCATGACATCCATGATCCGCTCATCATATTCCGGCCCCTGGACACTGTACCCATAAGGCCCGTCCCCTCTCAATTTATGGGACAAATCCCCGCTGGCCACAATGAATACACTGCGCCCCAGATTCTCTGCCGCCCTGGCAATATAGCGTCCTGCCCGGTAATGGTCGGCAAAGGACAGTCCGGATCCGCCGATCCGCACCAGCTTATAATCCCTGTAATGCTGGTTAATAAAATACAGCGGGACAAGAGTCCCATGGTCCAGCTCCTTTTCCCTCTCCCCCTCTGTACCCATAGGAAAATCGTCATCCCCGCAGAGTCTGTCCAGTTCCCTTACAAAGGCTTCGTCGTATCCGGCTTCTACCCCTATCTGAGGAGCCATAAACCGGCCAAAGTCTCCCCTGGCTTCCTTTCCCGGCGATACATGAAAATAGTCCGCATACATCACTGCATGGGGCGAAATCACCACAAGGGTGTCCGGCTTCAGCTCTGCTGCCATCCCGGCCGCCTCCTGGTATGCTTTAATAGTATCCTTAATCAGAATCTCCTGCCCTCTTCCCACATCCGGCACAATCAAAGGCGGATGGGGCACCATGATCCCCGCAGCCACAGCCATAATACCGCTCCTTTCCGTCCGGTGCGTTCCACCGCACCCTGCGATCTTTAACAAGCTCTGGTTTAAGTATAGCATTGGAAATCCTATTTTAAAAGGGGATAACCCACAAAGAAAGCACAAGAAGCACTGCCAGGAACAGCAGGTTAACCACGGTAAACCACCCCAGATACCGGCCTTTTTCCATGGGATACATGCGGGCGATATGCTTATAAGAAATAAGGCTCGCCATGGAGGCAATGAGGGTTCCCAGCCCTCCCAGATTCGTCCCCACAATTAAGGCACTGTAGTCCCCGGAAAATCCGGACAGCAAAAGGGCGGCAGGCACATTGCTGATAATCTGGCTGGCGCCCACACAGGTGATGATTTCCCGGCCCTCCAGAATCCGGCCCAGGAACCGGCAGAAAGCCGGCACCCTTCCCATATTGCCGATAAATACAAAAAATGCGCAGAACGTCAGGAGGAGGGAATAATCCACTGCCAGAAACAGGCTCCTGTCGGCAATCCACACCCCTGTTATCACAACGGCCAGCAGAAGCTGCCACGGAAGAATGCGGGCCACACACCCCAGGCTGAGCAGAAAGAGGAACAGATACAGAAATAAGCGGCCTAAGTAAATCCTCTTTCCTGACGCCTCCATACCCGCTGCTTCCTGTGAAAATCCGGGAAACCCGCTGACCATAGGCCCCTGTCCCCTGCCGTTCCTCTCTTTTCCCGGCATTCTGTTTCCTGCAGCCACTACGGCCAGACAAAGAACCAGCATCCCAAAGGATACCGCTGTGTAGGGAGCCATCAGCTCCATAAAACGGCCTGCATTTAAACCGGCTTTTGAATACAGATAAAGGTTCTGGGGATTGCCGACGGGCGTCAGCATGCTTCCCAGATTGGCCGCAATGGTCTGGAGCACCACCACAGGCAGCACTAACGGTTCCATGCCGGCCATCTTAAGGACCGCGATGGCAAAGGGAACAAACGTGATCAACGCCACATCATTGGTAATCGCCATGCTGAAGAAAAAACACAGGAACACCAGTACGGCCGACACAGCCCCCGGACCCTTTACATAACCTAACAGCCGCTCCCCTGCCTTTTTAAACACTCCCAGGCTTTGAAGTCCGGCCATCACGGTCATCAGACAAAACAGAAGGCCGATTGTCTTATAATCAATGTAAGACCCATATTCCCTGTCCGGCCTTATGACCATGGCAGACAGAATCGCCAATATAACAGCAGCGCTCAGAACTGTTTCCCTTTTGACAAACCCTTTAACCTTATTCATCCTTCATTCCCCGCTTTTACGTTCATAATCTCACGACTGCTTACTATACCATCGAAAAGCCCGGGAATCAATACAAAATCTTTAAAACTTCAGATCCCTCCCCCGTTGATGCATCCTCTGTCCTCCTCCCCCGGTTTCATCCGTCATTACCTGACAGTATCGTACACTGCCTGTAACCGCTATGATTACCGGAAAACAGGCATAAATGTCTGGGACTGTCCGTCCAGCACGCCCTTATCCGTCATAATGGCTCCCGGCAGGGCAGCCAGGGCAAAGGTGGACATCTTAAGCAGCGAGCTCTTTCCCGCGCAAAGGTCATACACTGCTTTTTCCACCTGTTCCACCTGCGGGGCCAGGCTGTCAACAGACAGCTGGGACATCAGCCCGGCAGCCGGAAGGGCCAGGCTTGCCAGCACCTTTCCATTGAGAACCACAGCTATGCCCCCTCCGCTTCTCTTTAAGGTCTCCGCCGCAATCCATGCATCCTCCGGGTCCCGGTATATCATGGTCAGGTTATGGCAGTCATGGGATACCGTGGTGGCAATGGCTCCTTCCGTGATTCCAAAATTCCGGATGGGAACAACGGTCCTCTGGTTCAGTCCATGCCGGTTGCACACACATGCCATAGCCAGATTCGGATCTTGCCTGATGCAGATGTATCCGTCCTCAACAGGCAGCGTCTCATAAAATGCCTTATTGAAGGGTCCGTCATACTTGCTGTATATCACCAGCGTCTCTCCCTGGGAAGCAGGCGCTTTCAGCCTGAAATCCCCGGGGCCGGACAGATAGGGCATTTTCATGGTATTGGTGAACTTGAGTCCTCCGTCATAGGGACTTCCCAGATACCTTCCCTCTTCAGCCACAAGTTTCCCTCTGCAGAACACATGGCTGGGCCGGCGGCCGTCCAGGGCATCCACCAGCTGCATATCCGCCACATAACCCGGGGCAATCGCTCCAAGGTCATCAAACCCATACTCTCTGGCAGCGTTATAGCTGGCATAACGGATGGCGTCTAATGGATGGGCACCATAGCCTATGGCCTTTTGGACCACCCGGTTCAGATGTCCTTCTCTGTAAATCACCCCTGCGTGGACATCATCTGTGCACAGGGAAACACTGTCATGCCAGCGATGGTCCCTGATTCCCTCCAGTGCATCCGGCAGATGGTTGGAAAGAGAGCTGGTCTTAAGGTTTACATGCATGCCCTGCCTGACTTTCTCCCTGCACTCCCGGGCACTGCGGCATTCATGGTCGCTCTCCGGTCCTGCCAGCAAGTAGGCTGCAAGGGCATCTCCCTCCAGGCGGGGAGCATGGCCCTGCAGATACAGATTCCGTTTCAGCCCCTGGGATATGATGCGGCTCATTCTTTCATCCCCCCTGCATACATCCACATAATTCATGATTTCCGCGATTCCCAGCACCTCCGGCAGTTCCAGAAGGCGGGCAATTTCCTCCTCACCGAATACGGCCCCGCTGTTCTCCGCTCCAGGCACAGAGGGTACACAGGAGGGAGCCAGCGCAAACTGGCGCAGGGGCGTTTTCTTTGCGTTGTCCAGCATGAAGCTGACCCCTTCAATCCCCAGCACATTTGCAATCTCATGAGGATCCATGACAATGGTAGTGGTCCCCCAGGGAAGCACGGCCCTTCCGAAATTCTCCGGAACCATCATAGTACTTTCCACATGAAGATGGGAGTCAATAAACCCTGGTATCAGGTAACGTCCTCCCCCGTCAAAAATCCGTTCCGAAGGCAGGGCCGGACATTCATTGTCTGTACGCACCCGCACAATAATGCCGTCCAGTATATCTACCTGAGCCGGGTAAACCTCCCCGGAAAACATGTTGACCAGCTGTATATTGCAGACAGTCAGGTCACAGGGGATTTCTCCCATAGCTGCCCTGACCATTTTTCCACGGTCCATCCACACTGCTATTTTCATACGATTTCCTCCTCCTCGGAAACAGATTAGATAAAAAACTGAATACAGGTCAACAGGGTAAATATAATGGTGAAAGGAGATGGAAGCTTATCCATTCCCCGCTCATCCGTAAACAGGTAGTACGCACTCTTCACACCACAGTAAGTCAAAAGGCCGATGCCAATGCCCTGAGATATCCCATAAAACAAAGTGGATATAATCAGCATTCCTACCGGAACCCACTCCTCAATCCCAAAGTCAATGGATTTAAGTCCCTGCATCATGACAAATCCGATAATAAGAAGTACCGGCGTGGTGGCTGCAGTGGGTATCATCAAAAACAGCGGGGCAAATAGCACAGCTAACAGGAAAAACAGCCCGGTAATCACAGAGGTCAGTCCGGTCCTTCCCCCCACCTCAATACCTGATGCGCTTTCCACATAGCTTGTGACCACAGTCACTCCCATGCAGGTCCCTACAACGGACCCGATGGCATCCACCAGGAAGATCTTGCCGATAATAGGAAAATTTCCATTTTCATCCAGCAAGCCCATCTGCTGCCCCAGCCCCAGGGCAGTGGCCAGCGTCCCAAAGAAATCGCTTACAAAAAAAGCCAGCACAAAAGCAATGTACTCCGGTCTCAAAGCTCCCAGCACATCTGCTTTAAAAGCAATATTGCCAAGGGATGCAACGCCTCCCGATGTGAATATGGATGAGGGTACCTGGACCACTCCCATGGGAATGCCAATCACAGTAGTGACAACAATGGCAATCAGCAGTGAGCTTCTGATTCTGTACTCTTTTCCTCCCGTCTTAATGCGGAGGAAATACAGTATGAAACATATGACAATGCTGACAGCTGACAGAAGTACCGAAGGATCGGAGAAATCCCCGAATCCCCGGAAATCCGGATTTACCAGCCTGGCATTGACCAGGGCCGTGCGGATGATAAAAATACCCAGCCCTGCACTAATGCCAATCTTGATATTTTTAGGGATCAGCTCCACTATCTTTTCCCGAATCTTAAACAGGCTCAGCACCAGGAACAATATAGCAGAAATCATGGACATGCCAAGACCCACCTTCCAGTCAGCCAATCCCGGCACTACGATAGAATAAGTAAGCACAATGCCGGACGCAATCCCGGGAGCCAGAGCAATAGGCATGTTGGCCGCCACCCCCATCAGCATGGTGATAAACGCGGAAACCAGTGCTGTGGCAATCAGTATTCCCACTGTGTCCATCCCCGCATCCCGCATGTTTACAGGCTGCAGGATAATGATGTAGGCCATGGTGGCAAAGGTGGTCATCCCGGCCAGAACCTCAGTCCTGACGCTGGACCCCCGCTCCCTGATTTTAAAATGTTTTTCCAATGTGTTCATAGCTTCCTCCTTTGTATTTTTATTATTTAAGTTTAAAGTTAAATCGAAATAAAACCCCTTTTTTTGTACAAATCAGTACTATGATATTATGGTAATACCTTATTGACGGCATGCTTTTATCTGTGCATACAGGTTGATAGGGGGCTGTGGAAAAATTCATTCCTGTCACCTGCAGCCGTCATCACAGGAATGAATCTTTATAACTTACCCTCTCACAGGCCCCATGGATTACCCCTCCGCATGACGCAGGAGATTAAAACGGATGTGGCTGGTATCATAGAGAGCCCCCCCGTGTATGACAGGCTCACTGTTCTGGTCGTATCCCACTGCCTGAATCATAAGCACAGAAGCTGCCTTAAGGGGACAGGGATGTCCCAGCATCTCTCCCGCCTCCTGCGCTGACAGGGAACTGATTTCTATCCAGTCCCGCACCACCATGCGGCCGGTATATTCCTGGATTACCTCAAAATTAGACTTTTCCTGCCAGTCCGTCCGGGCAGGTGTTTCTGAAAACAGATGGAGGGGAATACGCCCTACACTGACAATGGCCGGAATATCGTCTGCCAGATACAGCTTCTCCACCCGTATACCCCTGCCTCCCTTTCCGGTGCCAAGGTGTTCCCCAACGGAGGCCGGTATCCTCTCCTCGTCCACGGAAACCAGCCTGCACTCAGGCCGGTATCCGTTTCCGCTGATAACCGAACCGAATTCAAGCATGCCGGACAGATTCACCTTCACCTGCCTGGCAGCGGGATTCACGAATGTTCCCCTGCCGTGAATGCGCAGAAGCAGCCCCTCCTGTTCCAGGTCCGTCAGGGCCTTGCGTATGGTAATACGGCTGACCGCCAGCTGCCTGGCCAGTTCCTCCTCCGGCGGCAGTTTCCCTGCCTCATTAAAGGCTTTCTCTGATATCAGTTTTCGCAGCGAATCTTTCACGCTGTCACTCAATGTTTTTTTTCGGATGGGTGCTATTGAAGGCATATTCTGTTTCCTTTCTATATCCGGCTTCACAATCTGCGGGCTTTTCCGTATGGTTTTATAGTATCATGGTAATACCTTTATGCTCAGTCTATCATATCTGTTTTTTCTTGCATATGGATACTTTATACGAAATTTCCTTCACAACTTCAATAGATTACACAAAAAACAGGCAGCGGCATTCTGCTTCAAATGCCCCGCCTGTTCACATTCCTGTCTGCTAATCCTTCCTCCCATCGGTTTCGGTATTCCCGTCCCCGGACAGTACCGGCAAAGTGGAACCGCCGAAGGGCATCACAATCACCCTGGCCCCCGGTCCCATCTCCTTTGCCGCCGCGTCATATGCCTCCTGCACATGGTCAAAAGGCTCCATGAAAATATCGCGCACCAGATTCCTGTCAATGCCAGACACCAGAAATATCCTGGCCCGTTTTAACGCTCTGGCAAAGGAAGCAGCCTTGTGTCCGCCAATCTGGAAATCTCTCTGTATCCGTTTTAGTATGCTGTCCAGGTCCTCTGCCTCCAGCATCCACTGCTCAAACACAGTTCCCCCCAATCCTTCCGGACAGGCGCCCGCCAGTATGATGATGCCTCCCTGACGTACTGCCTGCTCCGCATTGGCCAGGGCCTTCTGTGTCTGATACAGGTTCAGATCCTTTGGAGCCCCTCCCTGGGATACAATCACGATATCTGCCAGCTCATTGATCTCCATACGATAAAACCCGTCCAGGAACCTGCATCCCTGTCTGTGGGCCTCCTTAAGCTCACCTGCCACAGCGTGAATCACATTTTTATGCTCGTCCAAAACCACGTTCAAAAGGAAATCCACGCCGCAGATACCTGCCGCCTCTTCCAGGTCCTCCCGCACCGGATTCCCTTCAAGGGTTCCCGCCTTTGCCATGGGGTGAATCATCCTGCTGTGGTTTTTCCGAATGGCCTGCATGGTGGAAACGCCCGGCATGATTGCCTTTGCTCCGCCCGAATAACCGGCAAAAAAATGGTATTCAATATTGCCCAGACATATTCTCAGATCAGCATGCGCCACCTTATCCGCTATGTCCACCGGTGTGCCGGCCTTTGTCTCTCCCATATGAATAAAGCTGCATTCGGAAGAGTCCATGCATCTGCAAGTATTATATACTTCGTCCCCCGCCAGATGCCGCATCTCCTCTGACGTATGTCTCCTGTGGGTCCCCATGGCAAACACCACAGTGATATGGGAGCGGCTGACTCCGGCCTTTTCCAGCCGTTTCAACACATGGGGAAGCACTCTCCAGGAAGGCATGGGACGGGTGATGTCACTTGTAATGATGACCACATCCTTTTTCCCTGATGCCATCTTTTCAAGCCGTTCTGTGCCTATGGGTGAATCCAGAGCCCTCTCAATAATCTCTTCCTCCGGCGCGCCCATCTCTTTTTTATGGGGAGTCAGGATATGGGCAATGGCGTCTCCGGGGATTTTTACCTTTTCCGTGCCTGTACCATAACCAAGCTCTATCTCCTCCACAGCCCTGTGCCGCAGCTCATACACATCGTTTAGCTTTACCATCCCTGTTACCTCCGTATCCTGTATACTTCTTCTGCAGACCTCCCACTGGCTGTAAGCCAGCATAAAGGCAGCCGCTCCCTTTTGCTCATCTGAGACAACTGCTTCTCCCAGATAATAAGAAACACTTCCATCCCGTTCCGGCCGGTCAGCCGGTCCCAGGCCTGCGCCTGCGCAGGTTCCCTCCAGGTGGAGGCATCCGTTTCTGAGCTTCAGCTTCTCTGTCTCCAGAGCCATCATGATAAGATCCGCCCGGTGGACTGTCTGCCTGTTAAATATCCCCATCTCATATCCCTTATAAATGGAATACGCTGCCATGGCCGAGGCGGACGTCTCCAGATAATTGCCCGGTGTCTTTCCCAGGGCCGTCAGCTGGAAAAACAGACCGCTTTCCTGGTCCTGATACCGGAGCATTCCCTCCATGGCCTCCTTCCATAAACCGGCCAGGTACTGCCAGTCCTCTGACCCCCTTGGCAATATGGAACAGCAGTCTGCCAGGGCCATCAGATACCAGCCCTCTGCCCTTGACCAGAAATTCGGGGAACGCCCCGTCTCAGGGTCGGCCCAGAACAGACATTTTCCCTCATCATATGCGTGGATATACAGGCTGGCTGACTCATCGTACAGGAACCGCCTGGCGTTTTCAAACTGCTTTATGATGTCTGCGCAGTTCTTTTTATCCCCCAGCTCCATCTCATACTGAAGGTAAAAGGGCGCCGCCATATAAAGGCCGTCCAGCCATATCTGGCGGGGATATATCTTCTTATGCCAGAAACTTCCGGATTCTGTCCTGGGCTGACGCCGCAATTGCTCCATAAGCTGCTTTGCTGCCAGCCGGTACTTCTCCTGCCCTGTCTCACGATACAGAAAGAGCAGGCCGCGGCCGGACGGAATCTTGTCCAGACTGTACTCCTCCCGGTCATACCACCTTATCCTGCCGTCAGGGCATATGTACCGGTCCAGAAACACCCTTACCGCCTCTGCATAGCATATCCTGCCCGTGGCCTTATACATGGCCTCCAGGCCGGTGAGGACACAGCCGTCCTCATAGTTCCAGAACTTCCTGTCCAGTTTCATGAACTCTTGTGCATACTGACTGATATACCGTTCAGCTGTCATGGCCCTCCTCTTTTATCCGCTTGATAAACAATGGCTTGATGCCTCCTGCTTCCAGAATGGACATGGCGTATTCCCCGATCGTTTCACACTGGTGCTGTTCCCCTGTATCCAGATTCTTAAGTACCCCTGCCGTCATATTGATTTCCAGGTTCTGGCCGCTCTCCACCTTTCCTCCGATACCCTTGCACACCAGCAGCGGAAGGCCCAGATTGATGGCGTTGCGGTAAAAAATCCTTGCAAAGGATTCGGCCACCACCGCCCCTGCTCCCATGTTAAGCAGGGCAATGGCTGCATGCTCCCTGCTGGATCCGCACCCGAAATTAGTGCCCGCCACAATGATTCCTCCCTTTGGAAATTTTCGGGCAATCCCCTCATCCACGCCTTCCAGGCAGTGGCTGCCGATTTCCTCCGGATTGGTAAGGGCCAGGTAACGGCCCGGATAAATCTGGTCCGTGTCAATGTTATTTCCCAGGGCCAGGGCCTGGCCTGCAAATTTTTCCTTCATTTTCTCACTCCCCTTTCCCGGTTGCTTCTGTTTCCTGTCTCTCTGCCTGCCCCTGATTTTCGCAGGACGGATCGGTCAGATATCCGGTCAGCGCAGACATGGCCACAGTAGCCGGCGATGCCAGATATACGGCGGAATCCCTGCTCCCCATCCTGCCCGGAAAATTCCGGTTGGAGGTGGTAACGCACACCTCTCCCGCGGCCAGGACTCCCTGGTGGGCGCTGAGACAGGGACCGCATCCAGGCGCGGATATGGTGGCTCCCGCGTCTATGAGGGTGTCCAGGAAGCCCTTTGCAATACATTCTTTAAGTACTTCAGCGGATGCCGGAATCACAACCATACGGACATGGGGGGCAATTGTGCGCCCCTTCAGTATGCGGGCAGCCTCTCCTATATCCTCCACACGTCCACCGGTACATGCTCCCACAAATGCCTGGTCAATGCGGACCCTGCCCGCCCGGGCCACCGCACCCACATTATCCACGCTGGAGGGCATGGAAACCTGGGGCTTCAGTCCGCTTATATCAAAGACATAGGTTTCCTGATATTCAAAATCACTGTCCGTCTGCTCCACCGTAAACGGGCGGCTGGTCCGGCCTGCCACATAGTCTAAAACCGCCTGGTTGGGCTCCATGTAAGCTGTCTTTGCCCCCATTTCAACCGCCATGTTGCAGAGCACCATGCGCCCAGCCACATCCAGCTGTTCCACATAGGGGCCGGTGAACTCGATAGCCTTATACACTGCCCCGTCCGCCTTCATTTTCCCTATGATATACAAAATCACGTCCTTTGGAAGCACATGGCTTCCCGGCATGCCTTCCAGGTGTATCCGTATAATTTCCGGCACCCTGAACCAGAGTTTTCCGGTTATCAGGACCGTGGCCATATCTGTGGCCCCAATGCCTGTTCCCAGGCATCCGAACGCGCCGTGGGTGGTGGTATGGGAATCGGTTGCCACCAGAATCATGCCGGGATACACCAGGCCCGCCTCAGGCATAACCTGATGGCAGATACCCGCATTGATGTCAAAATGATGGGTAAGTCCCTGCTCCTGCCTGAACAGGCGCATCTCCCTGTGGTTGCGGGACGCCTCAATGGTGGGGGAGGGCGCATAGTGGTCAAACACAAAGGCCGCCTTGTCCCTGTCCCATACCTTCTCGCCTCCCATCTCCCGGAAGGAATAGATGGTCTGGAGATACAGGTCGTTAATCTCCGCAAAATCAATATCGGCCGTTATGATTTCCCCGCTGACCACCCGGTCACGGCCGCTGTGCTTTGCCAATATCTTCTCTATCGCATGCATATCCTTTTCTCCTGTCCTGCTTTTTTCTCCTGTCCTGCTTATATGATTCTGAATCTGTCCAACACACTGTAGTCCGGCTCAAAGCCGATTCCCGGACGTTCCGGGGCCGGCAGCCTCCCCTCCCTGTCAATCTCCAGGGAGTCATTGAACGCATTTTGCCACACCTCATCGTATGCCGGAGGATAATACTCAATATAGGACACATTGCCCACTGCCGCTCCCAGGGAAACATTGATGGTCTGGTCCCCATGGGGCGCCAGCTCCAGACAGTGGGCCTGGGACAGGGCTGCTGTCTTTAAGAACTCCGTAACGCCGCCCATGAGGAAAGGCGCCGGGTTTAAGATTGGAACAGCTCCGGTATCGATCAGCTCCTTAAAGCCCCATTTGGTATACTCATTCTCCCCGGCCGCCAGGGGAATCACTGTCTTGTCCGCCAGCCTTTTCATCCCGCCGTAATCATGAGGCGCCACCGGTTCCTCCAGACAGTAGATATCGTATTCCTCCACCAGCCTGGCAAACTGGACTGCCCTGTGGCTGGAATACGCACAATTGGCATCCAGCATGAGCAGGGCCCGGGGGCCTATGGCTTCCCGCACAGCCTTTACCCTGGCAGCGTCTTCACGGATACTCAGGGCACCCACCTTCATCTTGACGCCTGAGACCCCCTGTTCCATATAACCCTCCATCTCTCTCTGGAGATCCGCTATTCCTTTTCCAGGTTCATAATATCCGCCGGCAATATAAACAGGCACGCTCCTTCTGTATTCCCCCAAGAGCCGGTACAGCGGCAGTCCCAGGGACTTGGCCTTGATATCCCAAAGGGCCATGTCAATACCGCTGATTGTTCTGGTGCTGATTCCCTTGCGCCCTGTTAGCTTAGGCACATAGAGCCTGTCCCAGAGCCACTCCGTCCGCATGGGATCCTGTCCAATCAACCGGTCTTTCAGCTCATCCACCATCATGAACGGATTTATGCCCAGTACCGGACCGGAAAGGCCGTATCCTGTAATTTCCTGGTCTGTCTCCACTATGATAACCGCCAGGCCGCAGTGGGTGTAGGTATGCATTCCGTTGGTGATGGGACGGCTTTTCTCCCATCTGAAATATTCCTGTCTTACATCTGTTATCTTCATATGATGTCCTTTACAAAAGGGAATGCCGCAAAATGCATCTCCCCATTCTGCGGCATTCTCCTCCTGTTCCTTCCTGCCCTTACCGGGCAGTTGCTGTCTCTATTTCCCGGTTAATTCCGTCAATCAGCATATCCGCACAGGCAGCAGCGTCCTCTTCCCCATAGCTCAAAGACTGGATTGCCAGGGTATACACACCGTCAGGCGCCTTTAATGCAGCCCGCTCTGTGAATATATCCAGCTTGAAAGCAGACCATGCCATCAGTTTCTCATTCATTTCAGCCACCAGGCTTCCCTCAGTCTCAACATATTTAACCGCATTCTTGTTGCACGGGATGCCGCGGCTGTCCCCAAGGATAACAGCCCCTTCTTCGTCCCCAAACAGGAACTGTATCAGGGCAGCTGCTTCCACCGGATGCTCAGAAGTGGAAGTGATTGCAATGACCTGTGATGCCTTGATGGGACCGCCATGGTATTCGCCCATATTAATCATATCGCCTACCACAATTTCGCCGTCAGTGACCGCATCCACATACTTGGCAATATTGGTATCCCAGCACATGGCGCCGCCGTAATGACCGTTAATCCAGCTCTCGCTTGTCTCCAAAAGTTCAGAGGTGCCTTCCCCTGCCAGTTTTTCGGAATCAGGGATGATGTGCCTGTCTTCCAGCTCCTTGATGAAGTTCAGTCCTTCTGTGATTTCTTCCTTGGAGTACTGAAGCGCATTGTCCTTAATCCAATCCCTGCCGTATTTACACTGGAGATAATAAATCATGAGATGCACCTTTACATAATCCGCACAGGCAAAGGGATAGTAGGATCCATCCTCATAAGCCGCGAATTTCTCCCCCGCCTCATACAGCTCGTCCAGGGTAGTGGGTATCTTTGCCCCTACCTTATCATAGGTTGTCTTGTTCCATATAAAACCGCGGCCCGTATTGGCGATGGGGAGGGCCTGCAGGGCTCCGTTCACCGTATAAAAGGCCTTGTCGGAATCATCATAATTAGACAGGTCAATGATATTGGAAACCTTGTTCAGATCATAAAAGGTATCTCCGTTGGGTGAGTAGGCAAAAACCCAGTCCATGTTCAGCTGTACCACATCTGCCGCGGATCCCGCATTAAGGGCCAGGGATATCTTCTCCTCATGGCCGTTAAAAGCCTCGTACTCCGCCTCCACGGTTATGTTGGGATATTTGGCCTCAAATGCCTCGATGGCCTTAAGTGTCTTTTCATGGCGGGAATCCCCTCCCCACCAGTTAAAACGCAGGGTGATTGGGTCTGTGGTGTTTACCTCCATGTCAGCAGAAGCTGCCGCCTCTGTGTCTGCCCCGGCTGCTTCCGGGTCTGCTCCTGCTGCGTTTTCCGCCGCCTTTGTATCCTGGGTCTTAGCCGGAGCGGCTGCGGTCTCCTTTGACTGTGTGGGCATACATCCCGCCAGGGACCCTGCCAGGGCACCCGCCAGAATCAGACTAACCAGTTGTTTTCCTCGTTTTCTCATGTGTAACCTCCCATTATAATTTTATTTATTTTTCTTTACCCCTTTACTCCGCCTGCTGCAATTCCGTCTACAAACGAATCCTGCGCCATAAAAAATACGGCCAGGGACGGGATAATTGCCAGCAGCGACATTGCCAGTATCCGGTTCCAGTCAAATCCCGTCTCTGTATCCATGGACATTCTCAAAAATATGGATACCGGATATTTGCGCACTGAATTAATATAAATCAACGGCCCCATGAAATCGTTGGAGGCCCACATAAACTGGAACAGGGCACATGAAACGATAGACGGCTTCAGCATGGGAACAATCACGTACCACAGTCTCTCAACCACATTACATCCGTCAATCTCCGCAGCTTCTTCCAGTTCCCTGGGAATTCCCCTTAAAAACTGTATCAGCATATATACAAAGAACGTATCCCCTGCCAGCATGGAAGGAATCACAATCGGCAGATAGGAATTCAGCCATCCCACCTCGTTAAACAGGATGTACTGAGGTACATTTAAGACCACCTGTGGCAGAAACAATGTGGAGAGCAGCAGCATAAACAGCAGATTTTTGCCCACAAACCGGAACCTGGCAAAGCCATAGGATGTGATGACCGCAGAGATCACGGTGAACACCACTTTCGGCAGTACAAACTTGTATGTATTCCCCATAAAATGCAGCAGGTTCATGCCCTCGTAACCCTTAAACCCGTTTCTGTACCCGTCCAGAGTAGGGGCCATGGGAATAATCCCCGCACTGGAAAACAGCTCTGAATTTGTCTTAAAGGACGCTCCGATCATCCAGCACAGGGGATATATCATCACGATTCCCAGGCCAATCAGCAGGAGATACCGCAAAAACAGGTTGAGACGTGCTTTTTCTTTTCTGTTCATATGCCCTACCTCCCATCCTCGTCCGCATAGTAAACCCAATACTTCTGGCTGATGAACGCCACCGCCGTAAAGGTCATGATTACCAGGAAAAGCAGCCATGCAATGGCGCTGGCCAGCCCCATCTCATTCCGTTTAAAAGCTTCGTTATAGACCAGCAGCGACACCAGGGTGGTGGAGCGCAGCGGACCTCCCTGGGTCACGATGAAGGGACCGTTAAATTCCTGGAATTTATGGCACAGCTGGGTCACGAAGTTATAAAAAATAACAGGTGTGATTAACGGAACCGTGATTTGAAAGAACTGCTTCCATTTTCCCGCTCCGTCAATGGCCGCTGCCTCGTAAAGATCTCCCTGCACCCCTTTCAGGGCCGCCAAAAAGATGACCATGGGAGAACCAAACTGCCACACCCTCAGAAGCACGATTACAAAAAATGCCCCATCGGGATTACCCAGCCAGTTAAAGGCAGGAATCCCCAGCGCCCCGAGCATGATGTTTACAAGGCCCTCTGTCTTGAACAAAAACTTCCACAGGACCGCAATGGACACAGACCCTCCCAGTATGGAGGGAATGTAATAAATGGTCCTGAAAAAATTGAGTCCCCGTATCTTATTGTTGAGTATGTAGGCAATAAACAGGGCGAACATAAGCTCCAGCGGCACCGTTAAAAACGCGTACTTAAAGGTCTGTATAAATGCCTTGATAATCAGCTTATCCCCAAGGATGTACTTGTAATTTTCCAGCCCGGTAAAGGAGGCTGTCTTGAACAAATTGTAGGAATGGAAGCTGTAAATAAAGGAGGCCGCAAAGGGATACAGCTTAAATACCAGCAGTCCAATCAGCCAGGGCATGACAAAGGCCAGTCCTATATTGCGTTTCCAGAATCCCTTCTTCTTTTTTTTCATTCTTATCCCCCATACGTTTATTTCCATCCGGCCGGAAGGTAACGTTCTGTATTGTGAATCATGTCATCTGCCAGTTTCCTTATCTCCCTCTCATCCCGGCATTTGTGCTTCACCAGCGGATCATTCATAAATGCCTTCACCACCAGATTCCGGTCATATGTATCTGCTGCCTCCAGTATGTATCCGTGATTCTGTACATGTGGAAGTATCAATTCCCTGATTGGTTCCGGCAGGGGACCGGCTGCCACTGCCCTGATGCTGTCACGGGAGAATACTGCATTTGTCTCCACCACAGCCTCCTTTGGAAGATTGGGAATCTGCAGGAAGCTGTTTGGCATATTGACATTGCTCACCATCCGGTCCAGACCCACCAGAGCCTTTATCTGCTGTACCCCCTCCTCACCGGACGGAACAATCTCCATCTGCTCCTCTCCTTGAATAAGGCGCTTTCTCCTGGCCAGGCGTTCCTCCATCTGACTGATTCTAAAGTCTACTGTGGTTAGCCCGAACTTCCATGACCTGACTGTCTCCGGGTCATTGAGATAGGAGTTTCCCGGCATAAACTCTGCCAGATGCCGGTCTCCTGCGGCGGCGATCAGTCCATAACGGTTAAACAAATCAAATTTCACCCTGTGCCGGCAGTTAAAGGTGGATTTTTCCCATGGACGGTCAGGGTCGTCATAGCCCTCCCCAAAATGTGTCCCAATGTACTTCTTATAGACAGGGAACAGGTCCGCGCCTTCATAGGAAGCAGCGTCAAACCAGGTAAAATGGTTGATTCCCAATACATTTACATGGATATCCTTACGGTCAATGGGGCCTGTCCCCAGCTCCTGCGAAGCAATGGCGGCCAGCACCTTCTGTGTGCCGAACACCTCATGGCAGCAGCCAAAGGCCTTGATTTCAGGAAATGTCTTATAGAGACTGGCCACGCACAGGCTCATGGGGTTGGTATAGCTGATGACCCATGCAAGGGGACAAAACTCTCTGATAGCCAGCGCAATCTCCTCATACATGGGCAGGGTGCGAAGGGCGCGGACCATACCGCCCGGACCCGCCGTATCCCCAACCGACTGGTAGATGCCCAGCCGTTCCGGCAGGTGTACATCAGAACGCATTTCCTCAAAGGTGCCCGGCAGAATGGAGATTACCACAAAGTCAGCGCCCTTTAACGCCTCCTTTAAGGAATATGCCACCTTATAATCCCACCGGCCTGCGGCCTCCTTTCTCTCCTTAAGCTGACTGCCGATGATTTGGTTCTCCTCAGCTGCCCTGGCATCTATATCATAGAGCCAGACCGTCCCGTCCAGCGCAGGCTCCAGGGCCAAATCCGCCATCAGCTTCCACGCCCATGCCTTGGATCCCCCTCCTATGTAAGCCATCTTGATATCTGATACATGATGATTGTTCCACTTCATTCCCATATCCTCCTCGTTATGAGCACTTGGCGTCTGTCTTCCAGACGCTTACGTGCGATACATGCCGCCTCCTCTTGGTGAGGTCCCTCACGAACCTAGAGGAGCGGTTCGTTATGAGCACTTGGCGTCTGTCTTTCAGACGCTTACGTGCAATACATGCCGCCCACTCTGAATATCGTATATCGTATACGATTTACTGTAGTTTTATCATACTTCCGATGAAATTTCAATTACTTTTGTATATTATTTTTACTTTTTGGCTAATATCACTAATTTTTATGTGCACTTTTTCATTTATCAGCGCAACTAAGTTTTGACTCTTTTGGGTTTGTATGCTAAAATAGCTTTATTCTAAGAAAAGCGGGTGAAACAAATGAAAAAGCTGGATTCGCTGGAAATAATGCCCACGCGCATCCGAATCGCTTCCATTCTTCGCAAGGCGATTCTGTCAGGCGAGTTTAAAGAAGGGGAAGAATTGTCCCTTACAGACATAGCCAATAACCTGGGTGTCAGCAGGACGCCGGTCCGTGAAGCATTTCAGATTCTCTCCTCCGAAAATCTGATTCTGCTGAGAATGAATAAAGGGGCGATTGTAAAAGGAATCACCACCAAAACAATCCGTGAGCATTTTGAGATGAGATCATTATTAGAAGGGGAGGCCGCTGTCAGGGCCACCCTGAGACATTTTGACGTATCGGAACTGATGGAATCCCAGGTCCACATCGAAAGCCTGGGAGAAGATTTCACAGATGACGAGTATCAGTCCTATAACCAGAATCTCCATACTTCCATATGGAAGGCTGCCGACAACAGTAAGATGTATTCCACCCTCTCCTCACTGTGGAATGGAAGTTCCTTTGGAAAAACCGTTTCAGCCAAGGACCATCAGATTCTCTCCATCAGGGAACACAGGAACATCCTGGAATACATCCAGTCCTGCAATCCCTATCTGGTGCGAAAGGAAATGGAGCACCACATTGAACGAAGCATGAACAATATCATTGACAGCTTCTCCTTAAAGGAAAACGAGTAAGAAAAAGAAAACGTACGCCCTCCGGCGCACAAAAAACCGGGCCGCAGCATCTGCTGCGGACCCGGTTCTTTATATGTAGAAACCAAGGAAAGTGTATCTGATATCTGACTATGCTGCAAATGGAGCGATTTCCTCCATCAGCTGGTCACAGTCATCTGTGTGAAGAATCAGTTCTACGGTTTTGGACTTTGCCAGTGATAATACACCTACAATAGACTTTGCATCAACCATACGGCTGCCGCATTTCACATCTGCATCGCACTCAAAACGGTTCATGATTCTTACAAAATTGATAATCTGGTCTGCCTGGTCAAACTTAACAAGGATACGTTTCATGTTGTTCACCTCCGTATGGTATTTTATTTAGTTTCACTGTCAGATACTTGGGGGATGGTACTTACTGGTAAGTCCGCATCTGACAATGCCTGCTAACGTTATCTTTTGTTTGTCTTCCGACATATTTATAATACCACGTTCAGGTGCTGGATTTCCATGGTAATATTTTTCTATCTCATGGAATATTTTCAAATATTATCCTTATGTCATCTAAATCTGGTCCTTCCAGTAACCAATATTTTCCGAATCCACCTTTATGGGCTCCCCGGCTATGACCTCCAGCCCCCCGTCATGACCGTAATCCATGGGGTATGTCCTGCCTCCCAGAAGCAGCTCCTGGTCCCCCCTCTCCTCAATACGGCCCTCAGACAGCTCCAGGCACACATACCCTGCCACCCTTCCCAGGTCCATGGGGTTCCATATGTAAAGTACCGGGCAGATATCCTCAGGATCGCTGCCCACATACTCCTCCATCTGGTCCGGAAGTCCCAGGCCGATGACCTTTACCTTTGAGGCCTGGCCCCGCGCCTTCACCACATCAGCCGCTGCCTTGATTCCTTCCGTGGACAGGCAGCACATTACCTTCAGGTCAGGATAAGTCTCCAGCATCAGATTTGCCTTCTCAGCCGCCTTTTCATATTCCCCTTCCCCGTAGGCAATGTCCACCAGACGCAGGTCACGGTACTCCAGGTTCTGCAGCTCCTGCTTCATCATGTATATCCACTCGTTTTGATTGGCGGAACGGCTTCCCGCCGACAGGATGCCCCACTGGCCGCTGTGACCGCATATACGGTCCACCTCCCTGACCAGTTCCTTGCCCAGCTCCCTGGCATCCACCGGGCTTATGTAAATACTGCGGCTTCCCGCCTCCACATCCGCATCCAGGGTGATGACGGAGATTCCCTTTTCCCTGGCCTGGGTCAGGACCGGAGTCAGGGCATATTCATCGTTGGCAGCCACGGCAATGGCCTCCACCTTCTCGTCGATAAGGTTCTGTATCAGATGTATCTGCTCCTGGGCAGAGGGATGGTCGGGGTACAGCACAATACAGTTCTTGCCGGCATCCTCCACCGCCTGTTTAAAACCCTCGCTGGCCAGCTCATTGTACCAGTTGTTCCTGGATTTCATGATAATGGCGTATTTTCCCCTGTTAAACTGGCTGTTCTGGCAGGAAAACAGGAACAACATGCCTGCCATCATGACCGCCCCCGCTATCCAAGCCCAATTTTTTCCTTTCACCCTGCCGTTCCCGCCTTCCTGCTGTTTTTTCCCAGTATATACCTAATGTCGTATTTTGTCCATTTCCGTTGCAAATTTATGATTTCTTGATACAATAGTTGTATCGGTATTGATTATTGTATACAAATCACTGCCTTTTAGAAAAGGATGGATGATGATAGATGAAACTTCTGATTGTTGATGATGAAAAACTGACCCGTGAGGGAATCCGGGACAGCCTGGGCCTGGAAAGCCTTGGCATCAGCCAGGTACTGTTGGAGGACGACGGCATACACGGTCTTAAAACCGCCCTTGAGGAGCGCCCGGATATTGTGCTCACAGACGTCCGGATGCCCAGGATGAACGGGGTCCAGATGGCGGAACGGATTTTAAAGGAGCTGCCCGGGACCAGTATCATCTTTATGAGCGCTTATTCCGACAAGGAATACCTGAAAGCCGCTATCAAACTGAAAGCTTTGGGATATGTGGAAAAACCCCTTGACATGGAGGAACTGGCCTCAGCCGTAAAGGAGGCCGTGGACAGCAGCAGGAACGAGAAAATAAGCCAGGCAGCAGCAAGGCTTCAGGAAAAGGAACAGCTGGGCCATCTGAGTCTCCTGCTGTCCCAGCCCGGGGAGGAAAGTCTTATGAAGGCAGGACAGCTGGCAGCGGACCTGGGGCTTCCCATCACCCATTCCACCTGCTTCTGCTGCATTATCATTGACTGTGTCACTCCCTTATCCGCACTGCCGGAGGATCAGATGGACGGCATCAGGGATTATTTTATGGAGTATCTCACATCCATGGACATATCCCAGGCCTATGTGCTGAGGGGGGACCACCGTATTATTGTTTTCCTCCACTCCCCGGAGCGTCCCGCGGACAAGACACTGTACGACTGCGCCGGGCTTCTGGCCCAAAAGCTTATTAAGGTATGCCCATTTTTCATTTCCCTTGGCCCGGTTGTAAGCGGAATGGACCGCGCGCACATATCTTACCAGGAAGCCAGCGAACATCTGAAGGAGGCATTTTTCCACGACTACGGATTCATACTGACCCGCAATATGGAAACAGCTGTTTTCCGGCCGCCGGCAGATCTCCTTCTGGAATTTTCCATGGCCCTGTCCGAAAAGCAGGAGGAGGAAGCCCTGGACATCGTCAGGCGGCTGTATGAATCCTTTGTGCAAAACGACATGATTGGCCCCAGCCAGGTAAAGGATATCTATTACAAGTATTTCAGCAAGCTGGACGAACACGGCCTGGGAAGCTATATATCCCTGTGGCAGAAGGAAGGACTGGAGTCTGAATCCATCTGGGAGGGGGTCATGAACTGTACCATCCTCAGGGAGCTCAATGACCTTCTGGCGGCAAAGGTGCGCCTGTTCTTTGAGCGCCTGCGGGGAAACAGCGTGGGAAATCCGGTGGTATTCCAAATAAAGGAATACATCCATAAGAACTATGCGGTCCCGTCCCTTTCCGTGCCCGATGTCAGTGAATACGTCCGCCTTTCATCCAGCTACGTATGTACTATTTTCAAGAATGAGACAGGCCAGACCTTAAACCAGTATCTGACGGATTACCGCATCAAGATGTCCAAGCAGTTTTTAAGCGACCCCAGATACAAGATTGCCGATATTTCCTCCAAGGTAGGTTACAGCGACGGCAATTACTACAGCAAGACCTTTAAGAAAATCGTGGGCCTGTCCCCTTCTGAATACAGGGAGAAAATGCTTGCATGAAAAACCCATTCACAAAGCTGATTCACCATTATACCTATGACATGCGCCTTAAGACAAAGCTTGTCATATCACACATCATCCTGGTTCTGCTGCCCACCGCCGTACTGTCAGGCTTTCTCTACCTGCGCATTTATGGCATTGTCATGGATGACAGCATACGCTCGGAGCAGGCTCTGTCCGCCCAGACCGTGACCTCCATTGAGAACCTTGTCTCCCATGTAGGACACGCTTCTGACACCATCACCGGCGCCATGATGGTACAGGACCTGTTCCAGGTCCCCAGGTCAGAGGCCAATACCCTGGATATCTCCACCTCCCGGATGAACAGCCTGTTCCACCTGGTGCAGAGCATTACGGACCATTCCATGATTATGGATGTGAAAATTTATTATGATGACAGCGTGTATGGGGATCTGATGCAGTACAACAAGATAGGGAATGCCCTGTTTAACCCGGTTTCTTCCATCAGCAGCAGCTACTGGTACGGAATCTTCAGCACTTCGGAGCAGACACGCCTGCTGTGCCCGGAACTGTACCTGACGCCGGATGAGACAGGGAAGAACGGAAAGCTGGCCTACATTACCCGAATCCCTTATATCCGTGACAGCGGCACTGTGCCAGACGCTGAAAACGCCTCCGCCTATGTGGCCCTGTATCTGTCCAGGCCTGCCTTTGACATGGTACTGCGCAATGACGCCACGGTCACGGACGAGGCCGCCTTTCTGGTAAATGAGCGGGATGTGATCGTGTCCGCCTCAGATATGGGCCTGGCCGGGAAATACTTCATTCCCCGCTCGGATCTGGAGCAGCGGATAGGGAAGGAAAAGACGTTTTCCCTTGTCTCCTATCTGGACGGTTCCGCTTATGTTGCCTATTTTCCCATAGCGGACACGGACTGGTATATGATGTCCATTATTCCTGCCCTCCATATCGCAGATGCAGGCAGGGCGCTGATGATGCATTTTGCCCTGATTTACCTGCTGTTCACTGCCCTGGCCCTGTACACTGCCTTCCGTTTGTCGGGCTCCATTGCGGACCGCATCATAAGCGTGGCCCTGCAGATGGAAACCGTACGCACAGGGCCGCCCCAGCCCATGGATGTGGCTGACACGGGCTGCGACGAGATTGGCGTGCTATCCGATACCTACAACTACATGACAGAAGAAATCATCAGCCTGATGGACAGCCAGAAAAAGGCTTCGGATGAGCTTCGGATGGCGGAATTCCGCGCCCTTCAGGCCCAGATTAATCCGCATTTTCTCTATAATACCCTGGATATGATTAACTGGCTGTCCCAGACCGGGCAGAGCGAGAAAGTAACGGAAGCAGTCCAGATCCTGTCCCGTTTTTATAAACTGACTCTGAGCCGCAGGGAGCTGATGAACTCCATCGAGAAGGAGCTGGAGCATGTAAGCCTTTATGTGCGTCTCCAGAACATGCGGTATGACAATTGCGTGGTCTTTGTGGTGGATGTGCCGGAGGAACTATGCGAGTACACAATCCCCAAGCTGACGTTCCAGCCCATTGTGGAAAATGCCTTTCTCCACGGAATCATGATGAAGGAAGAAAAAAAAGGCAGTATCCTGCTAACCGGCTGGCCAGAGGGGGATGATATTGTATTCATCATCTCTGACGACGGGGCAGGCATACCGCCTGAAACACTTGATACTTTAAAGGATGATGTGATTGCCGGTACCGGCTCCTCCGCCAGCCCCAGGCACACTGCTTTTTCCGGCCATATCGGCATCTACAATACCAACTTAAGGCTGAAGAGCCTGTACGGCGAATCCTACGGCCTATCCATCACCAGCACCCTGGGCAAAGGCACGGAGGTTACCGTTCGGCTCCCTGCCAGACATATCACGTCTGACTGATGCCTTTCACATCCCAGCAATATGATTCATAGGCCGCTGTCAGGTTCATGGCAGCGGTCTCTTTTGCCGCCTTTTTCTCCAGATAGGATGCCTGGCCCTCCAGGTACTGTGTGCCTGTCAGCAGTCCGGCCTGCTGCTTTCTCTGAAGTCCTTCGTAGGCCAGCTGAGCGCTCTGAAAGGCAGTGAGGGCCGCCTCATAGGCTGTCTTACTGGCCTGGAGGTTCTGGTAGGAAGCCAAAAACGCTGCCTCCTTTGTTCCCTCAGCCTCATCCACCAGACTGAATCTGATATTAATTTCAGTGGTACTGCTGGCTGAGGTATGGCGGGCATTCTGCACACTCTTGTCATTTCCCATGGCCCTGATCTTATCGCTCTCATAGTCCACGGCTTCAATGGCGGCCATATCCGGCTCCGGTACGGTTCCTATGACCACCTGGCTGCTGTCCTCAATCCCCAGCATGGTAAGAAGCTGCTGCCGCAGCTGACTGGCCTGGAGCCTGAGGGATTCCAGCGAATTTTTGGCAGTGTCCAGGTTTTTTTGCGCTTCCTTCAGCTGGGCCTGGGTGGCGGAACCGGCTGCCTGCTTTCTTCCCATGGCCTCAAAGGCGGCCTGCAAGGACTCAACCCGCTTTTCCTGGTATTCCACGTTCTGCACCATCTGGTTGTAGGAATTCATCAGCGTCTGGGCTGTCATGGTAAAGGTATCCGCTGATTTTTCCAGGCTGCGGGTGCTCTTTTCACTGGTCATGGTATCCAGCTGGCTGTATATACGGCTGGCCGAGGATTTTAACATGGCGGCATTGGAGGAATAGATTATGGCTGCCTGACTGTCCTCATCGTCCATGTCCTCCGCCTTATCCTCCATATTGTCCTGCTCCCATTTAAGGGTGTCCCATATTTCCTGGTAGGCGTTTACATTGTCCTCGTAATCCTCTATGCTCTCTTTCAAAGACAGGTTCCCCTGTTTCAGCAGTTCCCTCAGATTGCCGTATTCAATGATTATGGCACCCGCTGTATTCCCTGCGGTTTCCGGGGTGGTGCTGGCGGCTTCGGCCTGGGATATATCCTGAAATATGTCCTGAGCTGCATAGGAAGTCCGGCCCCCGGCTCCCCACAGGCACAGTACCATTGCCAGAAGAACTATTTTAGCCTTTTGGGTGTTTCCTGTTAGCGTGTTTCCCGTTTCTGTGTTTCCCGTTTCTGAATTTCCCGTTATTATGTTCCCCCTGTTCCTGCCGCTCTCCTTTATATCACTGCGGTTTCTCATTTCTGTCCCACCTCGTTTCGTTCTGCCATTTCCTGTGCTTTACACGATTCTTTTCCGTCTCCCATCTTCTCACATCCTATGACACGGACGCCAGTCCGTCCACCGACCAACGGTATTCCAACTGGGCCTTAAGCAGGGCCAGCTTCTGTGTGCGCACATTGACCTGGGCCGCGGCAAAGGCGGTCTGCTGCGTTACATAATCATTCCTTGTCATGGTCCCGGCTGCCATTTTCCGCTCCGCCGTCTCCATGGCTGCCGCCTCAATTTCATACGCGTTGAGGGCCTGCTCGTAATCGGATTTAGATATCATCATGCTCTCGTATGCATTTTTTATGCTGGAAGCGGCTGTCTCCTTCTGGCTCTTTAAGCTCTGTTCCAGACTGGTTTTGTTGGTGCCGCTTTTTGCATTGGCTATTTTCTTTTCAAGTATTTTAAGGCTGTAGTTATTTTCCACTCCCCTGGATACATCCTCATCCAGGTTAATGGCTGCCATCCCCTCCAGGTCCGGCTCCGGCACATCTCCTATATCCACCTGCGCTCCGTAGGTCCATCCCAGCATAAGGCAGAGAGTTTCTTTTGTCTGCCCCAGACTGCTCTGGGCCGACAGCAGGGAGGCATCTGCCGATGTGACGGCCTCCCGGGCCGACAGCACCTGGGCCTGGGTGGACATACCCGCACTCAGGCGGTTAAGCGTCTGGTCATAGGAGGACTGGGCCTGTATCTTATTCTGTTCCAGGCTCTCCAGACTGTATGTCTGGCTCCAGTAGCTTATCATCAGCTCCTGGGCCTCCTTCACCAGACCTGCCTCTGTCTTGTCATATTCCAGCTTTTTGACGTCCCCGTCCTCCACATTGTCGTCTCCCTGCTCCCGCAGATTATCTGCCTGAATCTGGCTGCTCAAATAGGAGGAAAGGCGGCTGGCATAATCTGAATCCGACGAATCAGGATATTCCAGGCTTCCGTATATATCATCGGCGGCATCATAGTAATCATCCGCGATATCGTCCGCGTCCTCGCCCCGGAAATCCTCATACTCCAGCTGGTTCTGAATCACCGTGTTATTGTATACATGAATCAAATCCGCTATCTCAGTGAATTCCAGCTGATTATCCCTGAGGGAAGCCCACTGTTCTGCGGTATAGGCAAACTCCGGGGTGCCGGCCCATGCCGTCACCGGCATAGTGCCAAGGCACAATACCACTGCCAGGCATCCTGCCCCTATCTTTCCATATTTCATATGATTGACACCTCTTTCTTAAATATCCAGTACAACCCGTTTCTTATCACCGTTCATAAGCGCATAGTAGATTGGCAGTATGAACAGGGCCACCGCCACGCCCACGCTGAGTCCGCCGATGTTAACAATGGCCAGACCCTGGGTGGTGGAACCGCTGTCCCCTATGGCCAGGGCCATGGGAATCATGGAAAGGATGGTGGTAAGGCTGGTCATCATAATGGGCCTTAAACGTGTGGCGCCGGCCTCAATGAGGGCTGTCTTTAAATCCATGGTCATGCGGTATTGGTTCACTGTATCCACATAGAGGATGCCATTGTTAACAACAGTGCCGACCAGAATCAGGAAGCCCAGGATAGACGTCATACTGATGCTGACCCCCGTAATCTGCAAAAGGCCGAAGGAGCCAATGAGGCTGAATGGTATGGTAGTCATTACCATGAAGGAAAACTTCGGTGACTCAAACTGCGCTGACAGTACCACAAATACCAGGAATACAGCAACGGCAATCGCCTGGTACAAAGCTGCAAACTCCTCCTGCATCATTCGGTTCATGGAGTTGACGCCCCTTTTGATGGTGCCGCTTAAGTTGGGGTTTATGACCTCGCTGTCTATGGCGGACTGGACATTTCCCCCTGTATAATCTGCTGTAATGGTTATCTCATATGCCTTATCTGTCTTGGAAATGGAAGCCGGGCTGTCCTTATAATAGATTTCCGCCACATCCGTCAGGGCCACATAGCCTCCGGAAGGCTTGGAGAGTATAATATCCTTCATCTGGCTGACCGTGCGGTACTCATCCTCCGGGTACTCAGCCATCACGCTGACCTCCCTGCCGTCCACATCCAGGGTGGTCACCTCTTCGCCGTCCATCATCTGCTTTACCTGGGAACCAATCTGGGATGCAGTAAGCCCCTCCGCTGCCGCCAGTACCGGGTCCACCTTCACGGTAACCACAGGCGCTGTATTTTCTATACTGGAATGGACGTTCATCACATCGTCCCTGGCCGTCATCTCGGCAACAATCTTGTTGCTGACTTCCTGGAGCTCGTCGTAATCTGTTCCGTTAAGGATGACTTCATATCCCCGGTTCCTGCTCATGAAGCTCATGGATGAGGATGCCTCCACTGTCACTGTGCAGTTATCCAGATCCGCCATCTCTGTCTCCCACTGCTCCACTACCTCGTCGGTGCTCATATCCCTGTTGTCCCTCAGATAGGCTGTTATGGTACCGCTGTCATTGTTATAGCGCAGCATGTAGGATTCCACATCCGGATGCCCCTGGACAATCTCCTCTGCCTGCAGCAGCATGGCGTCGGCATTTTCCGACAGCAGCCCCGGCCTTGTTTCGATGGAAACACTGACCGTTCCCGTGTCGTCCGCGGTCATAAGTTCGGTTTCCATCCCGCTGGCCAGAAAATAGGCTGCAATCACCAGGATTACAGATGCAATCATGATAATGGCCTTGTGGTTTAAAAGTCCGGGCATGATGCGGCGGTATCCGTTCTGTATCCGCTCCATGGGCCGCGACATCGGCGCCTGCATCCTCTCCTGGGGCTTATACGCCATATATGTAAGGGGAACAATGGTAATAGCCGACAAAAAGGAGGCGAGCATACAGAACACGATAACGTATCCCATGGAGCCGAACATCTGTCCCGACATACCCTGCAGAAATACCAGGGGCAGGAAAACCACGCAGGTAGTCACCGTGGAGCCCAAAATGGACTGCAGCACAATGTTTGTACCTGACAGGGAAGCCCTGGCATATCCCAGAAGGCCCTTGTCCTCCTCTGTCTCGATGGCCCTGAAACAGCTCTCCAGCACCACGATGGAGTTATCCACCATCATGCCCACGCCCAGCACCAGACCGCTCATGGTAATGATGTTCAGGGAAAAACCGGCGCTGGTCATCAGAATCAGGGACACCAGGATAGAGGTAGGTATGGAGCTTCCTACAATCAGGGACGCCTTATAGTCCCCAAAGAAAATGAATATGATAATCATGGAAATCACGGCTGCCAGCACCAGGGTAAGGGCCACATCCTTAAGGGAGCTGAGAATGCTGTCCGCGCTGTCCCTGACAATCCTGATATTCAGGTTCTCGTCGTCCGCCTCCAGGCTTTCGATAACCTCCTGGACCTCGGATGACACATCCATGGCCGTGCTGCTCTGCTGCTTGGTAATGGAAATGGAAATAGTGTCCTGGCCGTTGTAGCGAGAGATACCTCCCCGGCTCTCCTCTGCCTCATAAACCCTGGCAATGTCCTCCAGATACACAATTTTTCCGCTGGAGGTGGTGATGGGGACTTCCTTCAGAGCTTCTATGGTCTCATGCTCCAGGGACGTTGACACAGAAAGCTCCAGTTTTCCGGATACAGCATCGCCGGATGGGTAGGAAAGATTTGCCGTGCTCATAGCAGTGGACACGTCGCTCATGGTCACCTGATACTGGGCCATCTCGTCGGATTGAAGTTCAATTTTATAATATTCCGACTTACCGCCCATGGCCTCCACCTCTGCCACAGAGGAAATCTGTTCCAGCAAAGGCACCACGGTCTGGTCCACATAATCGTACAAATCCTCCTGGGAAGGATTTGATATGGAAAGCATCATGGTGGTTCCCGCATTGTTATTCATCTCCATGACAGAGGTCTCCGCGTCGTCAGGGAGCTGGCGGCTCAATGCATCCAGACTCTGGGATAAATCATTATATGCGTCATCCATATCGGTGCCGTAATCATATTCCAGCATAATCATGGCCCTGTTTTCGCTGGAAGTGGAGCTCATGCTTTTCACGCCCTCTATGGTCCCCACCTGGTCCTCTATGGGCTGGGTCACAAGTTCATCTATATCCTCAGGACCAGCCCCGGAATAAGACGCTATGATAATCAGCATGGGCTGATCCGTGTCCGGCATCTGTTCCAGCGTGGCATTAAATACAGAAGAAATACCGAATACCAGAAGGCAAAGCAATGCCATAACCGTGGCCACCGGACGTTTTAATACAAACCTTGTCAATCCCATGGGTTATGCCTCCTGTTCCGCCTGTGATGCTGCATGTTTGCTGTCTTCCCCGCCGGGTGCTGCTGTTTCTCCGGCCTGTGTTTCTTCCTCGGACTGGTTCCCTTCTCCGGACTGAAACTCTTCTCCTGACTGGTTTTTCTCTCCGGCCTGTGTTTCTTCTCCAAACTGTGCCTCTTCTCCTGGCTGCACCTCATCCCTCAACCGTATTTTCGCCCCCTCATACAGGTTGGAGCTCCATGTGCTCACCACCATGTCATCGGCTGACAGGCCGGAAAGAATCTGGGCATGTTCCTCATCCTCCAGTCCCACTTCCACCTGGGCCATGGATGCGGTGCCGTCCTGGTACAGATAAACATAGGCATTGCCTCCGCTGTAATAAATGGCATCAATAGGAACCACCATTGTATCCAGTGCCCGTTCCGTCACAAGGTTTAATTTCACCGTGCTTCCGGCGGCAATCTCCTGTGTGCTTTCAATCTGGGCCTTTACCTTAAACAGCCCCGTATCCCTGTCAACCATGGAGTTGATTTCACTGATATATGCCTTGTATGTAGTTCCGTTCTTCTGGATTTCCAGCTCGTCGCCCACATTGGCGTTCTGCATCATGCGCTGGGTCACATAGAAGGAGACTATGTTCTCACCCTCGCCGGCAATCACACATAAATCCTGGGACTGGCTCACCCGGTCATACACCTCCACGTCAAAGCTTTCAATCTTTCCATTGATAGGAGCGGTGACGGAACTGTACTGTACCTGTCTTTCGTAAGCCAGTTTAGCGGACTCATACTGGAGCTGCGCGGATTTCACCGCATTGACATACTGCTCGTATTCCTGCTCGGACAAATCGCCGCCGCTGTAAAGAATCTGCATTCTTCTCAGGTTGCTCTGGGCCTCTGAAAGGGATACGGATGCAGCATCCATGGAGTTCTTTGCCGTCTCCACCTGTTCGGTATCAATCTCAAACAGGACCTGGCCCTGTGTCACCATGTCCCCTGCCTTCACATATACCGCCGTGACATCACCTGCTGCCTTTGCATAGATATGAACCACATCAGAAGGCTCCACAGTACCGGTAAGCCCTGTGGTAAGGATAATATCGCCGGAGGACGGCTGTTCTGCCCTCACCACTGTGACAGAAGCCTCCTGTCCCATAGGCATGCCGCCCCTTGCTTTTTTTCCTCCCTTCATTACAATCATAGCCACAGCCAGTATGACAATGATTCCGGCTGCAATGCCTATCTTTATTTTCCTGCTCTTGCTCATATCCAATCTCCTTTGCTGGTTTACTCAACTGATTCCTAATATTAAAGGTTGAAGATTAATTCAACATTAACAAAACAGGTATGAATGTCATTTATTTCACGTGATTCTGTGAATTTTTTGTGACTTTACCTGATGTCTGATGCAACAGCATAAGCTGTCCGAAAACAGAACTAAAAGACAGGCAGGTACACACATCCGGTACCTGCCTGTCTTTTAGTTCTGTTTGGACTTGCGATGGAGGCGATGACAGCCAATGTAAATTAAACTGCTCCATTGACGCCGGCATCCCTCTTAAGCATTTTTTCATAAGCATATTTGACACTGTTATCAAACCATATGGTTCCGCAGTAGTCAAAACCGTTCTTTTCCAAGACATGTCTCATAATAGCATTTTTCTCATCGGTGTCAACCCGAACGCTGTAAATTCCTTTTTGAATACACAGCTCTTCAATGAGCTGAAACGCAATACTTGCTATACCATGCCCCCGGTAAGCCCCGGATATTGCCATACGGTGGACTACCGCATAGGGAAGATCGCTTTTCCAGCTGCCCTGCAGCGTTTCATAGGACGCCTCGCCCGCAAAATCAATGCAGAGGTATGCTGCAGCGCTAGAACCCTCCCCGATAAAATATCCCCGCCCATGCGCCAGGTCCCCGATGATGGTTTCCATATCCGGGTATCCGGTCTGCCACTGGTCAATGCCCTGCGATTTTAAAAACTCTTTGGCTTCATCGATCAACGCCATTGCTTTCTCTGCTTCTTTCCTATCTGCTGGCTGTAAAATAAATCGTTCCATACGCTGTACCTCCGTCTTTTTGTTTTTGAATCTCCTGAATTTTCGTTCCGCAAAACCATGTGGCAAGGAAACCAGCTTTGACAAATCGCACTTGCCCTCTTTCCTCTTGTCTGCTATAATAACACAAAACAATGCAGCGAACAAATCAAAGTATTTATATATATAGTTCAATTTTTTTGAAGTATTGGAGGAAAGCCCATGGAGCTTAAATGTTTAAGAACATTCCGCACAATTATTGATGAAGGCGGTTTTTCCAAAGCTGCCAAAAAGCTGAATTATACACAGTCTACCATTACGTTTCAAATGAATCAGCTTGAACGCGACTTATCCACAACTTTATTTGAAAAAATCGGCAGAAAAATGGTTTTGACAAAAGCAGGAGAGCATCTGATTCCTTATGTGGATGACATTCTCCAGTCCGTGGACAAGTTATCTTTTTTAGGCGAACATTTATCAGAATGCCAGGGAGATATCCAGATCGGTGTTGGCGAAAGTCTGCTATGCTACAAGCTCCCCGCTATTTTAAAGGAATTTCACAGGCAGGCTCCGAAAGCCCGTTTGTTCCTGCGCTCTATGAACTGTTATGATATTCGGGATGAGCTTTTCAGCGGGGGATTGGATTTAGGCGTATTTTATGAGGATGTGGGAGGCTTTGGCTCGAATCTTGCGGTTAAGCCTTTTGGTAATTATCCCGTGGTTTTGGTGGCATCCCCCGAAATCCAAAACAGATACCCGGATTTTGTGACACCGGACAGAACCATTCCGCTCCCACTCATCATCAATGAACCGAACTGCATTTTCCGGCAGATTTTTGAACAATATCTTCGTGATAAATCAATTATTCTCGACCATACCATTGAGCTGTGGAGCATTCCCACAATCAAAAATCTTGTCAAAAACAATGTGGGCATTTCCTTTCTCCCCGAATTTACAGTCACAGAGGAATTAAACCGTGGTGAATTGGTGAAAATTCCAACTGATATTTCAGGCACAAAAATCACTGCCGTCTGCGCGCACCATAAAAACAAGTGGGTCAGTCCGCTCATGCAGCTGTTTATACATTTATGTGATTCAGTTTCCTGCGGCGGGGAGCGGTAACCGGCCTCTCTGCGTCTGGTATCGCGACTGTAAAGCATATAAAATCCTAAATAAAAAATAAATATTCTTTCATTTTCTGATGATTCGTTTATGTTTACTTTATAAAAAGGTGTTATATATGTATAATGAAATGTAGCAGAGGGAGGTAATGGAACATGTTTCAGATACTGGTTGCGGAAGATGACAAGAATACCCGGCGGCTGATGGAAGCTGTACTGAAGGAACACGGCTACCATCCCATCCTGGCATGCGACGGCCTGGAGGCCTTGAAATTATTAGATACCCACCATGTGGACCTGGTTATCCTGGACATCATGATGCCCGGCATGGACGGCTATGAGTTCACCAGACAGCTGAGGGCTACGGATTACACCCTGCCCATTCTCATGGTCACCGCCAAGCAGCTGCCGGAGGACAAACGGAAGGGATTCATCGTTGGAACAGATGATTATATGACAAAGCCCGTGGATGAAGAGGAGATGATTCTGCGCATCCGGGCCCTTCTGCGCAGGGCCCAGATTGTGAACGAGCGGCGCATCACCATCGCAGATGTGTGCCTGGATTACGACTCCCTGACCGTAAGCCGAGGGGATGAAAGCCAGACGCTGCCCCGCAAGGAATTCTATCTTCTTTACAAGCTCCTGTCCTATCCCGGCAAGATATTCACCCGTATCCAGCTCATGGATGAGATATGGGGCATGGAATCCCAGTCGGACGACAATACCATCAATGTACACATTAACCGGCTTCGCAAGCGTTTTGAGGATTATCCCGAGTTTACCATTGAAACCATACGCGGCCTGGGCTACAAGGCGGTGAAACATCTATGAGACACAGGAGAAACCGTAAACCACTGGGTACCATGACCCTCATACTGACCGCAGGTATCTTCTTAATCATGCTCACTGTCATGACCCTGCAGGGATTTTTGATGTACCTGTACTGGAGGATTTTCTACCAGGCTGATATTCCCATCCCCCAGTTCTGGCGCCCCATTCCCCTGCTGGCCGTGCTCAGCGCCGTGGTTGGCGCCGGCCTCACCCTGCTCTTAAGCCGCATCCCCCTTAAGCCCATCCGCGACCTGATTGAGGCCATCAACCAGCTGGCGGACGGCAACTTCAAGGTGCGCATCCACCTGGACCTGAACCGTGAATTTGAACGCCTCTCCGAAAGTTTTAACCGCATGGCCCAGGAACTGGAGAACACGGAGCTGCTGCGCTCTGACTTCATCAATAATTTTTCCCATGAATTCAAGACTCCCATCGTATCCCTGAGAGGCTTTGCCAAGATACTGAAAAATGACAGCCTCACAAAGGAGGAACGGGACGAATATCTGGATATCATCATAAGTGAATCCAACCGCCTGTCCCAGCTCTCCACCAATGTGCTGAATCTGTCCAAGATAGAAAAAATGAGCATCCTGTCCGATATGGAATCCTTTGACCTGTCGGAAGAAGTGCGCCAGTCTGTCCTGCTGCTGGAATCAAAATGGCAGAAAAAGAACCTGGAACTGTTTATTGATATGGATGAACTGGAATACCACGGAAATAAGGCGCTCCTAAACCAGGTATGGATTAACCTGATTGACAACGCCATCAAATTTTCCCCTCAGAACGGAAAGATAAAACTGAAGCTGCACAGGAAGAAAGACCAGGTGGTTTTCCAGATTCTGGACAATGGATGCGGCATGGATGAGGAGACAAAGAACCACATATTTGACCGTTTTTACCAGGGAGACAGCTCCCATACTGCGGAGGGAAATGGCATTGGCCTCACGGTGGTGGAAAAAATCGTACACCTCCACAAAGGTCAGATCCGTGTCGTCAGCGAGGCCGGTATTGGTACCACCTTTACGGTGAACCTTCCTATTATCCCGCCCTCTTCCGTTCTGTAAGTTTCTGTGAATTTTTCCAGTGTTTTTTCCGGTGATGTTCTATGTGAATTTCTCCGGCGTGTATTTCGCCATGAATTCTGCCATGAGTTTCCCCGGTAAATTTTCTTTGACATACCGCACATTTTCTGATATGATGACTTTACTTTACAAAAGCCACTGCACGAAGCCCGGAAAGAACCCGCTAAGTGCCGGTGACATGTATCGCATGGAAGCGTCTAAAAGACAGGCGCCAAGTGTTCATAACAAGGAGGGCGTTTGATGTATTTTTCCATTCGTTTAAGATAAGCAGCAATTAAATAAAACCTGATATGGTTTTTTTGTTGTGCCTGTTTTACGGATGAGATGCAGATACGCCTGATATATTTTTATGTAATATGTGAATTGCCCGCCGCTGATCCGGGGGGACAGTTTGTTTTCTACATACAGGCAAGGCAGATAGAACCGTAATGGCTTTATCTGCCTTTTCATGTTGTATTTATATTGTATTTATGCTGTATGTATGCTCTATACAGCCAAAACAGGCTTTGGGACAAACAAAAAAACAGGACGCCATGTCAGGTCTGATACAGAATATGGAAAGGATTTTTTAATATGAATGATTATTCAAGATGGAAACAGAAATTTCTGACCATTGCAGCAGGCCAGACTGTCTCCCTTATCGGAAGCTCTGCTGTCCAGTTCTCGCTGATTTGGTGGCTGGCCAGCGAAACCGGCTCTCCCATGATGATGGCGTTATCCGGCCTGGTGGCATTTCTGCCCCAAATCTTCCTGGGTCCCTTTGCCGGGGTGTGGATTGACCGCTTGAAACGGAAACATGTGGCCATTGCAGCGGATATGTTCATCGGCCTGATAGCCGTGGTCTTTGCTGTCCTCCTGTGGGTGGGCCATCCTCCCTACTGGTCTGCCTGCGCGGTTCTGGGCATTCGGGCCCTGGGAAGTGTATTCCATACACCTGCCATCCAGTCCATCGTGCCGCAGCTGGTACCGCCGGACAAGTTGGTCCGGGCCAATGGCTGGAACCAGTTCATGCAGTCCGGCGCCTTTATGCTGGGACCTGTCATAGGAGCTGCCATGTATGCCGCGCTGCCGCTTCCGGTCATCCTGCTGACTGATTTTATAGGCGCATGTGCTGCCAGCCTTACAATGGCGGTGGTAACCATCCCTGAACCGGAACACAGCCATCAGGAGGCCCCTCATTTAATCCGGGAAATGAAGGAGGGGCTTAGCATCTGCATGAGCGACCGCAGGCTGATGAAGCTGACTGCGGCCGCAGCCGTTACCATGGTATTTTATCTGCCCCTGGCCTCCTATTATCCGCTGATGTCCAGCACTTATTTTAAGGCCAGTGCATGGCATGGAAGCGCGGTGGAATTCCTCTATGCCCTTGGCATGATGGTATCCGCCATCATATTCGGCAGCCTGGGCAAGGTAAACAATAAACTGAAGGCATCCTACCTGGGGCTGGCCGGAAGCGGCATCACCTGCTTTATCTGCGGCATCCTGCCCTCTGATATGTGGGCCTGGTATGTATTTGCAGTGACCTGCATGTTCATGGGCGGGGCCGGCAGCGCCTACAACATTCCGTTTGTGGCCTATCTGCAGGAGAATATACCTGCAGAGGCCCAGGGGCGGGCCTTCTCTCTTTTGGGAAGCCTCATGTCCTTAGCCATGCCTGTGGGGCTCCTCATATCCAGCCCTGTGGCCCAGATTTTCGGGGTAAATATGTGGTTTTTGGTATCGGGAATCGGTATTCTGGCTGTGGTGGCTGTATGCTGGCTTTCAGGAAACGATTAGGGGAAGGCTTATCTTTGTCAGGAAAAAACCGGCTTCCCTGCCGCTGTAAAAACTTCCGCCATGGTCCCCAATGATTTTAGCGCAGGTCTTAAGGCCGATTCCGGTGCTCTCATTTTCCTGCGCGTCCTCTGCCACATAATTGCCAAAACAGATGATAAGACAATCCGCCCGCTGCTGATAGGATACGGTTACCGGGCGGTTCCTGTCTGCGTATTTGAGCAGATTGGAAAATATATTTCCGAATACCCGGCGGCACAGATTAATGTCCGCCAAAAGCCTGCAATTGATTTCATCGGAACTGCGCCTGATGTCAAAGCCCTCGCTCTCCATGTCAAAGAGGCTCTCCTCCACGATTTGGCCCAGGAATTCAGCCCCATTAACCTCCTCTGCCTCAAGCTCTTCCCTTTTTCTTCCATAAACAATGAAATATTCAAACAATTTATCTGAAAGTTCCTTTATCTGGTATGCCTTATCCCGAATGGAATTCAGATACTTTCTCTGCTGCCCCCGGTCTTCCCCCTTCTCCATCTGAAGTATGTCCACATAACCTAACAGGGACGTCAGAGGAGTGCGCAGATCATGTGACATGGCAGTGACCAGTTCACGGTTGGCCTTTCCCGCTTCCTCCTCTTTCTGCTGCCGTTCCTTGATGGCACAGCGCATGGCATCAATTTCCGCTGCCAGGGAGGCAAGCTCATCCTTCCCCTTTACCGTAATCCGGTAATCCAGGTCCCCGCCTTTTAATATCTGTATCTCCTGTTCCATCAAATCTATGTACCTGATTTTTCCGCGAATCAGCATGACCAGCATCAGCGCAAACACTGCCATGGAGATCACGCCTCCCAGCACACTGGCGGCAGCATAATATCCATACTCCGCATAATAGCTGACCCCTGCCTGGGCAGTCCCGTCTGCAAATTTCACCTCATAAAGCCATGAGGTATCTTCCCACTCATTCATTTCCGGAACCATCACCATCACCTTGGCGTCTTTGCTGTACCGAAACCTGCCGTCTTTATAGATGGTTATGAGAAGGTTCTTTTCTCCCGACGCCCACTTGTCCAGCATTTTACCGTCATTCGTGGACAGTCCGTTCTCTGTCACATACGCCTGAAGCCGCTCCACGCAGGCCTGTTCCCTCAGAATCATTCTGTCCTCACTGAAAAGCACACGGTCCAGGATACCAAAAAGCAGTGTATTAAGGGCCATGTAGAGAGCCAGTGAAACAAGGGCCGACGCCACTGCCGCCAGGGTAAGCTCTGTCCCCAGCCTGCTGATTCTCCTGCTCTTACTCAATCCGATACCCCTTTCCCCATACATTGACAATATACTTTGGATTCTTTGGGTCCGCCTCCAGCTTCCTGCGGAGATTCCTGATATGTACCATCACTGTGTTATTGGCGCTGTAAAAATAGGCTTCCCCCCACACGCTCTCATAAATATTCTCAATGGTAAACAATTTTCCCCGGTTGGACGCCAGCAGTAAAAGGATGCGGTATTCCAAATCCGTAAGAAGAATTTCCCGGCTGTTTTTCATGACCTCATTAAATGATTTCTGAATGACCAGATCCTTAACAGTTATGGATTCCTCCCCTTCCTCCTCCTTACCTTTATACACATGGTATCGCCGTATCATGGCCTTTACCCTGGCCGCCAGCTCCGCATAGGAAAATGGTTTTGCCAGATAGTCGTCACCTCCTGCCCCAAATCCCATGGTCTTGTCGGAGTCCTGGGTGCGGGCCGTGAGGAACAAAATGGGCGTATTTAACTTCCTTCGTATCTCTGCGCAGGCAGAAAATCCATTACGTCCCGGCATCATTACATCCAGTATAATCAGGTCAAATGTATCGTCTGCCGCAGACGCAGCCTGCTCCCCGTTCTCTGCTTCCACAACCTGGTATCCCTCACTTTCCAGCAGGATTCTCACTACCTCCCTTATCTCCGGATCGTCATCTGCAAATAAAATCTTCCGCTTGTCCAACCTGACACCTCTCTTTATAATGGCGTGTTTCATTTTTAACCATCCGGGTATGGATGTTCCGGGATGGCCAAACTATCTTCATTATATCTCAGATATTCTCTTACTTCCACCAAATAGTCCTATTGATTCAACTGTTTTTGTCCCTTCTTCCAGCTGTTCTTTCCCGTCAGTCATGCTTGATTGCCTCCAGCGCTGAAATCTTTACTGCTTTGCCGGCCGGATAATAACCTGCCCCCACGCCCACTGCAATGGAAAACAGGACCGCAAACAGGGACAGCCACCACGGTATCACGGACAGCCTGGAAGGAAGCCCCGCCATGTCCGCTTCCATGGCTCCGGCCATGGATGAGGACGACATTCCTTCGGAGGTCATATTCATGACAAAGGATACGGCATAACTGAATACAGTTCCTGTCACTCCTCCTAACAGCCCGATGCAGCCTGCTTCCAGAAGGAATATCCTTCTTATGTCCCTGACAAAACACCCCAGCGACTTCATAACTCCTATTTCCCTGGTCCGCTCAGATATGGACATAATCATGGTGTTGGTAATTCCCAGGGCTGCCACAAACAGGGAAATAGCTCCCAGGCCGCCTAACATCATCTGTTTCTGTCTGGCCTCCCGCTCCATAGGCTTTCGGATGGTCTCCATGGAGCTGGTCCGAAAGCCCATACGTTTTATTTCCGTCTCCACCTCCGCCACCTGGTTCATATCCTTTACCTTCACCAGGGCTCCTGAATATCCCTTTTTCCACTCCGGCTTCCTGCCGCTCAGCTTAGCCTGCTGGTCCAATAAGGTCTTAAGCATTTCCAGATCCATGACCAGCCCCATGGATGTCTCCTCTCCTTTTCCGTAATCCTCCTTCATTCTTCCCGCGGCTTCCAGCTGGCGCGTGATTTTCTTATCATCCTCCTTATCGCTGCTGATATCCAGCGTATAGGCTGTTTTCATGGAATCAAAATATGGCTGGGGCTTCACAGGCATTCCACTTTCATCCAGGTTATCATATCCGCTGTACATATCAACCGTGTCTCTGCCGGAAGGCCTCTTGGTGTCCTCAAACATATAGGCAAAATTCTCCCCCACAAAGACTCCATCCCTTCCCCCCTTGTCCCAGGTCCCGTCCGTCAGCTTGTATCCCATGGCTTCGGCTGCCTTTACGTCAATGCCCACAATGGTGGTGTAAGCGGACTTGTAACGCCGGTTTCTTCCGGCATACAGGGTGATGGGGATGTTTTCAGCTGTAAGTTTTGGCGTGACTGCCTCCACTGATTTCATTTCCTTTAAACGACGGATTGCCTGATTATTCAGCTTTGCCGAGCGGCTCCCTTTGCCGGCCGAATATACATTAATGATGGTCAGGTCTCCCATCTGGGCCAGCATGTTCTTCTGTGCCTCCTTCATTCCGATTCCAATGGATATCATGATGACCACGGAGCAGCAGCCTATAATGACTCCCAATACAGTGAGAAAGGTTCTGCTTTTATGGCGGGTCAGATTCTGGAGACATATGGTGAGTAAGTCCTTTGTTTTCATGATTTATCTTCCTCATTTTCCGATGGCTGATCACGGCTGTCCTCCAGTTCATCCCAGCCTTCCAAATCCTGACTGTCCTCTAGTTCATCCCAGCCTTCCAAATCCTGACCGTCCTCCAGTTCATCCCAGCCATTCTGCTCCTGGCACCGGTTGCGGTCCTTCAATCCTTTGGCTTTTTTTCTCTTAATCCACAGAATTCCTGACACCAGTGCTGCAGTTAGAATACCGGCCATCATTTTCCAGTTCATTTTCCTTCCCCCATCCATTTCTCCGTCCATCATATCTGCGCCGTCCGTTTCTTCAGCAGCTCCTTCTTTCACCTCGAATGTCACAGGAATCTCCATGGTCCTTATCTCCATGGACTCGTCCTCATATGTCACTTTTACCCTGCCCTCAAAGGTCCCTGCCTTTTTCGGGGTTGCTATAAAATCAATGGTCCCGCTTTTTCCTGCATCAAAATTCCCCAGATTCAGGCTTCTGTCAATTACCTGTATGTCCCCTTCCAAACTGGCTTCCACATTGTACACCTGTCCTCTTCCCTTGTTTACATAGGGAAGCGAGATGGTGGTCTCCTCATTCTGACGGATTTCCTCCACAAAAGAGGGCGGGCTCACCTGGAACCGGTCTGGCTGGTAAACCGGCACTGCAATGGTTTCTGCGGCCGTAGACTGTTTTCTCTCTGTTTTATCAATGTACTCATATTTGCACGATATGGTTATCTTAGGGGACTGTACCTTGGAATCCTTTGTCTGGAACAATGCCTGGACATCCACCTGCTGTGCTTTTTTCTCACCCGGTCCCATCTTTGGAACATAAAATGTGTTGGAGGACGAGTTGATAGATAAACCTTCTCCTGTTTCCAGCGAAATGACCACGTTTTCTATGGGGGACACCTGACTGGTATTCATAAACTCCATGTTCAGACGAAACACCTGTCCTGCTGAGACTTTATCTCCATATGTATAATTAGTCAGTATGATATTTGGCGTGGGGGCTCCCGGAGTGGCTGTCTTGCCATTGGTAGGCACCACGATTCGTTGGGAATACGTACCCTGGACCGTTCCCTTATCTGTATCATAATCAAATTTCAAGGTGATACCCAAAAGCTGGGATGCAGCTGACGACAATTCGGAGCCCGCCTTAAGGTTCACGGGCACGTCCACGGACTGTCCCGGCCCAATATCCCCAATCTGCCGTGTATCGGTTGCCTCCAGAAGAGATATCTGGTCATTTGGCTCAAAGGTGGCTGTAAGATTCCGTATTTCTTTGACTGTGTCGGTATTCTCCAGTTTTAAAGTAATCTGAAACGGCTGGCCGGAACTCACTGGTCCCATAGGTCCCCTGTCTATGAGCAGCACGGGCTGTCCTGTGGCCGTGCCTCCTTTTACAGGCAGAAGCACCTTTTGCACAGAGGCAGCCGATGTAAGCTGTCCTCCTGAATAGTAGTTGTATTTTAACTCCAAATCAATGAGCTGGCTGGGACCGGATATATCCTGTCCCGCTATCAGATTGAATTGAACCAGCTCGGTTCTCCCGGTATCCAGGCGGCTAACGATCCTTGTGTTGGTGTCACCGCCTATGAACAGGGAACTTCCCGGCGATACATTTACCACCATATCCTCGATATCCGCATCTTTGCTGGTGTTCTCAAGCTCCACCTCCAGCGTGAAGTGGTCACCGGGGCCAACGGGATTTTGCGGCGAGATTCTCCTGACTCTTATGATTGGCTGCCCTGTGGTGCTTCCCGTATCCCCATTTTCCCTGGGAGCCGACTCCTCGCATTCCGAAATATTCACTTCCAGCTGTTCAGAGGGAATTCCGGAACTCTTAAATCCCACCTTCAGCCTCAGAACATCCCCCTTTCCCGTATAAGTAAGCCTGGTAAATGTCACTGTAAACTCCAGGTAGTCCTCCTTGTCCGATGTGATCTTTACCTTTGGATTTTCTCCATTGCGGAAGCTGTCGCTGAGTTTTGTTACCGTTACTCCCCGTTTTCCCACCTCACTTGTCTTGATTCCATTGCTTCTTACATTGACCACCACTTTTGCCTGGCGCCCTTTGCGCAGCACATTCAGGGTGTCCTTTGAACCGCCCGGCGCTAAAATCTCATACTCGCCCACCCACAGGCTTCCACTTCCCGGGGCACCATCGTCCGGATTATTGGAATCCTCCTTTCCTCTGCCCCGGCCTCCGCTGCCCTCCTGGCTGCCGCCGTTCTGAGCCCCGCTGACGGAATCAGCCCCTGAACCGCCCGTCTCACGGCCCATCTCACGGCCCATCTCACGGCCCATCTCACGGCCCATCTCACGGCCCGTCTCACGGCCCGGCTGGGATGTCCCCGCTACACCGGTTTCCGTTCCGGCACTTTCTGTTGTGCTGTCTCCTGCTCCGTTGGCTCCTGCTGCTCCGGCTCCCATTCCTCCAGTCCCCTCTCCAGCCATTCCGCCTTCGTTTCTCTCATTAATCCCTTCTGCGGCAATCGTTTCCCGCCCCCCGGAACTGTCTGTCTCCTCTGCCAAAGCATTTCCGCACATTCCTATTATCATAGCGGCTGAAATCATCACTGCCGCTGCCCGTTTGAGCCTTCCTGTTATCTCCATCCTCACTGTCCTTTCCTTTCATCTCCCGTTATGATTCCGTCCACCAGGGTCACGATTCGGTCCGCATACCTGGACATGCCCGGGTCATGGGTCACCAGTATGATGGTCTGGTTAAATCTTCTGGCAAAGCCCATGACCATGTCCATGATTTCCGCTGTTGTTTTTGTATCCAGATTTCCGGTTGGTTCATCTGCAAACACTACCTCAGGTCTGGACACAAATGCCCTGGCTATTCCCGCTCTCTGCTGCTGGCCCCCGGACATCTGGGAGGGATAATGATGAAGCCGGTGTGAAAGCCCCACACGTTTCAGCATTTCTTCTGCCATGGCCTCCCGCCTCTTCCGGTCCATTCCCTTAAACATCAGGGGCATAGCCACATTTTCAACCGCTGTCATGGACGGCAGCAGATTATATGACTGAAAGATAAAGCTCATATGTTCCTGCCGGAAAGCGGCCAGTTCCTCCTCATTCATATCCGATATATTTTTCCCGCGGATAAACACCTGTCCTTTTGTGGGTTTCTCCATTCCGGCCAGTTGATTCAAAAGCGTACTCTTTCCTGACCCCGACGTTCCGAAAATACAGCAGACCTCGCCTTTATAAATCCTCAGATTAATCCTTTTAAGGGCCACCACTTCCTCATCCCCCATCCGGTAAACCTTGCGCACATTTTTAACATATATGATTGGTTTTCCATGGTCCATTATCTTGTCACTCCTCTTTTTATGTGTCTATGATAGAAAATAATCCCCTGGAAAATACCTCATATAAATCTTAAGAAATCTTAATTTCACACATGTCTGTATTTTGGGATGACCTTTTGCTATAATGGTTCCATATGAACGGATAACTGCCGGAAAAAGGAGGAGAGGAAATGAAAGGCGCGATTCTCGAAAAAGGTGAAACAGGTTACACCTATCTAAAAAAACTGTTCCTTTCAATCCGCCACGCCCAGAAGGACTTTAACTGGCTCATCACCGACTGTCAGTGCTGTACCCAAAGCAAAGCCTTTTATCAGAGAATATTCCAGTATGACCGATATGGCTGGCTCTCCGGAGAGGAGCTGACCCGCATGGTTGAGACAGAGGATTTCCAGTGGATTTGGGCTGTTCTCTCCGGCTTCCCCCGGCATATCTCCCTGGACCAGGTACTGGAATACGACCTGCCCTATGCTGACATGTACACCGGATTCTGGACCAATCCTGTATCCATCCAGCACCCCCTGGCCCAGGTGGAAATCGTTCCCTGGGACAGTTCCTGCACCCTTGTCATAAGCCGGAATCACAGGATCGTGTCGGATTTCATGGATGGTTTTCCCCTTAGCAGGGATTTATCTCTGTACAATGAGCAAAAGGGAATCTTTGATGAGTCGGATGAACTGGAGCGCTGGCTTTCGCAGCACAGATAAGGCCTTGCTCCAAAATCCTCTGCCCATCGGAATAAAGCCCAATACAAAAAGAAACTCCATTTCGGAAGGTGGTCTAATTCCGGAATGGAGTCCGTTTTCAGGAAAGGAGCACAATATTGGAACATACATTTTGGACCGCACTGGACAAATTAGTGGAACAGTCAGAGATTATCATAGACCGTCCAAAGGGGTCGGTTCATCCCGGACATCCGGACTTTATCTATCAGGTGGATTATGGATTTCTGAGAAATACATCATCCATGGACAGGGAGGGCATAGACATCTGGGCAGGCAGTGACCATACGGCCGGGATTGACGCCATCCTGTGTACGGTTGATTTGTTGAAACGGGATTCTGAAATCAAAATTCTCCTGGATTGTACGGAGGAAGAAAAGATGTTGATATACAAAGCCCACAACGATACCTCATGTATGAAGGGCATCTTAATACGCCGAACCGCAGGGATTTCTTATAAACCATGAGAGAATTATCAAAATTACCAACTTAAGCAGTCAGGCCCACGGGCGGCACTCATAAGACAGTATTAGAAATGTTTTCGGGAAACGGCGTAGCTTGCGGGCTATGCCGTTTCTCCATTTTGCAGGTCATTCAGTAAAGACGCGGGGAGTATTCCCACAAGGTCATAGGAAATATCAATCTGCTGTTCCCTATGCCCCTTTGATTTATCCGGTGCGTGAACGTACACCGCCTTTACCATGTCGTTTAAGACAGAGGGTGTCAATTCGTCCAAGTCAAGATATTTCCGTACTTTGCTGATGAACCTGTCAATGTTCTCTGTTTGTTCTTCCTGTTCGCTAATTTCTTCATTCAATCGCAACAGCTTTTTCCGCAGTTCTTCCTGCTCCTGCTCGTAATCGTCGGAGAGCATTTGAAATCTGCTGTCAGATAGTTTTCCGTTGGCGTTGTCCTCGTAAATACGCTTGAATAATCGGTCAAGTTCTTCTATCCGGCGTTCCGCTTGCGTTAGTTGCCGCCGCTTCGCCGCCAGTTCTTTTTTCGCTTCGGCTTTCTGCTTCGCACCCATAGCTTTTCGGAATTGTTCTTCGTGGTTAGCAACACAGGCAATCGTCAATCTCATGTGAGCGAGTACGCCCTGTTCCAAGACACCGGCGCGGATAAAATGAGTAGAGCAAATCTCTTTACCCTTGAGCCTTGAAGTAGAGCAAACAAAATGGTCTTGTCTTGCTTCAAAGTTCTTGCTTGTGCAGTAATACAGCTTTTCGCCGCAATCGGCACAGCGCACAATGCCGGAAAACATATTTGTCTTTCCTGTCCTCGTCGGGCGGCGTTTGTTTTTCCGTAGTTCCTGTACCCTCGCCCATGTGTCGGCGTCAATGATTGCCTCGTGGGTATTCTCAAACACAAGCCATTTTTCCTCTGGATTGTAACAGGTTTTCTTGCTCTTGTAGGACTGTTTATAAGTCTTGAAGTTTACCGTATGCCCTTGATATTCTGGACGCTCCAAAATGTCGGCTATGGTATCGCCCGTCCAGTTATAGGGATTGTCCGGCGGCGTGTTTCTCGTTGCCCTGCCTGTCTGCTGAAAATGGATTGTCGGCGTTATGACTTTATCCTCTTTCAGAATACGGGCAATCTGCGACGGTCCGTAACCGTCCAGACAAAGGGCAAATATCCGCTTGACTACTTCGGCGGCTTCTCCGTCCACAATCCACCGTTTTCTGTTATCCGGGTCTTTCATGTAACCATAAGGCGGGTTTGTGCAGAGGTATTCTCCTGCTTCTCCTTTTGACTTCATCACAGCGCGGATTTTCTTGCTTGTATCTTTTGCGTACCACTCGTTGATGATGTTCAAAAAGGGGGTAAAGTCGCTGTCCTGCTGGTTTGCGCTGTCTATGCCGTTATTGATAGCGATAAACCGCACACCCTTTTCCACGAACAGGACTTCGGTGTAAAAGCCCACTTTCAGATAGTCGAGCCCAAGACGCGACATATCTTTGACAATCAGTGTCGCCACTTCTCCGTTTTCAATCCGTTCCAGAAGTTCACTCCAACTCGGACGGTTAAAATTCGTTCCAGAGTACCCGTCGTCCACGAAAAACGCAGTATTTGAGAAATGATTTTCTTTTGCGTATTTACTTAAAATTGCCTTTTGATTAACAATGCTGTTGCTGTCGCCCTGTAATTCGTCGTCGCGTGATAAGCGGCAATAGAGGGCGGTAATTTTGTCAGACTGCCTTAACATAGTTTCTGCTCCTTTCATCGGCGGGCAGTCTGCCAATACAGGATTGCTTACCCCTATTTTATCGGCTCCGGCATTTTTAATCAACATCTTTTTTGTCCTTTTCCTGCTCCATATGGCGTAAAACTTTGTGGGGCAGGCTCCTTTCTCCGTCATAACTGCCTGTAAAGCGATACAGCGTCCTGCCAGATTTTATCGTTACTTCATGCGTTGGCAATTCTTGAAACAGCGGATTTTCCACCACGATATGCCCGTCCTTAATTTTGTGTTTCCGTTTCATTCCTTTCCCGTCCTTTCTAAAGATAAAACTGAATAGCAAGCATAGAGAACGGATAGCCGTTCTCGTAAAATGCCCGACTGCCGCCGGAGCATTTTGCTTGTTGGGAAGTATCCCAAACCCTCATTTTGTCAAGCTCTTGAATTGCAATAACAGCCGCCGTTCCAATCGCCAGACTTCTTCCATGGCGCGTTTTATCTCGTCCATATCGTCTGCGTAAATTCGTCCGGTTTCGTTGATACGCTTTGCAATCTGATTGATATTCACGCCGATTTTCTGAAGCTGCGCCATATGCCCTTTGACTTCTTGCAAATCAAGCGTGATAATGTAGCCGTCAATGAGTATTTTCCGAGCATAGGCAGAAAGATTGAGTGTCGGTATCTGTTGCATTTTTTCCTCAATCAACGCCCGTTCTTCCTCTGTTACCCGAATAATGATTTGCACGTTTCGTTTCCTGTTTTCCATGAGTAGCCTCCTTTCGCTAACAAGACGTTTGCAAGCAGTTTTTCTACCCGCTTTGTGATAAATTTTCTTTCACTACCTACTACACCAGACAAGGCGATTTTGCCGAAGATTTCAGAAAAATTTAAGAAAAAACTTTCCTTACTCCCTACTACGGAAAACACACCGGAAATGCCAAAGGCGGAGAAAGAAAAAGCCGCCACAATCACAAAAAATTGCAGCAGCTTACGGTGGTATTCTGTTTTCAGTATTCTTCTATGTCAAAACGAAATTTGAACAGGCTTTCAATCAGTTTTGATTTAATGTAATCTTCCATATCTGGATTGAAATATCCCCCAATATAGGCGCGGTAACGAATGTGGACGGCAAAGTGAGATAGTACAGCGTCTATGGCTTGCGGCTCTCCGTTGGTAGCCTGCACGATTATTTCATAGGAGAGAAGACGGCTATTCCTCATGCGTCATTTCCTCTATATCTGTTCGCAACTGCCGTAATGCCTTGCGAATATGATAGCCCGCAGTTGTCCGACTACACTCGTAACGTCTGCCAATTTCATGTTGTGGAATATGCTTGAAAAATGACAGATAGACCATTTCCTGCTCCCGCGCAGGCAAGCGGGAGAGGGCAACTACAAGCAATTCATTATAGAGAACAAGCGTGTCGCCGCAAATAACAATCGGATATTCTTCATATTGCTCTGGTGCTTTGCAATATTCATCTTCTATGCCGAACTGATAATACTTTTCTTCCATGAGATATTCGAGGGATATTTCTTTCTGCTGTTTCCTGTATTTCTTCTTTGCGGCAGAAATTGCCGCATTGCGGATAACAACTCTACAAAAAGCATGGAAAGTATATTCGATATGTTCCTTGTATTTTTCAAAGTCAATCATGGAAATCTCCCCCTCTCAATTTTATTGCATCATAGGGCTATTTTCCGCTGAACGATCCGCCATGCTATAAAGCTGTCGCTTTTCTTTGATGACAAGAACAGTAGAAAGTATCAGCGCCAATGCATCGCTTACAGGTTGAGCCACAAAAATTCCGTTCATATCCCAGATTACGGGGAAGATGTAGATAAACGATATTAAAAACAAAATCTGCCTTAAAAATGTAATCACGATTGAGGGAACTGGTTTTGCAATCGACTGAAAAAATGTCGTTACAAGCATTACAAATCCTAAGATAGGCGTAATGCAAAAGTTTGTCCGCAGTCCCGAAACGCCAATTTCCAGCATTTCATCAGAAGCACCGAAAGCCAACAGGATTGCTTCCGGAAAGAACATGACAATGAGCCAAATAATACAGGTAATGCCTACCGAGAAAGCAGAAGCCTGATACAAAGTAGCCATAACTCTTTTGTAATTTTTTGCGCCGAAATTATTGCCGACAATCGGTTGAATACCTTGACTGATACCGCTGGCGGGCATAATTACAAAGGTCATAATGCTTGCAACAACTGCATACACGCTAATCGCTATATCGCCGCCATATTTGCCTAATTGACTGTTATAAACAAGACTGATTAGTCCCATCGCCATTTGTGCAATCCAAAAGGCAAAGCCACAGGATATAATTTTTTCAGAAAGTCTAAAATCAAAAGAAAAAGTCCCTCTTTCAATTTCTACTTTTGTGCAGCCTTTCAAAACGAGGTATGTGCCAAATAGTGCGGAAAGAATTTGTCCTATCACAGTCGCCCATGCCGCGCCGGTAACACCCCAATCCAAAACTGCCACAAAAACAGCGTCGAGAACAATGTTTGTTACTGCGCCGATACCTGTAACACACATACCCAGAACAGGCTTTCCAGAAACACGCACGAAATCGCAAAAAACTTGTGTAAGCCCTTGAAACAGACAGCCCAGTGCCACAATCCTATAATATTCAAACGCATACTCGTATGCCGTTTCCGTTACTCCAAATACTTTGAGGATAGAATTTGCAAAAATAAGCAGAAGCGCAGACAGCAGAACTTCAAAAATAACGACTAATATCAATGCGTTTCCAAAAGAACAGTTCATATTTTTCTGCTCGCCTTTTCCTGCAAATAAGCTGAACAGAGATGAGCCGCCTGCGCTGCAGGTAAGCCCAAAAGCCATCATCATGTAGGAAAGAGGAAAGCAGATTGATAATCCGGCTAATGCGGAAGTACCATTAAAGTTTCCTACAAAAATACGGTCAACAATGTTATAAATTGCCGTAATCAGAAGCGAAATCGCCGCCGGAATAGAATACCTCAAAATTATAGGGAACAATTTCCCTGTCGAAAAATCATTTGTTTCATTCATGTTTTCTTACCTCTCTTTCATTCTTATAAGTTAGTTTCCTAAGTATTTGTGTGAAAATTTTGGATAACACATCTAAAATTTTTATTCAGACAAGTTATCCATCATTTTCTCGATTACCTTGAAAAAGACCTGCAAATCTGCTTCTGAAATACCTTTTACAAGGGTTTCATCTAATGCAGTCAAGTCCGCTACAACTTGTTGTTTATACAATAAGGCTTTATCCGTTACCACAATCTTTTTTAAGCGGTTGTCATAAGCTACTGGCTCACGAACAATAAGCCCATTCTTTTCCATTTGTTTTAACAATTCCGTTGCAGTAGAAGGACGTATGCTGTATTCTTCCTCTATGTCCTTTTGAAATATATCGTCTGTTTGCGCAAGCAAGAAATGGAGTGTTCTTCCCTGGGAACCACTAAATTCTTCTCTTGAGGAAAGCGTATCTAATTTTCTGCGCAGTTTGTTGGACAGCTTGCTAACATATCTTGCCGCATTTTTGGTAAGTGAAATCATAGCAATCTCCTTTCTTAGTTTCCTAAGTAATTCTAAATCGAATTTTCCTTTTTGTCAAGCCTATTTTTCGATGTTCTTAAATAGCAAAGCCAGAAAAAGCAGTCAAGGATAAAATGCACGCTTGCGCGTCCTTGACTGCTTTTCCTGTCCTTGCTATCGGGCAGCCAAGAGCGCAATCGGATAAACCGCTTACGCTCTCTATCCAGTATGGAATGTTACGCGATAGAGTGTGCTTCTCGCTTGATTTAAGTGGCATTACAGAGGAAATAAGGGTAGGGGTAAGGGTTTTATACTCCAACCCTTAAAAATGAGGTTCTACTGCGTAACATAACAAACGATATTTTTATATTGCCGTTTCCGTTCCGTTCTTTTCCATTCCGTCGGCTCTACCGATTTGCTTTCTCCCCAAAGGAGAGGGATTAGGGAAAGGATAGGAAGGGAATGGATATTTGATTAAATCCGTATTTGGTATTTCTTTAGTTATTTATATCTTTATTTAATTGCGTTGGATTTTCCAACGTAGGTTTTTCCAATGTTGGATAATCCAATGTAGGCTTTTCCAACATAGGGAAATCCAAGATAGGCGGTCTATGCTCCCTCAGATAATTACCACAGATTTGTTACGCAGTAGAAAGGCGTTTTTGAGGGAAAAGGTATAAAACCCTTGCCGCGCGGAAAACGTACCCGCAAAGCCGCTTGTATCAATGCTTTCTCAGCCCCTACTGCGTAACAAAGAGTATGAAAAAAGCGGGCAAGAAACGCTTTGTTTCTCACTCGCCTTTTTCTGCACCCCGTATGGCAGCTACCCTATTTCAGTTTGTTGGTGGATACTGTTTTATGAGTAGCTACCTCATTGAGCCGCTTTTATGAATACCTCTGTCAAAAATAAGATTCCCATAAGTAATTATTAAATATTTTCATATTTTATTAAGAGGCTGCTCAAACTTTTGACATATCTGAACTGTATACTTTAGTCATAGATAGATAAAACATCCTGATTAATACAATATACAGCTTTTTCATACCCAGCCGGCACGACCCCCATTGTGCCGGCTCCTCTCCTTTTCAGGGATACATAATCCTATCCTCCCGTACTCACCGTCTTATACCACTGTTCATCTTATACCAAGTTCATCCCAAAATCCCCTTTCCCTTCTTTCCTATATCCCTATTCAAATGAACAGCCATGAATAAAGCTGTCACGGCGGAGAGAACATCTGCTGCCGGCTGCGCATACAGTATGCCGTTTAATCCCCACAGCGCCGGGAAAACCAGGATAATGGGAACAAAACAAATTCCCTGTCTGCATGCCCCAAGAACAGCCCCCTCCCCTGCCTTTCCAAGAGCCAGGAACAGAGAGGAATACACGGTGTAGAATCCAAATAACAGGAAGGATAATCCATTGGCCTTAAGAGCCTTTTGTCCTATGCGTATCATTTCCATGTCGTCCTTTGTAAACCGTGAAATGACAGGGCCGGAGAAAACTGCCATAGTAAGCCCGAATACCGCGCAGAACAGGGTGGACCACACCACGGATATCCTGATTGCCTCATGAAGGCGCTCATAGTTCCCTGCCCCGTAATTATAACCGGCAATGGGCTGAAATCCTTTAATGAATCCAAATACCATCAGGCTTCCCAGGGAAATCATTCTTGTGACAGCTCCCATCCCGGCAATCACAGAGTCCCCATACGGCTTTGCCTGCATATTAATCATGGTGATGGAGAGACTGGTCAGCAGCTGGAAGGCCAGAGTGGGAATCCCTATTTTCAGTATCTCAGACATAATTTCATTGGAAAAACAGCAGTTCCTGAAACGAAAGCTGAACATGCTCCTTCCGCTGATAACATAATACAGATAGATCAGGGTGGAAACTGCCTGTGAAATAGCCGTGGCAATGGCTGCTCCAGCCACTCCCAGCTTCAGGACATAGATAAAAACAGGATCCAGGACCATATTAAGCGCAGCGCCTGTCAGCAGAACGCACATGGTGGTCCTGGCTGCGCCCTCGCTGGTCACAATATTATTCATGGTGACGTTAAACACATTGAATATGGATGACACCACATAAATACCCGCGTATGTAACAGCATAGGGAAGTATACTGTCCGTTGCTCCCAGACACTTTAACAGGGGCTTCAAAAAAATGACCGCGCAAAGGATGACCGCCGCTCCCACAAAAATACTGCTATACAGGGCCGTGCTTGCCGCCCTGTCCGCAGTCTCCCTGTCACCGCGGCCTAACAGTCTGGATATATAGGATGCCCCGCCGTTTCCAAAAAGTAAGCCCAATCCTACCACGACCTGCCCCAGGGGAAACGCAACGGAAATCGCCCCCATCTGACTTGTCCCCAGACCTCCCACAAAATAAGCATCCACCAGGTTATACAGCGCATTAATCATCATTCCAATCATGGTGGGCAGCCCCATGGCTAACAGCGCCTTTGGTATGGGCGCATTTCCCAGCAGCTCCATTTTCTTATTACGTCCTTCCATCTTGTACTCTCCTTTCACTTGACACAATTTGTAAAATATAGTACTATAAATTATAGCAAAATGGCCATAGGGCACATGATACTATAATTTATAGTACTTGTCAAGAGAAAAAAGGAGGTCGCCATGGCAACCATAGATTTAATTGTACTGGGTATTTTAAAAAAGGAATCCCTGAGCGCCTATGATATCCAGAAGCTGGTAGAATACCGGAACATTTCAAAGTGGGTGAAAATCAGCACCCCATCCATCTACAAAAAAGTAATCCAGCTGGAAGAAAAGGGATATATTAAGAGCAATATGATAAAAGAAGGGAAAATGCCGGAAAAGGCAGTCTATTCCCTGACAGAAGCCGGTGAACAGGCATTTGAAGGCCTGATGTTGGAAATTGCGTCCAAACCAATCCACATCTTTCTGGATTTTAACTCCGTCATTGTAAATCTGCCAAGCCTGTCCCCGGACAATCAGGCAGATTGTCTGGACAGGATTGAACAGAACGTGAACATTTTAAAAACATACCTGGAAGAAAATATCTCGCTGAAAGAACATTTGCCGGAGATTCCTGAGACAGGTATGGCAGTGCTGCAGCAGCAGTTCATCCTGGCCCAGGCAATTGAATCATGGATTGCCTCCCTAAGACATACTTTGCCGGAATCATCCGTCCATGCAGTGCCGCAAAGCAGGGAGAGTTAAGGCAAACACCGCTATCCCCAGTGTTGCCCCGCCGGATATCAGAAACCAGTTCTCGATTCCCAGCGGACCGGCCAGGGCTCCTGACAGAACAAGCCCCAGCGGCATTGCCGCCATGCTGATACTGCCGGACAATGACAGCGCCCTGCCCAGGTATTCCCCCTGAATTTTGATCTGATAAATGGATGTCTGTACCCCAAAATAAAAGGGGACAGAGATTCCCATAAAAAATGACAGGAAGGCAAAGATATAAAATCCTTGTGGAGGCAGCAGGCCGGTTATCAGGGTACCGGCTCCATATATACCTATGGACCCGGCGATTGCCTTTATCTTGTCTATCCGTCCGCCCCATATACCCAGGGAAACAGAGCCAACCAGGGTACCCGCTGCAAAAACAGTCTCCACCAGCCCCGATTCACTGACACTGCCGTTAAAATAAGACATGGTAATCAGAGGATACAGGGTCCCTATGGGAAAATATGTGACTGCATATAATGCGCCAATCACCAGCAGCTCCCGCATTCCGGGTACACTGCGCATAACGTTGTACCCCTCCTTGACCTCTGCCAGAAGATTCGTTTTTTCCTTATCTTCCCTGAAAATTCCCGGTATATCCACTGCCGCCAGGGTACCCACTGCAAAAAACGCTCCCAACACATCCAGCATCAGAATGGCTTTCAGCGGAAACATACTGTACAATACAGCCGCAATGGCAGGACTGGCTATCATGGACGCAGATTCAAAGCTCTGTGAATAACCGGCGTATTTTGTCAGCTGGTCCTTTGGTAAGATGGACGGCATAATAGCCTGAAGGGACGGGGCATAAAACGCATTGCCAATGCTTCGGACGAATAATACAATAAAAATCAGCCAGATCGGAATGTCCCCCCAAATACCTGAAACAGCCAGTGCCACGCAGGCTGAGGACATCACCAGATCCGAGCAAATCATGATTTTCTTCCTGTCATGCTGGTCAATCAGCACGCCGATGAACATTCCCAGTACGGCCTGGGGCAGGAACCCGGCCAGCGTTGCAAAGGAAAGAACGGCCGCTGACTTTGTCTTTCCGGTTATATACCATATGATTGCCATTTGTACAATGGAGCTGGTCAGGGTCGATATGCCCTGGCCGGTCCAAATTACAAAAAACTTCTTTCTCCACCCTGCAAACTGCTGTTCCATGGTTTTTTCCGCTGCCTCCTCTGCTGCTCTTTCATTGTCAACGTTACGCTGTCACATGTTTTCTCTCCGCCATATATCATCCATCCTCCGGAATTCATATCCCCTCCCGCTCAAATATCTCCTTCAGCCTGAGGGCGTCCTCCAGCGTATTCTTCCATCCATCCCGTTTCATGTCCACGCGTCCCTCCGCCGATACCAGGACCTCTTCCTCCTCCAAAAGCATTCTCTGCAGGTCCGGATGTTCAAAGGACGCTGCGCCGGTCAGATATCCCTGGCTGTTGACCACACGGTGGGCCGGAACTTCTCCGGCCAGACCGCGGTTCAGCGCATAACCCACCTGCCTTGCGTTTTTCGGTTTTCCGCAGAGCAGGGCGATTTGACCATAGGTAGCTACCTTTCCTTCCGGCACTGTCCTCACCGTAATTCCCACCCGTTTATAAAAATCCATCTTCCTTATCCTCCGGCAGCAGCCATGCCCATTTATCTCACTTACTTTTTCGGAATCCATTCCTATATATCTAAATCCTGCTCACAATCTATACAAAACATGCCTGAATTTCCACGCATAAACTCCGGATACTTTTTGGAACAATTTGGGCATACAAACCCATGTTCATTGTCCACCATGCATTCATCGCAGAGCGGAGCATCATTACAGGTAAAATAACATTCAACACCGCTGAATCCTATTCTCTTTCCACACTCATCGCAGTATACGGAATTTTCCTTAAACCACGCGCTGTCTTTGGCTGGTACATATTCGTTACAGCTAATCAAATCATACAAAGTCAATTCGTTCAGCTCTATAGGCAAATCAAACGCTTCTGTATCTGCCGAATACACATTACAGCCATATTTCTCAATAATATCCTCTTCGTCCGATTCATCCATTGTGTATTCTCCATTTAAAACAATCTCCATTTGAATACCATGCCGTTCAACTACATCTAAATACGAACGATAGATATACTCTTTTTCTTCATGGTCATAACAAGAATTTTCTTCGTCAAGATATCTTGCATTTATTTTTATGTCGATGTCAGCTGAGACATGTATTTTGACATTTTCCTTATCAACGATTTCACAATATAAAAACTCTGTTTGTATATCATCTATTTCAATGGTGTCAAGAAGCTCGAATTCAGGCTCATCATAATTGCAGAATTCACAATCCTGAATATATTCGCATATGATTCTGGTTATATCGCCATTTCTTTCGTCTTGGCAATATTTTTCAAAAGCATAGCACACTTCTTTCCTGCGAGATAGGAACTGTAAAAACTTTTTATGGTATTGGTATACTATAAATGATTTGTCATTTAAAAAAGAGGTTCTGAATCCTTCATCATCAGATAATATATGTATTTCCTCTCCAATATATTTCTGATAGTTTTTTAGAGCTTTTATCATTATAGCATCTTTAAACTCTTTTGGTTTCTTAGGCTCAAATGGAGGGTTCATATGATAATAGTCTTCCATGAGTTCCTCAATACCAATACCCTCAATAGGAAATACTTCCGCCTCTACCCTGCTCAGATAATTTTCAAATCCAGATGTAAGTGATTGGATGGCCTGTACTTCATCTACCCTAATATAACTATCCTTATATCTTGTATCAGATTTAAGTGCAAAAAAAATACCTTTCTTGATTTTTTTATTTACTTCTCTTATAATCTCTTCAACATCAGCTTTAATATGCATTTTAACTTCATTTGAGCATATGCTGCATGTAAGAAGCTTTACTTCACCATCCAAAGAATATTTCTCAACCGCTGAAAAAAAATCATTATTAAACACATACCCTGAACCTATGTATATATTTGCGTCAACAAAAAGATAAACCATCCCATCAACTCCTGTTTCTATTTTCTAAAAATAATTGATTAATCATGGGCAAAAACGCTTTTTCTTCATTCGCAGAATACGCTCCCACAAAACAAACTTAAAAAGCCTGCCATCGGACTTCTCATTATAAAAACATATCAACATTGTACCATGGTACGTGTCATTTTAACAGACAAAATACAAAACCAAAAAAGCCCCCAGGGCAAATCCAAAAACACAGGACTGCCCTAAAGGCCTTCTTACTATTTCATATACTTCTGATACATTTATTTCCCCTGTCCATAATAAGCATTGGGCCCATGCTTGCGCATGAAATGCTTATCCTGCATACACTGGGGCGCTGGTCCTGCCTGGGGATTGATGAGTTCCGTCATGAAATTCATCCTGGCAATCTCCTCCAGCACAACGGCATTGTGGACAGCCTCAGCCGCGTCCTTCCCCCATGTAAAGGGACCATGGTTTTTACAAAGCACAGCCGGAATGTAAACCGGGTTCTTGCCCTGGAAGGTCTCAATGATGACCCTTCCAGTATTCATCTCGTAGCCTTCCTCGATTTCCTCTGCCGTCAGGTTTCTGGCGCAGGGAATCTCACCGTAAAAATAGTCCGCATGGGTGGTGCCGTAGCAGGGAAGGGCCCTGCCTGCCTGTGCCCAGGCCGTTGCATGAGGGGAATGGGTATGGACAACACCGCCAATCTCCTTAAACGCATTGTACAGCTCCACATGGGTGGCTGTGTCGGAGGACGGGTTCATCTCACCCTCCACCTTATTGCCCTCCAGGTCCATGACCACCATATCAGATGGCTTTAACACGTCGTAATCCACCCCGCTGGGCTTTATGACAAACAGTCCCTTTTCCCGGTCAATTCCGCTGACATTTCCCCAGGTGTAGGTGATAAGGCCCCTGCGGGGCAGCTCCATATTGGCTTCATATACCTTTTGTTTCAATTCTTCTAACATAATCTGTATCCGCTCCCGTTCCTGTTAATCCTTCTGTGCTCCACAGCTTAGTCCTTCTTGTTCACAGCTTAGTCCTTCATATGCTCCACAGCAGCCTTCTCAATGGCAAGCCCCTCTGCATACCGCTTCATGAATGCCTCGAATCCTTCCACATCCTCTTTCACAGGCTCCATTCTGGTTCCCTTATCCCCGGCAAAAACCTTGTTGGCCAGGTAAGCGTCCAGGGTCTCGCCCTCCTGCCTGCACCGCATGTAGGAGGCCAGCAGCGCAATGCCCCAGGCACCTCCTTCACCGGCTGTCTCCATGACAGACACCGGCGCGTTCATGGCTCCTGCCAGGATTCTCTGTCCCACGCCCTTTGTCTTAAAAAGACCGCCGTGGCCCAGAATACTGTCCACCTTCACATGCTCCTTCTTAAGCAGGATATCCATGCCGGTCTTAAGGGCGCCCAGGGATGTATACAGGTGTACTCTCATGAAATTTGCCAGGTTAAACCGGCTGTCCGGCATGCGTACAAACAGGGGACGGCCTTCCTCAAAGTGGGTGATGTGCTCTCCTGAGAAATAATTGTAGGCCAGCAGTCCGCCGCAGTCGGAATCTCCCTCCAGGGCCTTGTTGTAAAGGGTTCCAAAGAGCTGGTTCATATCTGCCTTCATACCCATGGCCTCTGAGAACTCCTTAAACAGGTTCACCCATGCATTCAAATCCGACGTGCAGTTGTTGCAGTGCACCATGGCTACCATATCACCGGCCGGTGTGGTCACCAGATCAATCTCAGGATATACGTGCTCCAGTTCCTTTTCCAATACCACCATGGCAAACACGCTGGTACCGGCAGACACATTTCCGGTGCGCACAGCCACGCTGTTGGTGGCCGCCATGCCGGTGCCTGCGTCGCCCTCCGGCGGACACATGGGAATACCGGCTTTCAAATTTCCGGATGCATCAAGAAGCTTTGCCCCTTCTTCTGTCAGGACACCTGCGTCCTCTCCCGCCACCAGAGCCTTGGGCAGGATATCACGCAGCTTCCATGGGAAATTCTCTCCTGCCACCAGTTGGTCAAACTGCTCCACGCGCTTCTGGTCAAAATCCCTGGCATGGATGTCCACCGGGAACATGCCTGCCACATCACCAATGCCCAGAACACGTCTGCCTGTCAGCTTCCAGTGCACATATCCCTCCAGTGTAATGAGGTAGTCGATATCCTTCACATGCTCTTCTTTATTGAGGATGGCCTGGTAGAGATGGGCAATGCTCCATCTCTGAGGAATATTGTACCGGAATACCTCTGTCAGCTTCCCAGCGGCAGGACCTGTAATGGTGTTCCTCCAGGTGCGGAAGGGCACCAGAAGCTCGCCCTCTTTATCAAATGCCATATAACCGTGCATCATGGCTGAAAAACCAATGGAACCAATGGTGGTCAGGGTGATGCCGTAGGTTTCCTTCACATCCTCAGCCATTTTGCCGTAGCAGTCCCGGATGCCGGTCCAGATATCCTCCAGGGTATAGGTCCAGATGTGATCCACATACCTGTTTTCCCAATCATGACTGCCGGAGGCAATGGGTGTGTGGTCCTCACCGATAAGGACCGCCTTAATCCTGGTGGAGCCCAGCTCTATGCCCAGGGAAGTATTTCCATGCTCAATCTGTTCTTTTATCTTAATTATATCTAAACTCATGAATTGCCCCTCCACTTGCTCATTAAGGAGCGGGCCTGAGAACACAGTAAAAATATGCTCCCAGGGTCCGCCCCATATATCCTGTTCCTAATCCGCAGGCCGCCTCAAACCGCCGCAGCTTCCGGATGCAAAGCATTCTGCCTGATGCCTACCTGTAAGCTGCCGCATTCCAGCGAAGCTCGTTCTTAAGAGCGCGGATGCTTGTGTCCTTGTCAATATAGACTGTCTCAATACCCATGGCATCAGCCCAGTCTCCCATCTGCTCGGCCGTCAGGTCATAGGAGAACGCTGTATGGTGGGCGCCGCCTGCCAGAATCCAGCTTTCCGCCCCGGTTGCCAGGTTTGGCTCCGGCGTCCAGAACGCGGTTGCCACAGGAAGCTTAGGCATTGGCTTTTCTGTTTTTTTGCACTCCACATCGTTGATAATCAGGCGGAACCTTGTGCCCAGATCCACTAAGGATGTGGCGATACCATGGCCTGTCTTGGATGTGAATACAAGTCTGGCCGGGTCCTCCCTGTCACCCATGGACAGCGGGCAGGCCTTGATGCTGATTTCCCCGTCTGCAATGGTGGGGCATACCTCCAGCATGTGGGCTTCCAGAATTCCCTCCTTGCCGGGCACTAAGTTGTATGTATAATCTTCCATGAAAGAGGTTCCCTTGGCGTCCTTCATGCCCTGGGTCATAATCTTCATCAGCCTGACCATGGCAGCCGTCTTCCAGTCGCCCTCTGCGCCGAATCCGTATCCCTTTTCCATGAGACGCTGGATAGCCAGTCCGGGAAGCTGCTGCAGCTCGCCCAAATCCCCAAAGTGGGTGACGATGGCGTGGTAATCCTTCTCTAAAAGGAACTTCTCAAGGCCGGCCTCAATCTGGGCCTGTACCGCCACATGGCGCTTAAATTCCTCCGGATCCCTGCCTTCCGGCAGGATGGTGTACTTGCTGTAATACTCGTCCACCAGGGCTGTGATATCTCCCTTTGGCACAGCCTTTACATACTCGGCCAGCTCATTGACCGGGTAAGCGTCCACTTCCCAGCCAAACTTCATCTGGGCCTCCACCTTGTCGCCTTCGGTGACAGCCACATTCCTCATGTTGTCCGCAAACCTTGCCACCCTGACATGGCTGCTCTCCATGATGCCCACAGCAGTGCGCATCCATGCGGCTATGCGGCCCACCACCTTCTCATCGCTCCAGTGGCCCACAATGACCTTTCTCTCTATGCCCATGCGTGTCACCATGTGGCCGTATTCCCTGTCTCCGTGAGCGGACTGGTTCTCATTCATGAAATCCATATCAATGGTGTCGTAGGGAATCTCCTGGTTAAACTGTGTATGAAAATGCATCAGGGGCTTTCTGTATTCCTGCAATCCCAAAATCCAGGACTTGGCCGGTGAAAATGTATGCATCCAGGTGATGACGCCTGCACATTCCTCATCCGCATTTGCCTCGTTAAACGTCCTGCGGATCAGCTCATTGGTAATCAGTGTGGGTTTCCACACCACCTCATAGGGCAGGATGCCTGATTTATTAAGACTGTCCACAATGATTCCCGAATGCTCCGCCACATGTGCCAGGCACTCATCTCCATAGAGATCCTGTGAACCTGTACAGAACCAGAACTTATAATTCTTTACTGCTATCATATCTCTCATCCTCCTTAATTGTCAGCCCCTCAGGCCGCTGCCGGCCGGTTGGCGCATCGCTGTCTGTCAATCTTCTGTCTGTTCTTCTTCCTCATCATCCGGAATCTCGCCATACTTAATATATTCGCCTTTTATGAATTTCTTAAGGGACCAGCCGGCCAGAAATGCACCTATGGCGCCAAAAAGAACTGCACAGCCAAGCTGTACCATCTTGCCTCCGCCCGCAGGTTTTAAAAACTCCTGCAGCAGGCCGAAAGCCAGGTATACAAGATAGCCTCCTGCCGCCAGACGCAGTATTACGGTTATCTGAGTTGGTTTCGCGGCTTTTTCTTCTTTCTTTGCACCGGTTTTTGCACCCATTACATTTCCTCCTTATGCGGCTGTTTCAGGACCTTTACCGAATCCCGCTCAATGATATCCGAATCAAACAGATAATTACCG
>ERZ835762.272-NODE-272-length-66936-cov-16.209521_pt1 | contig 66936 bp, 56 predicted proteins | sample MGYA00519687_ERZ835762 | MGnify/ENA primary metagenome ERZ835762 (study PRJEB31850, sample SAMEA3708783) | human gut metagenome | biome: human gut; feature: human-associated habitat; material: faeces | place: China | collected 2014 ... | reverse complement strand
AGTATAACACAAGCCACTACTCTTAGCTACCTTAACCCACCGTCTAAAGCCAGTGTAAAACCAGTGGGATTGCGGTAGCCTTTTTTCAATGCTCAGAATTGTGTTAAGATTTTCCCCCAATCTTTGTAAAAAAGTCTCCGCTATCAAGTATCAAGCAAGAAAGTTGCTTCCCTGCTGCATTCCTGCCACGCAAAAAAAGCCAGACTGGAATAAAAACATATCCGGCCTGGCCTTCTTATTCCACGCTTTCCTATTCACGCGCCTTCATCATAAAGATCCACGGAGATTCCATAATTACAGTTCCCTCCTGTTTTACCAGCCTGGTCATAACCTTCAGGATTCCCTTGCCCGGTTTGGAGCTGTGTCTTGCTTCAGTCGGAACCATTTCCAGATGTACCGTATCTCCGATGCACAGAGGCGCCAGATATTTCTTCCGCTCTCTTGGAATTCACAGAACCACCCTTTACCGGAAACAGCAAAAAAATAAAATCCCCACATCTCTGTGAGGATTTTATTTTTTTCGTTTTTTATACTCCTGCTCCGTAAATCAGGTTCGGCAGGAAGAGAACCAGCTTCGGACAGAATACACAGATTGCCAGTGTTGCCAAAATCGCAACAAACAGCGGTATGGAGTATTTCGTCGTCTCCTCCACCGAGCAGTCCATAATATTCGAACAGGTATACAGCGCCACGCCAACCGGCGGTGTGGAACATCCCATGGTTACAATGGTCATCATAATAATACCAAAGTGTACCGGATCGATTCCGTACTGAGTGATAATCGGAATCAGAATCGGAGTTACAATCAGGGTAATAACTGTTGTCTCCATGAACATACCGAAAATAGTCAGCATAATCAGGATCAGCAGAAGCAGAACGTACTTGTTGCTGGTCAGACCTACCAGCATGGTGGTCAGGGTCTTGGGCAGCTGGTCAAATACAACGCCGTAGCTGAAGATTCCGGAAAATGCCAGAATCATAGTAATAACAGACAGGTCTTTTACACTGTCAATTACACACTTTTTGAATTTCTCCAGGGTCAGTTCCTTGTAAATGAATGCGCCTACTACCAGTGCATAGAATACAGCGAAGGCACCGGACTCAGAAGGAGTCATAACACCAAAACGGATCAGCACGATCAGAAGAATCGGGAATAACAGAGCCCAGATACTCTCTACACATGCCTTGAAAATAACGGACGGAGAAGAGGGCTTCTCATGATCCGGCTTGTATCCATGATGACGGGCAGACCAGGAGGTTGCAATCATCATAAAGATACACATAATAATTCCGGGAAGGAAACCTGCTACAAACAGACGTCCGATGGATACCTCTCCTACTGTTCCATACAGGATAAGACCCATTGACGGAGGAATGGTTGCTACAATCAGTCCGGACAGACAGTTGATGGCAGCTGCCCATCCGGGAGCATATCCTCTCTTTGTCATCTCCGGTCCCAGAATACGGCACTCCATGGCAGCATCTGCTACAGCAGAACCGGAAACACCGCCCATCAGAGTGGATAAAACAACAGATACCTGACCGATAGAACCGTACATATGGCCGGTCAGTACGTTAGCCAGCTTTACCAGACGGGAGGTAATACCTGTGTTGTTCATCAGGTTTCCTGCAAAGATGAACAGCGGGATTGCCAGCATGGTAAAGGACTGGGTGGTGGACAGAGATTTCTGTACCAGAATTGTCCAGGGAATCTCCGGACGCATAATAAAGAAGGCAAAGCCTGAAACTGCAATTGCAAATGCTACAGGCATTCCAAGGAATAAGAGTACTAAAAAGAATCCGATTGCACTTAACATTAATTAGCCCCCCATTCTTTTCTTTTGATATCTCCGATGGTTTTTCCGATTGTACTGAAGAACATCAGCAGGGAACCAACGGGAACTGCCAGGGTACACCATGCATAGCTCATCTTCATGGTATTAAAGGTTCTGTTCCAGCTCTGGGATACCAGGATAAATCCGTAAACAATCAGTACCAGCAAAAACAGCAGCATCATTACATCAAATATCAGTGTCAGAATCTTCTGAACTGCCTTCGGGAATTTATTGACCAGCATATCAATGCGGATCAGGCTTCCGCTCTTGATAATGATATCAGAGCCAATGAAGGTCAGCCATGCAAAGGCCAGAAGGGACACGTCCTGTGCCCAGTTTACCGGCATTCCGATGGTTCTTGCAACTGCTGACCAGAATACCAGTACAGCAATCATGCACAGCATAATGCCGACGCAGATCTCTTCCACTCTTAAAATCATATCTGAAATCTTTTTCATTTAAAAGCTTCCTTTCCGTATATCTCATGGAAATGTTCGGGACAGGCTGATTTCTGCCTGTCCCGGACTGTCATCTGTTCCATAAGGCTTGACAAAGCCCTTTATCAGCTTTCCTTAGTTGGTTTTGCCGATTTCCTTGTAGAGCTGTGCTCTTAACTCGCTGTAGCCCAGTTTGTCGTAGATCGGATCAACAGCTTCCTTGAACGGAGCTACATCCGGCTCAATCACGGTTACGCCAGCCTCTACCATCTTCTTCTCAGCTTCCTCAACCTCTGCCATAACGTCAGCAGCTGTGGTCTTACCAACCTCAGTAGCAGTCTCAACTAACAGAGTCTGCAGATCTTCCGGAAGGCTCTCAAACCAGCTCTGTCCGCAAACCAGACCCTGCATCAGCTGGAAGTGGTTGGTCTTGGACTGATACTTACATACTTCATAGATTCTGGACGGATAGCTGGATGTGTTCTGTACTTCGCAGCCCTCCAGAGCCTTGGACTGAATTCCGTTGTAAACCTCACCCCAGGACATGGAAATCGGAGTTGCGCCCATAGCCTGGATTGTCTCGGTACATACTTCCTGACCAATGGTACGGATTCTCTGTCCGCTTAAATCAGCCGGAGTATTGATTGGCTTGTTAGTCATAAACTGACGGGGACCATCATAGAAGGTGAAGGACAGAATCTTTACACCGTGATCCTTGGACAGAGTATCGCACCAGCCCTTGAAAGTATCGGTCTGTGTTACTTTATAGCACTCATCATAATTATCTGCAAAATATCCCATCATCAGGATGGAGAAATCCTTAACATACTGTCCCATACGGGAAGCATCTGTATTTACTGCTACGTTTGCGCCCTGGATTGCCTGCTCAAGAACATCCTCATCGCTTCCTAACTGACCAGCCGGGAATACGGTTACTTTCAGTCTTCCGCCGGACTTCTCATTCAGTTCGTCAGCCAGCTTCTGATAGTTTCTGGTAATCAGAGCCTGCTCTGTCTGAGAGGTGGAAATCTTCAGTTCGTAAACCTTATCGCTGGAGGCTGCTGCATCACCGGAATTTCCTGCCGGCTGTGCATTTCCCATACCCGGCATGCTGCTGCACGCTGTCAGGGCCATCATTGCTGCTGCTAAAACGCCTGCTACAATTGCTCTTTTTTTCATGTTCTTTTCCCCTTTTCATTGTATTCGTTTGCTTTTCTCGTAAGCTAAACGTTTATATATGTTACAATATAAATATAATCGTTTACATACAAAAAATCAAGCTGATATTTTTAACAGTTTTTTAGCGTAATTTTTATGAATTCTTCACAAATTTTTCACTTTTTCCTAACATGGAACCTTAAATTTTATTTTGACTTTACTTCCTGTTGCTGATACAATGGATCTATCATAATCGGGAAAGTCTGGAGATGCCTATTCATCTCTTCCCAGAAAGGAGGCAAAAGCACTTTATGGCAACCATCAAGGATGTGGCAAAAAAAAGCGGTTTTTCTGTATGTACCGTTTCCCGCGCCCTTTCCGGCAAAGGTTATCTGAAGGAGGAAACCCGCCAGAAAATTATGGACGCTGTAAAGGAGCTGGATTACCGCCCCAATACTCTGGCAGTCAACCTGAAAACAGGACGCCGCCAGACCCTGGCTCTGATTCTTCCCTCCCTGACCAATATTTACTATGCAAAACTGGAACAGTATATGGAATCCTACGCTTCCCGGAAAGGATATCTTCTTTATCTGAGCAATACGGAATACAGCCTGGAAAAGGAAAAGCAGATTCTCGACAATCTGATTGGCATGGATATTGCCGGAGTCATTATCTGCACTACCTCCGGAGAACATGAGCATATAAAGAAGCTGAATACCTTCCATATTCCCTATATCTGTCTGAATCGGAATTTCGAGGATGATCCTGACCACTGTCTCCGGATAGACAACCGCAAAGCAGCCTTTGAGGCCGTTGATTACATGATTCGTCTGGGACATACCAGCTTTGGCGGTCTTTTCCAGGGCTTTGACAATGACACCTACCGGGAACGCTATGCCGGTATGATGGACGCTCTGGCCCTTCACGGTCTTTCCTGTGATCCGGATAACATCCTCTTTGATATCAATCCGGAGGATATGCGAGCCACCCCGAACCGGATTCTGCAGATGCTTCAAAAGCCCAGCCGGCCGGAAGCGATTTTTGCCTGCAACGATATGACTGCATTTAACGTATACCGGGCCGCCTACATTCTCGGCCTGCGGATCCCGGAGAATCTTTCTGTTTTCGGCTACGATGACTGCACAATGGCAAACTTTGTAACACCGCCTCTGTCCACAGTTTCTGTTCCTGTAAAGAAGCTTTCCAGGATTGCCGTTGACTTTATTCACCACTATATTGAAACAGGCGAACTGCAGGAGCTGCCTCTTTTAAATGCCTCTCTGGTTATCCGCAGCTCTGTAAAAAACAAAAACATTACCTAGCCCTTTTTTCCAGACGCCCGGCGTCTATCCTTGCGGAGTATTTTATTCATGTCAAACAGCCCTGACTCCCCGGCACTGCTCAGTGCCTGGAAATCAGGGCTGTTTTTTATGTCATAGGAAAGTGCGTCCTATGACATAAAAACGCTCCGCGAGGATCTCCATGTGGCGGCAGAGAATTTTGTCGCAGAAGCGACCCGCCGCAGGCGAAGAAGCTCGAGATCGAGCTTCTTTTTCATGGAAAATTATTTCTTATTTATGCTGCTCCGTATACCAGGTTCGGAAGCAGAAGAATCAAATCCGGGAAGAAAATAGCGATTGCCAGGGTTGCAAAGATAGCTATATACAGGGGAATCGCATATTTCGTGGTTTCCTCCACAGAACAGTTCATAATATTCGAACAGGTATACAGGGCCACTCCTACCGGCGGTGTGGAGCATCCCATGGTTACAACTGTCATCATAATGATTCCGAAATGTACCGGATCGATCCCGTACTGGGTGATAACAGGAATCAGAATCGGGGTAACAATCAGGGTAATTACAGTTGTTTCCATAAACATGCCAAATACCGTCAGCATAATGATAATCAGGAAAATCAGCACATATTTATTGCTGGTCAGACCAATCAGCATAGTTGCCAGCGTTTTCGGCAGCTGATCAAATACAACACCATAGCTGAAAATTCCGGAAAATGCCAGAATCATGGTAATTACAGACAGATCCTTAACACTGTCAATAACACATTTTTTGAAGCTTTCCAGTGTCAGCTCCTTATAAATAAACGCGCCTACAATCAAAGCGTAAACTACTGCAAACGCACCGGATTCGGAAGGTGTCATAACGCCAAAACGGATCAGTACAATCAGGAGAATCGGGAACAGAAGAGCCCAGATACTTTCCACACAGCATTTCACGATCTCGTGGAGGGAGGAGGGCTTCTCGTGATCCGGCTGATAGCCCAGGTGTCTTGCTGACCAGGAGGTGGCAATCATCATTAATACGCACATGATAATGCCCGGTACAAAACCTGCCACAAACAGACGGCCGATGGATACCTCGCCTACTGTTCCATAAAGAATCAGTCCCATAGACGGGGGAATGGTTGCTACAATCAGTCCGGTCAGACAGTTTACTGCTGCTGCCCATCCGGGAGCATATCCTCTCTTGGTCATCTCCGGTCCCAGAATACGGCACTCCATTGCAGCGTCTGCAACAGCAGATCCGGATACACCGCCCATCAGGGTAGAGAGGACAACGGATACCTGACCGATGGAACCATACATATGTCCGGTCAGAACGTTGGCCAGCTTAATCAGACGGGAAGTAATTCCTGTGTTGTTCATCAGGTTTCCTGCAAAAATAAACAGAGGAATTGCCAGCATGGTAAAGGACTGAGTGGTAGACAGAGATTTCTGTACCAGAATCGTCCACGGAATCTCAGGGCGCATCAGGAAAAATGCAAAACCTGAAACTGCAATGGCAAATGCCACCGGCATTCCCAAAAACAGAAGAATCAAGAAAAATCCAATCGCACTTAACATTTATTTATTCCTCCATTCTCCAACCGGTCTGCGAAGATCTCCAATCAGCTTTCCGATAATGGTAAAAATCATCAGCAGAGAACCAATGGGAACTGCCAGAGTACACCAGGCATAGCTCATTTTCAAAGTATTAAAGGTTCTGTTCCAGCTCTGGGATACCAGGATAAACCCGTACACAATAAGAATCAGAAGAAACAGCACCATCATTACGTCAAAAATCAGGGTCAGAATTTTCTGCACAGCAGCCGGAAGCTTATCTGCCAGCATATCAATCCGGATCAGACTTCCGCTTTTTGCAATAATATCGGAACCGATAAAGGTCAGCCATGCAAAGGCAAGAAGAGACACATCCTGCGCCCAGTTGACCGGCATTCCAATGGTTCTTGCCACTGCGGATAAAAATACCAGAACAGAAATCAGAATCAGCATGCCTCCTGCCAGTATCTCCTCAATTTTTAATATTTTCTCAGAAATCTTTTTCATATCATTTCCTCATTCCAAAGTCTTTCAAAACCATTTTTCTGTCGCTGCAGCCGGTTACTTGGTTTTTCCGATCTCCTTGTACAGCTGCTCTCTTAACTCTGTGTAGCCCAGCTTGTCGTAAATCGGGTCTACCGCAGCCTTAAAGGGCGCCGGATCCGGCTCCGTTACCGTAACGCCTGCCTCAATCATTCTCTTTTCTGCTTCTTCTACCTCAGTCATAACATTGGCTGCTGTTTCCTTGCCGATTTCGTTGGATGTCTCAACCAGAAGGGTCTGCAGATCCTCCGGCAGACTTTCAAACCAGTTCTGTCCGCATACCAGACCCTGCATCAGCTGGAAATGGTTGGTCTTTGTCTGATATTTGCAGACCTCATAAATTCTGGAAGGATAGCTGGAAGTATTCTGAACCTCGCAGCCCTCTAAAGCCTTGGACTGAATTCCGTTGTAAACCTCACCCCAGGACATGGAAATCGGAGTTGCTCCCATTGCCTGAATGGTTTCTGTACATACCTCCTGACCGATGGTACGGATTCTCATTCCTTCTAAATCCTCAGGAGTCTTGATTTCCTTATTGGTCATAAACTGGCGTGGTCCGTCATAAAAAGCAAAGGAAAGAATCTTAATGCCGTGATCCTTGGACAGGGTATCGCACCAGCCTTTAAAGGTATCGGTCTGAGTTACCTTGTAGCACTCGTCGTAATTATCTGCAAAATATCCCATCATCAGAATGGAAAAATCTTTTACATACTGTCCCATACGTGATGCATCCGTATTTACTGCCACATTGGCGCCCTGAATGGCCTGCTCCAGCACATCCTCATCGCTTCCCAGCTGTCCTGCCGGAAATACGGTTACTTTCAGTCTGCCGCCAGACCGTTCATTCAGCTCATCTGCCAGTTTCTGATAGTTCCTGGTAATCAGAGACTGTTCTGTCTGTGAGGTGGAAATCTTCAGCTCATATACCTGTCCATCTCCGGAACCGCTTCCCGCATCTGCTGCCGGCTGTGCATTTCCCATTCCCGGCATGCTGCTGCATGCGCTGAGCACTGTCATTGCTGCTGCAAGAACCCCTGCTAAAACATGTTTTCTTTTCATAAGAATACCTCTCCTTTTCTAAAAGTTTGCAACGGTTCAGGGCAGGCTGTCTTCTTGTCCGGCAAAGCTCCCTCCGTCCTGAATCGTTACGAAAATTTTGATGCTACACAAAATATAAACGTTTACATATTGAGAGTCAAGAAAAGAGAGACAGTCTTAGCGTATTTTTAGCGTTTTAAAAACACTTTCTTAACACCATTCTCTGCTCTCTTTACTTGTTCTTTCTATTTTGTATTTTCAGCTATTTTTCCATATCCTTTCCCGGATATACGATAACAAGCTCTGTCTCCTCCTCCGGAAGAATGCTCCACCGCTCTGCTGCTGCTGCAATAGCAAAGCTGTCCCCCTGCTTCAGGTGAATCTGCTGCCCCTCCTGCTCCAGAATACAGGAACCGCTGCACATTACCCCCAGTGTGAATTTTCCGTTGTGGACAATCTCACACGGCTTCCACGCCTCTATCTTTTCAACAAAAAAGCAGGGAGTTAACGCCTCTCCAACCAGACGCTGGCGCTGGCAGGAATCTGTTTTTTCCAGGATTTCCGGTTTAATCCGGCAGCGTTCAATAATTTCTTCTTTGGAATACTCGGTATAATCAAAAATATCGAGACAGAAATCCAGACCGCGGCCCATAAACCGGGCCTCCTCCGGAACTACAATTCCCTCCCGGGAAAATTCACAGCGAACCACCAGATCAGACGGCTCCATGATTTCCAGCATCGTAATTCCCTCTCCGATTGCATGAGGCATTCCTCCCGGAATATACCATACCTCTCCCGGCTTTACAGGAATCTTTTCAAAGCAGGCGTCCATTTTTTCCATATCCTGCGCTTCTACAATGGCCTTCCATTCTTCCCTGGACGGTGAATGCTGGAATCCCAGGCGGATATAGGGATCAATTCCCTCCCTCACCTTTAAAATATAATAACATTCCAGTTTTCCATAAGGCTTTCCCATTACTTCATTGGCAAATCCTGTTGTGGGATGAACCTGCACATGAAGGCGCATGGCTGAGTCCAGAATTTTCAGAAGGAAGCTCAGCTGCCAGGTTCCGTCTTTATGAATGCTGTCTCCCAGATAATAGGTTCTTGCCCCGTCTACCAGATCCCGAAGAAAAAATACGCCTTCCTCTGTCTCGACTTTTGCCAGTCCCTCTTTTTCCACCGGATCCATTCCCGGATTCACTGCCTCTACCATGGAACCAATCCACTCCTCCGGCTGGTTATTATCGCGGCATTCTGTTTCCCCGTGAAGGCGGTCAATTCCCGCTCCTCCCAGATAATTGCGGCGTACCCTGTTTCTCGGCAGCTTCATCAGTCCGTAATTCATCGTATCTTCTCCTTTGTCTGTCATTATATCGTGCTGCATCTGCAGTCATCGTTGCCTTCTGTACCTTTCGTTTCCTGACCTGCCCGCTTTCCTTTCAGTCTTCTTATTCCATAGCCTCTACTCTCTGGATAACACGCCAGAATCTGGAACCATATTTTTCATAAACCGGTTTCATGGCCTCTCTCCACGCCTCCGGATCCTCCACTTCTGTAATCTCTACTCCCATCCACTCCAGATTTTTGTAGGCCTGCTCGTCTGCCTGTTCAATCTCTCTTTTATTGTATTCCTGGGTAAGCTCTGCCGCCTTTAAAAGCACCTGTCTCTGCTCTTGTGTCAAATTCTTCCAGGTTACCTGACTGGCCAGAATCACCCCTGGCGCATAGGTATGGCAGTCCTTGACATAATAGGGAGCCACCTCATAAAACCGGTTGCAGTAATAGCTGACCGGTGGATTTTCCGCCCCTTCCACGCTTCCGGATTCCAAAGCCGTATACAGCTCTGCATAGGAAATGGGAACTGCCTTTGCTCCAAGAGCAGACACGGTATCCTCCATCAGATCCGAAATCTGCATTCTGATCTTCCGGTTCTTCATATCCTCCAGTCTTCTTACAGGGGAATCTGTCGTGAAAAAATTCCTTGCCCCTTCATCCAGATATGCAAGTCCAATCATACCGGTATCATGGTTCTGAATATCCTCCAGGATTTCCCTTCCAAGGTCACTTTTACACACTTTCCAGAAATGCTCCCGATCCCGGAAAAGATAAGGCAGGGCCAGAGCAGAAATCATCAGTTCCCCGCACTCTGCCAGAGAAGCGCTGTTTCCCCGGTACAGATCCAGAGCGCCCATTTTCATTGCGTCATAGCACTGAGCATCATCTCCCATTTGGCCTGACGGATAAATTTCCACGACCATCCGTCCGCCGCTCAGCTCCTCCACCCGCCCTGCAAAATACTTGGCGGACTCTGTCATAATATGACCTTCCTGATTTACCTCTCCATAACAAAGAACCAGCTCAGGCTCTGTTACCCTCTGATTTTCCTCCCGCTTCCCCTGTAATGCCGCCCCGCAGCCTGTCAGCCCGGACACTCCTGCCAGGGAAACCGCTGCCGCAAACAGGGCAAGCCGCAGATTTCCTCTCATCCGCTTCTCCTCCGCTTTTCGATCAAACCTTCTGGATTTTCATTTCTGAAAAATAGTCTGTATGGTATTTCAGGTTGTCACCGCTGAAATTCAGCTGTCCCAGCTTTTCAAATCTGGCTACAGCCTCTGTGGTTTTCACCCGGATTCCCGGCATCTGATTAATATTCCGGATAATCGTCATCAGACTTCTCCCGAAATTCAGTTTCACAGCCAGATCCTGATACATCAGATGTCTTTCCAGCTCTTCTATCAGCTCCGTTAACAGCTCTTCCCCGTCCTCCCGCTCTTCTGCAGCAAGAGCCGCGCTGATTTGTTCCTCAAGCTGACAAATCCGTTTCATTCCTTCCGTCCTCTCCACAAAGGAGCGGCGTATCTCATCTCCGTAATAATCACGAATATAGGAGGCGGCCTCCTCGTAAGCCTTCCAAAGCTCCTCCGGCCGTCTGCAGGTTCCGCTGACTCCGCAGGCTACCGGAATCCTGCTTTCTCCTGCCAGATAATCCCTTGCTCTCCTGATACAGCCTGTCAGCTCTGTAAAAGCATCCTCCTGCTCCGAATACAGAAGAATCGCCATCTGATCCATCCAGATGCTGTTAAGCACCTTTACCCCGGTCATGTGGAAATAATTCTTCAAAACCTCCTGGGAAAATCCTCCCATAGATACAAAGGCCGGACTGGAAATCAATACCACCTTCATCCAGCCCTCTCCAATCTCCCACAAAGACAGCCTCCGTTCCATCGTTTCCTCTTCCATTCTCCGGAAAAACAGATTCCACAGCAGGTCTTTTTCCAGATCCCGGTAAAAATCAAAACCATTGGAATCCTGTTCCGTTCCGGAATAAGACAGAAGATCCAGGGAATCCTCCCGCTCTCTGGAACGGGAAATTACTTTATCCAGAGTTTCACGAAGCTCCGAGTCCATATACGGCTTCAGCAGATAATCTGTCACTCCCAGCTTCAAGGCCTGCTTGGCAAATGCAAAATCACTGTAGGCAGAAATTACCACCGTCTGAATATCCGGATACTTCTTTCGAATCTGATCTGCCGCCTCCAGCCCGTTCATTCTGGGCATTTTAATATCCAGAAGAACGATGTGGGGCTTGCATCTTTCCAGCTTTTCCATCAGATCGACTCCGTCTACCGCCATATCTACAATTTCCAGAAGGCCCGGATAGCTTTCCCTGATTATCCGCTCCAGATATTCCCGCTCATATTGTTCATCATCCGCCAGTATCACTCGCAGCATACGTTTTCCTCCTGTCTCTTTTGCCTGTCGTCCTCAGTTTTATAAAGCTTCAGGGTTATTTTTGTGATTCCGTCTATCCGTTCAATCTGAAGAACATCCTCTTTCCTGTAAAACAGCTCCAGACGTTCTCTCACATTATTCAGCCCGATGGAAGTTCTGGTAATCACCGTCTGCCCGCGGCCCTCTCTGCTGTTCTGCTTCTGCAGTCCGTCCTCATGCTCCGGCTCCCTCTCGCCGTGTTCCGGAAATCCTACTCCGTTATCTGCTACCACAACCTCCATATAATCCGGCTTTTCTGTAATCAGAATATCCACCTTTCCTCCGCTTACCCGATCCTTCAAACCGTGCTGGATGCTGTTTTCCACCAGCGGCTGAATGGTCAGGGGCGGAATCTGAAAGGCGTTCTCCAGAAAAGATTTTCTTACGTCCAGACAAAACGTGATTCTTCCCTTCAAATGCAGCTTCTGAATGTACAGATATGCCTGCAGAAGTTCAATTTCATCATCTAATGGAATCGAGGTTGTTTTAATTTCAATACTGCTGCGCAGAATTTTAGAAATAGCCTTGACCAGCTGAATGGAGGTGTCTCTCTCTCCCAGCTGAATACTCCGGATCACAAGACTCAGTGTATTAAAGAGAAAATGGGGATTCATCTGCATCTGCAGTTCCCGAATCTTTGCCTCTGCCAGTCTTTCCTTCATCTGGTGGGTTTCATTCAGCTCTGTAATCATGTTCCGGATTGTGTGCTTCATCTGATCGAAGGCACCGGAAACCTGATTCAGCTCCTCAAAACTCGTTTTCCTAATATCCTCGGCCTCAAAGTTCTTGCTGGTGATCTCCTGGGCGGCTCTGGTCAGATCTTCAATGGAAAACAGCACCCGCCGGTTCATGTAGTAATTCAGCAGAAGACTGAACAGGCATCCTCCTATCAATGCCAGATTCAGCACAATATTCACAGAATTCATATGGCGGCTGAAATCACCAAAGCTGGTGTTTAAATACTCCAGATACCGGCTTACCAGCTGATTCAGACACCGGTCTGTCGTCAGATCTACCTCATCCAGCTCCTCCAATATTCCCGGATTGTATGCTTTCCCCGGCTGAATGTAGGATTCCGCCATTTCAAACCGGTAATCCATCACCTGACAGAGAATCCGGTACAGCATTTTGCATTCCAGATCTCCCTGCATCTGTCCTTCCAGCTTTTCCAGCCCCTTTTCCAGCCGCGCACTGGAATCATAATACTGCTGCAAAGCTCCGTCATCATGGCTCTTGCTGTAGAGAGTAAAGCTGGTCTTTCTGTCATTGTTAATGGTAAACAGCTCGTTTATTTCCTGATAATCACGAAGAAGCTTCTGGTAGGTACTGTAGGTTGCAGTATATACTAGTATATTAACTACAATAAACATACTGGTCAGCAGCATAACAACCAGATGGTTCTGCCGGATTACTCTGCGAATGGATTTCATATGGCGATTCCTTTCCCCCCTGAGTTCTGCGAATACTCTATGATTCACAGCTTATCGTCCTTCCTTTTCACAGCAATTGACTGATTTCTATTATACATGATTTTGATCCCATGTACAACTGCAACCTTTTTCCCGTTTTCCGTTTTCCGTTTTCCGGATACCGCTGTTTATTTCACCCTTTTTTCCAGCCACCCGATTCCCTTATACAAAACCGTGGAGAACAGACACAGCAGGACAATAGATGTCATAACCAGATCCAGCTGAAAAACCTGGCTTCCATAAATAATCAGATATCCAAGTCCTTTTTGCGCTGCCAGGAACTCTCCGATAATAACCCCGACCAGGCAGAGCCCGATGTTGACCTTCATATTGCTGATCAGCAGGGGAACTGAGCCGGGCAGAAGAACCTTTGAAAGCACATCCCGGCGGCTTCCCCCAAGAGAATAAATCAGCTTGATTTTTTCCGGATCTACACTTTGAAATCCTGTGTGAAGCGTCAGAATGGAGCCAAACAGCGCCACGGAAACGGCTGCTGCCACAATGGTATACACATGATTGCCCAGCCAGACAATCAGCATGGGAGCCAGCGCCGACTTGGGAAGGCTGTTCAGCATGACCAGATACGGCTCCAGAATCTCCGATGCGCTCCGGCTGGACCAGAGCCCTACCGCTGCCGCCGTTCCTGCTGCCGTCACAATCAGAAAGCTTACCAGGGTTTCCATCAGCGTAATTCCAATATGTCCAAAGATACTTCTATCCCGTACCATTCTCCAGAAACACAAGAGAACTCTGGACGGTGAACTGAAAATGAAAGCATCCATCATTCCCAGTCTCGTACAGAGTTCCCACAGAGCAAGCAGGAGTACCAGCAGCATCGTGCGCCAGACCGCTACTTTTTTCTTATGCATTTGTTCCTGTTCAATAAATTCCCTCTGGGCCTTTGTTGCCCCGGGCATTTCCTGATATTCCATAGGGTTCCTCCTCATAAAGCAGATGCATCACTGATACTTCTACTATATGCGGACGCTTCCCCTTTGGTCCGGCAGACTCCGGCCGGTCTAGTTGCTTAAAAATCCCTTTCCGATAATCTCACTGGAATTGGAAATCAGAATAAATGCATTCGGCTCTGTCTTCCGGATAAAGTTTCTCAGCCGGACTGCCTGTCCCCTCTTCATGGTTGTCATAACCACCGTCTTGCTGTGGTGGGTAAATGCTCCCTCTGCCTTGTAAACCGTAGCGCTTCTGTGAAGCTCATGAATAATAAAATGGCAGATGGGATCCGGATCGTCGCAAATAATATTAAAGCATTTGCACTGATTAATATTCTCGATTACACCGTCAATTGCCAGAGATTTGGCCATCAGTCCCAGGGTGGAATACAGTCCCGTTGTCGGACCGATTACAAAAAATGCCATCAGCACCGATGCCACATCTACTAAAAACAGCGCGCTTCCGATATTCAAGCTGGAATGACTTTTCAGTATCATGGCAATAATATCAGTTCCGCCGCTGGATGCTCCGATATTAAACAGAATCGCAGATCCTACCGCCGGCAGGAATACAGCGAATACCAGTTCCAGCATCGGCTCATAGGTTAACGGAGAGTGCATGGGGTAAATTCTCTCCAGCATAGAAAGGCTGACTGACATCAGCATACTGGCATATACGGTCTTAATCCCCACATCCCGTCCCAGAAACAGAAAACCTACTACCAGAAGCCCGGTATTTACAATAAATGTGAAATCACTGGCTGACCAGTGGGTAATCTTGCTGATTACCGTAGAAAAACCAGTCACGCCTCCAAATGCAAAATTGTTGGGAAATTTGAAAAAATAAATTCCCACTACCATGATCCAGATACTGATTGTAATCAGTCCATACTCCGCCAGCTTCCTCGCAACCGGATTTTCAATTTGCTTGATAGCCATACCTTCCCCTTTGCAGCCCCTTTGCTGCTGTCTTTTATTCTTTTTTCAGGTCCATCATTCCTGTATAAAATGCCAGCCAAAAGACCGGCGGGCAGACGCCCGGTCTGCCAGACACGACTATACCGCGTTCCGTCTGAAATATCAAACATCTATCTGGTTGGAAAAGGTACAGTTATTTTATTGTAGCTGATCGATTTTCTTGACATATATAGGTAATCTAGGTATAATTTTTATATACCTAGATTACCTATATATAAAAAGGAGGATGCATGCCTATGGATAAACGATACATGACGATTGGTACTTCCATGCTGATATTAAAGCTGTTGGAGGAAGAACCCCTGTATGGCTATCAGATGATCCGGCTGATGGAACAGCGCAGCCAGAATGTTTTTCAGCTAAAAGAAGGAACCCTCTATCCCATTCTTCACAACCTGGAACAACAGGGCGCTGTCACCAGCTTTCAGCAGACTGCAGACACCGGCAAGGTTCGCAAATACTATGCCATTACCCCGCACGGAAAAAAGCTTCTGAAAGAAAAGACTCAGGAGTGGAAAACTTATGAAGCTGCTGTCAATCAGGTTCTGGAGCATGTAGTGATAGGGGGTGTGTGATTTGGAAAAGAAACCTGCTGAAAATTCTGTTTCCCGGTTTCTGGATGAAGTTACCGACCAGATTGCCTGGAAACCGCTCCATCCTTCCATTCGCCAAGAGCTGGAGGAGCATATTGAGGATCTGGCAGACGAATTAAAAAACGAAGGCATTGAATCAGAGGACGCCTTCCGGCAGGCTGTCCGTCAAATGGGGGATCCGATCATCATTGGAACCGAGCTGAATGCTGTTCACCAAATCCGCAGAACTCCTGTGCTCACAAGCCTGTCACTTCTGCTTCTCCTTGCAGGATTTCTCCTGGCCGGATTTATGAACTGGAGCACGGAACAGAACTCCGGAGGATATCTGTACTATCTTCCAGGCGCAGTCCTTCTTTGTCTGACTGTATGGAAGGGGTATCCCTTTTTTATCCGTCACTGGAAATCCCTCTCCTTTGGAATAGGAATTCTGTACCTGTTTTTCCTTGTCCTGAACTGCCTTTCCCGTTTCGGTCATTTTTTCTGGGCCTGGAAAATCAGCTATCTGGCCGGCTCCTTTTTCCCTGTGCTGTTTTTCCCTGTTCTGTTTTCCTTTTTATTTTACCGATTCAGAAAAAGCAGGAAAAACACCATCCTGACCGGACTGCTGCTTGCTGCCTCCTGGGGGATCTTTTCCATTTTCTTTTTGCCCGGGTACCGTTGGAGCGCAGCCGCTATTGCTCTTTTCAGCCTTGTTTTCACCATAGGCTTTATAATACGAAAAAATCTGTTTTCAGAAAAGAACTGGAAGCTTTGGAGCTTTGCTGCAGTTATTGCAGTTCTTCTTGCTTCTCCGGCTTTTTTTCTACATCCGTACTATTTCAAGGCGTTTACAGCGCCTCAGACACAAGTGTACGATCGCTGGGACGATACCTACAATAGTGTGCTCATCCAGGAATTACTGAGCCGGACTCCTTTTGCAGGAGGGCTGTCTCTCTCTCCGGAGGAGCTGATGGATTATCGGACAGGTGCCTGGTATTTTGCATCCCGGGAACCGAGAAATATTTCCATTGCAATCAATGACAGCCAGACACCCCAGGAAAAAGAGGAGCTTCGGAAAAAATATGAGGAGCTGAACAGTCAGGGCTTTTCTCCCGGAATCGTATATGAAACAGAAGAAACTGTCACCCTCTGGGATATCCTCCCTCAGCACTACTACAATAACTATATTATTGCAGTGGTGATATTTCTCTCCGGCTGGATCGGAGGCTTCCTTTTGCTGGCAGCCATTGCCCTGTTCTACCTGCTGCTTTTTCGGTGTATTCTGAAAATCCGGGGAAATCTGGCCTCATGCACAGCCTTTGCCTGCGGACAGATTCTTTTATGGCAGACCATCTTCTATACTCTTGGAAATTTTGGTTTCCAGTACTGCGCATTTCCCAATCTTCCTCTTCTTTCCGAAGGAAGAATCAGTATGGTATTTAACATGGTTTTAATTGGCTTTATTCTATCTGCCTACCGCTACGATCTGGTAACGGCAGAACCGGCGGAATGTACCTCCACGGTTTCTCTGTAAAAAGTCAGGGGGCCGCATTTGCGGCCCCCTTTTGACTTGTCATTTTCGAATCACGAATGGCAATCATATATTGTTATTTGATCTTTTCTGTTTACATCTATGCCTCTTACTTGCCCAGCTTCCAGATATCCCGATTGTACTCGGCAATCGTCCGGTCAGAGGAGAAGAATCCGGCCTTGCTGATATTCACCAGCATCTTCTTGGCCCAGCTCATCCGATCCTCATAATCGGCATAGGCTTTTTCTCTTGCCTCAGCGTAGCTTCTGTAATCCAGAAGTGTCATAAACCAGTCTTTATTCAGCAGTTCCTTGTAGAGACGCTCCAGGTTCTCCTCGTGGCCAATCTTCATCATTTCCTTGCCTACGATAAAGTCTACGGCCTCTTTGATATCCGCATCCTCTTCGTAATACTCTCTGGAAACGTAATCAGCCTTTGCATAATGGTCGATTACCGTCTCACTGGACTCACCGAAAATATAAATATTGTCCTTGCCCACCAGCTCTGCAATTTCCACATTTGCCCCGTCCATGGTTCCCAGGGTAACAGCGCCGTTTAACATAAACTTCATGTTTCCGGTTCCGCTGGCCTCCTTGGATGCCAGAGAAATCTGCTCGGAAATATCGCAGGCCGGAATCAGCTTCTCTGCCTTGGTTACATTGTAGTTTTCAATCATAACCACCTTCAGCCACGGGCTGACCTTCGGATCCTCGTTCACCAGCTTCTGCAGACAGAGAATCAGGTGAATAATATCCTTTGCAATCACATAGGCCGGAGCCGCCTTGGCGCCGAAAATCACAGTAATCGGTCTTGCCGGCTTTTTGCCCCGCTTGATCTCCAGATATTTGTGAATCACATACAGCGCATTCATCTGCTGACGCTTGTACTCGTGAAGCCGCTTAATCTGAATATCGTAAATGGAATTCTCGTCAATGTCCACATTCTGGGTTTCTTTTAAATATGCTTTTAAAGCAAGCTTATTCTGATGCTTGATTTCCAGCAGCTGCTTTAAGGTTTCCTGATCAGAGCAGGCTGTCAAAAGCTCCAGAAGAGCCGCATCCTTTTTGTACTCATTGCCGATACGATCTGTAATCAGATCTGCCAGAGGATGGTTGCAGTGGAGCAGCCACCGGCGGAAGGTAATTCCGTTTGTCTTATTGTTGAATTTCTCCGGATACAGCTGATAAAACGCATTCAGCTCACTGTTCTTTAAAATCTCTGTGTGCAGGTATGCCACTCCATTGACAGAAAAACCATAATGGATGTCCATATGGGCCATATGCACAACATCATTTTTATCAATAATCGCCACAGCCTCATCCTGGTATTTTCTGCGGATCCGGTCATCTAAAATCTCAATAATCGGAACCAGCTGAGGAACTACTTCCTTCAGATAAGAAATCGGCCATTTTTCCAGCGCCTCTGCCAGAATCGTGTGATTGGTATAGGCACAGGTTTTCTTCACGATCTCCACAGCCTCGTCAAAGTCAATGCCCCGTCCTGTCAGAAGACGGATCAGCTCCGGAATAACCATGGACGGATGGGTATCATTGATCTGAATCACTGCATAATCCGGCAGATCGTGGAGATTGCTTCCTTTTCTTTCGCACTCATCCAGAATATACTGCGCGCCGCTGCTGACCATAAAATACTGCTGGTAAATCCGCAGCTTGCGGCCATCCTCGTCACTGTCATCAGGATATAAAAACAGTGTCAGATTCTTTGCAATATTCTGCTTGTCAAAATCAATTCCGTCCTCAACCAGGCTTTCATCTACCGTGTCCAGATCAAACAGATGAAGCATGTTGGTGCGGTTTTTGTAGCCGGTTACAGCAATATCGTAAAGCCGTGACTGAACCGTAAATCCGCCGAAGGAAACCGGATAAGTGGTCTCCCGCTTTAACAGCCAGGTTTTCTCCTCTATCCAGGGATTGGGAACCGCCTTCTGCAGCTCCTTTTCAAATTCCTGGCGAAACAGTCCCAGATGATAATTCAGGCCAATGCCATCGCCGTTTAAGCCAAGACTTGCCATGGAATCCAGAAAACAGGCAGCCAGACGGCCCAGTCCGCCGTTTCCGAGAGACGGCTCCGGCTCCTCTTCCTCAATCTGGCAGATATCCTTTCCTGCCGCTGCCAGGATCTCCCGGATCTCATCATACCAGCCCAGATTAATCAGGTTGTTTGACAGCAGCTTTCCAATCAGAAATTCTGCTGAAATATAATATACTTTTTTCTTTCCTGCCTCTGATGTGCGGGAACATGCCTCCTGCTGCACCATAGTCAAAAGCGCCTCGTAAAGCTCTCTGTTTGTACAGCTCTCAACAGGCTTTCCACAGGCAGAAAGAAGTTTTTCGGATAAGTTCATCTTTCATCCTCCTTTTGCATTTCTATCTTTTTCTGGTTTTTTCCTTGTCTGTTTTTCACCATACCTATTGTAATCGCAGATGAATCCATCCGTCAATATGGCTTTCGCACAGAATCACAGGCATTTCCCGGCATTTCCACAGCAGGCTTCTACAAATTTTGCAAGAATTCTCCTGCTTTCCTCACTTTTCCGGAAGGAAAATTCCGGATGCCACTGAACAGCCGCAGCAAACCGTTTTCCCGGCATCTCTGCAGCTTCAATCAGACCATCCGGTCCCACAGCCGCAGCCTGAAGCACCGGGGCAAGCTTCCTGATTCCCTGGTGATGACAGCTGTTTACTCCCATCTCCTTCTGGTGAAGAAGCTTTTCCAGGAAGGAATCCGGAAGAATGGTTACCTTATGAGCTTCCCCGTCGTAAGGCGGCTTCATCCGGTGACTGACCTGTTTTTCCTCTCCAGAACCGGCTGCCGGATATTCCGCTTCCAGATCCTGATAGAGGGTTCCTCCCAGATATCCATTGAGAAACTGCAGTCCCCGGCAAATGCCGAAAACCGGTTTATCCAGTCTTAAAACCTCCTGAAGCAGAAGCTTTTCCATCTCATCCCTCTGCCGGCAAAGAGTTCCGCACACCTCCCGCTTTTCTTCTCCGTAAACAGCCGGATCCACATCATGTCCTCCGGTAAGTACAAATCCGTCCAGCTGCTCTGCCAGCTGTCTCACTGCCTCCTCATCTGCTGTGAGAGGCATCATCACCGGAATGGCCCCGGACTCTTCCAGAGCAATCATATAGCCGGGAAGCATCCAGTAACTGTCCTTAAATTCATCATACAGAGGAACCAGTCCAATCACCGGACGTTTTCCTCTTTTTTTCTCTTCTGCCGTCTGCTGTGCCATACTTTCATTCTGTTCTGTCATTCCCATCTCTATTCCTTCCTCACCTATAATTCCAGTCTCCGGTTCTAATCTCCGGCTTTGATTTCCGCCTTCTGACTTCCGCCCTCTTCCTGAAACTCTTTTCTCGTAACAGGTTCCTCCGGCTCCCAATGCCAGGCTTTTGTCTCGTCTCCCCCGTCCTTTATCATCTGCCGGATCTGATCCACGCAGGAATTGTCCGGCTCCGCCCTCATCCAGAGAGTATATGCCTTTCTCCGGATGATCTCGTCCTTTTCCACTTTGTTTCCGGCGCAGTAATCATAATACACCTCTGCATAAAGACCTGCCATGACCTTTTTTAAATCATCCGGAACAAGAACAATCTTTTTCTCTGTCTGCGTCTGAATCACCTCTTTGAAAAAGGACTCAGACCATTCTTCATAATCTTCTATTTCAGGAATCCACGGTCCCGGATTCAGCCTCTCTGTTTCAAAATTCATTCCTCCCTCTTCGTCCCAGGACAGCATTCCAAAATGATTGGGCGACAGGGAAACTGCCCCGAGAACAATCTCGGAAATTCCATTTTTCTGCTGTTTTCCCGGCTCCGGCTGATGCTTTTTCACTCTCTGGACATGAAGATGGCCGCTGACATAGAGAGGAACCTGATATTTCTCCAGAAGCGCCGTTATCTCCTGATAATTCTCCATCGTACAGTCATCGGTGTACAGGCGGCTTTCCCAAAGCAGATTATGGTGTCCCACAGGGAGAACCTGAATTCCGTTCTCCTTAGCCACCTGCAGATGGACCTCCAGCCACTGAAGAGTTTCCGGCTTCAGGCGGCCGTTTACATGATTGCCATCCTCATACTGGCAGGTATCCAGCATCAGAAGCCAGTGCCAGGGATCGACCGGATATACATAACTCAGGGAAGCAGGATCCCGGTTGGGAGACTGATCATATCCGAAAGAATGATAAATTTCATAAAATTCCTCTCCTGACTCAAGATACTCAGCCGCCTCTTTTTTATCGCCAAAATAAACAGCCGCATTGTGATTCTGAATATCGTGATTTCCCGGAATCACTACCACAGGAACTCCTCCATCCTGAATCTCCTTCAGCTTTTTTGCAAGCTCCAGATGATTTTCCTTTTCTCCATTCAGAGTAATGTCACCGGAAAGCACCAGGGCAGAAGGCTTTTCCTCCAGAGCCCTGGCTGCCAGAGCCTCCAGAAGCTGCTCACTGTACTGATGGGCCTTTCCGTCATCTGACTTCACCAAATTCCAGAAGGCCTTTCCCTCATCATGAGTGGATCCGCTCATATAGTGAAGGTCAGACACCAGCATCAGTCTCGGAGGTTCATACGGCGGTGTTTCTTCCGTCTGTCCCCGGGGCTTATCTGTTCCCTCCGGTCTGCCGGAAACCTCCATTTCTTCTATTTCTGTTTCAGGTTCTGTTTCCAGAGACTCCTCCCCTTCTGTCTCCCCGGCCGGAGTTTCCTCCTCAGAAGGCTCCGTCTGTCCCGGATACTCAGATTCCTGCACAGATGGGGTTTTCGGCTCCACAGGGCTGTTTAATCTGCCCAGCAGCCATACAATCCCGGCGCAGGCCGCCAGGAGTGCCAGATAAAAAAACAGGATCATCAATCTTTTCTGTCTCATCGTTCTGTCTTATGCTCCATTTTTTCATTAACCGGGAGATCATACCACAAATCAGAAAAAAAAGAAAGAATGTACAGGGCAATCACATTTCCCATGTCTGCCCCATACATTCTGTTCTTTTCTCTCATCAAAAGATCGTCGCCGTCATCCGACTGTATCATTTACACAGATTGCCCCGTAAGGACGAATACTCATACGGTAAGCGCATCCTTCTCCCAGCGCCTTTTCCATATATGTAATATACTCATCCACAATCTCATTGGGAAGCATTGCCATAATTACACCGGCAAAGCCGCCGCCGTGAATTCTGCAGGCTCCCTTCTGCTTCTTCTCAATAAACAGCTCAGTCAGAGCCAGTGCAACGGAAATTCCCTGTTCCTGATAATCCGTATTTGTATAACAGTTCTGCAGCCACTTCCAGGAAGAGTTGCCGGAAGCTGTAATATTGCTCAGGAAGTCGTCAAACCGGCCTTCCTTCAATGCTGCCACCTCAGCATCCACCCGACGGTTTTCCTCAAAGAAATGAAGAGCGCGCATCACAGAACGGTCACCGGCAAATTCCCGGACCGCCTTCAGATTGTCAATAACCTGCTCCTCTGTAATTTCTGCGCATACCTCTTTTCCGAAGTACTCTGCTACCTTTTTCATCTCAGCCGGAACTGCAGAGTAATCTGCGCTCAGATCCGCATGGCCTTTTCCTGTCTGCACAATAATCAGGCTGTGATCTCTGGATGCAAAATCAAAATCAATCTTTTCTACTGCCGGAGCTGCCGGATTGGCAAAATCAATCGTAATCAGTCCGCCTACCGCGCAGGCCATCTGATCCAACAGGCCGGAAGCCTTATCCCAGTATACATTCTCTGCATATTTTCCTACATGAGCATAGGCAACCGTATCCATTCTGCCCTCATTGAAGAAGCGGTTCAGCATGGAACACAGAAGCATCTCAAAAGAAGCGGAGGAGCTGACTCCGGCAGAGCTGATTACATTGCTTGTAATGTAGGCATCAAAGCCGCCAATCTCATAGCCTGCCTCCAGGAATCCCTTCAGCAGTCCTTTAACCAGATCCACGGTTCCCGCTTTCTTCGGGCTGGGAGACAGATCCTTCAGATCAATTGAGAATTCCTGCTGAAATGTCTCACTGATAATATTTACCCTGGAAGAATCATTCTTTGCCGCAATTCCCACACAATCCAGGTTAATGCTTCCGGCCAGAACCTTTCCGTGGTTGTGATCCGTATGGTTTCCGCTGATCTCTGTCCGTCCCGGAGAACTGAACATCAGAATATCACGATCCCCGAAGGTTTTCTGAAATTTACCGATCATATCCCGGTAACGATCTGTATTTTCTGCTGCCTCTTTTCCGTAAAGCTTCTCCATCAGCGCTGCTGCCTGCGGAGAATCAAGCAACTGCAATGTTTCTGCTGCTTTCATATTCACACCCTCCAAACTAACATTTTTTAGAACTGTCAAAAGTATAACACACCTTCCATGCCCCGTACAATACAATATTCTTTGATTTCCTGCAGAATTTCATATTCCCGGACTTCTGCGCAGCAAACCTGCGAATCCGCCCTTATCCGTTTTCTTTTGCCAGACGGATAAATTCCTCCATTTCCAGAGTTTTCCACTTATCTTTGTGATAAAAAATCTGTCTGTACATCTGAATCCGGATATCCGGGACATTGAGTGTGGTAAGACTTCCGTCCTGTATGGCCTTCTGAACTGCAAAATAAGGAAGATAGGTAATTCCGCAGTTCTCCTTTACCATCTGAATAATAAATTCCGTGCTGCTGATTTCCAGAAACGGAGTCAGGGATTTTCCGCAGGCTTCCAGAAAATGATCCAGCTCTCTTCTGTAATTTTCATTTCTCTCTGTCAGAAAAAACGGCTCCTTCAGCAGCTCGTCCAGACTGATCTCATCTCTTCCTGCCAGATGAAAATCAGGGGAAGCGGCAAACACAATCGGCTCCGGTATCTCCATCACCTTCACCCAGCTGGAATTGGAACGGGAACGATCCAGTATGTAAATCAAATCCAGCTGATTGCGATCCATCATTTCAATCAGCTCCTTAGGCGAAGCTGTTGTAATCCTCATTGTGACTTTGGAATGGTTCTGACGGAAATAATTTAAAATCGGCGGAAATTTTGAAAAACAAAGAGATGTCAGCGTTCCTATATGAAGCGGATTGTGCAGCTCAGACGCATTCGCCTTCAGCTGCTCTGCCCGGCGAACCTGCATGGAAATCTGGGTTGCACACTCCAGAAACTGTCTTCCCTGCGATGTCAGAGAAATCCGCTTGCTGACACGGTCAAACAGCTTAAATCCCAGCTCATTCTCCAAAAGACGAATCTGTACGGTAATCGCAGACTGGGAATAGCCCAGAATCTCTGCCGCTTTGGAAAAGCTTCCTTCCTGTGTAATCATAATAAAAGACTGGATTTGACGTATTTCCATACTGCTCCCCCCTTCCTATTATGAAATTTATTCAACATGGATATATAATTCTTGAATTTGATTATATCTATGGTACATGATATATTGTAGGTGCAAAGACGTCAAGCAAGAATTTATAAAGGTTATTTTTCACAGATGAAAACAAGAATTTCCACTTTAATATATAATCTGTTTTACCAAAGGAGATATGATTATGGCATGTATCAGTGTTTTTGATGTGCTTGGCCCCAATATGATCGGTCCCTCCAGCTCTCACACAGCCGGAGCGGATTCCCTGGCATTTCTGGCACAGAAAATGATTAACGGACCTTTAAAGAAGGTAGTATTTACCCTTTACGGGTCTTTTGCAAAAACCTACCGCGGACACGGCACCGATCGGGCTCTTTTAGGCGGTATCCTGGGTTTTAATACCGATGACCGCCGGATTCCCGATTCCTTCCGCATTGCCGGAGAGAGAGGCCTGGATTACCAGTTTATTCCCAATGAAACTGCCGAGGTCAGCCATCCCAATACTGTGGATATTGCTATGACAAACGCAGCAGGCCAGACCATGACCGTGCGCGGAGAGTCTCTGGGCGGAGGCAAAATCCGTATTTCCCGAATCAATCAGGTGGATGTGGATTTTACCGGAGAATACAGCACTGTCATTGCCATTCACAAGGATACTCCCGGAGTTGTGGCACACATTACCTCCTGTCTTGCCAGTGAAAACATTAATATTGCATTTATGAAGCTGTTCCGGGAAGAAAAGGGACAGACCGCTTATTCTATTGTTGAATCAGATGACGCGCTTCCTGACTCTGTCAGTGAGCTGATCCGGAAAAATCCCTCTGTTCAGGACGTAATGCTGGTACACAAGGATCAGCCTGTTCTTCCGGAGGATGCAGACACTGCCTCTTCCCCCGAGACTTCTGACAGCCTGAAGCCGGTTGATTTTAAAAATGCCAGAGAGCTTTTGGATTTATGCGAAAAAAATAACTGCAGAATTTCAGACATTATGTACCAGAGAGAGGTATATCAGTCCGGGCTGTCCCGGCAGGAAATCCATTCCCGCATGAAAAAGGCATGGGAAATTATGGAAGAATCTGCGTCAGCTCCTATTGCCTCTCCCAGAAAATCCATCGGCGGACTGATTGGCGGCGAGTCAAAGCTTTTGAATCTTCAGCTTCAGGCCGGAAAAAACATTTGCGGAAATGTTGTCAGCCGTGGTATTATGCATGCAATGGCTGTGTTGGAGGTAAACACCTCTATGGGACTAATTGTAGCCGCGCCCACTGCCGGATCTGCAGGAATCCTTCCCGGAGTTCTGCTGGCCCTGAAAGAAGAGTATGATTTCTCTGAGGATCAGATTCTGGATGCCATGTTCCATGCAGGCGCAATCGGCTATCTTGCAATGCGCAATGCCACAATTGCCGGCGCTGTCGGCGGCTGTCAGGCCGAGGTCGGTGTCGCCTCTGCCATGGCGGCTTCTGCGGCCACAGAGCTGATGGGCGGAACACCTTCCCAGTGTCTTTCTGCAGGCAGCACGGTCCTGATGAATATGCTTGGCCTTGTCTGTGATCCTGTAGGCGGTCTTGTGGAATACCCCTGCCAGATGCGGAATGCATCCGGTGTTTCCAACGCCCTCATTGCAGCGGAACTGGCTCTTGCCGGAGTCCCCCAGCTTATTCCCTTTGACGAAATGCTGGAATCCATGTACACAGTAGGACGGGCTCTCCCCAGAGAATTAAGGGAAACTGCCATGGGCGGCTGCGCTGTAACCCCGACCGGATGCCAGTATTCCGGATGCGCAGGCTGCGGACACCAGTAAGCCGATAAAAGGAGAACTGTTTATGGACTGGAACAAAAAACCCTACCACTCTCTCGACTACGAAATGAAACGCCGTTTTGGCACCAAGGTATATAAAATTGCTCTGGAGGGCGGTATGACCTGTCCGAACCGGGACGGCACAATCGGAACCGGCGGCTGTATCTTCTGCAGCGCCGGCGGTTCCGGAGATTTCGCCGTACCTTTGCAAAACGGCGCCGTTATAGGGTCAGAGACCGGGTCTTTGTCTGCCGGCTCCTCCTGTATAACAGCAGACCTCCATCCGGTTTTGCCGGATGAAGGTCTGCTTGAGGCGTCTGTTCACAGACAAATCGAACTTGCCGTTTCCCGCATCAGCCGGAAAATGGGCTCCTCCCCCGGCGCCTATATTGCCTATTTTCAGTCCTACACCAATACCTATGCCCCTGTTTCCTACCTGCGCCGGCTTTTTACTGCAGCAATCCTTCACCCGGAGGTCCGGGTTCTCTCCATTGCCACCCGCCCCGACTGTCTTCCGGAGGAGATATTGGATCTGCTGGAAGAATTAAACCAGATCAAGCCCGTCTGGGTCGAGCTGGGGCTTCAGACCATCCATCCGGATACTGCCCGCCTGATTCGCCGCGGATATGAGCTTGACTGCTTTATCGATGCAAAAAACCGGCTTCGCCGCCGGGGACTTGAGGTCATTGTCCATGTGATTCTGGGACTTCCGGGCGAGGACCGGACACGAATGCTGGAAACGGTTTCCTGGCTGGGAGACAATGACATTCAAGGCATTAAACTGCAGCTTCTCCATATTTTAAAAGGAACGGATCTGGCGCTGCTGTATGAACGAAAGCCCTTTCCTGTTATGTCCATGGAGGAATATCTGGATCTGGTGATCGACTGTGTATCTCTTCTTCCTCCGGAAATGGTCATTCACAGAATCACCGGGGACGGGCCGAAAAATCTGCTGATTGCCCCTCTCTGGAGCGCAAATAAGCGCCTGGTGCTGAATACTCTCACCCGACGCTTTCAGGAACGGGGCATCACCCAGGGATGCCGCAGATAAGCTCACCTGCCGCAGGACGTCATTTCCTGTGGAATAAAAAAGGAGCTCGTTCACAAGCTTCTCCGCCTGCAGCGGGTCGTCTCATCAGCCCAATTCTCTTCCAACCCATGGCGATCCTCGCGGAGCGTTTTTATGTCATAAAAAAAGACAGCTGTTTCCGGACACTGGTTTTTCCAAAAAACCATTCCGGCAGCTGTCTTTCTCTTTTTCAGCTTATCCCTCAATAGATAAAATAACTCCGCCGTCTCCGGCATACATGGTGGCAACACCGGCTGTTTCTGTAATCAGAATCTCGCGGAAGGAAGCCCGTTTTTCCAGCTCCTGTTTTACCTGCGCTGCCCGCTCCGGACAGTTGCAGTGAGCGATGATCACACGCTTTTTCTCAGACTCTCCTGCTTCCTTCACAGCAAACTCGCACATTTTGGCAAAAGCCTTATTGATGCCCCTTGCCTGATCAAGCTTGATAATAACGCCTTTATCTGCGCCCATAATCGGCTTGATATTAAGCGCTGTGGCAAAAAATGCCTGCAGACCTGTCAGTCTTCCATTCTTTCTCAGAAAATCCAGAGTGTCAAGAACAAAGTAAATATTCTCATCATCCCGTTTTTTCATGATTTTTTCAGAAATTGCCTGAAAATCCAGACCTTCCTCATACATCTCACAGATTCCCAGTGCCAGATTCAGCTCTCCTGCAGAAGCAGATTCGGAATCAATCACGAGAATATTCTTGTGATCTGCTCCGTGCTCCTCCTCATACAGCTCTTTTCCAATCACAGCGCTGTTGTAGCTTCCGCTTAAATGGCTGGAAAGTGTAATAATATAAACATCATCCTCGTCACACTCCATCGCCTGCTTAAAGGCATCCGGAGAGGGACATGCAGATTTGGGACAGTTTTCGCTGGCCTTTACCAAATCGAGAAATGCCTTCTGATCAAAGGTATCGTCATCTATCACCATGGTATCATCTACCTGGAGTGTCAGCGGAACTGTGGCAAATCTGGAATCCTTCTTTAACTCTTCCGTCAAATCCAGGCAGCTGTCGCCAATGATTTTATAGCTCATAAATTGCCTCCTGAAATATTTTCTCTACAAAACATAGTTTTCATTACTACTTATTATAGCATATATTTTCAGGATTTCAATATATTATTCAGCCATCATCATCATGATTTCATTGCTTCGTGCAATAAATTTCGTCATACGCTCCGGAGTCAGAGTACCGTGAGCCAGCAGGGCCAGGTCATAAAGCTGCTCGCAGATCTTTGCTGTGTTCTCGCCTTCTCCGTGATTCAATACATACTGAACCAGCTTGTTGTTGGCATTCAGAACAAGAACCTCACCCATACCGCCGAACATAGACGGATCCATGCCGTACATGTTGTACATCTTCATCATATCCTGCATACGGCGGCTTTCCTCGGCCACAGTAAGAACAGAAGACATGCCGGCATCTTTTAACTTCTCAACCTTGATTTCCAGCTTGTCATTATTCAGAGCCTTCTTGAAAATGTCCTTCAGAGTATCTGCATTTTTCTTGAACTCCTCGTCATCTTCCTTAACCTCTTCCTTAAAGGTATCGTTTAAGTCCGCATCAATACGCAGGAATTTCAGACCCTCGTTCTTCTGCTCCAGATGTCCGATAAAGGGACTGTCAATATTGTGGGGAAGAATCACTGCATCCAGTCCTTCTGCCTTAAACATATTGATATACTGGCTCTGCTCCTTCTCGTCTGTTACATAGAAAATGGTATTCTCATGCTTCTCCTTGTTTTCCTCCAGGCAGTCCTTCAGAGTCAGGTACTTTCCTTCCAGATTCTTAAAGAGAATATAATCATTCATCTTCTCTGCAAACTTCTCATCCTTTAAGCAGCCGAATTTGATAAAGGGAGCAATGTCATCCCAGTATTTCTCATAGTTTTCCCGATCGGTCTTGCACATGCCGGTCAGCTTGTCAGCCACCTTTTTGGTAATGTAATCGGAAATCTTCTTTACAAATCCGTCATTCTGCAAAGCGCTTCTGGAAACGTTCAGAGGCAGATCCGGACAGTCAATGGTTCCCTTTAACAGCATCAGGAATTCCGGAATGACTTCTTTAATATTGTCTGCAATAAATACCTGGTTGTTGTACAGCTTGATGGTTCCCTCAATGGAATCGTATTCTGTATTAATCTTCGGGAAATACAGAATTCCTTTTAAGTTAAAGGGATAATCCATATTCAGGTGAATCCAGAACAGGGGCTCCTTGTAATCCATAAAGACCTTGCGGTAGAAGTCCCGGTATTCCTCCTCGGTACACTCATTGGGATGCTTGTTCCACAAAGGTGTCACATCATTTAATGCAACCGGACGTTTGAGAATTTTATACCGCTCTCTGGAAGGCTCTACCTCAACGGTTTCCTTCTCTCCGTTTTCATTTTCCTTTTCTTCTGTCTTGGCCGGCTCTACCACAGTCTCAACAATGGTATCCTTGTCTGTCAGCTCATCCTTTTCAATCGTCTCGTACTGAGGCTCTGCCTTGGCATTGTCCAGGAAAATCGGAACCGGCATAAAGGAACAGTATTTCTCCAGAACCTCTCTTGCGCGGTATTCGTTGGAGAACTCATAGCTGTCCTCATTCAGATACAGAGTAATCGTTGTTCCCTGCTCTTCCTTCTCTCCATCCTTCATCTCAAAGGTCAGGCCGCCGTCAGATTCCCAGTGTACCGGAGTGCTTCCTTCCTTGTAAGACCGGGTATCAATCGTTACCTTATCTGCAACCATAAATGCGGAATAAAAGCCCAGTCCGAAATGTCCGATAATCTGATCCTCATTGGCTTTGTCCTTATATTTTTCCAGGAAATCCTGCGCGCCGGAAAAAGCAATCTGGTTAATGTACTCCTCAACCTCATCGGCTGTCATACCCAGTCCGTTATCTGTAACGGAAATCGTCTTTTCGTCCGGATTTACAGTCACCTGAATCTTATACTCCAGATCCTCAGGACGGGAATACTCGCCCATCAGCTCCAGCTTCTTTAATTTTGTAATCGCATCGCATCCATTGGATACCAGTTCTCTGTAAAAAATATCGTGGTCGGAATACAGCCATTTTTTAATAATCGGAAATATGTTTTCACTGTTAATAGATAAATTGCCTGTTCTGCTGCTCATATCATTCTCTCCTTTACACTGTGATCCTGTTTCCCGCCATCTGCAGGAAACTCTGATGATTATTTTAATACTCAGTTACCTAAATGTCAACAGAAAATTAGCACTCATTTAAAATGAGTGCTAATAATTTATCTTTTTATGTAAAAGGAACCTGCTTTTTCTTAAAATACCGGCGAATCATCTCATCCCACTCGTACTCCAGACGCTTATCCAGCGTAAAAATCTTCAGGGAGGTTCCTGTTACACAGGAAAGCGCGCCGTTTTCATAACGGATGTTCAAATAAAGCCCCGCCACCTGATCGGCTGTAAATCCCAGATTTTCTTTTCTCAAAAAATCTTCCGTCTGAACCGGAGGAAGCTGAAGGGTGATATGAAAGCTTTCCGGCAGTTTTTTCCCTTTGATCAGCGAATAACAGAAAGGCTTAATCATTTTCCAGGAAGATAAATCCTCAATCCTGTTCTGCTCCAGCTCCCAGTCAGAATAATACCCCTGGCGGATTCTGCCGTCTATCGTAAACCGGTTGAAGGTGACAATCTCAGCCTCCCTCACCAGCCAGCTGTCAAACAGCTCTCCCATAAACAGCCCTGCCGTAAACTCTTTTAAATCCTCCATCCGCAATGCAACCATGCCTTCTGTCCTCTCTTCAGCTTATTTCTGATTCATATATTCCTGATACCGCTCAAAAAAATCTGTTGTTGCAGACTGCCCCATTTCTGTCAAATCCACAGTCTCCCAGATGCTTCCCTGAATTTCAACAGGATGCTCCTGGGCAAAAGCAGAATAAATCCGCTGGAAAGCCTGATTCTTCCGCTGCAGAGCCAGCCTCTCCTTCCGTTCCAGAGTTGCATCCTCATCATAGGAATCCACGCATTTTACAAGATACCATCCATCTCCGTCTGCAAATGGCTGGCTGAGCTGCCCGTCCTCCAGAGAAAATACCGCATCCTCGTAGGCTGCTGAACGCTCTCCACGGCCCACCGGCTGCTCTGTGTATCCTTCTTCCCGAATTGCCCTTGCAGCCGAAGCAAAATCCGTTCCTTCCTCTGAAAGCTGCTCAAAGGCCTCCCGGGCGCTTTCTTCCGATTCCAGACAAAGCTCCTGAACCTTCATAACCCGGGCCTCACTGTCACTGATTTCCAGATCCACATTTTTGGTCACCTCATCCACCAGGCGGTTTGCCCTGTGATATGCCTCATACATGACATACACATCTTCCTCACCGGCGCCGGTACATGCCCGGTCCGCCTCTGTCAGAGACTGATAAAACTCTGAAGAAAGCTGCCGAAGCTGCTCCTTTTCCTGTCCCGTAAGCTGGATTCCTCTCTCATCCGCCAGCAGATTCATAATTTTTATTTCTTTCAAAAAGGTTCGTATCTGCTCCAGAAGATAGGTCTGAAAAGACTGTCCATCTCCCACCTCCACCTGCCAGATCTGATCTGTATACACAATCCTGTACCGATTTGCCTCTGTTGTAATAATCAGCATGGTCTGTGCATCCGAAAATCCGGAAGTGTCTCCTGTTTCTTTTCTTACGGAAAATCCGTTTTTGAAAAATAAAACACCAGAGACTGCTGCAAAAACCAGCAAAATTACTGCCGCCGTTTTTTTCCAATTTCTCATGAATTACAAACTCCTGTTTTCTGCCGCGAGCAGTCTCCGCTTTCATCCTGCTCCGGCTTTTCACGGGCTGACCGCCCGGGATAGCTTCCTGTTTAGCTCCCATATAAGCTGGCATTCCGGACGGGCTTCCTGTCCTGGCCGCCGTCATCTTTAAATCAAAAGCTTTAAAATTTTCAGTACGCCATCCTTCATATTGGTATCAGCCTGAAACCGGGCTGCGGCCTTTACCTCTGGTCTGGCATTTCCAATCGCAAAGCTGTAATACGCCTGCTTTAACATCTCCATATCATTCAGCTGATCCCCAAAGGCTATTGTCTCCTCCGGAAGAATCCCAAGGCTTTCCTGCAAAAGCTTTACTGCCTCTCCCTTATTCACACCGGAGGCCATACAGTCCATCCACATATCTCCGGAAATGGTAATCTTCAGCCGGCTCCCGTATTTTTCCCGCAATTCTTTTGTTGCAGGCTCCACATCATGCTTTTTATAGGCAGAAATTTTAATAAACTGATCCTCTACCTGCATCAGATCCTCCACCTGTTTTACCCGGAAACGATATCCCTCCGTCATCCACCGGTAAAACTCCGGATTATCCTCATCCATATATACCTGATCCGGACCGCTCAGCAGCACAGTCAGACCTGCAGCACGAATATCCTGAATCATTTCATGAATCAAATCCCGATCAATCGTATTTAAAAACAGATTCCGGCCGCACATTCCAACATAAGCTCCATTATCTGACAGATAAAATATTTTTTCTTTAACAGGTTCAAATACCGCTTCGATACTGGCCCACTGCCGTCCGCTGGCTGCTGCAAACTGCATTCCTGCTGCACGAAGCTTTAAAATTACCTCAAAAAGCTCCGGGTTCAGATCATGACCGCCGTCCTCCAGCAGAGTTCCATCTATATCTGATACTACCAGTTTTATCATCTTTTTCCCTCCTTATCTGCTGCTTCTATTGTGACGATTTTCCCAGATTCTGTCAAGCACTAAAGAAAGATTTCCTGTTGTCACTTCCGGCACTTCATTTTGGAAAAAGCGTAGTTATTCCGGCTAATACATGCAAAATCCACTGCTCAGATTTTGCATTTTCAGAGGCAATCGACGATTTCTGCAAAATTTACTTCTCAGATTTTGCATTTTCAAAGGCAATCGGCGATTTCTGCAAAATCCCTGGCAGCAGTTTCCATATTATTTCACAGAGCATTCCTCCGAAATAAAAGAAAGCAGCGCTTTTCCGCAGGGAGAATTCTCTCCGCAGAAAACCGCCGCTTTCTTTCAAATTCTACAGTAAATGAGCCCGCAGTTCTTCACCGCTCTTTGGGGACAGATAAGCAGGAGCAACATCAAATACTGTCTTGCATCCACTCATTCCCTCCTGATTCATCCTGCACACAGCGCGGGCGTAGGCAGTAATCACAGAACCGGTAAACTCCGGATTGGAATCCAGCTTCAGGCTGTACTCAATCACATGGCCGTGTTCCTTTTCCATGCCTGTTACACCAGTACGAATCACACAGCCGCCATGAGGAAGACCACTGTGATCACGTTTCATTTCCTCTTCTGTAATGAAATGAACCGTGGTATCGTAATCTGCAAAATAGTTCGGCATGGTCTTGATTTCCTCTTCAATCTTTGCCTTGTCCGCACCTTCCTCCACCACAACAAAGCACTCTCTCGTATGCTTCTGGCGTGTTGTCAGCTGGGGATTGGAACCGCTGCGAACAGCCTCTAAAGACTCAGGAACAGGAACTGTATACTGTCTGCAGTCCTTTACCCCGTCAAGACGGCGTACAGCGTCAGAATGCCCCTGGCTCACGCCTCTTCCCCAGAAGGTATAATCCTGACCCTCCGGCAGCACACAGGAGGCATACAGTCGGTTTAAAGAGAACATACCCGGATCCCAGCCGCAGGAAATCAAAGCAGTCTTTCCAGATTCCCTTGCGGCCTTGTCCACTGCTGCAAAGTGCTCCGGAATCCTTGCATGAGTATCAAAGCTGTCAACCACATTGTACATTGCCGCATATTTGGGAGTCTGCTCCGGAAGATCGGTTGCACTTCCTCCACAGAGAATCAAAACATCAATATCGCCCTGCATGTGATCCAGATCATCAGCAGAAAGCACCGGAACGCCTTTTGTTCTCACTGCAACCCCTTCCGGATTCCGGCGGGTAAATACTGCAGTCAGCTCCATATCCGGATTCTGCGCAATCGCACCCTCCACACCCTTTCCCAGATTTCCGTAACCTAAAATTCCAATTCTGATACTCATAATTATTTCCTCCTCAATTGCATTCGTAACCGGAAAAATGATTTTTTCGATGGACACAGTATAGCACAGGGAAAAAATGCGATCAACTGATTTTCTTTTCCGTTTTCTACTTTTTAACAGTTTCCAAACTCTCTGAAGTCTTCCGCATATCATACCTTGTTTCAGCCGCTGCTTACAGTTTTTATCCAATGGACGGATAAGAGCAGATACTATGACAGGCGGATCCTTTCAAACCATGCAGCATGAAATGCAGCACAAATAACAAAGAGGGTGCCGCAAAACAGGTTTCTCCACCAGATACAGCAGACTGCACAACAGACAAAACGCTATATCTGGTATGATTTTCCTGTTTTACGACACCCTTTTCCAGCGGAGACGGAGGGATTCGAACCCTCGTACCGGGATGAACCGATAAACGCATTTCGAGTGCGCCGCGTTACGGCCGCTTCGCTACGTCTCCATCAAACGGACGATACCATTATACACGGGATCGCCCTGATTGTAAACCCGATTTTTCACAGCTGAATCTTCTCACTAATTTCCAAAAAACAGATCCATGCCGTCTGCCAGACCATTTCCCAACTGTTCCAACGCCGCTGCGGAATGATTCGACGCCTTGTCTCCCAGCTCAATATCAACCGACGGCACTGTAGAATAAGAAGTCTGCGTCAAATCCATTGCCATTTTTCCGCTGGAAAAAATCTTCACTCCAGCGCCCTTCAGACCTGCCACAAGACTGTCGCCCAGCTTGTGATGCTCCTGCCAGTGGGAAGCCACCGGTTCCATACTGCGGTAGGATGCTGTCTCCGGTACGCTCATGTAAAACGCCCCCTTATCATTGGAAGTAGAATCCCAGTGAAGAGCAATATGACAGTCCGCCCGGTTATTGGCGATAACCGTCCGCGCAATATTATCCAGCTGGACATCATCCCCTTCCCGAATCATCAGCACATCATATCCCCGGGCAAGCAGCTTATCTTTAAGGACCTTTGCCATGGCAAGGGTCACTTTTGCCTCTGCCGTACCGTCTGCAAACTGCATTCCGCCGGACACCGCCACTGCGCTTGTTGCACCGGCTCCTGTGGTTCCTCCGGTTACCTTTGGTGTTCCGTCGGGATGACACTGAGTCTTCACACTGGAGCCGCCGCTGGTTCCATGACCTGCATTTACGCAGACCACCTTTCCCTTACGCGACGCCGCCTCAGAAACATAAAGTCTTGCAGCTCCTGAATTGATTTTAGAATACCCTGCATATTTCCATTCCGGATTCAGAAGAATCTCTTCTGCATTTCCAGTCACCGCACCAGTATCCGCGTTTCCCGAAGCCCCGCCTGCTGCGCCATTCTCAGCTGTCCGGGCAGGCGGCTGACTGGTTGTCAGGTACTGGGAAGCCGCATAGCAAACCTGTCCCTGATACTCTACTCTGCTCCAGGACTGGCTGTAGCCTGTTCTCTTAAGCTCTGAGCCCCGTCCTGCCCGGCCGATAATCTGACCGTCCGAGTCCGGCGCTGTCCTGATATTTAAACTGCTGGCATTAACATAGACCACTTCCGATCTCTCCTCCATCGAAGGAGCCGTTTCCATTGTCCTGTCTGCCGGATTGGCGCTCACCTGGGAAGCCGGCATTTTCTCCTGAGCCTCTTCCGGCTCTCCTTCTGCGCCCCGGGCCTCGTTTTCCTGACCAGCCCCGGCTGTCTCTTCCCGGATCGCTCCGGCCAGCTCTACTTTTTCATATTTCTGACATCCTGCCGCTGCCAGGGAAACAGCCGCTGTCACAGCCAGAATCATCCATTTTTTTCTCACCGAATTGTACCTCCGCCTGCTACATAATCGCCGTCATAAAATACAACCGCCTGTCCCGGAGTCACTGCCCGAACCGGAGTGAGAAAACGACACTCTACCAGATCCTCTCCGATTTCCCGGATCCGGCAGGGCGCACCCTTGTGGCTGTAACGAATTTTCGCCACTACCTCCCGTTCTTTTCCGTGAAGGCCGTCGATTGCCATCCAGTTCAGTTTATCACAAACCAGTCTGTCCGTAAATACATCCTCATTACTTCCGATTACTACTTCATTAGTCTCCGGACGGATCTCCACCACAAAAACAGGGTGTCCCATGGCAAGCCCAAGTCCCTTTCTCTGTCCAATGGTATAATGCGTGATTCCCTGATGCTGTCCCAGAATATTTCCTTCCAGATCTACAAAATTGCCCGGCCCCGGAATCTGCCTGCACGTCTTTTTTGTGTCACAGGCCGCACATCCGCTGCAGGCTTCTGACTGTATCTGCAGATTCTCCCTGGCAACCTCCTCTTCAATAAACCGCGCATAGTCGTGATCCGGAATAAAGCAGATTTCCTGGCTGTCGGCCTTGTGGGCCACCTGCAGTCCCAGCTCCTCTGCCATCCGGCGGATCTCCTCTTTGGAATACTCTCCCACAGGCATCAAGGTACGGGAAAGCTGTTCCTGAGTCAGATTATACAGGGCATAGGTCTGATCCTTTGCATCAGTCGCTGATCTCTTTAAGGCGTAACGGCCGTTTTCCAGCTTTTCCACCCGCGCATAATGGCCTGTAGCAATGTAATCAGCTCCGATGTCCATACTCCGCTTCAAAAGAGATTCCCATTTCACATACCGGTTGCAGGCAATACAGGGATTGGGAGTTCTTCCCTGAAGATATTCCTCCACAAAATAATCCATTACCTTGTTTTTGAACTCTGACCGGAAATTCATAACATAATACGGGATCTTCAGCTGCCAGGCCACTCTTCTGGCATCATCCACAGCGCTCAGGCCGCAGCATCCGCCTTCTTCCTGCACAGTTTCCTCGTCTTCCTCCTGCCAGATCTGCATGGTCACTCCGATAACCTCATACCCCTGCTGCACCAAAAGCCAGGCGGCCACCGATGAATCGACGCCGCCTGACATTCCAATAACTACTTTTTTCTTCTGATTGTTCTCCTTCCGCACAGCCTCGCCGCCCGGAATCTGTTCTGATTTCATCAATATTCTTCTTCCTCTTCGTGCTCACTGATATCGCTCTTGGGCTGCTCCAGACCTTCGATCTGAATTCCGTTTTTCTGGGCATAATCCCACAATGCCGCATGGATTGCCTCCTCTGCCAGCAAAGAACAGTGTACCTTAACAGGGGGCAGTCCGTCAAGTGCTTCCATCACAGCTTTGTTGGTTACCTTCATGGCATCCTGAATGGATTTGCCCTTTACCATTTCCGTAGCCATACTGCTGGTTGCCACTGCAGCGCCGCAGCCAAAGGTTTTAAACTTAACATCCCGGATTATCTGGTTTTCATCCACATCCAGATAGATTCGCATAATATCTCCGCATTTGGCATTTCCCACAGTTCCTACTCCGCTGGGATTCTCCAGTTCTCCTACATTTCTCGGGTGCTCAAAATGATCCATTACTTTTTCTGTATACATTGTCAGATTCTCCTTCTTGTCCATTGTAATCTGCCGTTTTCTCCACGGCTCTGTTCTCATAAATATTTTCTATATCTTTATCTCTATTTTTTCCCGGTTCTCTGCCCGTCTTTTCTCCGGCTGGTGTTCCGCAATAGCTTTTCCCGGCCGCTTTCTCTCTGCCGTCAGTTTTCCGGACATTTCCTCCGGAAAATTTTTCCGGCTGTTTTCTCTTTTTATACGGAATGAGAATTTCCCTTTTCCTGCTTCTTTTTAAAATCCTCATACAGCGGAGACATATTTCTCAGCCGCGCAACAATCTCCTTGATACTCTCTGCCACAAAATCCATCTCCTCCTCTGTATTCTCCTCGCTGAGTGTCAGACGAAGAGAGCCGTGGGCAATCTCGTGAGGAAGCCCGATAGCCAGCAGCACATGAGACGGATCCAGAGATCCGGAAGTGCAGGCAGAACCGCTGGAACCGCAGATTCCCTTTCCGTCCAGCAGAATTAAAAGAGATTCGCCCTCAATAAACTGGAAAGCAAAATTCACATTGTTGGGCAGACGGTTGGTTCTGTGTCCGTTTACTCTGGTGTAGGGAACCTCTGCCATAACCCTCTCAATCAGGTAATCCCGCAGCTTTCCCTCCTTCTGCGCCCTCTCCTCCATGGTATCCATGGCAATCTGGACAGCCTTTCCAAATCCTGCAATGCCGGGAACATTTTCTGTTCCTGCCCGGCGCTTTCTCTCCTGGGCTCCCCCATGGATAAAGGAACGGATTTTAACGCCTTTTCTGATATAAAGGAAGCCGATTCCCTTCGGTCCGTTGATTTTGTGAGCGCTGGCGCTCATCATATCAATCCCCAGCTCCTCCACATCAATGGGAAGATGTCCATAGGCCTGCACCGCATCTGTGTGGAATAAAATCCCGTGTTCTCTGGCAATGGCTCCGATTTCCTTAACCGGCTGAATGGTTCCAATCTCATTATTAGCAAACATAATGGAAATCAGGATGGTATCCGGACGAATAGCCTTTTTCAGTTCCTCCAGCTTAACCACACCGTTTTCGTCCACATCCAGGTACGTTACCTCAAAGCCCTTCTGTTCCAGATACTGACAGGTATGCAGCACTGCATGGTGCTCAATTTTACTGGTAATAATGTGCTTTCCCTTTTGTCCGCAGGCATCTGCCGCAGCCTTAATGGCCCAGTTATCTGCCTCAGAACCGCCTGCAGTAAAATAAATATCCTCTTTTCTCGCTCCAATCGAAGCTCCGATAATCTCTCTGGCCCTGGTGACCGCCTCCTTAACCGGAGCAGAAAATTCATACACAGAGGAAGGATTTCCGTAAAGCTCCGTAAAATACGGAAGCATGGCCTCCACTACCTCCGGCCGTGTTTTTGTTGTCGCTGCATTATCAAGATATATTAAATTTTTCATAGAAATCAAATCCGCCTTTCCTCATAAGCTATAAAAAGCTTCTGCGCAGAAAGCTCTGCGGCTCTCTGTTATCTGTATTATAACTCTTATTTCCTAGTATTTCAATAGGAATTAAAAAAATTTCTATATTTCTATGAAATAAAAAAACAAAAACCCCCTCCATTTCTGGAGAGAGGATTTCGTTCTTCTTTATGTTACCAGGGGATTATGCCAGCACCTGAGGTAACCACAAGCTGATTGCCGGAATAAAGGTGATAAGAAGCAGGGTTACAATCATGCAAAGATAGAAAGGAAGCGTTGCCTTTACTACCTTTTCCATCGGCAGCTTTGCTACTGCCGAGCCGATGAACAGCACTGCACCTACCGGCGGGGTCAAAAGTCCGATTCCACAGTTCAGAACAACAATAATACCAAACTGAACCGGGTCAATTCCGATGGAAGTTGCAATCGGAAGAAGAATCGGTGTTGCAATCAGAATAATGGGCGCCATATCCATGATACAGCCAAGAACCAGAAGAATCAGGTTCAGCAGCAGAGCCAGAAGAATCGGGTTGCTGGTCAGTCCGGTAATGGCATTGGCAGCCAGATCCGGTACATGGAGTCTGGTCAGGCAGTATCCGAAAATACTGGAGGTGGAAATCAGAATCAGCACGATGGACAGGGTGTCCACGCTGTCTCCCATAACTCTCCATACGCCCTTCCAGTCAAGGCCCTTATAAATATAAACGCTTACGATTAAGCTGTAAATAACAGCAATTGCCGCAGACTCTGTAGCTGTAAACATACCGCATACAACGCCTACTACTACAATCAGAACAGCTGCCAGCGCCCAGAAGGAAACGCTTAACTGTTTTAACAGATTGGTGATACTGAATTTTTCTCCCTTGGGGTAGTTACGTTTTACAGAAATAATGTAAGAGCCTACCATCAGGGATGCAGCCAGAAGAGCTCCCGGAATATATCCGGCCAGGAACAGGCTTCCAACGGAAATTCCGCCTGCTGTTGTAGCATAAATTACCATGTTGTGGCTGGGCGGAACCAGCAGTCCCTCACAGGAAGAGGTAATGGTTACTGCCGTAGAGAAATCCGCATCATAGCCCTGGTCCACCATCATGGGAATCAGAATGGTTCCCAGAGAAGCCGTATCTGCTGCTGCAGAACCGGAAATACCGCCAAAGAAATACGAAGCCACAATATTTACCATTGCCATGCCGCCCCGCATCCAGCCTACACAGGCATTGGCCAGAGCAATCAGCTTTTCAGAAATACCGCCGGTTCCCATAAGAGAACCCATAACAATGAAAAACGGAACTGCCATCAGGCTGAAGGAGCTGATTCCTTTTACCATCTGCTGGCAGACTGCAGACAGAGGCAGCCCCTGACTTAACAGACAAAGCACAGAAGACAGCGCTACTGCATATGCGATAGGGAACCGCAGAAATATCATAATAAAAAAGCTTGCCAGAAGCACCATGATTGCAAAACTATCTCCACTCATTTCCGCACCTCCGTTCCAAGCACGACATCCTTAATATGGTTGTACAGTGCCTCCAGTTCAAAAATCACCATGGCAATACCGGCTAACGGAACCGGAAAATACATCCAGAATCTGGATACGGACGGCATACTTACATAAGTACCCTTTCCGCCAATCTGAACTGCATACTTCCAGCCGACTACAATCATAATAATTGCCAGAATCATAACACAGAGATCCGACAGAATGTCCAGCCCCTTAACCATCATATCAGGCAGATAACGATCCAGAGCCGTCATACGGATATGGGCATTGCGCCGGATAGCCAGAGCTGCAGAAAGAACAGCCATATAGGACATGCAGGTAAGAACAACTTCTTCTGACCATGCCGGATCCGGAATAAAGGAAACATAACGGCCGACTACAGACATACAGGTAATCAGAATGTCTGCTACAAGAAGCATCTTACACACAAACATGACAAACTGATATGCCTTGTCATAAGCTGGTTTCAGCTTGTCTACTGAGTGAAAAAACTCTCTCATGGTACTTCCCCCTTTGTATTTTTCTTGTACCAAAATCTGTACTGAATATTATCATAACGCAAACGTTTCCATAACTCCATTAAGACCACATAAAGAAGGATTCCTATTTTATTTATTTTTTCTTTATACTTTTTTTATGATTTCTTTTTTGCTGCACACATAGTTTTCTGTGCTCCCCCGTAAACTGTAACAACAGCTGCGCCCGGAGGCCAGATCTTCATGTATACCCTTTCTTCTCTCTCCCCTCGAAAAAAGGCTTTTCTGCTCAGTACTCTGCTGCTGACGGCATCCGGCTTTATCTGCCGGGTACTGGGCTTTTTTTACCGGATTTTCCTGTCCCGCACCATCGGCGCAGAAGGACTGGGCATTTACCATATGATTCATCCTGTTTTCGGCATCTGCTTTTCCCTCTGCGCCGGATCCATGCAGACGGCCCTCTCCCAGCTCATTGCCTCGCGCACAGCAGACGGAAAACGTATTTTTCACAGGGGAATCCTTCTGTCCATGGGCATGTCCCTGGTTCTGGCCGCCCTCATCTGCCGGTACTCCGTTTTTCTTGCCGACTGTGTCCTGATGGCACCGGAGTGCGCCCCGTATCTTCCGATCATGGGACTCTCCGTTCCCTTTGCCGCCTTCCACGCCTGTATCAACGGATATTATTACGGTTTCCAGAAATCCAGGGTTCCTGCCTTTTCCCAGATTGCAGAGCAGGTAATCCGCATGACCCTTGTTTTTTTCCTTGCCGGATCCATGATCGCTGCCGGAAAAGAAATCACCGTTGAACTCGCTGTGACCGGTCATCTGATCGGGGAAATGGCATCTGCTCTTTTTACCTTCCTGTGCCTGCTTTTTATTCCGCCTCAGCGAGCTTCCGCCTCTTCCCGGACTCCGGCTGCTTCCATCACGCTTCCCCTCCTTACTCTCGCACTTCCTTTGATGGGAAACCGTCTTGTTTTAAATATTCTTGCCAGCACCGAAGCAGTCTGGATTCCCAACAGACTTCAGCGTTTTGGCCTTTCCTCCGCTGAAGCCTTTTCCGTTTACGGCGTTCTCACCGGAATGGCTCTGCCCTTTATTCTCTTTCCCTCCGCCATCACCAATTCCATGGCTGTGCTTCTCCTTCCCAATGTCGCCCAGGCCCAGTCAGAAGGGAAACAGGAGCGAATCGCCTCCTGTATTGCCATGTCTCTCCGGTACAGTCTGTATATGGGAATTCTCTGTACCGGCATTTTTATTTTATTCGGCTCTGCCCTGGGAACCAGCGTATTTCACGATCCCACGGCAGGACGTTTTATCCGGATTCTTGCCTGGCTCTGCCCGTTTCTGTATCTGTCCACCACCACAGGCAGCATCCTGAACGGCCTTGGCCGCACCCGTACCACCTTCCTGCAAAATACCGCCGCTCTGGTTCTTCGCATTGGCTTTGTACTGTTTGGAATCCCCCGGTTCGGCATTATGGCCTATTTGTGGGGCATGCTTGCCAGCGAACTGTTTTTGTCCCTGCTCCATCTGTATGCCCTGTTTCGTCAGATTCCGTTTTTCTGGAATGCCTGGGAAATGATTGGAAAGCCCGCCTTCTTTCTCCTTCTCTCTGTAGGCATTCACTATTTTGTTTCTGCCCTTCACCCGGAAACAGGGCAGCTTCCTCTTTTTCTGGAAACTGCCCTGCAAATATTCTTTTTCTCTTTTTCTTATGGGGGACTGCTTTTGGTATTCCACCTGGGACGTTTGGGAAGCAGACGGTAAATGCCGGCGCGCCGGGATAAAATCCCCCGCCTACACCGTCCGTATCATGGGAAGCTCATTATTAACGCCCCTGGAAAGAAGAAGCTGATGAAGGTCCACAATCCCGTTATGAAAAGCAGCTGCACAGGATGCCAGATACAGCTCCCACATCCGGACAAACTCTTTTCCCCGCTCATGTTCCAGCTGCTCCCTGTGTTTGAGAAAATTCTCCCGCCAGCAAAGAAGGGTTTTCGTGTAATGGCGGCGAAGGCTTTCTCCATCCAGCAGATAAAAATTCTGTTCCGGGAGCAGATTTACGATTTCCCTCAGACTGGGAATGACTCCTCCTGGGAAAATATAACGACGGATCCAGGGATCCCCCGGATGCTCCTTCTGCGCGCTGATAAAATGAAGAAGAAACAGACCTCCCGGCTTCAGCACCTGCTGCACTGCCTCCAGAAAAAGCCCGTAATTGCCCCGGCCCACATGCTCCAGCATTCCCACACTGACCGCCCGGTCAAAGGTCATTCCACTGTCCTTTAATTCCCGGTAATCCATCAGCTTTACTGTCATCCGATCCTGCAGATGGTTTTCCTCAATCTCCCTGAACACCTGTTCAAACTGCTCCTCGCTTAGTGTAATCCCTACTGCCTTCACCCCGTAGTGCACCACGGCCCGTTTCATGAGAAAGCCCCACCCGCAGCCAATATCCAGCAGGGTCATCCCCGGCTTCAGCTGCAGTTTCTTCAAAATGTGATCCACTTTTCCCGCCTGGGCCTCAAAAAGCGAGGTTTCCTCCTCTGCAAAATATCCGCAGGAATAGCTCATAGTCTCATCCAGCCAGAGACCATAAAAATCATTTCCCAAATCATAGTGGGAAGCCACCTGCTCTTTTTGCTTCTTTTCATTTAAAGAGGTGTGAAGCAGGCCGGCAAGAGCCAGTCTGCTTGTCCGAAACCGTTCCATAGATCCGAGAAACAGATCCAGCACCTGATACAGATCCCCGTCCACCTCCAAATCCCCTCTGGCATAGGCCTCACCCAAAGCCAGGGAAGTGCTTTGAAGCAGCTCCCTTCTGGGAATCTCCCGTCTGAGCTTTACCCGAAACCGGACAGGCCCATCCCCGATTACCTGAAATTCCTCTGCTGTCTCCAGTTCAAAGGAAACAGGAGTTATCTCCTCCAGATACCGGGCTATAAAATTCTTCCGTTTCATACTGTCGTCCTTCTTTCCATTCCATTTACTGACAGTATGGACGGCTTTCCTCTTCTTTAAACCAGGCTGCCCGCTTTTCCTTGTTTTCCTCTGTCAAATACCGGAATCCCGCTTTTTTAAAGCTTGGGCCGGTACCTCATATCCGCCACCGTATAAACTGTCATAAACGCATCCGGATCGGTGTGCATCATAAAATTCATCAGCCGCTGGTACTCGCTTTTATCCACAATCGTAATAATTTCATTGCGTTTTTCCATATTGTAGGCGCCGATGGCCTCATAAATGGTCGCGCCGCTGTGGAGCTCATGAAGAATAAATTCTCTCAGCTCCTTCTCTTTTTTCGTGATAATACATACCCGCCGCTTCAGATTCTGTCCGAAGATAAAATGATCCAGCACAATTCCGTTAAAATACGTTCCCAGAATACTGAGAACCACTGTTTTTTTATCATAAACCAGGGCAGAGGACAGGGCTACGCACATTCCGGAAAGCGACATGGCCCGCCCCAGCTCAATATGCAGATATTTATTCATAATCTTTGCCACAATATCCAGACCGCCGGAGGAGGCATTTCTGTTAAAAAGAATGCTCAGTCCAATGCTTACTGTCAGCACATAGCAAAGCACATCCAGCTCTGCGCTTCCTGTCAGTGACTGAAAATCCGGAAAAATTTTCTCAAAAATTCCAAGAAACAGCGGCAGCATAATGCTGGTATATACGGTCTTTGCCCCGAATTCCCGCCCGCAGGTCAGAAATCCCACAATCAGCAGTCCCACATTAAAAATCATGGTAATGGCGGAAACCGGAAGAGGCACAAAGTTGGAAAGCACAATCGCCAGACCGGAAATACTGCTGACCGATGCGTGGCTGGGCATCAAAAAGAAAAACACTGCCGCTGCAATAATTCCCACAGCCACGGTCAGAATCCCTGCTTCCTTCCAGAAGCCCGCCTCTGTCCAGAACTGTTTCTTTTGTTTATTCTGTTCGTTCATTTCTGTAATCTCCTGTTTTATTCTAGGTTCATTCTATCAAAATGTATTTCGATGTCAAGTACGGAAACAGCACAGCCATCACTTCTCGTCTTTCAATGCCTGCCCCGGAGACTCCATCATCCACGCTCTCCTCAGCTTCTTCAGATAATCCCGGTATCCGGCCTTTTTCACAGCTCCCTCTGTCACAATTTCCACCTCTCCCAGAACCTTTCCCTTTAATTCATACCGGAGAACTCCCGCTTTTTCGCCCTCCTCCACCGGCGCTTCCATGGAATCCGGAAGCATCAGCTTTTTCTCCACCTGTGAAAAATCCTCTCCATTTAAGCTGAGATAGGAAAATTTTTCCTGGTAAGACAGGGGAACAAAATCCTCGATTCCATCTGCCACTGCCATAAGAGGAAGCTCCGGCATTTCCTGATCCTCGTACAGTCTGCAGCTGGCATACCCGTAATTCAACAGAGTCTGGGCATCTGCAAACCTTGCCTTATAATCAGGGGCCGCCATGACAGCGGCAATCAAACGGATGCCGTCCTTTTCCGCAGTGGCAGACAGGCAGTATTTTGCCAGAGAGGTCGAGCCTGTTTTCAACCCCGTCACCCGGTAACCGGCAGGCATTTTCAAAAGCCGGTTTGTATTGGAAAGCCCGAACTCCTTTGTTCCCTGTTTCGTTACATGTGTAATGGTATCCATCCAGATGGTTGAATAATTATGAATCTGCGGATATCTGGTAATCAGCTCCCTGGACATAAGCGCAATGTCTCTGGCTGTAGTCAGATGCGCGGGATCCTCTGTCAGGCCGCAGCAGTCCACAAAATGAGTGCCGGTCATGCCCAGTCCTGCTGCCCGCTCATTCATCATCTGGACAAATGCCTCCTCCGAGCCTGCTATGTATTCCGCCATGGCAACCGACGCATCATTTCCCGACGCAATCACAATACATTTGATCAGCGTTTCCACTGTCTGAATCTCTCCCTCCTCCAGAAAGACCTGGGAACCGCCCATGGATTTTGCATAAGCGCTGGTAACCACCTCATCTGTCATTTTTATTTTTCCCTCATCAATAGCGTCAAAAATCAGAATCAGCGTCATGATTTTTGTAATGCTGGCCGGACTTCTCTGTTCATCCGCCTGCTTCTCATAAATAATCTGTCCGGTAGAGGCCTCCATTAAAACTGCGCTGGGAGCAGAAATCTCCGGACCGGAAACTGCCTCTGCCGCAACCGGAATTTCCAGCCGCGGCTCTTTATTCCAGCAGGCTGCTCCTGCCCCCTGTGTTCCCGCCAGCGCCAGACATAATGCCAGTACGATTCCTTTCATATCCATCTCTCCTGAATCCTTCCATCTATAAGATCAGTCTATGGCAGGCAGAAAGAATCTATGTTCCTCTCTGTCAACATCTGGCTATTTGACCTTTTCTGTGCTATTATAAGTAAAAGAAACCGCATCCTGACTGCAGATGCAGATAAAATAGAAATGAGGGATTTACTATGATACCATACAATTCAGAAGAACGCGCCCGCTGGCGAAAACGAAGACGCACCATACGGCGCATAACCGTTGCAGCGGAATGTCTGGCTATCGTTGCCATTCTGGCTGCAGGCGCCATGTTTATCGGAACAAAAATCAAACATGCTGCCGGGAACAGCCAGAATGCCGCATCGGGAGCAGCTACCGCCTCCAATCAGGCCTCAACAGAAGAAATCAATCTCACAGACAATTCCTCCCAAAGCCAGGCCGCTTCCGAAACCGCTTCTCCGGAAACACCGGCTGAGAGCCTTCTGTCCCGGGCCTCTGCCCTGGCTGCGGGATACGATTATGACAAGGCCATTTCCCTGCTTCAGGAGGATGCACAGACAGCCTCCCTTCCGGAAGTCCAGTCTGCCATTGCCCAGTACGAAACCATTCGTCAGTCTCTGGTCCGGACTCCCATCAGCCAGGTGACCCATGTCTTTTTCCATTCCCTGATTGTGGATCCTGCCAAAGCCTTTGACGGCCAGTCAGATCAGGACGGCTACAATCAGGTTATGACTACGGTAGACGAATTTAAAAAGATACTCCAGACCATGTATGATAAAGGATACGTTCTGGTCCGTCTTCATGATCTTGCCTGCGAAACCACCGATGAGACAGGAAAAACCGTTATGAAGGCCGGAGACATTATGCTGCCGGAAGGAAAAATTCCCTTTGTCATGTCTCAGGATGATCTCTGCTACTACCCTTATATGGACGGTGACGGATTCGCCTCCCGGATTGTAATCGGAGAAGACGGAAAGCCTACCTGCGAAATGATTCTTGAAGACGGCACTGCTGTTACCGGATCCTATGATCTGGTTCCTATTCTGGAGGATTTTATTCAGGAGCATCCTGATTTTTCCTACCGGGGCGCACGGGCTGTTCTGGCCTTTACCGGTTATGAGGGAATCCTGGGATACCGGACTGCTGCCTCCTATGCAGATTCTCCCACCTATGAGCAGGATCGCCAGGAAGCTGCGAAGGTTGCCCAGTGCTTAAAGGATCACGGCTGGGAGCTGGCCTCCCACAGCTGGGGACATCTGGATCTGGGTACTGTCGAATGGGATCGCTTCAAAACAGACACCGATAAATGGGAGACAGAAGTAGACTCTCTCATCGGTCCTACGGATATTATTCTTTATCCCTTTGGCGCTGATGTGGGAGACTGGCACCCCTATACTTCAGAAAATGAACGGTTTACCTATCTGTACCAGGCCGGATTCCGGTATTTCTGCAACGTGGACTCCAACCAGTACTGGGTACAGCTTGGAGACACATTCCTGCGCCAGGGACGGCGCAATCTGGACGGCTACCGCATGTGGAAAGACATTACTGCCGAGGATCCTTCCCACAGAAAGCTGGAGGATCTGTTCCACGCAGAAGATGTTTTTGATTCTGCCCGCCCCACCCCGGTACCTGATATGTAACAGCTTCACAAATAAAAAAGAAGCTCGCAAGCGAGCTTCTCCGCCTGCGGCGGGTCACTTCTGTAACAAAGTTCCCTTCCGCCGCATGGCATTTCTTTTTCTATGCATGTCATTCTTCTTTAATCGAAATTACTGCCTTTCTCTTACCTCAGGCCTCTCTCCTCCAGATAATCAAGAATCACATTGACTGTTCCGTCAATTCCCAGCCGCGCTGTATTCAGCATCAGATCGTAGTTTCCCACATCCTCCCAGCTTCGTCCCGTATAATATCTGTGATAGTCCCGCCGTTCTTTATCGATTCGTTTGATATTTTTTACCAGATCCTTTTCCTCATACAAATGCTTCTCGCGGATTCTGGCCTCTCTTGCCTCCATGTCTGCATAGAGAAATACCCGGACCAGTCCCTCTTCTCCTTCCAGCACATATTCTGCGCACCGGCCAATAAAAACACAGGACTCTGCTGCCGCCAGCTTTCTGATTACCTCAGACTGGAATCGGAAAAGGTTATCCGCAGAAACCAGATCCGAGCCAAAGGAAGGCGCTCCCTGTTCCGGAACCAGAGAGCTGACGATTTTGTAGAGAAGCTTGTTTCCTGCCCGCTCGTCTGCCAGATGAAAATAGCTTTCCTTGATCCCGCTTTCCGCAGAATCCATCCGCAGAATGTTCTTGTCGTAACAGTGTACGCCAAGCTGTTCTGCCAGCTTCTTTCCCACCTCACCGCCGCCGCTTCCATACTGTCTGCCAATGGTTACAATCCGCTTCCTGTTCTCCATAAAAGCGCCTCCTTTCCGGCACAGCCTGGCCGGTGCTTTGTCTCTGACAGAACAACAGCCGGGCTTTTCAAGGTTCTGCTTCCTTCCACTCTGTGTGAATATCTTTATTTTATCATCTGTATTTCCCGAATGCAAGGCAGACCGCCTTCCTTTTCTACTTTTCCCTCTCCTGCACCATAATCGTCGGATAACCGGCTGCTCTCAGCGTTTTTTCCATCCATGCCGCATGATCCAGATTCAGATATGCGCCTACCCTCACCTTAAACCAGCCGTCCTCCGCCACCAGAAAAGCAGGATAATCCTCCGCCTTCAGCTGTTCAGCCAGGCGCTCCGCCTCCTGTCTGCTTTTATAGGCTCCAACCTGAATCTGGTAATACGCCGGACCCTCTGCCTCCATCCTTGCCGCTTCCAGAATTCCGTCTGCAATAGCCTGGGCCACCTTCTGGAAATTCTGATCAAAAAAGCGGTTATCCTTCTCATTATCCAAAAATCCCGCTTCCACCAGAACTGCCGGCATTTTTGTTTTCCTCAGAACAATCAGTCCCGGCCGTTCCATCACGCCCAGATCCTTCCAGCCCGTTTCCGTCAGTTTTTTATTGATTTCCGAGGCCATCAGCTGGGCCGCCCCTCCGTTTTCATATATGAGAGTCTGAATTCCCGATGCGGTTCCCGGAACCGGCATGGCATTTCTGTGAATTGACAGGAAATAATCCGCATCCTGATAATTTGCCATTTCTGCCTTTTCCCCCGGCGTGTGGTAACGGTCCGTAACCCGTGTATAGGATACGTCCATTCCATTTTCCGTCAAAATCTGTCCCACTGCCAATGCCAGCCGCAGGGTATCCGTCTTTTCTTCCCTTCCCTGAAATACGGCCCCCGGATCCTGTCCTCCGTGACCTGCATCAATTACAATACTGACCTTATCTGCCATTGCGATCAAAAATGCTCCTTTTCCATACTGTTCTAATATACTGTATGAAAAAAGAGCAAAAACGGAACTTAATTTTCCTGCACATCCACGCCCCGCGGTCCCACATGGGTGGAAAATACAATCTGGGTACTTGTTTTTCCGAACTTCTGCAGCTGGCCGATAAAAACATCCAGCTCCATGGTGCTGTGAAAAGCCACCTTGAGAATCATGGAATAATCCCCGGTGACACAGCTGCACTCCAGAATATTCGGCACACTTTCCGCATAAGCATAAAACTTCGGCTTGTCATCCGGTACTACATTCAGATTGATAAATGCGATAATGTGATATCCCAGCTTCATGGGATTTACCTGGGCATGATACCCGGAAATAATCCCGTCCTTTTCCAGCTTTTCAATCCGCGCCGAAACAGCCGGAGATGATAAAAAGGTGTTTTCCGCAATGGTTTTCAATGAAATTCTTGCATTATCCTGAAGCAGCCTTAAAATCTTTCTGTCAATGTCATCCATTCTATCCTTCCTCCCCATTCCCTCATCTTATGTTTCTATAGATTGTTGAGGCTGATCACCATCTGGGCAGTTTCTACCATATTGGTTCCGCTGTCCATACTGCACTTCTGCATATACCGGTGAGCCTCCTCCTCCGTCATGCCGTTGCGTTCCATCAAAATACTTTTTGCCTGCTTTAGCAGATTCTGCTCCTCCTCACTTCTCTGACGGGGCTGGCGCTTCATCCGCTTTTTCCGCCGTGCCTGAGTCTGAACCATCATCTCCAGGGTGCTGAGAAGATCGTTCACCTTCAAAGGCATGGGAAGACATACCACATCCTCCGGTATCTGAGAGTTCCATTTGCTGGGTGACGAAACCATCAGCATGGAAAATTCCGCGCTCAGACAGTCATGAAGCTCTGAAAAAATCATATCTGCCAGCCGGTATCCGCACACCAGAATTCCGCCGTTTAACTCCTCTGTCTGGGCAAGGGTCTGGGCTCCGGAGGTGCAGACTGCTACAACGTCAAATCCGTTTTTCACAAGTATTCTTTTTATATTTTTTGCATCCTCCAGCTTGGAAAATGCCACGATTACGTTAGCCAACCTCTCACCTCCAGAACAGGAAATCCGGAACCCTCCCAGGCAGTCTGATGCCTAAAACTTATGCAGGTATTCTTCTATCTCCCAGTCTGTCACTTCAGCCCGGAACTTTTTCCACTCTGCATTTTTTGCCGCCAGATATTTGGTGTATACATGATCACCCAGAACCTTTCTGACAAAGGGACTGTGTTCAAATGCTTCCAGGGCCTCTCCCAGAGTCTCCGGAAGCTGCTCAATGCCAAGAGCATCGATCTGCTCCTCTGTCATGGCAAAAATATTGGCATCTACGCTTTTCGGCGGTTCCATCTCCTGTTTAATTCCGTCCAGCCCTGCTGCCAGGCAGGCGGCCAGAGCCAGATAGGGATTGACTGCCGAATCAGGACACCGCAGCTCAATCCTGGTATTGCTTCCCCTGGAACAGGGAATCCGAATCAGGGCGCTTCTGTTGGCTGCCGCTGACCAGGTCACATAAACCGGTGCATCATATCCCGGAACGAGACGCTTGTAGGAATTGACAAGAGGATTGGTCAGCACGGTAATTTCCTTCATATGGGCAAGAATCCCTGCCATAAACTGATATGCCACCCGGCTGAGTCCCAGAACATCCGTTTCGTCAATAAAAACATTGTGGCCGGACTGGTCTGCCAGGGACATATTAATATGCATGCCGGAGCCATTGACTCCCGCCTTTGGCTTTGGCATAAAAGTAGCGTGAAGTCCATGGCGCTTTGCAATGGTCTTCACCGCCATCTTAAAGGTCATAATATTATCTGCAGCCGTCAGCCCGTCCATGTATTCCAGATCAATCTCGTGCTGGGCCGGAGCCAGCTCGTGATGGGATGCCTCCACTGCAAATCCCATCTCTTCCAGATTCAGAACAATGTCACGGCGTACATTTTCTGCCATATCTACCGGTCCCACATCAAAATATCCGGCCATTTCCCTGGTATCTGTAGAGGGTCTGCCGCTTTCATCTGTATCAAACAGGAAAAATTCACATTCCGGTCCCACATGGAAGGTATATCCCATTTTCTCTGCCTCTTTCAGAACCTTCTTCAGCACATACCGGGGATCTCCTTCAAAGGGTTCGCCATTGGGACGGTAAACGTCACAAATCAGACGGGCAACCTTTCCCTGCTGCGGCCGCCAGGGGAATATCTCAAAGGTATCGTAATCCGGATACAGATACATATCCGATTCCTCAATCCGTACAAAACCGTCTATGGCAGAGCCGTCAAACATACACCGGTTGTCCAGCGCCCGTTCCAGCTGACTGGCGGTAAGAGCCACGTTCTTCAGCATACCAAACATATCCGTAAACTGCAGACGGATAAATTCTACATCCTCTTCCTCCACAATCCGGATAATATCTTCCCTACTGTAATTCTTCATTGCTTCCTTCTCCCTTCTTCTCTCAAAGGACTTTTTCCAAAGGGGCGGCACCCATTTAACGTAAAAGAGGGTGCCCATAAGGCCATTTTTACAACGGCTATTATGCAACACCCTCGTTCCATACGATGATAATATCAGTTTCATTCCGGTTTGTCAATCCGGAGATTTTCTTCTTTTTTCTCAGGAATTTTTCCTTCTCACCTTCAGCCGGCTGTACTTCAGGTAATATACTGCAAATAAAATCGTAGTAATCACCCAGGTCAGGGGATAGCTGAACATAATGGTAAATATATTCCGGTCAAGAGGAACTGCTATCAGAATCCAGCCTACCCGCAGAGCGCAGACGCCTACACAGCACAGCATCATGGGAATCCAGCAGTCTCCTACGCCCCGGAGCGCACCGGACAAAATCTCAATAGCCACATACGTCACATAAAACCGGGAAAGATAGCGCATCATGTCAATTCCAATGGAAATAACCTCTTTGTCCGTGGTAAACAGCTCATAGGCATAAATTCCCCAGTTATATATCAGAACAGACATCAGAGCCGAAGACACGATTGTCATCTTCATACAGCTCCTCACGCCCTTGTGAACCCGCTCTATCTTTCCTGCTCCGTAGTTTTGTCCTACAAATGTGGTAATCGCAATTCCAAAGGAGTTGACCATCATCCAGAATACGGCATCTATTTTACTGTAAGCCGCCCATGCAGCCACCGTATTGGTTCCCAGTGAGTTGATTCCCGCCTGGATAATCACATTGGAGGATCCGTACATCACAGACTGCAGACCTGCGGGAAAGCCAATCCGGACAATCCGTTTCAGCATTCTCTGATCCAGTCGGACCTGCTTCCACTCCAGACGATACATATCCTGCGCACGCATCAGACAGATGCATACCAAAACAGCGCTGAGCAGCTGAGACAGAATCGTCGCAATAGCCGCACCCTTAACTCCCAAACCGCACATTACCACCAGAAGAATATCCAGTGCAATATTAATCAGACAGCTGAACATCAAAATATGAAGAGGACGCTTGGAATCTCCCACTGCTCTCAAAATTGCCGCCCCTGTATTGTAAATCAGGTTTGCAACCATTCCTGCAAAATAAATCCGCAGGTACTCTACAGAAAGCCCTACTACATCCTCCGGTGTCCCCATAGCCGTAAGCATAAAGGGCGCAAGGGGAATTCCCACTGCCGTCATTACCAGGCCGGACACTACACTGAAGGCAACTGCCGTGTGAACCGCATACCCTACCATCTCCGGACGCTTCGCCCCGTAATACTGGGAAATAATAACCGAAGCACCTGAGGAAAGGCCTACAAAAAATCCTACAATCATCTGAGTCAGCATTCCTGTAGAACCTCCAACCGCAGACAACGCCTCCTTGCCCACAAACCGTCCTACAATCATGGCATCTGCCGCATTATATAGCTGCTGAAAAAAAGTACCGAACAGAATCGGAAAGAAAAACAGCAACAGCTGCTGCCAGATAACCCCCTCTGTGATTGGATTCTGGATCTCATTCTTTTTGCTCATAACACCCCGTTTTAATCCTTTCTCCTGTCGTAATCTATATGCCGCAAAACCGGGCATCTAAATGTACTATATCCTATTTCCCTCTGCCGGTCAAGCATCTCATCGCCCCGAACCGGCCGCCTGTCCGGCACCCGGAATTTTACTCAATAAGTAAATGAAAATTAAAAAAAAATTAAAGCATTCTCCCTGTTTCATTGATATAATACTTCAAAATGGAGGAATATTATGAACAAGAAACTGCTGATTCTGCTGAGCGCCGGAATCGTTCTCTGCACCGGCTGCGCTTCTTCATCCGCAGCCCCGGAAGAAAACCGGAACCGGACAGCTGCCGCCTCCTTCCGCACAGAGGCTTCCCGGGAGGAATCTTCCCCGGAGACGGCAGCTCAAGAAAAGCAGATGATTTTTATAGACGGAAAAACCATGATTTCCACTGACCGGATTGCAGTAACTGAGGACCGCCTTCCCATTTCCGCGGATACGAGAAGACCGGACGGTTCTATCACAGAGCTGGTTCCGGAATCTGAACGTCCCGTACAAAACGGGCAGGCCAATTTTTCCTGCATGGGCTCCCCTTATCTGATTCTCTCAGACGGAGCTGCCGCTCTGGAATTAGAAGGGCAGTATATACTGTTTCTGGCCGAAGATACAGTAGAATATGAAGGCATTTACAAAAAGAAAAACCAGGTATCCGAGGATACTCTGGAATGGCTTAATTTTTATTATTCTCTGACTGCGCAGGAACGTCTGGCCCTGTCCATGATTCCGTCAGAGTTTGTCACAGAAGCCCGGACAGCTGCTATCGCGTCCGCCGTAGAAACCTCATCTTCTGCAGAAACCATTTCCTACCGGGAGGCCCTCACAGAAGAAGAGCTTGCACAGACAGAAGCCCTGGCCATGCATTATTTTACCGAAGAGGTTCCTTCCTTTGAGGGTGTTGATCAGATTTACCCTGCAGACTCCGAAGAATCCCTTTATCACAATCCGGGACTGGAGGGAGAATATATGCCGGGCAATATTATTATTTACCGTGTTCTTACGGTAAAAGACCGGCGGGACGGCAATCCCTTCCGCTATATCAGTATCGCCCGCAGCAACAAATCCGGCGCCTGGAAAGTAATAAACAGCGGCTACTGACAGAGTTTTTTTGCTCTGTCAATATGCCGCTGTTTTTTATTCTTTCATCCGGTAGCCTACACCGATTTCCGTAAAAATGTAAAAAGGCTCTGCAGGATTTTTTTCCAGCTTCCGGCGGATATTAGCCATATTAACCCGAAGGATCTGGTTGTCCGTATCTGCATAGGGGCCCCAGATATCTTTTAAAATATAGTCATAGGTCAGTACCTTTCCTGCATTTTTTGCAAGAAGAGAAACCAGCTTATACTCAATCTGTGTCAGATGAATCTCCTTCCCGTTTAAGGTAACCAGACGCTTTTCAAAATCAATTTCCAGCCCTTCTCTGGAATATTTCTGTTCCTGAGGCGTTACTGCCGCAACTCTGGCGCTGTGGCGGAGAGCGGTCCGGATCCTGGCCAGGAGTTCTTCTGAACCGAAGGGCTTGGTAATATAATCATCAGCGCCTCCGTCTAAAACCTCCACCTTCTCCCGCTCCTGATTTCTCGCAGATACTACAATTACAGGGATATTGGAAAATCCGCGGATTCTCTGCAAAACCTCCATTCCATCAATATCCGGCAGTCCCAGATCCAGAAGAATCAGATCCGGATGATGAGAGGTGCACAGAGAAAGCCCCTGCAGACCGTTCATGGCACGCAGCGCCTTATACTGATTGGCGATCACTATGGTTTCCATATAATTTCCAATATGCTTTTCATCCTCAATAATCAATATCGTCTGTTTATTTGTCATGATTCCTCCTGCTCCTCCAAAGGTAATGTAAAAATAAATTCTGCTCCCTGTTCATGATTCACTGCCCGTATCGTTCCCTGATGAGCCACTACAATCGTCTTGCAGATAGTCAGTCCGATTCCCATGCCCTTATGAGAATCGCCGCTTCCATTTCGCTCCATACCGCCTCCGTCAAACAAGGCGGAAAGACGTTCCGGCGCAATTCCCTTTCCCCGGTCCCGAACGTGAAAAGCAACACTGTTTTTTCTTTTTTCCACATTCAGTTCAATCGGTTCATCCGTTCCGGAATGGTATACGGCATTTTCCAGAAGATTGATAATCAGCTGCTCAATCAGCATCGCATCCATGGGAACCATTAAAAACTCATCCGGCACATGAACCGTAATCCGCGCACCGGGAAGGCGCTTTCTCAAGCGGAGTACAGCCTCAGATACCACCTCTTCCAGAGGCTCTCTGCTCTTTGTCACCCGGGCGTCACCTACATTGATCCTGGTAACAGAAAGCAGATTCTCCACCATATTTAACAGCCAGTTGGCATCCTCGCGAATGTTGCTGACCAGTTCTGTCTTCTCCGATTCCTTCATCTGGGAACCGTTTTCCAGATATGTATTTGCAAGACCGATAATGGCTGTCAGCGGTGTTCTCAAATCATGGGAAACCGCCCGAAGAAGGTTGGCCCTCATCGTCTCCTTTTCTGCTTCCATTAAAAGCTTTTCCCTCTCATTCAGCACCTGACTCTGCTTTTTGAACTTTGTTGTCATGGTACTGGTAATCACGGATACTACCGTCATTCCCACAAAAGTAACCGGATAGCCGTCAATGGTAAAATTCAAAGTCATATATGGATAAGTAAATACGCAATTTACAAAACCTACGCCAAACAGGGACGCTACAATTCCCGAAGCATAGCCGACCGTATAGCGCGCTACCAGCATTACGCTGAGGACATAGATAATCGCTACGCTTGTGGTATTTTTTCCATAGTAAAAAAAGGCTACTGCCACCAGTGTAGACAGACTCATAATCAAAACTGTCGTTATAATGTTTCTCCACAGATCTTTTACCTGCATGATCCTGCCTTTCCCTGCTCCTGAAGCAGTAAAATGAAATGGGACAAAGCTAACTGCACCTGTCCCATTTCATTTTACTATATCTTAACAGGGATGTATATAGGCCGTGAAAAATCTTGACGATATTTTCACGGCCCGTATTTATTTCCTGTTCTCAGTATGGCCCCATTCAGAAAACGCGAGGAAGCGTTTTTTCACTCAGGCTTTTTTATAATTTACAATTGCACCAAAATCAGGTTTCAGAGAAGCGCCGCCAACCAGGCCGCCGTCAATGTCTGCCTGAGCAAACAGCTCCGGAGCGCTGGATGCAGATACGGAACCGCCGTACTGAATGCGGATAGCCTCTGCAGTTGCTTCGTCATAAATCTCACCGATGCATGCGCGGATTGCTGCACATACTTCCTGTGCCTGATCTGTAGTTGCAACCTTACCGGTACCAATCGCCCAGATCGGCTCATATGCAATTACAGCAGTCTTTGCCTGATCTGCGGTTACGTTCAGGAATGCAATCTTAATCTGCTGACGAATCCAGTCAATGGTAATGCCCTGCTCTCTCTGAGTCAGAGATTCACCGCAGCAGATAATCGGAGTCAGACCATGCTCAAAGGCCTTTAAGACTTTTTTATTTACAGTCTCATCGGTCTCGGCAAAATACTCTCTTCTCTCAGAGTGGCCGATAATTACGTATTTTACGCCTGCATCAACCAGCATGTTGGGAGAAATCTCACCGGTGTAAGCACCCTTTTCCTCAAAGTACATATTCTCTGCTCCAATATTGATATTGGAGCCTTTTGCTGCCTCCATAGCCGGAATAATGTCAATAGCCGGTACGCAGAATACTACGTCAACCTCGTCATTGGCTACCAGCGGTTTTAATGTCTCCACCAGCTTTACAGCCTCGGTGGGTGTCATATTCATCTTCCAGTTTCCTGCAATAATTTTCTTTCTGGACATATTCCTTCTCCTTTTTGCGGTTCCCGCGGTTTATTTGTCGTCTGCTGCTGCTACGCCCGGAAGCTCTTTTCCTTCCAGGAACTCCAGAGAAGCGCCGCCACCGGTGGAAATATGGCTCATCTTGTCAGCGAAGCCCAGCTGGTTTACAGCTGCTGCAGAATCACCACCGCCGATGATGGTGGTAGCCTCGGTCTCAGCCAGTGCCTTTGCTACTGCAATAGTACCTGCTGCCAGAGTCGGGTTCTCAAATACGCCCATCGGTCCGTTCCATACAACAGTCTTTGCAGTCTTTGCAGCCTCAGCATACAGCTTTGCACTCTCGGTACCGATATCCAGACCCAGCATATCAGCCGGAATCTCATCAACAGAAACGTTCTTTGCATCAATCGGAGCATCGATGGGGTTCGGGAATGCAGCAGCAACTGCAGCATCAACCGGAAGCAGAAGCTTCTTGCCCAGCTTCTCAGCCTTCTCCATCATCTCTCTGCAGTAATCCAGCTTGGTATCGTCAACCAGAGAATTGCCGACTTCCTTGCCCTGTGCCTTTAAGAAGGTAAATGCCATACCGCCGCCGATGATCAGAGTGTCGCACTTCTCCAGCAGATTGGAGATAACGTTCAGCTTGTCAGCAACCTTTGCGCCGCCCAGAATTGCAACGAAGGGTCTTACCGGATTCTCAACTGCATTGCCCAGGAAATCGATCTCCTTCTGCATCAGATAACCAACTGCATTGGTGCCGCCCTTTGCGGTGATGAATTTAGTTACGCCTTCTACAGAAGCATGTGCTCTGTGGGAGGAACCAAATGCGTCGCATACATAGTCGTCAGCCAGGTCAGCCAGCTCTTTGCTGAATTCCTCGCCGTTCTTGGTCTCTTCTTTGCCGCGGAAACGGGTATTCTGCAGAAGTACCACATCGCCGTCTGCCATAGCCTCAACAGCCTTGGTTGCTGCTTCGCCGGTTACATTGTAATCAGATACGAATACAACCTTCTTGCCCAGCTTCTCTTCCAGTCTTACAGCAACCGGAGCCAGGGACTCACCCTCGTTGGGGCCATTTTTTACTTTGCCCAGGTGAGAGCAGAGGATAACCTTTGCACCTTCGTTAATCAGCTTCTGGATAGTCGGCAGAGCTGCAACAATACGAGTCTCGTCTGTGATCTTGCCATCCTTTAACGGTACGTTAAAATCGCAGCGTACCAGAACTCTTTTGCCCTTTAAATCTTTCAGATCGTCAACACTTTTCTTATTTAACATGGTTTATTCCTCTCTTTGTCTCAAAAATCGTTTGCTTTCCAGGTTCATTCTGTAAAAACACAAAAGGGCCCGGTCCTTTCAGACCGGACCCCTGACTGAGTCTTCCTATCTTATGGCCGGAATCAGATTCCAGGACTCCGCAATTAGTTTAACTCTGCGAAGTATTTGATGGTGCGAACCATCTGGCTGGTGTAGGAGTTCTCGTTGTCATACCATGAAACAACCTGAACCTCGTACAGATCGTCAGCAATCTGAGCTACCATGGTCTGAGTAGCATCGAACAGAGAACCGTATCTCATACCGATAACGTCGGAAGAAACGATCGGATCCTCGTTGTAGCCGAAGGACTCGGAAGCTGCTGCCTTCATAGCTGCATTGATGCCTTCTTTGGTAATATCGCTGCCCTTAACAACTGCAGTCAGAATGGTGGTGGAACCGGTCGGTACCGGAACACGCTGTGCAGAACCGATCAGCTTGCCGTTCAGCTCCGGAATAACCAGGCCGATAGCCTTAGCTGCGCCGGTGGAGTTCGGAACGATGTTAGCTGCGCCTGCTCTAGCTCTTCTCAGATCGCCTTTTCTGTGCGGTCCGTCCAGAATCATCTGGTCGCCGGTGTAAGCGTGAATGGTGCTCATGATACCAGACTGGATCGGAGCGTAGTCATTCAGAGCCTTAGCCATCGGAGCCAGGCAGTTGGTGGTGCAGGAAGCTGCGGAAATGATGGTATCATCAGCCTTCAGAGTGTTCTCGTTTACGCTGTAAACGATGGTCGGCAGATCGTTGCCAGCCGGAGCGGAGATAACAACCTTCTTAGCGCCTGCATCGATATGAGCCTGAGATTTTGCTTTGGAGGTGTAGAAACCGGTACACTCCAGAACTACATCTACGCCAATCTCTCCCCACGGAAGATCCTTAGCATCTTTCTCAGCATAAATTTTAATTGTCTTTCCGTCAACGGTGATGGAATCCTCACCAGCCTCTACGGTGTGTTTGCCTTCACCGATATGGCCTGCGTATCCGCCCTGAGCGGTATCATATTTCAGTAAGTGTGCCAGCATCTTCGGGTCGGTCAGATCGTTGATTGCTACTACCTCATAACCCTCTGCACCAAACATCTGTCTGAATGCCAGACGGCCAATACGTCCAAAACCATTGATTGCTACTTTTACTGCCATGACAAATTCCTCCTGAATTGTTAAAAATTTAATGATTGTTAAAATATCATCAACCTATGCCTATTTTACCCAATTACGGTTAAAATAGCAAGAGGTTTTTTCTATTTTATGAACTCTTTACAGTTTCTTTTGTAAAAACACCCTATAATTCGTTCTTTACATAACCTGCCAGGTTATATGCATGATCAGAAATCCGCTCCAGATTGCTGATAATATCCAGGAATACCACACCTGAGGATGCCTTGCATTTTCCGCTGGAAAGCCGCTCAATGTGCTTCTCCCGCAGCTCCTCTTCCTGACTGTCCACATCATCCTCGTACTGGCTGACCTTGCGCACTGCATCCATACTGCCGTTCTGTCTTGCATCAATCGCATATTCAAACGCTTTCAGAACACTTCCGCCGATGGAGCGCAGATCATCAAATCCTGTTTCTGAGAAATCCAGCTGGTGAGTCTCCATATACTCGGCCTGCTCTGCAAGATTTTCAGCGTGATCCCCGATCCGCTCAATATCACTGATGCTGTAAAACAGGTTATTTACCATCTTTTTCTGACGTTCTGTCAGAGAAAGATTCTCTACCTTAATCAGATACTCTGTCAGCATCTTTTCCATATTATTGATTGTTTTTTCCGTTTTGTATACCTGCTCGATTCCCTCTGTATTGCGTGTGAGAAGAGCATCGATTGCCACTCTTACATTCTCAAGGGTAATCTGTCCCATATGAACCACTTCCAGAGCTGCTGTTTCCACAGCAAAGGCCGGAGATTCAAAAATACGCTCATCCAGATGCTTGAAGGTAACTGCTGTCTCCTGATCCTCCGCAGCTGCAGGCGCCTCCTCCTCAGGCTTCTCCCGGACAACAATGCCGGAAATCTTTACCAGCTGATTGGCAAAGGGGAAGAGAAGGGTTGTCATGGTAAGGTTAAATATCGTATGGAAAATAGAAATCTGCACCGCATTAATATTGGATGCGGCAAAATCCGGTCTCAGGGCAAAGAAAACAAAGCCCAGACTTCCTACCAGAACAGCTCCGATTACGTTAAAGGTCAGGTGAATCACAGCGGCCCGCTTCGCTATCCGGGAGCCGCCCATACTGGAAAGCATAGCCGTTACACAGGAACCGATATTCTGTCCCAGAGTAATATAAATTGCTGCATTCGTAGTTACAATTCCATTCATTGCCAGAGTCTGCAGAATTCCCACTGATGCAGATGAACTCTGCAGAAGTGCTGTTACCAGCGCTCCGATAATCATACCAAGGAACGGATTTCCTCCCAGAACCTCAAAGGCCTTTGCAAAAATCGGCGCATCCGTGTAGGGAGAAATAGAGCCTGACATAAAATCAAGACCAATAAACAAAAGACCAAGACCAATGCAGATTTCTCCTGCTGTTTTCTTCTTCTGCCCTTTGGCAAATACCAGAAGCAAGGCTCCAATACCGATAATAGCCGGTGCATAAAAGCTGGGCTTCATAACCTCAAAAGCGTCTCCCAGCTGGCTCATGGAAACGATCCATGCTGTAATGGTCGTACCGATATTGGCACCCATGATTACGCCAACTGCCTGTGTCAGATTCAGAACACCTGCACTTACGAAACCGACGACCATAACCGTGGTAGCGCCGCTGCTCTGGATAATTGCTGTAATCAGAGCTCCCAGTGCTACTGCCAGAAGTCTGTTGTTTGTCAGCATTCCCAGAAAACTGCTCATCTTGCTGCCGGCTGTCTTCTGCATTCCGTCGGCCATAATATTCATACCGTACAGGAACATTCCAAGACCGCCAAGAAACCCAAATACATTTGACACGTCACTGATTGACATCTCGTCCTCCTCATCCCCCGCGTACTGTTTTTTTCTTCTCCTTAGCCGCAGATATTTTCATCATATCATACCCGTTCACGCATTTTCAACCGTATTTAAACTTTATGTAAAAATTCGGATAAATTCATGTAAAATGACGAAGGCTTTCGACATTTTTCGTGGCATATTACTACTTGATCCAAAAAAGACAGGATGAGTTTTCTTCCTCTCCTGTCTCTTTTTTGTCTATATTTGGTTTTTTCTCAAAAAATTCAGTGTTCCGCAGCCCATTTCAGTACAGCCGCCCATACTTCCTGGTTCTTATTCCAGACATCAGTAAATTCTGTGAGCGGCATCGGGCAGGATACGCTTCCTACTTCTATCGTCAGACTGGGGATCGGATTTTCCTTAATCTGCAGCCAGTCTTTAAATCCGCCGTGCCCGCTGCTGCCTGCCAGTCTGTATCCCGTTTTTGCAGATACTGCATTGGCCAGATCCTGGGACTGTGATGACACGGTATTTCCCGGGTAATCCCAGTAAATAATATTTCCCATGCTGTGATAGCTGATGGTTGCCGTCCAGTTTCTGGACTGAATCAGATTGGCCAGTGCCTGGCTCTCCGGTTCAGATAAAGGCGCTGCCCCCTTATAGGTGGCATAAGACGGCATATCAGAGCTGGTCACTTCTTCCCAGTCCGCCGGGAAATTCTGATTTAAATCCACACCCCGTCCGTTTGCTTTCCAGTAATTTAAATACCGTTCCATTGCAGCGCTGGTTCGTCCCTGAGCCAGATCATTCTGATAACACTGCTCAATGGTTCTGCGAAGCTCCTCTGACCGGATTCCTCCGATACCTGACTGGCTGATAGTAATCCCGTCCGGATTTACCATAGGAACATAATGAATTGCTGTTTTGTTAAATAAATCAGAAAGCAGCCGTCCTTCATAGGAACCTGTACCATAAAAGGCAAGGCCATATTCCAGCTGCTTCATAATCAGCAGCGGTGTCATATATTCCCGTGCATGAATTCCTCCGTGAATCAAAACATGCTTTTCGGCATTCGGGTTTCCCACGACTATCTCATACAGATTTCTTCCATCCAGAGAAGTCCCAATGGTATTTACCTTCATCAGACTGCTGTAACGTGATGCCAGTTCCTGAATATCCTGACTCATCTGATCATAGGTATATTTTTCTGCCACCTTAACCAGAGGAGAGGAAACGGTTCCCGCAAAACCGTCGGTACCGTCAGATATAACAGCACCGCCTGACATTCCGGGACCGCCTCCGCTTCCGGAAACTCCAGGTCCGGCCAGTACTCCGGAAGTAATCACAGTACTGCCTGAAGGAGATGGCCCATTTTGACCGGACATGCCTCCTCCCGCAGTTATAGTGCCGCTCTGACCCTGCGCGCTTCCCCCTGCAGTTATAGTGCCGCTCTGGCTCTGCGCGCTTCCTCCCGCAGTTATGGTACTGCTCTGGCTCTGCGTGTTTCCCCCTGCAGTTATAGTGCCGCTCTGGCTCTGTGCGCTTCCTCCCGCAGTTATAGTGCTGCTCTGACCCTGCGCACTTCCCCCTGCAGTTATAGTGCTGCTCTGCCCCTGCGCGCTTCCCCCTGCAGTTATGGTGCTGCTCTGATTTCCGGGATTTTCTGTCTGCTCTCCCGGCGCGTTCAGCCGATCGCCAATCTGAGCCGACGGAGGCAGAATGCTCTCTCCCTGCTCTACCGGCCCGGAAACAGGATTTTGTCCCGGTGCCAGATTCACAGAATCTGCAAAACTCATAAAAGAACTGCTGACCGCCATAATGGCGGCCAGCATTCCGGTAAATACCTTTTTGTTCATATACTTATTTGTCACTGTCCTTCTTAGCAAGATCACCAGGTTTCATACTCAGGCTGATTTTACCCATCTTGTCTACATCCAGAACCTTTACTGTTACCATATCTCCGATGTTCACCACATCTTCTACTTTCTCTACACGCTTATCAGAAAGTCTGGAAATATGAACCATACCGTCCTTCTTCGGCTTCAGTTCTACAAATGCTCCAAAGGGCATAATACGCACTACCTTACCGGTAATCACCTGACCCGGTTCAATATCAGTTACAATATTCTTAATAATGCTCTTTGCCTTCTCAATCATATCGCGATCAGTGCCGCAGATTGCAACATTTCCTTCCTCGGAAATATCAATCTTTACACCGGTTTCTTCGATAATCTTGTTGATCACGCAGCCCTGCTTACCTACAACATCACCGATCTTCTGCGGATCAATGCTGATCTGGTCAATCTTCGGAGCATACTGACCTACTTCTTTTCTCGGCTCTGCAATCGCCGGCTTCATACAGGTGTCCATAATAAACAGGCGTGCTTCACGGCATCTTGCAATTGCGCCCTCTACGATCGGTCTTGTAAGGCCGTGGATCTTAATATCCATCTGAATCGCAGTAATTCCGTCTGTAGTACCGGTTACCTTAAAGTCCATGTCTCCAAAGAAATCCTCAAGACCCTGGATATCTGTCAGAAGAACAAAATCATCATCTGTATCGCCAGTTACAAGACCACAGGAAATACCTGCTACCATTTTCTTAATCGGCACACCTGCAGCCATCAGAGACATACAGGAAGCACAGGTAGATGCCATGGAAGTGGATCCGTTGGACTCAAAGGTCTCAGATACGGTACGGATTGCATAGGGGAATTCTTCCTCACTTGGCAGTACCGGAATCAGTGCACGCTCAGCCAGCGCACCATGACCGATTTCACGGCGTCCCGGTCCTCTGGAAGGCTTTGTCTCACCTACAGAGTAGGACGGGAAATTGTAATGATGCATGTAGCGTTTTGCCACTTCATTCTCATCCAGGCCATCCAGACGCTGCTGCTCAGACAAAGGAGCCAGAGTACATACGTTGCAGATCTGAGTCTGACCACGGGTAAACATAGCGGAACCATGAACACGGGGAATCAGATCAATCTCAGCTGCCAGAGGACGGATCTGAGTAATCTCACGGCCGTCCGGACGCTTGTGATCCTTTAAAATCATCTTGCGGACAGTCTTCTTCTGGTACTGATAAACTGCCTCACCCAGAAGTGCCAGCCACTCTTCGTTTTCTGCAAATTCCTCTTCCAGCTTTTCTGTAATCTGACGGATGTTCTCCTCACGAGTCTGCTTATCATCAGTAAATACAGCTGTTTCCATTTCTTCAGGAGTTACAATCTCACGAATTGCCGCAAACAGCTCCTCCGGAATAGCACAGCTCTCATAAGCATGCTTTTCCTTTCCGCATTCAGCAACAATGCTGTCAATAAAGCGAATGATCTCCTGGTTTACACCGTGGGCCAGATAAATAGCCTCGATCATTTTTTCTTCCGGAATTTCGTTAGCGCCGGCCTCAATCATAATTACCTTTTCTCTGGTAGAAGCAACGGTCAGATTCAAATCTCCGGACTTCCACTGAGCCTGAGACGGGTTTAATACAAACTCACCGTCAATCATACCTACCTGAGTCATAGCACAGGGACCGTCAAAAGGAATATCAGAAATGCAGGTTGCGATTGCGGCACCCAGCATTGCTACCAGCTCAGGGCGGCACTCCGGATCCACACTCATAACCATATTATTCAGTGTTACGTCATTGCGGTAATCCTTCGGGAACAGCGGACGCATCGGACGGTCAATTACACGAGAGGTCAGAATGGCATTCTCAGATGCTTTTCCTTCTCTTCTGGTAAATCCACCCGGGATTTTTCCTACTGCATATAACTTTTCTTCATACTCTACACTCAGCGGGAAAAAATCAATTCCTTCTCTTGGTTTGTCAGATGCTGTGGCCGTAGACAATACCACTGTATCACCGTAATGCACAAAGGCCGCACCATTGGCCTGCTTTGCCACTCTGTTTACATCAACAGTCAGAGTTCTTCCGGCAAGTTCCATACTAAAACTTTTGTACATGTTTTTGTCTCCTTTTCTTTGTTTATTTTCTTCAGCAAAAGACTCCGAAACTACTGCTCTGCCTGCAACTGTATTCCCTGGTCACAGGTACAGCAGCGGCTTCGGGTAATGTCTTCTGAGAAATTTGCATTTTCCTGTTGAATCGAAAACAGGGTGGAGAAAAGCATCTCCACCCTCGACATTTCAATTACTTTCTGATACCAAGTTTTTCAATCAGTACACGATAGCCTTCCAGATCAGTCTTCTTTAAGTAATCCAGCAGACCACGTCTCTGTCCTACCATCTTCAGCAGACCACGTCTGGAATGGTGATCCTTCTGGTTGTTCTTCAGATGCTCGGTCAGTTCGTTGATTCTCTCAGTCAGAATGGCAATCTGAACTTCCGGTGAACCGGTATCTCCCGGCTTTCTGCCGTACTGTGCGATGATTGCTGCTTTCTTTTCCTTTGAAATCATGTTGATTTCCTCCTTTAATCTTATACTTACCGTGTCCCCGGCCATTGGTTGGAGTATCCAGATGACTGAGCACCGGCGTTAATTCATACCGATTCATCATAGCATATCCTGACTTTTGTGTCAACTAAAATATAAACTTTCCTGCAATACAAAAAAAGACTGAAACAACTGTTCCAGCCTGCATTTCTTTTTTTATTGTTTCCATCTACTCTCAAAACTACACATTGAATCTTCATCCGTTTGTAACTTTTTCTTTTTGCGGTTATTCATAGACCTTCGGTCTATTTCATAACATTGGCTTCGCCAATGTTTCAGTCTTTTCAGATAAGTCCTTACGAAAGCAAGCTTTCGACGGCCTTCTCTTTCAATCCTGAACCGCTCCCTAAACCTTATTGGTTAAGCCCTCGACCGATTAGTAACAGTCAGCTCCATGTGTTACCACACTTCCACCTCTGCCCTATCTACCTCGTCGTCTTCAAGGGGTCTTACTACTTGCGTATGGGATATCTCATCTTGAGGGGGGCTTCACGCTTAGATGCCTTCAGCGTTTAT
>ERZ835762.267-NODE-267-length-67389-cov-8.147711_pt1 | contig 67389 bp, 57 predicted proteins | sample MGYA00519687_ERZ835762 | MGnify/ENA primary metagenome ERZ835762 (study PRJEB31850, sample SAMEA3708783) | human gut metagenome | biome: human gut; feature: human-associated habitat; material: faeces | place: China | collected 2014 ... | reverse complement strand
ATGCGAAGCATCGGCAAAATCAGTTACTGTTTGCGCAAGGCGTGAACAGTAACGGATCACCCTTTAGGCGAGTTTCTAAAAAAATACCCGGACGCTAAAAAGCTCTCAGAGAAACTGCTTTTGATCCGCAGTCTCTCCGGGAGCTTTTCTATGTCCGCCCGGACGGCTGTTTTCACACAGCCAGTCCAGACAAGAATTCATTTCATATCTTTCACAGCGTTCTGATATCTGCTGCCTTTATCCCCACATCCGGGAATCTTACATCATCTTATCCACCATGCCCATCAGCTCATCACCGACAGCTTTGGACTTTGCCTCAGCGTCATCAAGGGAGGTTCCCTTAACGCCATAGTAGAATTTGATCTTCGGCTCGGTTCCGGACGGACGGATGCAGAGCCATGCGCCGTCATTCATATCGTAATAGAGAACGTTGGACTCCGGAAGGCCTGTCTCCTTTACTTCTCCGGTCGCGATATCTGTGATCGTGTTCTTCTTATAGTCACGGGCAGAAGTCACCTCGTAGCCGCCAAGTGTCTTCGGCGGATTCTTGCGGAAGTTCTCCATAATTTCCTGGATCTTTGCGAGTCCCTCAATGCCCTTTAAGCCGATGGATTTTACGGTATCCTTATAGTAACCGTACTTCTCGTACATGGCAACCATAGCATCCCATAAGGTCATTCCTTTTTCCTTATAGTAAGCAGCAGCCTCACAGAGAGCAGCTGTTGCGGAGATCGCGTCCTTATCACGGGCATATGTACCGATCAGACAGCCGTAGCTCTCCTCCATGCCGAACATATAGGTTCCTTTACCTGTTGTCTCTTCTTTTAAGATCTGCTGACCGATATATTTGAATCCTGTCAGGACCTCGACGAGCTTGCAGCCGTAATGTTTCGCGACGGCATCAACCAGATTTGTGGTAACGATGGATTTTACGACTTCTCCGTCGGCCGGGATCGTTCCTGCTGCCTGTTTCTGGCTTAACACATAGTCACATAACAAGGAGCCGGACATATTTCCGGTCAGCGGGATATATTCGCCGGACTTTGTATCTTTTACATAAACACCGAGACGGTCTGCATCCGGGTCCGTTGCAAGAACAAGGTCCGCGTTCTTCTCTTTTGCAAGCTTCAATCCGAGTTCAAATGCCTCGGCAGCTTCCGGATTCGGGTAGCTGACGGTCGGGAAATCTCCGTTCGGAAGTTCCTGCTCCGGCACAACATAGACATTCTCGAAGCCGATCTCTTTCATCACGCGGCGGGCCGGGATATTTCCGGTTCCGTGAAGCGGTGTGTAGACGATCGTGATGTCTTTCTGCATGCGGTTGATCGCTTCCTGGTTGACTACCTGGGCTTTTACCTGGGCGATATATTTGTCATCGATCTCTTTTCCGATCACCTGGAATTTTCCGCTCTTTAACGCCTCTTCCTCGGTCGTCGTTTTCACAGTGGAGAGATCCTCGATCGCAAGAACTTCAGCCGTTACCCCTTTGTCATGCGGCGGTGTGAACTGTGCGCCGTCCTCCCAGTATACCTTATATCCATTGTATTCCGGCGGGTTATGGCTCGCGGTGATGTTGATGCCGGCGATGCAGCCTAACTCACGGACTGCGAAGGACAGTTCCGGTGTCGGGCGCAGGGATTCGAATTTATACGCCTTGATGCCGTTTGCGGCGAGTGTCATTGCAGCCTCCATGGCAAATTCCGGGGACATATGACGGGAGTCAAACGCGATCGCAACGCCCTTGTCTGCTCCGCCCTGTTTGATAATATAGTTCGCAAGTCCCTGGGTCGCGCGGCGGACTGTATAGATATTCATACGGTTGATCCCGGCGCCGATGATGCCGCGGAGTCCCGCGGTACCAAACTCCAGATCCATATAGAAACGTTCCTTGATTTCGTTTTCATCGTTCGCAATTGCCCGAAGCTCTTCTTTCGTCTTATTGTCAAAGTACGGATTGGCAAGCCATTCCTGGTAGATCTTCATGTAATCCTTCATGTTTTGACTCCCCTCATGCATTATTTTCCGGGGCGGAAAATATAATTCCAGCCGCCTGTAAGATAGGTTCATTATATTACATTTCTAATGAAAAATAAAGTTATTTCCATATCCCGTTTCCTGATAATCTTCTTGTTTTAACCCCAAAAACCTTTTATAATGAACCTGTGTGGTGCAATTCATATTTCGTAAAAAAATATTACAATAAGTGAGGATTTATATGGAAAATTACAAGAGCAAGATCGTAACTGCGGAAGCTGCCGTTGCGGCAGCCGTAAAAGATGGCGACTGGGTCGATTATGGATTCGGCGGCGGGTTCCCGGAACTTCTTGATAGGGCACTTGCTGCAAGAAAAGGGCATTTAAAGGACGTTAAGATCCGCGGCGGTCTCGTGATCCGTCCGCGCATCGAGGTCGTTGAGGCTGACCCGGAACAGGAAAGCTTCTCCTACTACAGCTGGCATATCGGTGACTACGAACGGAAACTCCAGACCCGCGGTCTCGTAAAATTCATGCCTGTGGTACTCCGCCTTCTCCCGACGCTCTACCGCCAGCGCTATATCCGGACAGATGTTGCCTTCGTCCCGGTATCTGCTCCGGATGAGAACGGCTACTGTGGTCTCGGCATCTCAAACTTCGCATGGAGAACCATGTTTGAGAGTGCAGGAACTGTGATCTTTGAGATCAATGAACATTATCCGAAGCTTCAGGGTGTGGACGGTTCCCACCGTGTCCATCTCTCCGAGGCGGATTATATTGTGGAGGGCGCTCATGAGCCGCTTCCGGTAAGAACCTACAAAGCTCCGTCTGAGACAGATATCCAGATTGCGAAGCTCGTCGTAAACGAGATTCCGGACGGCGCTGTCCTTTCTCTCGGTGTCGGCGGCGTTCCGTTCACCGTTGCGAATATGCTGGCGGAATCCGATCTCAGGGATCTCGGCTGCCATACCGGAACCATCAGCGACGCCTACTTAAACCTCTGGAAAGCAGGAAAGCTCACAAACGCAAAGAAAGAATTTGACACCGGTCTCTCCACCTGGAATCTCGCGATGGGATCTCAGGAATTCTATGACTGGATCTCTGAAAATCCGAAGCTTTTCCACCCGGCTGACCTCGATTATGTCCATGATCCGCAGCGCATCGGAACCATGAAGAATGTCATCAGCATCAATGGCGGCGTGCAGCTTGACCTGATGGGTCAGGAGAATGCTGAGTCCGCGGGAACCCGCCAGCTCTCCGGCATCGGTGGACAAATGGATTTCCTTGAGGGCGCTTACCGTTCCGTTGGAGGAAAGGGATACATCTGCATCAACTCTGCGAGAAAAACAAAGGACGGAACCTTAAAGTCCAACATCGTCCCGTTCATTCCGGGCGGCTCCACTGTCTCCGCACCGCGTACCATGATCCAGAGTGTTGCGACCGAGTACGGCATCGCGAACCTCTCCGGAAAAACCTTAAGAGAGCGCGCTGAGTCCATGATCGCGATTGCGCACCCGGATTTCAGGGATGAGCTGGAGCAGTATGCGAAAGAGGCGTTCCACTGAGAAATAGTTTCTAATGATCCGACTTTAATCCCTGTTTTACCGCCTCCGCAAACGGTGCGCAGTGCTCACTCTGGATCGCAATGACCTTCGGCATCTTTTCGATCACGCCGCTGGCGAGGAGATGTTCCAGTCCAAACACAACTCCTAAGAACAGGGTTCCGTTGCCCAGCGGCACAAAGATATGCTCCCGGACCTCCATTTTTACATATATGCCGGTAGCTCTTGGCTTCGCAAGAAAATAATTTGCTGTTATCTGGGACAACAAGTTAATCATATGGGTAACTCTGAACCTCCCGCTCAGACCATGGGCTGGTATTTATTTATAAAACAATTAAGGAGACGGCAATCAGTCGTCTCCTTTCGTTATTTAGAATCATATTTTCTGCTTATCACATATACTTGACACTTAAAATTCAATTCCGCGAATACTTTTCAAAATCGTCCTCTTATTTCTCTCATGCAGATATGCCGCGTTAAGCTTTGCTTTCCTATACTGCAGATAACTGTCCTGCGTCCGATCTACAAGGACTTTTGTAAAGTACCTTTCCCAGCTAAAATACTCTTTGCTGTCTATATATTTCTCTGGTTCTTCCAGCATGTTTTCAATGTCTTTCCCCTCAATCAATCCTGAACTCAATACCAGCCACTCAAAGGATTCCGGCAAATACAGATGAATCCTCTTCTTTTTCCTCACAATTTCATATAACCGGTTCATCTCCGGTCCTATCGCGGCACCGTCAGCAATGACACAGACTTCTTTTTGCTCCAATCCGTTCAGCTTAAAGTAAATATTAGATTTTCCTTCTGCGCTCATGCATTCCATATGTTTTTCTTTTGCGACAGCATAAAAAAAATCATAACCGGAATTTGAATCTTCCGTAATCAACATTTCCGGTTTCACCGGAACATTTTCCATATTGGAATAAATCTGATACATTTGCTGATACACTTTTCTTGTATTCTGGTATTTTCCCGATGAATGCAAGCCATATATCTCTTCGACACTGTAAGGGAGATTATAAAGATTTTCTCTTGTAATCAGAACAACATAATTATCGGACTTGCATACAGCTGATGCAAACTCCTCTGTGTTCATAAACGCATTTTCTTCATCAATAAAGAAGATCGTTTTCTGTGAATTCTCAAGAATCAGTTTCCAGGATGTTCCCTCCAGAATTCTGCATGGCACATCGCACTGAACATCGATTCCACTGGAATTCCCCAGATTTTCTGCCTGCCTTAACATATTGACCAGCGTAGTTTTCCCTGTCGCGCTATTGCCCTGAATAATCGTGATATTTCGTCTGATCTCCAGTTCATAGTGAAGCCGGTTATTCTGTACAATTACTTTATATTTTCCTTTCATACCTCTCTCCTACACATATTTCCCGGCGATTTCCGAAAACTTTTCCATGTCATAAACAATTTCACCCGTGTTCAGTATTTCGATCTCGAATTTTCCGTCTCCAAAATTCATGACATGACGAAGATTGACCGTGAGATCTTTCTTTTTCCCAATTTCCAGAATCCACTTCGCACAGTTGTTTCCACATACGGATATATTAAATATCTTCTGATTTTTATCAAATGCAAGCAGGATCAGGGTTTTCACACCACCTGACAATTCCTTTACTGAAACCGGTCCAAGAACAGGGCTGTCGATTAGTCTGGAGCTGATAACCTCCGACTGATCCACATCCTTAACCATCTCTTTTGTCAATGGATCTGTGATCCACTCATCTTCATACTGATTGTCAAAATATGTAGGCGGATGATAAATAACTCCACCCATGTTTCCGAGAAAGATTTTCAGCATTCCTTTTTCACTCCAAATATTTCTATATGATTTCTATTTTCTTGCCTACTGTTATCTTGTTCATATATAATGGCTAACTGCAGAATATCATACTATAAAGTATATCATACCTGCTTCATATCATACACATATTTTTAAGAACAAATTTCTTTCTATTCTTCACATTCCAAACAGGCAGGATCCTCTGACGCCACTATTTCACTGATTGCTGATCACTTACCCCAACTCCATAACAAAAAGCACCCACAGCGCCTCCAATATCCCCCCTGCCTTCCAGACAGAGACATACCGGATGCACCACAGATGCTTTTTATCCATACAATTTCTATTTATTTCGTATCAAATCTCGTAACCGCCATATGCACCAGATATGGGATCAGGATCACAGGGATCGCGAGGTACGCGAGGACGCTGTACGCACGCTGAATCAGGGTCAGGAGACCGAACTGGGCGATGGCGAAATCTACCAGACAGCAGATCAGGGCTGCAATGATCTCGTGACGGGAGATCTTTCTCTTAGGAATTTCGCCTGCGTTTTTCACGGATTCTCCGGCCAAAACAGTTTTCTTTCTGTCAGCACATCCGGCTTCGATTCCGCTGCAGATCCTCCTCACCATCGCAGCCACCATATTGACCGCCGTGGAGACTGCCCCGAGAATAATAAGAACCGAGATCAGCGGTGTCATAAATGCCTTTCCGACACCATTCTGAACCATAAATAAAGTCGGAACGCTCTGGTTTTTCATCTCCGGGTTTTGGCAGACCGTCATGATTCCCAGAACTACCATAGTCATCATCAGCGTATTCACCACGAATCCGATCCCCATGCTTTTCACCGCGTCATCCGGTTTCTCGAAGGACTTCGCGTGCTGCACGAAAACAGCCACATTCGCTAACTGGAATGTTCCGTAGAGGAATGCAGAATACAGCGCTTTCCCGAAAGGAACCGGCTCCGCCTGCATTGCGGCTGCGGTCTCTTTGATCGCGCCGAAGCCTGCCGCGATGTTCGGAATATACACGATCAGTAGTCCCGCGATGATGCAGACGGAAAGCACCGATGCCACTTTCCGGACAAGATCCGTTCCGAAGATCGCCACGATAAAAATAAACACACCGATCACAAACGTGCAGAGTAAATACGGAAGTCCCGTGAGCGCAGACAGCGTCGCGCCGCCCGTCGCAAAGGCAACCGCCGGGGCCACGCACATCACACAGAGATACATGATCTCAAACAGGTTGGAAAAGACCGGTGCAAACTTTCCGTAAAACGCGTTATTGTAGGACCGGTAATCGTACACCTCATGTTTTCTCGCAAAACGCAGGCAGTAGGCAAAAAACACTGTATTATAGAGCATCGCGGCCGCCGGCATGATCAGGCACCAGATCCCATAACGCACATAGTAACTGTAGATCTGCGCGCCGGAGGCAAAACCGCCGCCGAAATGAGTCGTAAACCACACAAACGCAACCCCTAAGATCATGGAACCGGCTTTATTTTTCTGTGTCATAGGCGTCCTTTCCTGCCCGTTCCTTTAAGCGGTCCATGGCATCTCTCAGCATTTCTTTTGTCACCCTGTACGGATAATGGGCAACATCGGACATCTCCGGGATTCGGTTCATGCTCTCCTCCCACTCGTCCTCTGTGATCTCGATCTCCTTTAGGGATACCGGAAGTCCGATTTCACGGTTCAGCTTATAGATCTTCTCAAACTCCTCTTCCTGTCTGTCCACAAGCAGTGCAAGGAGAACACCAAAGCCAACGACCTCCCCGTGAAGATGGCGTTTCTCGATCACCGGATAAGACGTCAGCGCGTAGAAGACCGCATGGGCAAGTCCGCTGTTGTAATCCGGAGTACAGTCCTTTGTGAGGAAGATAGACGCAATTCCCGTGGTGACAACGATGGCGAGGACCACCTGCTCCACATCGTAAGTGCAGAGCCCTTTCTGATGATCCGCATACGCCTTTACACCATACTCAAGAAGCGGCTGCAGACACATCTCACTGACCGCGACGCCTACCGCTGTGAAGTGCTCCAGACGCTCGTCCCTGGATGAGATCTTCGCCTCATAATATTTTGCGTAAGTATCGCCAATTCCAGCCCACATGTATCTCGCCGGAGCTTTTGCGATGATCTCCGTATCAATGAAGGTGTGCATCGCCGGGCGGATAAAGAAGTGCGGTTTTAAGAATGTCCCGTCATCGTTGTACATGATGGAGACGGAGGTCGTCGCGGCGCAGTTGGAGGCGATGGTCGGGAATGTGAATACCGGCTTATCGTCCGTGATGCAGAGGCACTTTACGGTATCCAGCGCTTTTCCGCCGCCGACGCCAAAGACCATGTCTGCCTCGTGATAGACCTGCAGCGCCCGGAGCGCCTCCACAGTCTTGTAGGTACAGTCCTCCCCGAACAGTTCTTTTCCGATGATCGTGAGGTTCGTCTTATCCACAGCCGCCTTGATCTTATCATAAGCCGCCTCCAGAGCCAGCTTTCCGCCGATCACCAGGACTGTCTTTCCGTAGGATTCGCAGACCGGACCGATCTTATTGTAAATGGTATTTCCGATGGAATAGCTCGGAAGATGTACCTCATAATTCTCAAGCTTCATGTATCTTCTCCTTCTTAACAAAAAATTCCCTCGATGTGATCGACTTTTCACTTTTCGACACCATAAATATCTCCGGGCGATCATGATCCGTCCGCTACATCACTATATCACTGTAAAGTTTCAAGTTGATGGAGTTAGTATAGCATAGATTGCAAAAAAAGAATACCTTTTTTTCTGTGTATCCTAAAACTTCTCATCCCTGCACAAGATGTCAAAATTCTGCATGAGTTGTACTTTCCGGACAGTAAAACTTTGTTATAATGGACCATATAGAAACGAGAGGAGAATGTTGAGTATGAACAGCCCATTCTGGTCCCTTGTCATGCGGTATTTTCTGGAGTTTTTTTCCATGGTGCCCTGCGCGGTTCTCTGCTTTCTTCCGGTTCAGGACCGGCTTCGCAGAAAACCGCTGAACCTTTTTCTCACCGGTATCCCGCTCTCGATCCTCTGGGCTTTCGCCGGAGGCCTCGTCTGCGCAGACTTCGGGATTGCGAGAGACTTCTGGGTCCTGCCGTCCTTTATCCTGTTTGCGGTATTCTTCCATCGGGTCTGTGATCTCGCCCTCTGGAAGCCGTTCAGTATCCTGACCGCCGTCTGCGCGGTCTTCTCCTGTATCACAAACCTGACACTCGTCGCAGATGCCCTCATTGACCGGACGAACACCTCCGGTCTGTTCACGCTTCCGGGCGCAGGGATCCACCTGCTGCTCTCCGTTCTCATCGTGGCCATCGTATGGTATCCGGCAACTCATGCCGCGAAATGGCTGGTGGACGATATCGAAATGGCGAAGACCTGGTATATATTCTGGGTATTCCCGGCGGCCTTCTTCCTGCTGAACCGCCTGATCCGTCCGCGCTACTATGAGACGCTCTACACGAACCGTGTCATGAAGTTTTACCCGATTTTAATTCTGGCGCTCCTGACATTCCTCCTGCTCTTCTATTTTATGTTCTACCTGATGGCATCGGAGATGAACCAGAACACGAGACTTTTGAGGGAAAATGAGCTTTTGCAGCTCCAGAGCGCCCAGTACCGCAATCTCCAGCGCTCCATCGACGAGACGCGGATCGCCCGCCATGATCTCCGTCAGCATCTCACGGTTCTCTCAGGATACGCGGCGAACAAAGATCTTGACGCGATCTCAGACTATCTCGCGTCCTTCCGGAAACATATGATGCCGGAATGGCTGCCTTCTTACTGTGAAAATCAGGCCGTCAACGCGATCCTTAGCTACTATGCGCAGATTGCAGAAAAAGCCGGAACTGCTCTGGAGATCCAGGCACAGATGGAAAAGGAAATACCGGTCCCGGAACCGGAATTCTGCGTGCTTTTGGGAAATTTACTGGAAAACGCGGTGGACGCATGTCGGGAAAACAATGAAAGCGGCGCGATCAAGGTCCATATCCGCCAGACCGGCACCTCCCTCATAGCCATCACGGTAGACAATCCCTGCAGAAAGCCTCCAGTTCTTGAAGGAAAGCGTTTTCTCTCCACAAAGCACAGTGGCCCCGGCATAGGCACCCAGTCCATCCGGCTCATCGCTGAACGGCACCATGGAGATGCGCGGTTTGAATGGAAGAACGGGATGTTCTACGCATCGGTGATCTTAATTCCATCTGCGGAGTCATGATAGAAATAGCAAAATGTTTCCGGGCAATTTCGATCGTTCACTGTAATTTTTCAAACTTTTTCTTGACTATCTTACATTGCGGTTCCGCTGAAATTGAACGGTAGGCGGAAACGGGTTCTCCCGTTACAGGGAAAGGATATCCGGCCGGTATCCTGTAAAGCAGCGTCTTCTATGGACGAATCGGAGTGGTAACGCGGTGAAAACCATCGTCTCTTCATGCAGCAATGCATGGGGAGATTTTTTTTTCGCTTAAATATCGCATAAATGCCGGAAGTGAAGCGTATTATGGCTTCATTTCACACGAATTTCGATTGCAGAAAAAGAAAGATCCGCAGGTTCCCATTTTTAGGATCCTGCGGATCTTTTTTACTTCATGTCGTAACGGTTCAGTGCCCTCACAGTTACGCGCAAAAATCCATTCCAAATCGGCTGTGCCGATAGGATTTTTGCCTTCTATTCTAAGTTTTCTTACGGTCAGCGCAGTAAATGCGCAGACCTACTGAACAGTTACTTCATGCCTTAATTTTCTTTTGCTTCAAGTCCATCCCATGCACCGTCTTTGTCGACATAATATCCATCCGGTGTCCTGGTTTCTCTGTACATGGAGCCAAGCGGCACAGCTCCGGATGTCTTTGAAAAGTAGTACCATTTTCCATTGATGAGCTGCCAGCCTGTGAGCATAGCTCCACTCACCGGATCAAGGTAATACCAGAAGCGTCCTGACTCATCGTAGTGCCAGCCAATCTGCATTCCGTTCTTCTCATTAAGCAGATACCATTTTCCGCTTGCGCCATCGAACACCCATCCGGTCTTCAGATAACCTTCGGAGTCAAATGCCCACCATCTTCCTCCTGTCCAAATCCAGAATGGTTTTTCACTGCTGTTGTTTTCACTCTTCTTTCCCGCCGGATAGGTTCCATTCGTAAATTCGAACCACCATCCTTTTTCATCACGTTTCCAAGTTCCCTGCGCTTCGTTTTCAGAAGAGCGGCTGTTTGAGACATTCTTTCCGAAGTTCGTTGCTGCCGGGTTCTTCGTACTGCCGGAACCGTCGGAATTGTCGGAATCATCGGATCCGCTGCTTGCTCTGCGGACTGCATGAAGTGTTCCGTTCTCAAAGAGGATCTCATAATTCTCAGATGTCAGGCCGGACGGCTGTATCGCGTAATCGCCCGCCGCGCTGTCTGGCGCGTATTCACAGGTAAACTGCAGGCTGCCGTTTAGCACATCCGCGGTATCTGTTCCCGCAAATCCTTCGTAGAGGACTGTGTACTCCGGAATCGCATCTCCGACTGTGACATTCTGATCCACAGCTTTTACGCTGAGCGGTGCTTTTTTGATCTCAAAGGAAAAGATCCGGCTTCCCGCTTCGTAGTTCTTTCCGGCATCCGCATGTACTTCCACCGTATAGGTTCCGGTGCCCACCGGAGCTTCCGTTAAGATCTCACTGCCGTTTTTGATCGTCACGGTCACGTTTCCATCACTGTCCGTCCATGTCTCCGGCGCGGTGTTCTTCGCGTCATAGACACGGTTTAACTCAGCCGGATTTCGAAGCTCAAATTTCGGTTTTGCCTGAACTACAGTCAGTCTGCCCGGCAGATATGTAATCTCATAATTTCCATTTTCCGCTGTGAGACCAGACGGGATGATCTCGTACTCATCCACATCGCTGCCGACCGCATACGCGCACTCGTAGGAAAGTGTTCCGCCGAGGATTTCTGTGTTTTCTCCGTTTACGAAACCTTCGAACGTGCTGCTGTATACTGGCGGTTCGTCCTTATAGGTCACATTTTTGGACTCTGCCGTCACAGTAAGCGGAGCCGGGGTGATCGCAACGGTTGCGGAACCGCTTAAGGTGTCGAAGTTTTTCTTTGTTACCGTGTAGTAAACGGTATAGCTGCCTGTGTTCTTGTATACAGGGCTTTCTGCGAGTGTGCAGTTATCTTCGGATTCACCGTAAAGGATCTTACCGTTTTCAGCGTTTCCGGTAAGGGTGATCTTGATTCCGTGAGACTGTCCGTCGTAGATTCCTGTATAACCGGCTGCGTCGACGCCTGTGATCGAGGCATTTTTAATCTCGATTTCAAAGCTTTCAGATACGGAATCATGATTTGCAGCAGACACAGTGTAGTATACCGTATAGGTTCCAGCATCTTTGAAAGGAGGAGCATTTTTTAATGCCTTCGTTTCGTCTGCGGCCTGTTCTGCTGTGAGACCGTAGTGGAAGGTGATAGCCGTGCCACCGACTGTACTTCCTGTTGCCGTGACTTCCGGCAGCTGTTCCTTTCCATTGTAGGTCAATTCCCTCACCTGCCGTACAGAAATGTTCCGAATTTTGGCATTTTCGATCTTTGCACCGCTGCAGGAGACATTGGAAAGCTTACTCGTTGTAAGTTCATAGCAATCCGCAAATTCCGGATCCAATTTGATCTCTGTCACATTCACAGTATCTGTCCCGGAATCACTGGAGGTCCATTGGAAAGTTCCATTGGCCTTTAATTTTCCCGCTTCTTCCGGCAGGATCGGTTTTCCGTCAGCAGAACTGAGCGTAAGCGTTCCCTCAGCGTTTGTACCTCCATCATAAGTCTTTGACTGAAGAGTGTTTACAGAAGGAACGAGCCGCGCTTTGGAGACTGTAAATGCGACCGGGGTGCTTTCCGCTTCCTTGTAATTTTGGCTCTGGCTTACGACTGCCTTTACATACCAGAGTCCAGGTTTATTCTCTGCATTCCATTCCTTATATTCACCGTTTTCGTTACTACTGTAGATGTATTTAATTTCTCCTGTGGTGTCCGCTGCCGTGAGCTCCGGCTTCGGTGTTTCTCCGTAGCGGATATCCGGGCATGTTACTGTGGAGATTGTGTTTGAAGCGCGATAGATCTTTAAATCTGTCCCTATGCGTACAGGATTTTCCTGCGCTTCCACATTCTTTCCACCGCTGCTGGTAATTCCCATATAATAAGTTGCATATTCTTGATCCGGATCTGCATTGACCTCATAATGTCCTTCTGCATTTCTCGAAACCTTCTGGGTCAACTCTGCGTCACGATACAGTTCAAACCGGATCTCTCCATAACCTGTCACCGTATGTCCGCCAACGGAATAAGCATCCTTTATTCCCGGTTTAAGATAGTCCTCTTTATCGTTGCCATAGTTGATGCTTGTTACAGTCTGAAACCAGTCAGGATTGAACGTGGCTTTCTTGATCGTTATCTCTCCAATTCGTAAATTTGTAACACGTTCAACTCCATTTTCACTATTGGTGCTTACATAGATTCCATAGGTTCCTGCTGCCGCCGGAGCACCGATGAAATTATCAGCATCCTCTGCACCAACTTTTTCCTTATACTGAACAGCACCGATGCCAAACGATCCTTCTTTTCCCTCTACAGGTCGCACTTCTATCTCATGTATATCACCATTATGTGTATAGGTAAATTCAGTGGATCCAACTATCTGGAAATCATCCGTTGTCAGCGTGCGTTTGAGAGTCTTAAATTTGACTGTCTGCATTTCCGACACATCATTATTATCATTCTCTGCTACAAGATAATATGTATATGACGTATCAACAGAGAGATTATTCAATTCAATAGAAAATTTACCATTTTCTACATCTACTGTTGCAAAGCTCGCCTTACTATCCTCTTTCTTTGCTTCTGCTCTGAGCGCTTCTCCAGTGTATCCTTGATAATTAGAATTTGTATAGTATACTTTTGTTCCATCTGAAGTTCCCTTTATAGTCGCAAAATTCTCTTTGATATCATCAGATGATATTGCTGCGTCAAACTTAACCTGATATCCTGCGTAAAGTTCAATTTCCGGTATTTGACCTTGTGGATTTAACCTATCTTCGACAAGTTGATTCACTGTTGCTGTTGTATCTGTCGCAGTGCCATTTCTGTTTGAATCTTCTTTGTACCTCCATACTGAAAAAGCCGCACCATCTGGCAACCCGAGATTGCTCAAATAGCTTCGATGGCTATCGTCAAGATTCAGAAGATATTCATCGTAAAATGGATCCTTTTCATCTTTTCCAGTATAATACTTCACATGAACTGTATAAAGATTCGGTGCGCTGAATGCATAAATCTCAGTTGTTTCCGGATTATCAGAAATCTTATGCTCATTATATACTGCAAAGATCGGAGTCTTTCCGCCAGACAGTGTAATATGTTCAAGGAGATCCCGATAATTTGAGGTCGAGGCTTTGAAAAGCTTCATGTTCGCCCCTGTGTCATTTCCGTCCAACGGGAGATTGATTTTAAGGTTTTCTTCGCCTGTTGCCTTTGCCTTTGTAAAATCGATCTCATTTAATTTTGAAGCACTTTCGATTTGCATAGATGAGAACGGGAAATTTCCTTTAACCGTAAATTTTGCAGTCCCGCTGACACTATTTCTCTCCCAAGCCATATAAACATCCGGCCGATTCTCACCACCGGAAATTTTTCCGCCTGACAAGGTAACTTCATTGAGATGTGTGTGCTTTAAACCATACTCTCCGCCTTTGATCGTTCCCCCTGTCATCTCGAACTTAGCATGGTCTTCCTGCAATCCGCTGCTTCCAGATCTATACAGATAAACCGCCGTATTCTTTTTTGACTCTATCGTTCCACCGTTAACTGTTACTTTTACGCCACCAGTTGCGCTGATTGCATATCGGTTTTGCGAAGAATAAGCGGACTGATCTACAATATGCGCATTACCATCTACAATCAGATCTGCAGAGTTCAATGTGATAACAGACTCATTCGCATTATCTGCATTCACAGTTCCAATAATCTCCCCACCTGTAATATGGATCGTACTTTTTGTCTCTCCATTGAAACCGCTGCAGTTAATTTCAGATTCCAAAGTTCCCGTTCCAACAACATTTACTTTTCCAGTGATCTTTCCCTTAAGCAAAACTGGTTTATCGTCAGCGTTGCCTGAATCTACTGTAATATCTCCAGCAATTGGATTTTTTGTTGTTCCCACACTGATTTCTACTCCATCCGTTCCAGTGTTTCTCAGCAGAATTTCATCTATAATTCCGGATACTGTAACTTGGGCTTTAGTGTACTTGACCGTCTCTACTTTCTCAGTCCCATCCTCAGTTTTGTCATACGTAATCGTAACCTGATACTTTTCCGGATCGGAAGGTAACTGGATTTCCGCACTTTTAATATTTCCTGCCGGAATCAAACTGGATTCATCCTTTGGATCCATAATACGGATATAGTTGTCCACCGCTCTCGCTTCGTAACTCTTATACTGGTCCGCATATCCTTTATCAGAATTATGATTGACAATGCTTAAATGAATCCCTTCGACTAACGTCTTCATGTTCCCGGATGAACCTTTGATCCAGTTTTTCAATGAAGAACTGGCCTTCATTGCAAGGTCACTTACCACAAATTTGAATGTGTCATTTATCGTTTTTAAATTCACAGCATCAATAGTAGCACAGGATTGAGCACTGTAACCATAATATATCGATCCATACGTATTTCCACCTGCAGCAGATATATCAATATTACCTGATAATGATAATTTTGTCTTATCTAACATTGAAATTGCAAAAGCTCTTCCCGATGAATTAGTGTTCTCGGCATAAATTTTTCCACCACTGATAGAAACCTCTTCGCTTTCGCTAATTGCAGTAATCGTACTCGTATCATCTTTTATATTATTGAGTTGTCCCCCACATATATCTATATCTTTTATTTGTGCCAGTTGTCCATTCCATGTACCGTCTTTTATTTTAATACTGCCTGTTCCACCGTTTCCTCTGGCATTTCCATTAATTGTTCCTCCATTTAAAGAAATCACATCATTTTCATACATATAAAAGCCATCTACAGACTTAACAGTACCGCCATTTTGTTCAAAAATAACTGTAGAATTCTTAGAATTCTTAGCAGAAGACCTACGAATAACGTACGAACTTGTTGTTATATCAGCCTCATTGTGTATAATAAATGTGTCATTTGAGCCAATAATAAATGCTTCAGCTGCACTCGTATATGTGCCTTTCAAAGTCAATTCGCAGCTTTCCGTAAGTGTCGGCGCTTCTCTACTAATATTGACATTATCAAAATTAATATTTATATTCGTATCTGTACCGAAACTCAAAATCTTGTTGAACGCATCTGTCAGACTATTTAAGTTTTCTCCATCTTCTGTCAAGCTTCCGCCAACAACCTTAAACTTCCCATCTGTCTGGCTGATCGAATACGTCTCTTCCGTAACTGTCTCCGCATTCATCGCACTCTTAGCCATTTTTCTCTTTATCTCCGGGGTCTCTTTCCCATTCGATGCTGTCGCGGTCTCCTTCTCAAGGTCAGACTCGGTCGTCTCGTTTGAATCCACAGTTGTATCCCGTTTCTCGTCCGCATTGGACTCGCTGGCTGTCTCGGCCTCGATTTTTTTATTCTCTTCTTCCAGATTTTCTTCCAGCGCCGGGATCGTCTCCGCTTTCGCCATAATCCCCATATCGCCATGATTGACCAGAAGGACCGCAATCAGGGCTGCTGCAGACATACGTTCATACCATTTTCTCTTTCTCATATTCATTTCCCCCTTTATGACAGGTTCTTTTGGATTATACTTGTAAATTTTCAGACCGTTCCACGGTTCATAGTTGATTTTATTATACGTTTTTTCTGTTCCACCCGCAATTCTTTCTGCACAAGATGTCAAAATTCCGCATAAGATGTCAAAATCAGGAATAATTCTCAGGAAATAGCTCCCGTTTTTTTCATGTATAAACTGTCCTGTTTTCGTAAATCATTTTTCTATGAAAATAATTTGCGGAGGTTCTTGTCATGGCAGGATATAAGGTTGAGATCTGCGGGGTGAATACTTCTAAGCTCCCGCTTCTGACGAATGAGGAAAAAACCGACCTTTTCAGACGGATCCAGAACGGAGATACGGACGCAAGAGAAACATATATTAAGGGGAATCTGAGACTTGTTCTGAGTGTGATCCAGAGGTTTTCAGGGAGCAGTGAGAATCTGGATGACTTGTTTCAGATCGGGTGCATCGGGCTTATCAAGGCCATCGATAATTTTGATCTGTCGCAGAATGTGAAGTTTTCAACTTATGCGGTGCCGATGATCCTGGGGGAGGTGCGGCGGTATCTGAGAGATAATAATTCAATCCGGGTGAGCAGGTCACTCAGGGATACGGCTTATAAGGCGCTTTCAGCGCGGGAGCTTCTCACGAAGAAGAATCTGCGGGAACCTACGATCATGGAGATTGCGGATGAGGTGGGGATCTCGAAAGAGGAGATCACCTATGCGATGGATGCGATCCAGAGTCCGGTGAGTCTTTATGAGCCGGTTTATACGGATGGTGGGGATCCGCTTTGTGTGATGGACCAGATCAGTGATAAAAAGAACCGGGAGGAGAATTGGGTGGAGCAGCTTTCTCTGAGTGAGGCGATGAAGAGGCTGCCGGCCAGGGAGAGACGGATTATTGATATGAGGTTTTTTGAGGGGAAGACGCAGACGGAGGTTGCGGGGGAAGTTGGAATTAGTCAGGCGCAGGTGTCCCGTCTGGAAAAAAATGCCTTAAAGACAATGAAAAGTTATTTAGATTAATATTAATCAGAAAGAGCCAGAGACTTATATCCCTGGCTCTGAGTTTGTTTTGGTCAGCTTAAAAGATTTTCATATAATTATTTCGCTGTCTCCCCATATCTGGTCAGCAGTTCCATATAGAAGTCGATGCTGTCCGCCAGCTCTTCTACTCCTGTGAACTCGTTCGCTGCATGGACATGATGGTCTTCTCGCGCGTAGATCGTTGAGAAGCGGTATACGCGGTCGCTGAGGTCGTAGACGTATCTCGCGTCTGTTCCGCCGAGCATCATCTCCGGACACGGGATCACATCGCCATAGATCTTACCGCTGATCTCAACGAGAAGGTCTTTGATGGCTCCGTCGTACAGGGACGTCGAGGACGCGTTGCTGCCTTTGAGAACGCGCACTTCCACCTCATCCGGCACGATGTCTTCCAGGTGTTTCTTTACGCTCTCAACGGTATCTCCCGTGAGGATACGGCTGTTTACAACTGCGGCGACCTTCGCCGGAAGAATGTTCGCCTGGGCAGATCCGGAAAGCATCGTCGGAACGACGGTGGTGTGGAACATCGCGTCGAGGGCCGGATCTTTCTTAAAGTACGGAACAAGCTTTTCCAGATTCTCATCCGGTTTCTCAAGCAGCTTTGCCAGCTCCGGATTTTCCTTCGCCATATACGGCGCAAGGACCTCGAAGCGGCGTCGGATCGTATCCGTCACGCGATATGGCATCGGATTCTCCTGGATCGCGATCAGTGCCTTTGCAATCATGGTCGTCGCGAAATTCTCGCCCGGGCGGCTGGAGTGTCCGCCTTTTGCGGTGTAGGAGAGTTCAAAGTCCACATATCCTTTTTCGCAGAGACCAATGGTGCAGAGTCCCTTATCGTCGATTCCGTAATCACTTCCCGGGCGGACTCCGCCACCTTCGTCAAGGACGGCGCCGAAGCGGATGCCGGTTCCGCGGAGTGTCTCCGCCGGGATCTTTCCACCTGCGACCTCCTCCATGTATCCGTAGGAAAGGTAAAGGTCATAGTCCGGCTCGTAGCCTTTTTCCAGAAGTGCCTCAACGGCTTCCAGCTGTCCGATCAGGTTGCTCTTGCAGTCACTGGATCCGCGGCCCCAGATCTTTCCATCGACGATGGTTCCGGAGTATGGCGGATATGTCCACTTTTCAAGGTCGCCTTCCGGGACAACGTCCTGATGCGCCATTAAGAGAAGCGGCGCGGCACCGGATTTTCCGGTTCCTTTCCAGTGATAGAGAAGTCCTGCCTGTCCGGTATGTTCCAGGGTCAGGTGTTTATGTACTAACGGGTATGTTTCCTTTAAATACTCGTGGAACGCGTCAAATTTTGTGTAGTCAGTCAGTGAATTGTCCACGTTTGATACGGTTGCGAAGCGGACCGCGCCCGCAAGGTGTTCCGCGCTGATCTGCGGATCGATGGTGTGTTTTCCCATGTGTCTCTTCTCCTTTGCTGTCGGATTATTCTGCTTTCTTCTCCGCCTTCTCACTCATCGCCTTGGAGTTTACGATAACGCGCAGGTGGGAACCTTCTCCGCACTTGCCTTTTTCATCGTTCACTTCAATGTCGAACCAGAGCTTTCTTCTCTCGATGCTGCGGAGCTTCGCGGTAGCTGTCACTTTCATTCCCACCGGTGTCGGTGCCAGGTGGCGGCAGTGGATCTCCGCGCCGACGGTCGTCTGTCCCTCTTCGAGGTAGGATTTCGCAAGCTCCAGGGCTGCGTCCTCCATAAGAGCCACCATGTTCGGGGTGGAGAGGATCTTGGAACCGGCGCTGCCGATGCGTTTTGCGGTCATGTCATCGGTAACAGTCCATGTGAGGCTGTATGTCGGTGCATAGAGGTCTGCTTTGTCAGCTAAGATTGCAGCAACAGCTGTGCATGCCGGACAGTCGCAGAATCTCGCGCCCTCTGCCTTGATCTTCTTCGCGTGAGCCTCGATTCCTGCTGCCTTTTCCTCTCCAAAGATCTTCTTCCCATCCTCAGATCCCGCAAAAGCGATCAGGCCGTCGATCGGGATAATATCTGCCGCGATCTCCTCGATCAGCGCCTTTGCTGCCTCGTCCTGTTTCTCTGTATTGACGGCTTCAAGCCATTTGTTTGCAGCTTCCTTTGCCTCCGCACAGCAGGACGGCGCGTTGATAAGTGCTTTAACTTTCTCGATCATTGCCTCTATTTTGCTCATGATTTATTCCTCCGTTCGTTTCTTTCATGTCACTTTTTCTGCCTCTGATAAGACTGTTCCGGAAGGAATCTTTTCCGGGTTTCCCCTTTCAGAAACAGTCCTGTTCCCATTCTATCGCATATATTTCTAAAATTCAATCGTATTTTTCCATAGTTTTCTGACCTTTTAATGATGTTGAGATTATTTTTCTCAAAATATCCGCAGGTTTTCCCCCGGGTTCATGTCTCTTCCCTGCTGCAGGCCTGCAGCTGATGTTCATGCTCGTACTTCTCCTTCGTCGCAAGCCCGCCGCGGATATGCCGCTCCGCCTTGTTGATATCCAGAACCACTCTCGCCTGTGCCGCCAGGGACGGATCGATATGGATCAGACGATCCGTCACATCCTTGTGGAATGTCGTCGTTAATTAGAGCGGTCTGATCCAGTCCAAGTTCGGACAGAACCCGGAGATAAATATCTACATTTCCATCCTTGTCCACAACGATTTTATCAATAATCCGCCGCAACTGTGCATTCGTCATCTGATGTACATCCACAATATCCTCAATTCTTTTAAAGGTATTATTTAGGATTGTTTCCAGTTGATCCCCTTTTGTCATGTTTCCTTCTGCTATCTCAAGTTCTGCTTCCAGATGCTCTATTTCTTTAGGCAGATCAGCTATTCTTTCTTTTAGTTCCTCCATTGTAATCAACCCTGCCGTATACATATCCATGTTTTTTTCACGACTCTTTTTTATATTCTGTAGCTTGTCCCTCAGTTCTTTTGCATACTCCATATTATCGGCTTTCGCCTTATAAATTCGTTGAAATTCATTCACTACATATGCGATTGTCTTCTTCTTATTCTTGATTTGCTTTACGAAATATTCCTGAAGAACAGAAATCAAAGTTTCTTCCTCCAATGTCGTTTTATTTGGACAACTATCAGCTCCATTTTGATTTCTTCCAGAACATACCCATCGTACATATGTATTTCGATATTTTGTAACAATCCTTCGATATGACCAGCCACACTCTTTACATTTTACCAATGTAGAAAATAAATACTTATTACTTTGCCGTTCATGTTTGAACTTAAATGCATCATAGCGATCGGATAGTAACTTCTGGGCTTCTTTAAAAGTCACATCATCTATAATGCGCAATTCTGGATAATCCACAATAAGCCATTCTTCTCTATTGGTCTGCCGCCTGCTTCCTGTAAGAAAATCATCAACTTCTTGCTTTCCATTGATAACTTTTCCTATATATATTTCATTTGTAAGAATTCTGCAAATAGCATTCTGACTCCATCTACAATTACGTTTCGTTTTTAACCCCATTTCCGTTAACTTATTTGCAATTTTTATAGCGCCTAATCCCTCATTTACATACCAGTCAAAAATTTTTCTCACGACTTCGGCTTCCTTCTCATTAATCGTAAGACTAAAATATTCTCCAATTGTCTTATCATAACCATATACAATATTAGGCACTCTTCCACGTCTCGCATTTATCTTCTTTCCGAACTTTACACGCTTAGAAAGATTTGCACTCTCCTCCTGCGCCATTGCAGCAAACATCGTCAGCAGGAACTCACTGTCCCCCATACTCTGCATCCCGGCATTCAGAAACAAAGTTTCAATCCCTAATTCCTTTAATCGACGCACACTCTTCAACAGATCAACAGTGTTTCTTGCAAGTCTGGAAATGTCTTTTACAACAACCCGTTCGAATAATCCCCGTTCAGCATCCATCATCATTTTTTGAAACTCTTTTCGATTCCTGGTTTTCGTTCCTGATATTCCTTCATCAGAATATAGTTTTACGAGTGTGTCACCTGTCTTCTCTGCGTAGTCTGTAAAGAACTTCTTCTGCATTTCCAGACTATTAAGCTGATCCTCTTTTTCAGTCGAAACTCGACAGTATGCTGCTATTCTCATCTTTGTAACTTCCTTTCTGATTTAACACAACAAAATGATATATACACCGCTATAAATCAAGAGCATCCTGTGAGATCAACCGATCTGCCACAGGATGCTCTACTTCCTTATCGCACTTTCTATTTTATGCAGAATACCGTTCTATGCTTTCTGCTCCGCTATTAACCGTATTCAAGCTTTCGCGGATGATTCGATCAACCTTCTCCCTGTTGGCCTCAATATAAATCTTTAACAGATACTTTGCGGTATCCTCCACTGAATTCGGATCATGGATCCTGTAATTTAACTTATCCTTTTTCATAGTCAAGCATCTTCTCCCTTCCTGCTTTACCATTTGTCCATTCATATGTTCTTTCTAATGCTGATAGACCAACAATATAATTGTTATCCTCTATGTAACATTAGATCTGATTCTCCTATCCTTCACGATAGATCATCTTTCCGGACATAAAACGTCTTATTTCTGCCTGGATTTCCTTTTCTTCACTACCAGAAAGCTTATCATGCATCTCCATTGATGTTACAATCTCCTGATCATCCCATTCTGAACTAAGGCTATTCATGTTGAATGAAAGGGCAGATTTTTCATCACGATTGATATCCCATTCAGTCCATTCCTCCCAGAAACCATAGTTATCATAATCTCCATGCTGCGTCTCCGTTTCCGTCAGATACGGATATGGTCTTACAAAACGTCTTCTTACTGTTCCCTTCGTTTTCTCTGTTGTAAACATTAGAATCCCATAATTTGCCATTTTTTCCAAAGAGATCTGCTCATAAATCTCTGTGGATATTCCGCCTTCAGCCATGATGTGTCTCTTTGCATTCCTGAATTTCTCTTCCATTATTTCTTTCGGGATGATTAACACGCTATGTGGATTTACGCTTTCAAAATATTCCTTCTCTGTCCCTGCCTTAGCAAGATCTGGAATATAAAGAAATTCATCTCCCTCCTGTAAGCAGAACTCCCTCTGGTCCCAAACGAGTCCCTCTGAATTTCTCCTATAAGCTGGACTCTCATAATATCTTGCCTCACGAATTCTTGAGTTCATGATTATCTCCTCCCAGATTCTCATATAAATACTCTTCATGCCCCCTAACTGCTCTGCGGTTTGATAAATTACACGCTTAATATTGTTTTTGACACTATTGTCTAAATCTACTCGCTCCTCCTCTTTCAAGGTAAACTCCTCTTCCAGGTATTGCTTTATGATGAAATACGTAAATTTAAGGATATTATCGTCCTCCTGGATCCGCACTCCATCCTCCAACGGTAAGTAAGTACGATTCTTTTCCCGCACTTCAAAATACTTTGACTTCCAGTAGGCAACGGTACCATCTTCATTTAGCTTTTTAGCAAACCATCTGATAAATCCACCATAAAAGCTACCCGCATATTCTGGATGATCCTGCACGTTCCGTAGGTTGTCACAATGTCTGCTATCCTTCAAATAGCCATCCGCATTCAGCCAAAGCATTCTTCCCATCTGGGATCTACTGGGTCTTACATATTCGCCAGTTATTACGAGGTTCGTTGCCACATTGATATCTGATTGGCGATATGTCTTAGTAATTTTCCCCTCGTATCCACTTCGAACCATCGTATCGATAATAAGTTCTGAATGTTCCCGGCTCGCTTGACCTGATTCCTTCTTTACATCATCTAACATGACCGGAATCCCCTTTGACTCAGCCTGACGTGCCAGTAACTCCATCGTGCTTGTTCCAGTCTGGAGCATTCGATCTCGAATTTTGTCATCTGACAATCCTAACACATTCGTGAAATTCTTCATCAGCTCCGTTTTTCCGGAAGCAGGCTTTCCATAGATCAATAAAGTGATTCCAAGATTGATTCCATGCTGTCTAAGCGGCTGTCTGATGATGCTCATCAAAGTATGAATCCATACGATTTCTGCCTGGTCTCCCAAAGCAACCTTTTTGAGAAATTCCAACTGATCGCTCTTTCTCTTATCCTCTAAATGCCTCCCACAGATATAATCATAGCCACTAATCGTAGAATAAATATCCTCTCGAAATCCATGTTCAGTCATTGCCCCGTTCGAGAACAGAAATATTGCCCCATACTTCGGGTGATTCTGCCATCCTATCTTATCGAACCTAACTGCGTAGGGTTCCTGATTCTGTTCGCCCTCTCTAATACATTCTTCTATCATTGCTTCCACAGCTTTCTTACTCTTATAACGGACTATAAACGGGATTTTATCTAACCATTTTCCCTTATAAAGATCTGGTACGGTTATCTCTATCTTTGCAGATTTACCGTCATTTCTGGTGACTTTTACGTGGTATATGCACTCCTCCTTAACTGTACTTTCTTTGATATCGCAACTGTTTTCAATCTCATAGTCAATAAATTCCAATGTGAAGTCTGGTCCTGTCTGTTTCTGTTTTTTCTCTGTCTGAATCATTGCTTCCATCTCTTTATACTCCTTTATTCCTGTATTTTTGAAGTGTACCGATCATTCATATCTCCGACGTCTTTGATAGTTAAGATTATACTGTTACGATACAGTAAATGATAGGTTACTAATTTTCTTTATAAATTCGTAAGCTATCCCTTTACAATCCGCATATTTGTTTGATTTCTCATTTGCTATGCGCTGATTTTCCTTGAAAATAGAATATTATTTTGACGAAAATAATAAAAAGTGAATGAACTGATTCGAAAAAAGACGTTAGGTGTTCCCTAACGTCTCTTTGAAAATTATAATTTAGAATATTATGTTATTTTGATTGATATGTTATCAATTTAAAGACCGTCAAATATCGTACGCGTTTTTTCCTCTATATCATGGTTATCATACAGTTTTTCAAATGATTGTCGTAAAATTTCTGAATCTGCTTTCCCTTCTCTCTTTTTTAGGGGCGCGTCATTATTTAACAGCACTTCAAATCTTCGATAAAGCTTAATTTGTTCTAGAACATAGCAAAATCGATTTAACCAAATCGTTATCTCGTAAAAACACTTATCTCGAATATTTAGACTTTCACATCCTAAGTTCATTACTCTCTTGAGGTTTTTATGAAATTTTAGTAACGCTTCCTCACACCTTACTTTTGCACCAGTTTCATTCTTTCTATTGATTCTACTACTCTGTCCCAAATTAGCAGCTCCTGCATTTTGTTCACTATTTTCTAATGATTCACTACTTATAGATTTCGTCATATAAATGTGACATATCATCTCAAACTCCTCTTGAGGAATATCACCTAGCTTATTTTCGACCCTCTTTTTTTCCATTTTTTTTAGGCATTGCAGCATATCCCCATAACCTTCCAGTATATGACTCCCTTCAAAAATCATCTGACATACAACTTGTAAATCATCATTTATCATATCATCCATGCGTATTGAACGGATACGATTACTTTTTTCAGTAATTTTTTCCAGAACTTTTTCGATATTCCACTTCATTTTATACGCGGAGATATCTTCCGCAATTGAATAGTTATATTCTTCTCTATGTGATGGTTGATCATATTCGTTACATACTGAATTAACATCACTTAATGATATCGGATCGTTCCGAAATAGAATATCGATTCCATTGTCCCAGTTCATCTTACATTTCGTGATCACTGTTTTTTTTAGAGTATCTCCCATACTTACGATACCTTTTACATTTCGATCTATATTACTTAGTTTTTCTTTGTAGCTTTGGCACCAATGAAGCATATGACAAATTGGAATTAAATCCCATTCTGGATTTCTATCACATTCAAGTATTTCCATTCTCCTTTTTTCATACTGCAAAAGCTTCTTCATTCTCTCCCGCAGGTCATTTTTTGAAATCTTTACCTCATCACTCATACGTCTTTTGGTTGTAGCAAATATTTCTCGGATCGTTGTAAGATATTTTTGCAATCTTACTTTAGAAACGAAATAATACCCATATCCCGTTCCAATCCCCAACATTTCACTTGTCATAGAAAAATTTTTCTTCATCATATAGGTAAACGAACCATATAATTCTTTATACTCGACATTTGCATTTTTTATTTCTAAGGAACTACTGTTATTTTTATAGGCATTTATAATCTCTTCTTCTGTCCAGTTAAGTGGAATGTCTTTAAGATTCACTTTTTCTTGCCCTTTATTGATTTTTTTCTTATTATCCCGCCCCATCGTGTACCTCCTGTCACACAAAATGCCATGATTTATACCATGCACATCTATTTTTGCTTATTTTCAGTATATCACGCTTCCGACCGCATAGCTAACTTTATCACTTCAGATGGGCCAAAAGGTACACCTTATTCCCCTACTCGATACCGCCTATATCTACAGGGGAATAAGGTTCTTGCATTACCCATTTAAGGGTAATAATACGTTACGGAGTTATTTCACCACTTGATATCTCTTTTTGCTTCTTCAGCAGATACTTGAACCGATCCGAATTGATCCTTAACTCATCCATAACATACTTTCTGGTAAAAATACCTTTTCGGTACTGCGTATAATAGTAATCCCAATTTTCCGGCAAACCTTTTTTCGGACGACCCAGATGTTTTCCTCTCCTCCTAGCAGCTTCAATCCCCTCTCTCTGGCGCTGTTTGATTCTGACTCTCTCAATTTCTGCCATGCTTGATAATACCTCAATCAGAATATTATTTGTCATATCCCGGATCCACTCCTGATCAGTCGGATATTCGATCATCGTCGTCGGCAGATCCAGAACTCGCAAGCTGATTCCTTTTTCTCTGAACCAGACAAGCTCAGACTTAATATCCGCTTTGGAACGGCTCAGTCGGTCCAGAGATGACACATACAAGATGTCACCTCGTCTTAATCCCAATGCTCCTTTTAATGCCTGATATCCTGGACGATCCAGGGATTTTCCACTGATCTTATCCACTACAATATTTTCTTCCGGAACATACTGTTTCAGTGCATCAATCTGCCTGTCAAGATTTTGTCCTGCACTGCTTACTCTGGCATAACCAAAGATCCTTACCTCACCCATTATTTTTTCTCCATAAACATTCGAGAGCAGCGGCTATCCACATAGCTTCTGCTCTCAAAATTTGTAAAATGTTTTAATTTCCGACTTTCCTCTATTTAAACTGAAACTTCGCTATCCCATAAATCGGGATCGTGTAAGTATTTCCATGGATTCCACCATGTGTATTTCCCTTTGCATACAAAACATAATCTGCTTTTCTCTTCTCCAGGATCTCCTCCGCGGTCTTTCCACTGTTTTTTCCGGTCTTAACCTCAATCGCATATGTGTGCTGGCCTGTATGGACCGACTTCACAAAGAAGTCAATCTCGTATTTTCCCCATGTAGAAAATGCCGGGGTCTCCAATGCAATTTCCCTTGGATATGAAATTCTTCGTTTCAGATCAAGATATACGAAATTTTCGTTGACCACTCCCTGAATATCCCCTGCACTGCATCCTGTCTGGGTCAGAAAATACGTTGTAAGTCCCAGATCCATGAAGAACGCTCTTGATTTTGCCTTGTAAGACAGGATATCACAACCCGTCAGTTTTCCGGCAAATCCAATAATTCCGGCACTATGGAGCCAGTCAATTGCCCGGTTCACCGCAGCTTTAGAAAGATTGCTTGAGTATTCCCGTATAACAAGACTTTGAAGTTCTTCACTGAAACTGTCTTCCTCGAATCCCTTTTTTTCCCTCACAAGAAGTCTTGCGACACTCGTAAACAGGTTCTCATAGCTATCGTATTCCAGGATGTCTTTAAAGTATCTCCGGCTCTCATTTGCAAACAGGCGAACGATCTTCTCAAGAGTCAATTGGCACTGTGAAATACTGCCTGTCTCCATGTAGTTCAATACAACCGCCGGATAACCACCGATCGCGCAGTATGTGTGATATAGCGCTTCCAGTTCCCGGTACGTATTTTCACTGCTGTTTCCATATAAATCCAGCTGTTGGTATAGCTTTTCCTTTCCTAATGCCATTAAAAACTCTTCAAAGCTGAGAGTCTGAATATCAATTGCGTCCAGATCCCCAGCCGAATATTTAAAATCGTCATTCAGGATTCTTCCAAGGTAGCTTCCTGTGATGATAAAATCGCACGCCAAATTTCTCGTAAACTCCCGAATCCGGTTATAAATATCTGCCGATTCCTGAATCTCATCAATGATCACAACCGTGTCTGAATCATCGACAAATGTAGGGTCATATCGTTTAATCAGCTCATACACAGGATTCTCATACCATTCTCCCTGTTTCATGTCCTGAATGAGATCTCTGTAGTGACTCACCAGTAATTCCCCAGAAAGTTCCAGAAGATTTACATAAATTTTTCTTTTATATTCCCGGTCTGCAAACTTATTAACCAGATAAGTCTTTCCAACCTGTCTTGCTCCTGATACTTCAAGTGTAGAATGGTTCGGCTCATTCTTCCATGCAAGCAATTTACTATATGCTTTTCTTTCTAATTCAATCTGCATTTTGTCCTCCCGTCCACTCATCCATCCATTTTATACCGTTTCATACGGGAAACGGCATCCGATCATATAAATCGGTATCGTTGCAAAGCGTGATCCTTGGCCTCCATGAGAAAGTGCACACCGGAACCCTTTATCAACCATACCCTTATCTCTATAATACTCCAAAGATTTGGCACGAATATTTCCGCTCTTTACCTCAAGTCCATAGCGAACATCATCTTTATCGACAACCACAAAATCCAGTTCATAGTCTCCACAGGTAGAAAAGCACGGCTTGTCACCCCGAACACGCTTTTTCCCCGGAGCAGCCTGATACAAGCGACTAAGCTCTGTATACGCAAATGTCTCTGTCAACATTCCCTCGATCGCGTCTTTCGGTACTGTAACCATACTGGAAATATAATTTGCAATTCCCGGATCAGCAAAGTATGCCCTTCGATTGCTGACAACATCTGTCACATCCCCATTATTATAAAGATCGCAGTAGCCGATAATTCCGGAATATAACAGCCACGAAGCCGCTGTGCGCACCTCATTCCTGCTCACCGGTTCCTTTACCGTGTCTTTTACGAAGTTCGTGACAAATTCCAGGAATGTCTTTCCGGTTCCCTTTTTCTCTTCCGCAGTCTGCACCAGAACTGCTTTATACGCTCCCTGGAAGATACTAAGCGCCGTACTGTTGGTAAAGAATCGGCTTGACTCCGCTGTAAAGGTACGGATCAGATCTTCGAGAACCACCATACAGTCATCAATCTGTCGGGATTCTATGAATGTTGTGACAACCTGCGGATACCCGCCAATTTTTCGATATACCTGATAGGCCTCTTCAAGTTTCTGATAATCTTCATCCTTAGATTCTGACTTCAAGCTGATCGTTTCCAATATATCTTCAATATTCAATGCTCTGCAAAATTCTTTGAATGACAGCGGGTACATACGAAGGTACGCAATCCCTGCCGGAAGGAAGAAGTCTCTGGAATTAACGGTTCTGGCAAGATAACTGCCGCTGACAATAATGTCGCATCCAAGTTGTTCTCTCAAATCACGAATTGCATTATAGACATTTGCTCTTTCCTGAATCTCATCAATTACCAGGATCGTGCTTTCATCATCTACATACTCACCGATTCCTGCATTTCTGCAATATTCCTGCATGAAATGATCCGTAAGCATTAGATCTTCAAATCCATACTCATCTCGAACAAGATTTACATAAATAACCTGTTTATAGTGGCTATATGCAAATTTTCTGACTTCATGAGTTTTTCCAACCTGCCTCGGTCCTTCGACCTGTAAAACAGTATCATTGCGGTTACTCTTCCAGTCTAAAAGTTCTTTTTGCACATCACGATCCAACTCAATTTTATTCTTTACAAATCCAGCCATTTCTGACCCTCCTCTCTCACTTCAGCCATCATTGTTATCATTATAGCAAATTCCACTTTGAATTCCTATCATCACCTGAAAAAATATTATTTTATGCGGTTTTTCTCTTATCGCCATCATCTTTGAGCGCTTCATCGCATTCTGTCGCAATATGGCATCTTTGCAACGCCTCCTCATATGTAACTCCATGATTCTCAATTTTTAAAATTCCTTCACACATCCGACGATGTACCGGATTTTTTGAACACCGCAACCTCTGAATTCGGTTCGGCTCTTTCTCCAGATGACAACCAAATCCACACATCACGCAGCCAGTTCGGCTCTCGCCTGTCGTAACCCATACTCCCGTTTTATCCCATACCACTTCTCCATATATGCAACAGATGGGAATTCTATGATCCATTTTATATTGCAGTACGTCTGCCCTTATCCAGAACCCCATCGGCTGACTCTTAATTGTATGACCATCATAGACATTGCACCCTGTATGATTATACTGGTTTTCTCTTTTAAATCCCTCATCCTGCGTAATCCCCATCATCGGATATCTCTTACTCTTACGCGCATACCGTCGAAGCGGTTCCTTTTTTAGGATCTCACAGCAAGCATCCGAAATATCTTCCGGCACCTTCTCAATATCAGTCAGATACTGCCATTTTTTCGCAAGCATACCAAAACGTCCTCTCTCATCTCCATTCAGTAAATAATTCCGATAACGTTCACTCAGTTTTCCATAGCGTAACTTTTTGATCTTCCCCGCCGTATCCTTACTGATAATTGGGAAACCTTTATATTCCATCACCCATCGGATTCCATGTTTAGGGTATAACGTCACCAGTTCGATATCCAGTTCTGGAAATCTGCTTTTTAACCACTCCGTGTACTCCTGGACAAATACCTGAATTTCTGGAAATTCCGTTCCTGTGTTTACAAATACCAGCGGAAGTTTTCCCTCCAGGTGGTACTTTCTATATGCCTCGCAAACCAGATAGGCCAGCACTGTACTGTCCAATCCCCCAGAAAACGATACATATACCATTCCGTTCCAGTGTTGATACCATTCATACACCCGGTACATTGAAAATGAAGGTTTCAGCTCATACGGCTGATATTTCATGCTTTTAAAGTTATCCTTTGGAAATTTAAACGTCTCTTTTAATAAAAATGCCATATCGTTCCTCTTTCTGTGTGGATGATCCACCTATTTTTATCTCATTACCAAATATAAAATGCCGACAGAATCGTTTCTTTTGATCCTGTCGGCATTTCCACCTGTTATTTCCTATTTACGCAACCATCAGACTGTCTTTGTCCTTTTGATACAAGTATACCTGATTTGAAAGCTGTTCTTCCCTTTTTACCGCATCATCATTTACATTCTGTACCGTTCTGCGAAATACGTCCAGATCCATCCACTCCTCATACGGAAGAACCAATACTTCATGTACGGATGATGGCAGTACCACCAGATCACTCTTAAACTCCTCCGCTCTTCTTTTCAATTCTCCCGAGCGTAAAATCTCGGTTGCTCCATAAGCGCACTTCTTATTTGTCATAATATACATATCCAGACCGCTACTTTCAGGCGTTGTATGTAACACACTCTCCACAAAATCTGACAGACGGTAAAATGTTCCATCGTCTTCTCTTTCCATATTTGCAAGTGCTGTCTGGTACAGATCCTCCGGTGTCACATTCCAGGTATCTATGAGCTGGTGATTCACTTCAATCGATTTCTGCTCATCACCATCCCCATCAAAATTCAGATGAAACGTGATCGCCAGATCTAAATAAGGAATCCACGGAATATTCTTCAATCGGTTCTGATTTTCTTCTGCGTTCACTAACCGCATATGAATCCGGTCTTTCACCGCAGGAAATCCCTTCTTGATTTCATTTCCAAGTTCTACTATTTCCGTCTCCTGCTCCCACGCTTTATTGGCTATAGTCTCTATTTCCCTGCTTATCCCATACAGTGTTTCCTCATTCTGGCTCTCCTTATATTCTTCATAATAACCTTCTAATTTGATCATCGGTCCAACCATACTACCTGATTTTCTAATGGAGATGCACACAGTGATTTTTCCATTATTTTCTGCTTTCTCTACAATTTCTCCCAGATATCCCGTACCGGTTGTTACCTGATTTAAAACATCCTCTGCAAATTCTCTTAATGTCTTCATATCCATTTCCTCCATAGGCATTTATATAAGATTTCTGATCCACATCGATTAGGCTGCTATTTCCAACTCTTCTTTCCCCCGCCTATACCGATAAATATGCGGTGACAGCTGCTCCTCTGTTTTTACGCACCCCAGATTCATCTCCATTAAAAGCGTTTTCATATCCTCAACAGGTGCATTCGGCATCTCTGGTATTGCCATCAATTCATGAACCGATGTCGGGAACACGATCAGATCTGTAGCAAGCTGATGCGCAAGTTTCTCAAATGGCTCCTTATCAAGAATTACTGACGCTCCGTCTGCCTCCAACCGATTCTGGATCACATAAACCGGCAGATCCAACTTGTCTCCATTCGGTATATGATCCCTGTCAAAAGCCGTCTGATTTAAAATAATATCCTCCAACAGCTCGATCTTATAGGGGAACTTCCTCTTCATATTGATAAGAGCCTGCTCATGCAATTCTTCCATTGATACGTTCATCTGCTCCAGCATCTTTTTTGTGACTCTGACGCTATATATGTAGGGTCCATATTCTTTAAATTCCAGGCTATAAACAACTGCCAAATCCAGATATTCCGTGTTTGAAACCTTACGCAGTAATTTTAAGTTTCTCGCCCTATTGATGATCTGGCAGCATACCCTTGGACGCATTTTTTCCCAGTCAGACATATCTCTGAAAATAGAGTTGCTTTCTGTAATCGTTTCTGGTTTTACATCCACCCGGATCATTTTACCGATACACTCCCGCAGATCAGCATCATGATCAAAGAATCCGTAAAACTGCTCCAGATAGGCACTTCGATGGATCCTGTTTCCATGAATCATTGCTTCTGTCCCCTGATAAATCAGTTCATTGTTCTTAGCTATCGTAGATTCTTCAATCGTCGCTGCCCTTCCAATCTTTAGCTTTGCAGTCCGTTTTATCAGTTCCATAAACTTCTCCATTGTAATCTTTACTTCCATCTCTATTTCCTCCGTTCAATTTTATCCAAATTCTGGATCTTATTCGCTACATAGAGTCCGTCTAAGAATCCATTCTGATAGATTGCCATTTCCTTTTCGTTGTTACCCTCCAGGACCATCTCCATATATTCCTCGAAGAGCTGCTTCTCCACATCATTCAGTCTTCCAAGCAGTTCATCTCGTTTCTGTCCCTCTCTCTGGTAAAAATCCTTTTTCTCCCGCCATTCCGCAATAAGGACCTGTTCGATCCGCTTTGATGCTGCCTCTTTGAATAATCCCAAAATTCCATCACATGATATCATTGTCTTATGTCTCCTTCCTTAAGCTGCTGATCTGGACTTTTTAAGGCCTGACATGGCATCCCGGTATTGCTCCGCTGTCATCTGATTGACATCGGACAATCCATATCTTCTCAACACGGTCTGCCATGATACCCCGGTACGGTCCAGTTCCCTCTGTAACTCATCTATGCGGTTCTGCATCGCTTTCTCAGCCAGTTTCGTCCTGACCTCAGTTGAGTTCCCTTTGGTCTGTTTTGACCGGCTCTGCCCTTCCTCCTTTCTCTTCCCCGCATAGTACGAATAAATAATTTCACCCCTCTGATTCTGGATCTGCAATCCAATAATCTCCCGCTTATCGTTATAATTGATATCCGTGACCTGAAAACGGTCTTTGGTAACATACTTCTCCTTGATTTTCTGAATATTTACCTTCTCTACGGGAACCCAAATAAATGGCGCAGAATACAGTTCTCTTCCAATTCCCCAGTTTACGCACGCTCTCTTGAAACTGTCCGATGCCTGTCCCTTTTCTTTCTCCGTATAACTTTCTTTCCCGACATCCTGCTTTCCGATCCACTGGCTCTTTTCTGTATCCCATACCTCAACAGTACAATAGAGATTCCCGTCAATTATCTGATGGCTGCGCTTCCAGCCAAACGTCGTGAACGTTTCATCAAGAATCCGCTGATCCACACGGGCATCCTTATACAATAACAAGGACACTCCCGTTTCCGCCACCATCGCAACCCTGCATTCGATTTCATCTGCATGAAGCAGACGTATCTCGTTATACGCCATAATAAAATCCTCCCCTCATCATGCAGCCGGATTCACTACAAACCGTCTGGATGATATCGCCTTTGTATATTTCTGGTAAATTTCTGGATTCTCCTGCTTTAACTTCTTACTGTCCAAACGTTCTGACTTTACAGACTGCCATATTACCCGAAACTTTTCACTCACAGCGGTCGCATGATCTCCCATGTAGAGTTTGATCTCCTGATCGATCTTCCCCTGTTCCTGCTCCAGATCCTTAATCTTCTCCTGGATCTCTGCTCTCCGGCACAGCTTCGCATCAAACAGGTTCAGCGGAAGCACCTCTTGAGTGCTGGATTCCGGGAATCTTTGTAAAAGAAACTTTTCATCTGCTTCAGATCCATTTGGCTGCGGCGCTTTCCCCGTCAGGATATGGTTCTTCCAGAAGTTCTCCTCCACTGTGATCAGGTTCTGGATCATCTCCTCATCCCAGCTGATCTTCGCATACTTAAATTCCTGCCCCAGAATGACAACGGCAATATACCAGTTCTTCTTCCCAGTTACTGCCATATAGTGGTAACACTGGATCATATAATGCGCCGGGATCTTACCATCCTTCCACTTATCAGCGTTATAGGCATTTGCCGTCTTACACTCCAGGCCTGCGTCTTCTCCTACCACAAGCCGGTCCACATCCGCAAGCATAAATGGGTGCTCTTCTGAGCGGTACATGAAATTTGACCGCCGCACCTTCTTTCCGGTTTCTTCCATGAACCGCCGTGCCACATACTCTTCCAGATCCCGTCCCTGCCGCATTGACTCACTGTCCTTATCCTGCACCTCTTCACTGGTCTTGTCATAAAAGACCTGCAACGGACTGGAATATGGATTCAGCCCGCACACTGCTCCCGCATCAGATCCGCCAAGACCTGTTTTCCTTAAATGTAACCACTCCGTTCTCTCGATTCCCTGTAATGACATCTTTGTCTCCATCAAATCTCTCCTCTTGCTATATTTGGCTGCCGCACCTCCGCTTCTCGAAATTCCCAGTTATCTTTCGCCCCAAAAGGAATTATGCAAATCTGCGTTTTGGAGCAATTTATTCAATGTATATATGGGGCGAAAGATCCCTGATAATTTCAAGGCGCTCCGGCGCGGCAGGTGATTTCTGTTCCCATTCAGTTGCTCTCTCAAGCAACCGCATCACTCTCTGGAAAGATCTCAAGCTTTCCATTTTCTCTAAAACTATAAAAGTCATCATCTCCTACGATAATATGATCTATCATCGGAAGATTCAGAATACGTCCTGCTGTCACCAGACGCTCTGTAAATTTTTCGTCCTCCCTGCTCGGAAGCGTATACCCCGATGGATGATTATGAAAGCAGATAATGTATGAAGCATTATTCAATAATGCGTGCTTAAAGACATTCTTTACATCTACCGCACAGGAATCCACACCTCCCACTGCAACGATCTCCACCGCCATCGGCTCCAGTTTCGCATTTACGCTCATGACAAGCATCATCTCCCGGTCTGTCTTAGAAAGCATCGGGCGCACCGCTTCAACCGCCCCATCTGCCGATGTAAAGCGCCTTGTCCCATATAAAACACTTCCCTCCCGAATCATCTGAAGCTTTACAATCTCTACTCTTTTTCTTGGAATCGGACGTTTCATCATATCTTCAATCGTTCTCTTCTGTAATTCTTCGTTCATGATATTCCTCCAGTTCTTTAGCTTACCTCTGATTAGCTTCATCGATATTCTTTGTTAAACCGATGCATCTCGGGTTCTCGCAAATAAATAAAGGACAGGAACGTATCTCACGTCCTGTCCTCTACAATTTCTTATGGTCTGAAAATCTTAATGATAAGCTCAATCACAATCCACGGCATCGTTCTCACCTCCTTTCGATAGATCATTCAGGAGGTTATTTTGTAATTTTCTTTTCATACTGCCTTGTCATCACGCCGCCTTTAACAGTTCACAGGCTCTATCGATCATCGCATTTCCTTCAACGGTTCTGGCGAAAAGGTTTTCCTTATAATTTGCCGTTGTCCTCAATGGCTTTGCATGAGTTGCATAGTCCGATACCGCATTGATAAATCGATAGCCATTCTGCCCCACATCTTTAAGATCCGGTGCATCATAATACCGTGCCATCATGTCCTCCTTCATCCGGCGGATATTTTTCACCTGCTGTGGAGTCGGATCTTCATAAATCGGGAACAGCGCATCAATATACTCTTTGACCTTTTGGTCAGAAAGATTGATCTGATTCATTCGCTCAATCGTCTTTCCTAACTCTGTCATGTACTTTTCAGCATAGAGCAGCGAATCCCTGGCATCCATGATCTTCCCATTCATATCTCCTGTATGGTTCGTGGACCATACACGCTTTGCCGAACTCAATGCAAGATTCAAGGTGTTCTGGCAGACAACCCGGATCGGTGTCATTGCCGCCTTGATTGCACCTGTTCCATCATGAGCATTCATGAATACCAGATACGGCTCGATCTCATCTCCGCTGATAATATATCTCTGCGGCAGTTTTGCAAGCATCCAGATCCGCCGTCCGTTCTGCAGGGATCCCGCCGTCTCATAAGAAACGCCTTCGCCCAACAGCTGATCTGTAAAGGCGAAGGCATCTTCATTCTGTACTACTTTATATCGGTCCGTGACAACTCCAAGGATCTGCTGATCTGTATCCCGGACATTTACTTTGAATCCCGGAATCCGGTTCCCGTCATCCGTCATAATTGGTTTCTGAATGACTTTCCAGTCCAGGCCAGCAGCTACAAGCGCTTCCTTTGAATCCAAAGCATTCTCTACTCTGGTTCCTAATCCGTGCCACGGCTTCTCTCTGGTGTAAAACATGGTCTCTACGTTTGCTGACATATACATTACCTCCTTGAAATATGGTTTACTGTTTATTCAGGGATATAATATATATGCGTATTGTTTGATAAATCAATCTACTATCAACTCATAATTAAAGGACACTGGAAACCAACTAAGGTCCTCCAGTGCCCTTCCAATAATCTACTTATTATTGAAGATCATATTCCCAGTTATATTGTCCATCGTACAAATAATCATTCAAGAATGATCCATCTTCACCACCCTTAACTTGTGGGAAGTCCGCTGCTTCCATACTATACCAAGTGACTTCTACCTGATCCCCCACACCATCTGGATCCTGTCCATCTGTCTCAAATACAATATAGAGATCTGCATCCTGCGCACCCGAAATAGTGACGGAATTTCCAGAGAAGTTATTTACATATGGGTTATGCGTTGAGGTTGCTTCAATAGCGAGGTGAAGACTACCATCATCATTTTCCGTTATAGTCATCTTAGATGAGGTCATATCATCTGGAGTACAACTCCATACGGTATTGGGAATAATGCTAATGTCGAACGGTCCACTATACTCATCGATAGTTGCAAATTTTGTTTGCTGACCACTCTGAGCTGGTGTTTCTTCTGGAGTAGTCTCTTCTGCGGTCGTTTCCTGTGCTACGCTGGATGGTTCTGTCTCTGCCTGTGTTGTTGTTTCTGTATATGCAGATGTCGGTTCTAATGTACTTTCTGCTTGCTCACTCTGCATACTGTTATTTCCCTCGGCATATGTATAATAGCTCACATAATGTCCAAAAAGACTATCATTGATTGCCCCCATCACTGTATCACCAAGAGCAGAGAACCAGTCCCCAAGCGAGTTAATATCTGAATCAGTCAGATGATCCTTATACATATCCTCCATAAATTCAGCGCAAGCATCATCATCAAGTTCTACGCCATTGATTCGGACAGTGTTTACCACAAAACGCGTCTCTGTAAAGTAAAATAATATCTCTGCATTAACAAGTTTTTCGCTCCCCGCTGCTGAATCAGTCACACGGTAGCACTTTCCTGAAATAGTGATAAATCCATTTTTGTCAAAGAAAGACTTATTGATATGCCATTCCGGATCACCTAAAAATTGATTTACCATTCCTTCTACGCTGATTGTTGTACCATCCAAAGTAGATGATTTCAATTCATTCACTGGAACGACATAGCTGTATCCATAGGCGATAACTGCCACAAAGCCTGCAAGAATTACACCGTAGATAAGCTTACAGATATTGTAAAATTTTTCTCTCTTCGTAAGATTGAATAACTCTGATTCCGGATTCAGTTCTAGGTGAAAATGCTTGTTCCAACAAGCCATCGACAATGCATCTTCAATTTGTTCCAATACAATATATTTAGCATTCCGTCCTTTTGTGGTTAATACAAAATATCCGTCCTGCTCAGTAATATTTACCGTATACAACTTCTTACTTCCGTCAATATAGCAACGTACCACAATGCAGTTTCCATTCAGATTTAAATCGTACTTTGTAAACGGCATCATATCCTTGAGCTTACCGGCAATCTCTTGCAACGTCATTTCAGGAACCTGTACTAAATTCTTCTCTTTTAATCTTTTCTTATATTCTCTCTCTCTAAATCCTACAAAAGCTCTCACCCGAGTCTGCGCAATAATACACACCGGGATCACAATAACAGCTATCATTCCTAGTGCCATGATCAACTTATATGCTACAATATCTGGTTGCATAAAAATTCTCCCTTCATTACTGATACTTATCATTTAAATTGAAACGCAAATAAAAATACGACAACAAGAATAATCGTCAGAACAATTTTTTCTGTTTTCTTCCGCTTGTCTTCCTCTGGGTCAAAGACAGCTTCAGTAGCTTCTTCTGTCGGTATATCTGTCTCAGTCCAACTTTCAAATTCATCTTCTAGTGATTCATTAAGATAAGTCTCGTATTCCAAAACATTGATGTTTCCAGTCTTCTTCTGACTATCCTTCTCATTCTCTTGAATAACCCGACTCACTTGATCCGGTAGAAGACTCAGCATCTCTTTATGTCTACTTCCATACAAGATTTTGCGTATTAAAGATCCAGGAAGAATTACTACAAGCGCTGCTACAACGCCCATAATAAAACCAACTGTAAATAGTTTAATAAAGAACATAACAATTCCCGCAATGATATATATCCCCTTCCACAAGTCCGACACATCTGTTGTGTCTTTATTCTTTTTTAAATATTGAAGATATCTATCTGGATCATCATTTTTCAGTTTCCCAAGTACTTTATTCTGAACTAATTTTACATACTTTTCATACTCTTTCTGCGAACTATAATGCTCCCCTTGGCTTGACTTTTCAGGATCAAGCTTCAGTAATCTTGACAATACTCCGATGCTTGACTTTTCAGGATCAAGCTTCTGTAATCTTGACAATACTCCGATATAAGATTCATCTGATACATCTACACTGTCATCATTCAAATATACTTTTCTAAGGAAGCGCTGAATTGCCCTTGCCTCTTCCTCCGATGTTGCCGTGATATAGCTTTGCCCAATATAGATGTAATTCTTATAATGCAATATCTCTTTAGGAATCCCATGGTTCTGATTTCCAATAATAAGCCCTTTATCTGCCACAACGAGTCTTTCCGTTGGAAACACCATATAAACAAGTTCTTTTTCATTTAGGACTTTTCCTACGACACTCTTCAGATCCTCTAAAGTTTTCATCTCAATCGGTGGATTCGAGATAACCGCATTATCTTTGGGTAGAACATCTTTTATGTATTGCGCATATGCATTCATGACCCGTTCACCCATTTCCGTTTTAAAGGGTTCTACAACTGACTGTGCCTGTGCCTCTGCATAGAATGCAAACTTTTCAATTCTATATCGATTCGCATTCTCTGCCTCCCATTGAGTAAATTTTCTTCCACATGAATCACAAACCCAATATTCAGATACACTCTCTGTTGTCTTTCCTGCGCCACATAACCCGCACAGGATTCCTAATACCGGGCCACTAAGTAATGTACCACAGCACGCCCTCGAAAACCCAAATCCCGACGTGCTTCTTGACACACTACTTATGTAATGGCAATTTTCACTTCCACAATTTGGACACCTCATACACAATCCATCCTCCTATTATCTTGATGATTTTTAATTCAATCCCCGCAACACCAATTCCACAGATAATACCTGTAAATAGACGAAGCCATGGATTTGACTCCCGCAGGCCTGCATATTGCGTTGTCCCATCAATTATCAATGGAACACATAATAAAAACAGTGTCAGCATATCAAATGGACACAAAAATTCGATTCCAAATCCTAAGATATATCCTATTAAAAGACCCGTACATCTTTCACATACAGGGAATTGATATCCTTTAAAGAAGAAGCTCCTTTCTGGCATCTGATGGCATCCTGTCATTGCCCCGATTTCCATAAGCTTAATCCATAATTTCATTTCAGAATCTTCATCTCGTAATCTCATATCTAATGCTTCCTTTTCCCCTGCGCATATTCTTATCTGCCCTCCTCTACTATCAATTATTATACATTGTCAATATTCTATTGGCAATATTGTTTTCTTTTAGTTAATGATTATTTACCAACACCTTTGATATCATAAACAATATGTAGAGAGGAGTTTTTCTATTGAATAAACCAGACTATATAGAAATTGGAAGACGGATTCGTCAATGCCGTGAGGAACACGGCTTCTCCCAAGAAAAAGTTGCTGAACTATGTCATATTTCTCCGTCTTTTTATTGTAATATCGAACGCGGTTCTAAAATAATGTCCCTTGAAACCTTCGTTTCGATTTGTCAGGCATTATCCGTAAGTTCTGACTATCTTTTGAATAATATTCTCCCAGAAACGGATGCCTCTGCACTGCATGTCATCTCCGAAGCGAAAAAATATGGTGACATTCAATACAAAAAGTATATTCACTTAGTAAAAGCATTGGTTAATATCACAGATCAGCTTTAACAATGTTTAAAAAGCTTATAGATTATCAAGATTTGAATTAGATTTTAATAAAGCAATTATCATTTGGAGAATTACAGCATATCCCCAAATGATAATTGCTCAAATTCCTGCCTGCGCTCCAAGAGTGCAGGTCTTTTTGTTAGCAGTTCTTCAGCTTGCTTCCAATCCATAAGCCACTGAGGAACTTCATCTCTATCAAGCACCAGCGGCATTCGATCATGCACCGGAGCCACTGAAGCATTTGGAATCGTTGTCAGGATCGTAAACTGGTTCTCATCTTCTACCTTCTGCCAGATCCCCGCCATAAACAGAACCTTCCCGCACAGCGGACAAAATGAAGCCTTTTCCCCAATTCGATTCCACTCATAGAATCCCGATGCCGGTATCACACAACGATTGTACCGCATACTCTCATTAAACATGGGCTTTTCCTTTACCGTCTCCACTCTTGCATTGATGAGCAGATCCTTTTGGTCCTTTTTCCGAAATCCCCATCTCATCTGTGTCAGACAAATTTCTTTCGTTCCAGTCAAGATGAATGCCCAGTCTGTCGGACACACATCTCCCGCCTTGGCCTGGAACTTAGAAGTATCAACCGACCGGAACGTGTTCTTTAGTTCTCTTTCCATCCCATCATCTACAAAGTACCGTCCGCACATATATCCTCCTCATACAAGCATCACCCATTTGCAATTCTCCTGATAAAAGATCAGACGAAACTCCCGGTTCAGACCACCAATGATTGCCTTGCAGCCATATTCTCGGCTCGGAATTCCGCTGTAATTCTTTTCTTCGGTGTAATTTACTACAATATCCGTCACTGTCTGGATTGCGCCGCTGTCATCCTCGAACTTAAAGTATCGTGGCATAGTTTTCCCGGTCGAAGTAAACCAAGTCATGCACGCAATTTCATATCTGGTTCCTTTCGGTACACCGCTATCTGTTTCGATTCCATATTTTGTTGCATCCGCAAACCCTGCCACGCTACATCAACTCCTTTATTATAATATCTTCTCTCTGGAATAATCAACGGTACGCTTTTCACGGCTCACCCCGCCGCCCATGTGATCGATCCATTCTCTACCCGATTCTGGCAAAAAGCACGCTCTTTTAATACTATCTGCTCCGTATCTCCTGCGAATCCCATCTACTGCTGCTTCCATTTTATGAACTTTCTCATAATCAATCCGCTCAAACATCTGAATTTGACGGCAGGAATCTGTCGATACACGGCTTGTATGAATCCCAAGATGTCGAAGCGGCGTTCCATCCCACAGCTCATCAAAGCACTTACAAGCTGCCTCGTAAATCTCTAATGTCAGATCTGTCGGCACCGATAAAGTGATTTGATGTCCGCAAAACTGCAAGTTCCAGTCACGGAGACTGATCGATACGACACCGATCTTTACCCCATCCGCCCGGAGCCTTGCTGAAACAGTCTCAGCGAGTGATAATAAATACTGCTTTGCGATCTCCCTGTCCGTGACATCTCTTGGTGTTGTAAGGGAATTTCCATATCCCTTAGCTGGAGGCGGCACATTGATCACCTCAGATTCATCAATCCCATTCGCATATTGCCAGATCAACACTCCCTGTGATTTCATAAAGGATCGTAGAATTGCAGGATCCATAGCCGCTAATTCTCCAATAGTAAAGATCCCCAGATTACGTAACCTTTGTTGAGAGCTGTGTCCCACATAAAACAAATCCCCTACTGGAAGAGACCACATCTTTTCCTTAATTTCCGACCTCCATAATGTATGAACCCGGTCAGGCTTTTCAAAGTCAGATGCCATCTTTGCCAGAAGTTTATTCTCAGAGACACCAATATTTACAGTAAAACCAAGTTCCCGCCTAACTCTATCTTTGATCTCGTATGCTGTCTGAATCGGATCAGTACAGCACCCGGTCATATCCAGGAAACACTCATCAATGCTGTACTGCTCGATCCGATCAGAATACTCTCCTAATAACTTCAACATCGCCTTCGAGGACCGATTATACAGGTCGTAGTTTGGTGGCACAAGGATCAGCCCCGGACATTTCTGCTTCGCTGATACCACTGTCTCACCTGTCTGGATCTTATATTGCTTCGCAGGAATCGACTTTGCAAGGATGATTCCATGACGCTTTTCCTGATCTCCACCTACTGCACTTACCAAATTGCGCAGATCCTGGGTTCCTCCTAGATGATGGATCCGATAACAGGCTTCCCACGATAGAAATGCCGAATTAACATCTACGTGAAAGATAACCCGTTTCATAGATCCACCTCCTAGTGCAAAATCGAACATTTGTTCTATTTCATTGTAATCTCCCTATGCAACAATGTCAAGAGTAAGAATATGGCATTTTCTGTGCAATTACTTTTCCCTCTGCATGTATTCTATTCAGATAGTTTCCATACAGAGCATATTGTGAGTCTGATAACCCTTGAAGTATTTCAAACTCTTCTTGTGTTCGACAGCCAAAATACTTATGGGCTTCTTTTGACACAAGCTCATTAAACAGCGCTTCTCGTTTTGCTTGATCCTCAGATGTTAGACGAAATTTATTCAGCGTTTCATAATTAACTGCATTGATCATAAAATGGATATGTAAATTCTCTTCCGCATAAATTTTTTCTAGTGGAATATACCTATCCGCCGTTTCGAACTTCGGCGCATCGTTCAGTCTGATCCGATGAACCGCATACAACACCTGATATCCTTGCTCATAATATCCACGCCATGCCAATTCTCTTGCTAATCTATCGATTGCATAATAATTCCCCTCAAGAAGAAGCTCATCTTCTGTTCGAAATGAATACACTTCATGATACACATATCGCCCAAATTTACCCCCTCGTGAATAACTACTCCACATATTCCCAAAACCATCCATAACATCTTTGATTCGCCTGACTTCCGGGATCCCCAACGCTCCCCACGCAACAAGCTCTTCTCTGCAATCACTATATTGCTCTGTCTCTCTAAGCATATACTCTGCCAGGCGCTCTGCATCCCCCTTCTCCGTATATGAGCCTGATTCCTTACCTTTGCATTTCCGATTCATTATTTTCGCATGCTTGTCGAATCCTTTAAGAAGTAAAATACCCTTACTCTTAAATTTCTTTCTCTCCTTATAATCCTTCATCTTCATTAACCTCCACAGCGTGCTTTTCCATTAGTTCAGTTGCTTTTCTTAGCAATTCCGGATCATTATTCATCCGAATAAGATGGAATAACTCATTTGCCAAATCCATTCCCCTCACCTGCATTGTGCAGACTTTTTTACGAGCTTCTTCACGAACTTTTTTACGAACCTCTTTCAGTTCTTCGATCGGCTTCCGCTCAATCATAGCTCTCTGCCGGACATACTCGCTAACATTAATATTCTCCTTCTTTGCTAGACTAATAATCTTCCGATGTTCTGTCGGTGTTAACCGTAACTCAAGTCGATTAACCCTCACATCCTTCTGAGATTTGTCTTTTCTTTTTGACGTACTCAATGTACTTGAATCCATGATCCACCCAAGCCTCCTACTAACTTTGATTCACACACTCCGTGTGCATGTATATATAAATAACAGGTACGCACTTTTATATAATCTTTGCTGGCGTATATGTCTGGTTTTCTGGGTAATCACATCCTTGTCATCGTTTTATTTCAGATAAATTAGGCCTGCAAAGTTGTACGTACAAAATCTGATTATTGGTATGTTACCTGTTCCTTAAAATTTACTACACATTGGGATCAAGATTTTGGTCTACTCTTATGTTCTTGAATATCTATGAACATAAATTTAAAGAGATTTTAGATATCTCAATCAAAATTTTTTTTATTATGAAAGGGGTTTTAACAATGAATACAGAGTATATATCACTAAGAGAGTTCTGTGAAAGAACACAGATCAGCAGTACAACTGCATACCGAATGATCCGAAATGGACAGCTGCCCGCATTTAAGATCGGAAGGAATTATAGAATACCGATCAGCGCCCTTGTTGAGATCAACACTAAACCAAGAATGTATTAAATAATACAGTGCAGAAAACACATTCCCCAAAATAGTCTCCCCGCCCCAGTAAACCTGTTTTCTGCCTATAATAGAATTGATTGTATACAAAAAATATATAAAAGTCGCCAGCGCATTTATTGGCTCTAACTTACGTTGGCGACTTCCACACATGACTTCCATTGAATATTATGAATATTAGTCATTGCTCGCATACCACAGATTTTTGAAAAGCCTTATTTTATGCCTATTTGATGACCCACATGAACCGTTCCTTTTTGTCACATCCTTGTGTACCGTGCTCTTTGAGATTCCAAACCGTTTCGCCGTCTGTCTCACCGTCGCATTCTCGTCAATAATATAGTTCGCGATCTGGATCGCCCGTTCTTCAATATATTCCTTCATAGGGTTGCCCCTCGATGATATTTTTACCATCTTATTACAGAATTTGAGAATTTATGCGGGCAAGATTCCTATCCTATATCTCAACGCATTCCCGTGCCGCAGCAGTCTGTATTTTCGCGCAGATGCGTATTCCTGATACGTTATCGTCCTCTGGTATAGCAATGTATTCCTCGAATTTTCCTATATACAAAAATGTACAGATATAGGTCCCCTCCATAAAAGGATCTCCATATCTGCACATCATTTCACTCTAAATCTTTAATTTTCTTACTTCACCACGATCTGACAGCTTCTCATGGTCTCTAAAGCCGCCTCATGTCTTTCCCTCGTCACACCTGCCGCACATGCGGAATCCACGAAGACCGGGGTCTCCGGGAGGAACGCTTTGATGAGGAGTGCGTTTGAAACCACACAGATATCCGTACAGAGTCCCACAAGCTCGATGGACTCGATCGGTGTCTTCTTATTTCTCTCAAGAAGGTCTTCCGCTAACTCCGGACATCCGAAGGTGATCTTCTCATACATCGCCGCGTCGCGCTCCACGAAAATCTTTTCAAGCTCCGGGATCAGGTTCCATCCGTCGGTTCCTTTCATACAGTGGGGAACCGGAAGGAAATGTCCCTCCTGGGTGTCCATATAATTCTCGAAATGTGTGTCCTTCGTAAAGATCAGGTCCCCATCAAACTCTTTTGCCTTCTTTACAACAGCCGGGACGATCGCCTCCGCGTCCTTGCTGCCGAGACTTCCGTTCACAAAATCCTTCTGCATATCCACAACGATCAAAATCTTCTCTGCCATAGCTCATCTTCCTTTCTCCGAATCCGGATCTGTCTTAGGTCGAGGATACCCCAGGCCACCTGCCCTGTCAAGCGTTTTTCCGGATCAGCAGCAAAATGCCCCTGAGTTTCCACCCAGAAGGCATTTTTCTTTTCCCTGCACGGCCCGCATCCCATTGATCGCGGACCTGCGCGATAGCAGCTTATATTTACGGCTCCGCAACCCGTCTCGCCGCCACCACAAACCGTCCATTTTTCGTATGGTAGCTGCATGTGGACAGCATCAGGATCTGATCCTCATACTCCGGGACGATCTCCGTGTCGTAGTCGGAATGTCCTCTGAGCCAGTTCACCAGCTCATCGTATTCCTCCTCCGGAATATCCCCGTCGTAGCGGTAATACCGGAATCCATTCTCATCTTCATAGAGCACCTGCGTCTCCACCGCCGCAAAGACCTCATAAGTCCGCGGTTCTCCGTCGACGTAAAAACGGACGAGCGGATGTTCTTTCCAGTAATCAGCCTTTTTGTAGGAATCAAGGGTTCCGAATATGGACCCGTTTTTCATGTTGTGCCCATAGATGATCAGACACTTCGTGTCCACGCCGGATGCCTCGCCGAGAAACGGGGTTCCGCCAAATGACTTGGAACCATCAAAGACCCTGTGGAGGTAATATTCCGGATCAGACTCCCGGTCCACCACCGGGTAATCGATCCTTGTATCCGGGATCCTGATCCAACCGACGTAATCGGGATTCTCATTCTTAAGCGCCGCGTATCCGGCAGCCTCCTTTAAGAGTTCTGCCCACTCCGCCGCTTTCTCCTGATCCGTTGTCTCCCCGGCACTCTCCGTCAGATCTGCCGGAGCTTTTTCCTCCGCGTACTCCGCCGCCAGCTTACTCAGGCTGTCGAACGCGTCCGCCTCCTTTTTTGCCGCCAGGTAATCCCGGCCCGCCATAAAGGCGGAGACGCAGAACACCGCGCCGAACACCAGGATTCCTAATTTGTACCACCATGGGCTTTTTTTCTGTTTCTTCTTTCCTTCTGCCATCAGCTCTTTCTCCTTCTGTCAGAGTGCTCCTTTCCGAGTATCCGTGCAAGAAGACCAGTGAGGGAAATTCCCGCAAGTAAAAACCACAGATAGCCATGTGTCACATCACCAGTCTCAGGAACCTAAGTTGTCTTTTCCTTAAGCTCTCTCCCGATCTTTTTTATCACAAAGAGATACGAGACACCCGTAAATACCGCCGCTGCGATCCATGCCGCCGGATCGGCGAAACAGGCGAGCGGATAGCTCAAAAGCTTCATCGCCGCCATGGAGACAATCAGTCTCGCAATGAGCTCCGATACACCTCCCATCATCGGCAGAAAGCCATATCCGCAGCCCTGCATGATATTGCGGAAAATAAAGATCGTGCAGAGCGGCAGGAAAAACATCGCAGTCATATAGCAGTAAGTCTCCGCCCACGGCATCATCGCTGAAATATCCACGTCCCCGGTAAAGAAAAGTCCGAGACATGGTCTGAGCAGCGCACACATGAGCAATGCTACCGCGACAGAATACACAAACTCCGCGAGAAGCGCTGCCTTTACCCCTGCCTTGATCCGCTTTACATCCCCGCATCCGTAGTTCTGTCCGCCGTAGGTCGCCATCGTCTGTCCCATGGCGATCATGCCCTGGATCACGAGACTCTGGAGCTTCGCCGCAGCTGTGTAAGCCGCAACTGCCACGGAACCGAAGAGGTTGATAGCGGACTGCATGATCATGGTTCCCGACGCTGTGATCGCGAACTGAAACGCCATGGGAATCCCGGCCGCAAGCTGGTTTCTCGTGTCGCTTCCGTGGATCTTCCAGTGTTCCCTCTCCGGCTTTAAGGATGGAACCTTCACCCAGATATATCCCGCGCAGAGCACCGCCGAGATCGCCTGGGACAGATTTGTCGCCCAGGCTGCTCCTGCCACACCCATGCCGCCGCGGATGATAAAAAGCAGATCCAGCCCCACGTTCAGGCAGGCGGAAAATATCAGGAAAAAGAGTGGGATCTGACTGTTTCCCACCGCCCGCAGATAGGAGGAAAACAGGTTGTAGAAGATATTTGCCGTGAGTCCGACGCTGATTCCCATGATATACGTGTAGGCATCCTGAAAGATATCTGACGGCGTATTCATCAGGTGCAAAAGCGGGTTCATGATCGCCACACAGACCAGTGTCAGGATGACCGCTGCGATCACCGCCAGGATCATTCCGTTTGCCACGCTGCGTTTCACACCTTTTTCATCCCCTGCCCCATACCGTTGGGCGGTAAGGATCGAAAAACCGGCAGTGATTCCCTGAGCAAAGCCGGTCGCCAGAAACATGATCGTTCCGGTGGAGCCGACCGCCGCCAGCGCCCCGGCACCGACGCAGCGGCCGACGATGATCGTGTCCGCCATATTATAAAGCTGCTGAAAGATATTTCCGATCACCAATGGAATCGTAAATTGCAAAATCACCGGCAGCGGTTTTCCTTTTGTCATATCGAGCTGCATGCTGTTGATCCTTTCTTTTTACATAAAAATGCCTGACTGATATCAGCCAGGCATCAAAATCATAATTTGTCATGTCCGGCAAACAGGCCGGCAGCACATTTCATTTGGGGATCATTCCGATTTTTTCTTATCCTTATCGCGACCGATCATTCTCAGAATAAAATCGACAGTACCGTCAATTCCGTAGCTTGCGCTGTTGATGCATAGATCGTAGTTATTCGCGTTTCCCCAGCTTCTTCCGGTATAAAAATTGTAATAATGCGCATGTTTTTTGTCAAGTTTTTTCAGGAAATGGCGCGCTTTTTTCCGGTCTAATCCGGAGTTTACCTCGATCGCGCGCTGGATCCTCTGCTCGATCGGTGCAGTGATATAGATACTGATATGCGGAATACCGTTGTTCGTTAAGATCGCATCGGCACAGCGGCCCATGATAATAAAGTCTTCCTTTTTCGCCATATCACAGATCAGGTCGCTCTGGTTGAAGAAGACGGCATCCTGACGGTTCAGGCCGTGGTAACGGCTGAAATATTTGATATGATCCTTCAGGGACATATGGGTCACTGCCTCAAACTCGCTCGCCGGACTCTGCTGCAGTTCCTCAGAGACGTGGGCATATCCCGCCGCGTCACGGATCGTCTTATCTTTCTCCGCGTCGAGGCGTTTTAATACTGCCGCGAAAATATCGGCATCGTAGTAGTTAATATGAAGCTTATCCGCAAGCTTGAAGCCGACATCGATTCCGCCGCTTCCGTATGTCCAGCTGATGCAGATAATCAGATGGTCGTCGTTGGAGAAACGGTTCGCTACGTTGAAGCTGTTTAACTTCGCGAGGATCGGGTCGATCACATCGCCGCTGGCGAAGCTTGTCGGAAGGCTCATGACCTCATTGAGGATGCGGTTGTACTCGGTCATACACATCGCGCGTTCTTCTTTATCCTCGATGGTACGGGCCATGTTCGCGATCAATCCAAGCTCGCTGCGGACTAAATGTCCCTGCGGTCTTGTGGTCAGAAGCTCTGTGAGCTCATTCACACAGCGCTCTCTGTCACGGTTGAAAACACGTCCCAGGGAGGAACCCAGGTGGACATAGACCTCCGCGTCCAGATCGTAGATATGTTCTGCCAGTTCTTTGATTTCTTCTTTCGTTGCAGCCATATTTCCTCCCCCTTCCTATAAAAAGAATACCAGAGTATCCACAATGAATACCGGAACAAGAATTCCAAAGGACCAGATCAGATATCCGAAGAATGAAGGCATCCGGATACCGTTCTCATCCGCAATGGATTTGACCATGAAGTTCGGCGCGTTACCGATATATGTATTCGCGCCCATAAATACAGCACCACAGGAGATCGCTTCCAGCATCTTGACCGGAACGGTTCCGAGGGCCGTCACCATGCCCTGTGACAATCCTAAGGCGCCTGCTGTTGTCAGGAATACCAGATAGGTCGGCGTATTGTCGAGGAAGCTGGATAACAGACCGGTCGCCCAGAACATCTCAAACGGTTCTGTGATTCCGAGCTCCGCACCGTTTGCTTTTAAGATCATAAGAGCCGGCTGCATTGTAATAAAGATGCCGACGAAGAGAACTGCGACCTCGTGGATCGCGCCCCAGGTAAAGTGGTTTTCACGGCGGATCGAAACATTCGTCGTCTTAAAGGACAGGAATGCGGATAACAGGATGATCACGCACTCGATGATTGCCGGATAAGTCAGTGTCACTTCACCGAAAATGTGGATTCCAAGGACATTTCCCGCCGCATCCTGGAACATCGGCATGGACGGAAGTGTTCCGCTTAAGATTACGGCGATTACGATCATAACAATGAAAATCAGGTTATGTCCGCCGCGGATCTTAACCTCGGTACCAGGTTTGCTGATATCCGGTTTTAAACCTGCTGCAATGTCTTTTCTGTACGCACGCATATCAAAATGGTAGAAAATAAACAGGAGCAGGACCATATTAAAGAGCAGGATCGGGAGCAGCTTTAAGCTCCAGAAGAACGGCACACCTCTCATGAATCCCATGAGCAGAGGCGGATCTCCGATCGGAGTCAGGCAGCCGCCCATGTTGGACACCATAAAGATAAAGAAGATCACGATGTGGCGTCTTCTCTTTCTCCACGCGTTCATCTTGATGATCGGACGGATCATTAACATGCTGGCACCGGTGGTTCCGATCCAGCTGGATAACAGGGTTCCGAGTGCCAGAAGTCCCACATTGATCCTCGGGGAACCAGCGAGATCACCTGACAGGGTAATATTACCGGACACACAGAACAATCCAAAAAGAAGGACGATGAATGTCAGGTAGTCGTTTATGATACATTCCAGTGTCGTCTCCGCTGCCTTCGGCACACCGTACTTCACGGCGAACGGGATCAGGAACAGCAGGGACCAGAACACGACCGCATGCGGCTGGTGCGCCTCCCACCACTCTGCTTTCACAAGCGGAAGGACCGCGATGCAGAGCAGGAGTCCTGCAAATGGAATACAAAGCCATAACGGCGTCTGTGCTGCCGCCCCGGCAGCCTCTGGTTCTGCCGCAAGCGCTGTAACTGCAGTCTGGTTTAAGACCGCCAGAAGTCCTGCGCAGAATGCAAATAATTTCTTCATGGGTAAACCTCCATGTAATCAGCTTTTATGAGCCATTACTCTTTTTTTCGCTCAACACGGCTACTGATTATAACAACTTTCCCGCACAAATACAAGTACGATTCTTCCAAATAATTGCCAAATTTCCGCGTAGAAAATCAGCATTTTTGCCAAAATGGAATATATTTCGTATTGTGAAATTTCAGACAATGGGATTTTATCTCATTTATTTTACAACGTTAAAGCATTGGTCTGGGATACCGCCGCATTCCGTTTTTCTGCGCCATGTACTGCTTTTTTTCTTGGTTTTTCACGCCCTGCGAGAATGCCGTAATCGGTCTTCTATAAAGTAAAAAAGCAGCACGGTCATTTGATTGATGGATGATCAGATACCGAAACTGCTTTTGTTTTATTTAATATATGTGTTTTATGTATTTTTACTACACTAAGAAAAATTCCGTAATGAATACCATCGCGCAGCAGATCACCGCAACGGACAGGAGACTTCTTCCGCACCATGCCGCGATAATTCCGATGACCAGCGCCAGCGCCGCCGACACCGTACTGTTTGTGGCGGAGAGGATCGCCGGAAACGTCATAACAGCTAACGTCACATATGGGACGTAATATAAGAATGACTGGATAAACTGATTTTTGATCGGTTTCCGGATCAATGTGAGCGGCAGGACACGGATCATGTAAGAGACACCCGCCATCACCGCAATATAGAGATAAATATTCTTTTCCATGTTTTTCTGTGTTCCTTCTTAATTTAACAAGACAATTTTCAAAAATTTCTTTTTCTTTTAAGCGCCCTGTTTTGCCGCGTCTGCAGAATGGACATGAGTTTCTTCCGTTGTTTCCTTGGAAGTATCAGCCGCGCTGTCCTCTGCCGGATGCGGGAAGAGAATCGCTGCTGCGGATGAGAGCACAACAGTCAGAATGATCGTTCTCGTGCCGCTGGAGATCGATGAGATCCCCGGAAGATTCTCCGCAAGGTAGCTTGCCGCGAAGCTGATGGCGATGAGCCCTGCAAGGATGCGGCTCTTTCTCGCCGGTGGAATTATGATCGCAAGGAACATTCCGTAGAGTGCCACGCTGAAGGCGCTCACAAGACGCCACGGCATCAGATTACCTGCCAGCGCACCGAGGGCTGTTCCGACAGCCCAGCCGGGAAGTGCTAATGCGATTGCCCCGTACATATACCAGGGATTTAAGCAGCCCGGTCTTGCAATCGTAATTCCGAACAGCTCATCGGTAATATCAAATGCCATGAGAAGCCTGTGGAAAAACGGCATATCCGGATCCATTCTCTGGCTCATGGCACAGCTCATCAGTAAATATCTCGCGTTCGCGATCAGTGTCACGATCGCCATCTCAATATACGCTGCCCCCGCGGCGATCATCGTAAAGCCCGCGTATTCCCCTGCGGACGCGTTGCAGAGTGCGCTTGTGATCATTCCCTGAATCGGTGTCATCCCGACATTCCGCGCCACGATTCCCAGTGAAAAAGATACCGCAAAATACCCGAGCGCGATCGGCACCCCGTCCCGGGCTCCATCCCGGAATGCCCGCCGGTTTCCAACACTGGCGATTGAAAACTTGTTATTCCCCATAATATTCCTCCCTCAAACAGAAACAACAGACATCCTGTCCTGTTTATGCGTTGCTGTTCCGCGTAAATTAGCGGCACCCAGGAATTTTCATCCAGAGCTGCCGCTTTCCATTATTCTGACATCATTGTCGATACGGGCATGAAAGAAGCCCAAACAGTAACTGATTTTGCCGATGCTTCGCATTCCAAATCGGCAAAATCCACTGCCACCACTGTGTTGTACGGAATTTTCAGGTCAGAAAATTCCTACCTGTGTGCAATGACCAAACATGTACAGTATACTCTTCTTCTTTACATTCGTAAAGCCACTGTTTATAATAATTACAGAAGTTTTGCGGTTGGTTGCTGTTCACGCCTTGCGCAAACAGTAACTGATTTTGCCGATGCTTCGCATTCCAAATCGGCAAAATCCACTACCACCACTGTACTGTACGGAATTTTCAATTCAGAAAATTCCTACCCGTGTGCAGTAACGGCGATCCTGCAGATTTCAACGAAACAATTCTACAGGTTTTTGTTCTCAGAGCATTCTTCCTCATACCCCGAATTCGGACCATAAAACTGCTCCAGAAACGTGATATACGCCCTGGCGGCCTTCGGCAGCTGGATACCTTTCTGAAAAATATAGGCGCTGATATAATCGCCATACCGGTCGGCTTCCGGCCGCATCCAGTCCGGGAGCGGGAATGAGACGATATTATAGTTTTCCACCTGCTCCCGCATCGGGATCATTCCGATTCCGAGATAGTCGGAGCGCTGGATCACGTTGTGGAGCAGGGCGCGGCTGTTGACATAGATGACCTGGGAGATCCTGTTCCAGTGGATGAGCTGCAGTGTTTCGTCATTGTAAACGCTCTCGGCGGCCCGGGTCTTTGTGCTCTCGCTTGGGTAGAGGACGAAGTTGTACTGATACAGCTTTTCCGGTGTCAGGTTATCCAGTTCCTTTAGAATCGGATGCCCTACCCGGCAGAAAAACTGTGTCGGGGACTGGAACAGCGGGCGCGCTTCCAGATGGCGGAAGGTGAGAAGCTCCTGGATCTTGTCTGCTTTATGGGCTGGATACATGATAAATCCTATGTCGGCGCGGTTCGTGTAGACATCCTCGATGACTTCATTTCCGGTCATTTCCCGGTAGAAAAAACGGAACGGCGTGTCCGCAAGAGAGTTCACCATGCGGATAAAGGCATCGCTGGAGTGGGAACAGCTGCTGGAGGAGACCCGCAGGCGGTAAGCTTCCGAGTGTTCCTTAAAGGTTGTCTTAAAATGTTTCGCGTGCTCGATGAGATCCCGGCTCATGTCGAGAAAGAGCCGTCCGGATTCCGTCGGGATAATTCCGTTTTTTCCGCGGGTAAAGATTGTGAGCCCGTATTCTTTTTCCGTCTCCCTGAGGACCTTGCTGAGATAAGGCTGGGTCACGAAGAGGCGTTTCGCGGCGGCGGAGATGGAACCGCAGTTTGAGATCTCGATGAGGTATTCCAGGTTCTGAAAATTCATAGGGATGGTCTCCTTTCTGAAATTAAAGCCGGGTGTTTTGCTGCTGCAGTCATGGACCGTGAGCAGAAACATATAACGTGTCAGCCATACGACAATCCAGATAAACACTGATTTATAATATTTCGGTTATAACGTGATGAAAACGGGGAATTTGTAAAACTCCATAGAAATAGTATAATCAAGTGTATACCAATAAACCGGATATGTCAAACCAAACAGATATAGAAACTGGCGAGTGATCTGTAATTATTACATTCCGGGCTATACATAAGGAGGAATCACTATGAGTACGCATCTGCAGTTAGCAAACAGTACGACGATGGCAATTCTTTGTGGAATCACCATTCTGATCGTTCTTCTCCAGCCGGTGATCTTTATGATCGTGGCATTCAAACGCGGAAAAGAACTGAACATGACAGACCAGGAGATGAAGGAAGCCGCACGAAGCAGCGCGATCTTTTCTATTATCCCGTCACTCCCGATCATTGTGAGTTACCTGCTCTTAGTTCCGTCCCTGGGCCGCTATTTCCCGTGGCTCCGCTTAAGCGTTGTAGGTTCCGCGGCATATGAGACCATGGTCGCGAACATGGCGGCAGAAGCGCTGGGCCTGGAATCCATCACCGTCCCGGACATCCCGGCTGATACTTTTGTGTTTATTCTGTTTGTTGTAACAATTGGAATTCTTGGCGGAAATATCTTCAATGTTTTCTTCTTAAAGGCATACGACAAGAAAGTCGAGTCCATCAAGAACAGCAACGCGAAGCTCGTTCCGATCATCACGACAGCAATGTTCCTCGGTCTCTATGGAACCATGGCAGCTCCGCATTTCACAAATATCGCGAACATCCCGGCGGTTGCAGCGATCCTGGTTGCCGGTATCACATCGATCTTCGTAAACAAGTTTGCGGCGAACCACAAGAAGTTGAAAGAGTTCGCGTTCCCGCTCAGCATGATCGTTGGAATGCTCGGTGCATGTGTAGCGAATCTGCTTATTTAGGAGGAAAAACGATATGAAAGATAACAGCTTTTATAATAAGATCCACAGACTTGGAAGAATCACCGTCGTCTGTGCCCTGATCAGTTTCATGGCGGTTCCTTTCGGACTTGCCGCAGTAAATGGAATTTCCATGAATATTCCGGAAATTCTAAAAAATGCGATCCCGCTTCTACTGACATTCAGCATCAGCGGTATCTGTGAGAACCTGTCCTTCATGCCGATCATCGGAAGCGGCGCGCTCTATATGTCCTGCGTTACCGGTAATGTCAGCAATATGAAGGTTCCGGCGGCGGTCAACGCTATGGAAGTTGCAGGCTACACAGCCGGAAGCGACCGCGCCGATGTCGTTGCGATCATCGCTGTTGCGGCATCCACATTCGTGACAACAGCCATTGTATTCCTGGGAATGCTGTTCTTAGCCCCGCTCTTTGAGCCGATCTACAACAATGCGTTCTTACAGCCGGCATTCCAGAACATGGTTCCGGCACTTATGGGTGCCCTGTTGTTCCCGTTCATCTTAAAGGCCCCGAAGCAGGCCATCATTCCGATCGCGCTTCCGATCATCGCAATCTTAGTGATCGGCCGCAAGGTGTTCTCTTCAAACCAGAGCTATATTATGGTCGGTGTGATCATTTTGTCGGTGATCTACTCTCTGGCACTTTATAAAAAGGGAAAAATCAGCGAGTAAAGGGAAAATAAGCGTCCTGGTCGGCGGAAAATATGAAAATGTGCGGAACAGGCGCAATTTCCTGATAAATTTAGGAAAGGAAGATCCGGAATTTCGGACAAACAATATGGATAAAAAAGAATTTGTCTTAAAGGCAGTTGCAGATAAAAGAGCCCTGATCGTCGATGTCAGCGACAAAATTTTCGGTTACGCAGAGGTCGGATTTCATGAATTCAGGACTGCGAAGCTCTACGAGGAAGTCCTGAAAAAAGAGGGGTTCCAGGTGGAGATGGGAGTCGGCGGCATGCCGACGGCGTTCAAGGCTGTATACGGAAGCGGAAAGCCGGTGATCGGTTTCCTCGCCGAGTATGACGCTCTGCCGGAGCTGTCCCAGGAAGGCGGCTGCACGATGCGAAAGAAAGCCGCAGGGGACAACCCGGATGGACATGGATGCGGACATAACCTCCTCGGTGCGGGTGCCATGGCGGCGGCGCTTGCTGTAAAAGCTTATATCGAGGAACACCCGGAAGCGGGAACTGTGATCCTTTTTGGATGCCCGAGTGAGGAAAAGGGAGACGGAAAGGCAATCATGGCACGAGAAGGTGTATTTGACGGTGTGGATGCTGCTTTTACATGGCATCCGGGCGATAAGAATGCGATCTGGTCCGAGTCTACACTGGCGAATGTCAGCGTGTTCTTCAATTTCAAGGGTGTGACCTCCCACGCGGCGGCAGCCCCGGAACTTGGACGTTCCGCCCTGGACGCTGCGGAGCTCATGAGCGTCGGCGTCAACTACCTGCGGGAGCACATTATCTCCGACGCGAGAGTCCACTACGCGTACCGTGATGTAGGAGGAATCGCCCCGAACGTTGTCCAGGGACACAGCAGAGTCCACTATTTTATCCGCGCACCAAAGTCATGGCAGGTGAAGGAGATCTACAAGCGCGTCGTTGATGTGGCGGAAGGCGCCGCAAAGATGACGGGAACCGAGATGACATACGAGCTTTACGCCGGACTTTCCGACTATATCCCGAACCATGTCCTCTCAGAAGTTCTCCACGAGTCCATGGAGGAGATCGGTGCCCCGAAATACGACGAGGCGGACTTTGCCCTGGCGTCAAAATTCTTCCACGAGACCGCGACGCCGGATGAGATGGAAGCAAAGCGCGCGTCCTTAAGGAAGCTCTTCGGCGCGGACCACATGGAGGAGATCGAAGCCCACCCGCTCCACACCTCCATCGCTCCGCTCGTCTGGAACGGAAAAGTTCAGGCCGGCTCCACCGATGTCGGTGACGCCAGTTATGTGATCCCAACCGCTATGTGTACAACTGCTACTGCAACTCTCGGCACCGCCGCTCACACCTGGCAGATGACCGCCCATGGAAATACGGAGATCGCACATAAGGCGATGTTAAATGCCGGCGAGGCGATGGCGTTAGCAGCATTAAAAACCATGGAAAGCCCGGAGATCCTGAAAAAAGCTCATGACGAGTGGATGGTGGAGACAAACGGCGAGTACGATTGCCCGATCCCGAAAGAGGTTGGACCGAGACTTGAAGATTAAATTTCTGATTCCGGAACATAACATGAATGAAGATAAGAACCAGAGGGAGAATGACTCTTTCTGGTTCTTTTTTGTTTAACAGGAAATATTCTTTCTGAATCAGAGAGAATCGCGAAATCACCTTGGCAGATCCGCCTCCTGATGCTAAGATACATATAAAGCGAGCGCGGAAAAAGGAGCGGAATCAGGGAGATGAAGAAGCACAAGGTCTACTTACAGGAGCTGTCAGCGGAGTTTTCGGAGGCAGATTATTCAAAGTTTTATGAAGTTGTCATGCGGCGGATCGAGAACGGAGAGCTTGTTCCGATGAAAAGTGCAAAGAATAACGGGAGGAAGCCGGCACTGCCGCTATGCTTTTGGGAATACGAAAAAGAAGCGGATTATACGGAGCTTTATGAGGAACTGAAATATCGGTATCATCCCAGGATCAATACGTTCTATTACCGAGAGCATCCGGAATGCTACGAGAGGGACAGGGAGAAGCTGCAGCTTTTAAGCGATTATCTAAAGGATCATTCGGAGCTTTTGTTGGTTCAGGAAACAATGAATGAGCGCAGCTTTGAGATTTTCCACAGGGAGAAGTATTTCCAGAGAGAGGGCGGTCTTGAGCTTTGTAAGAGAGTTGCGATCACTCCGGAAACGCTGGCTTTTTATGAAACATCAGAGCCGCTTTCTTATTATTCCTGTTCCAAGCAGACACCGCAGAATATTCTGATCATAGAAAATAAGGACACCTTTTTTGATATTCGGAGATATATGAATTCCGGAAATGACAGGATCATGGGAAGGGAGTTCGGTACAGTGATCTACGGAGCCGGAAAAGGAATCTGGAAGACCTTTGAGGATTATGTCAATGGTGCGGAACGATACTTCCTGGGAAAGAATGCATTGTTTTATTTCGGTGATCTTGATTTTGAGGGCATTCTGATCTTTGAACATTTGATCGGGCAGAAGCGGTACCGGGAGAGCGGAATCCATATTTTTAAAGAGGCGTATGAAAAGATGTTAGATAAGGCATGGCAGCTTGGGTTTTCCAGACTACCGGATATGAAGGAAAAGCAGAACGCCAACATCGGAACCAGCTTTTTGTCGGCATTTGATACGGAGCGGAGGCATCAGATCCGGGAGCTGCTTGAGATGGGAAAATACATTCCACAGGAAATTTTAAATGAACATGATTGGTGATAAATGATGATCGATAAAGATTTTTTGAAAAATTTTGATCAGAGAATGAAGTGCGTCGGCCGATATTCGGTGCTTTGCAGCAACAGCTTTGATAAAAAGCTCTGGAAAGAATATGGGATCGAGACACGGGATGAGCAGATGAACATGCTGTTTACATTGCTCCTTTTCATTATGGAGTATTCCCTGCGGGAAGAAAACTGCACGATGGACGAGATCGCGTCATTTGTGGAGGACATCAGCTACGGATATTACGGGCGGAAATTAAACTTTGAGAAAAGTCAGGAATTTGCAAGATTTATGGTGGAAGATATCCTTGGGAACAGCGGTTCTTCCATGTATTTTAAGGCCTTTGATTATGAAAAACGGACCTATCAGGACATCAATATCCGCTATATTGACAATAAGGTCGTGTATCTGGAGAATGGCGTCAGGAGAACCTCCTACTATCTGACAGACGAGGGCTATAACATGATCCTCGCCACGATGGAGATGGAAAACAACTTAAAACTTTCCGTCCATGAGATGCTTTTTAAACTTCATATGGAAAAGGCGGATTACAATCGCGCTGTTGATGACATCAAAAATATTTTCGGTCAGCTGCGCAAACAGAGCCAGAAGATCGAGGAGGCAATTTTAGCCGTCCGGAGAAACGCTTTATCCTATTCCGTGGAAGAGTATGGAAAATTAGTGGAGGACAATATCAGCACCGTGGTGGAGACCAGGGAAAAGTTCCGGCTCCACCGCGATTTTATTGAAGAAAAAATTGAAGAATTCGAAGAAAAGCAGATGAATGCGGAAGAGTTCACGGAAAAAGAAAAAGCGAATCTGGGAAATCTCAGGACGATCGGACGGTATCTGACACAGACGCTGGACGAGCATCAGCGGATCCTGGGACAGCACTTTGACCTGAAGAAACTGTACGATGAGGAGTTGGAAAATTATTCCAATATGACATTGGTGCAGCGGTTTCCGTTCCGGAGCGATGTCTATGACAAGATTTTGAAGGATGCGTCACTTCTGAAAAACGCGGATAAAATATTTGCGCCCCTGTTTAGCAGCCGGATCAATAAGATTTTCAACCCTGAAAAAATGATGGAATATCAGAAAAAGCTAAAGAAATCAGATGTGGAAGATGAGTCTATGGAACTGGATTTTGATGAGGAAAAATACAACCGGGAAAAGGAGCAGCGCAGGCAGGAACGGATGAAAAAATATGAGGGCTGCGTCAATGTGATCCTGGAACAGCTGGTAATCCATAAGGAAACGACACTGGAAACATTAAATATCAGCTGTAAAGAGGAAGAACGGGAACGGCTGCTTCCAACTGCGGAAATATTCAGGGAAGTCATCATCGAGTTCCTGACAGCCGGAACGATCGATATCGGGACGATTCAGAAAGAACAGACAGACTATCTCATGGATGCCTCAGAGGGCTTTGTACTGAATGAGATGCTTCTGGCTATTCTGGAAGACCGGAGATACCGGAAAATCGGGAAGATCCATATATTCCCAATGGAAGACGGGAAACATGTACATTTTAAAAACGTGATGGACGAAGCCGGGAACCGGAGAAATTTCAAATGTTCTAACGTGGGCTTTTGCTATGAGGAGAGATAAGAGATGGCATACGAAGCAGAGATGATCACATACAGCCAGAAAATATTTTACTACCTTTTGTGCCATGGAGCATTAAGCGATCTGGACGCGGGAGTCAATGATCTGTACCGCGCATATGTGGAGCACGAGGAGGTCATGAATTTAGTAAAAAATCAGGCGGAGATTGCGGATTGTAAGATCGAGAGATACGGAACCACGATCTATCTGATGCCGGATATCGACAATAAATATCTTGGATTTACGAAGGCAGATCTGAAAAAAGAATTATGTAAACCCAATGCCACGGACCGGGACTACTATCTGGCTCAGTTTGTGATCCTGACGCTGCTTGCAGAATTCTATGACGGACAGGGAAGTACCAGCAAATCCAGAGAATTCCTGAAACTCGGAGAGCTGCAGAATATCGTGTCGGAGCGGTTGAAGGCGGGACTCGCGCTTGAACAGGAGAGAGAGCAGGATGGAACAAATCTTTACACCGAGATGTACGAAACGGTTCTGGATTATAAGAGCATGAGTGAAGCTTATGAATCGTTAAAGAGTGTGGAGGCAGGCAGCCGGTCAAAGTATACGAAGGAAGGATATGTGAGCATTATCTGTAATTTTTTGGACCGGCAGGGGCTGATCATCTTTATCCCGGAAGATGAGATGATCAAGACCACAGCAAAACTCGACAACATTATGGAATACAAGATCCTGAACAAGGAAAATTACGCAAGGATCATGGAGACATTGGGGGAGACACATGAGTAAGATATCGCGGATCCGGATTTTAAACCTGAATTACAATAATAATACCATAAAGATCGACGACGAAACCTTTGATCTCGGTGGTCAGAATACGCTGATCTCCCTGCGCAACGGCGGTGGGAAAAGCGTACTGGTGCAGATGATCGTGAGTCTTTTTGTGAACCGGACATACCGGGATTTCGGAGATCGGCCGTTTAAGAGTTATTTTACGACGAACCGTCCGACGTTCCTCATGACGGAATGGATCCTTGACAATGGAATCGATCGTTTTCTGGCGGGGATGATGGTGCGGAAAAACCAGAAGGAAGATAATGACACGGAAGAGTTGGAAATGTACACATTTACCGGGAGCTATTCGAATGGCTGTAAATATGACCTTGACAATCTTCCGATCATTCGACAGGACGGAAATAAAAAGATCCTGAAGGGCTTCGGAGAATGCAAAAATCTTCTGGAAGAGATCAGCAGGAATGAACCGGGAGATTTCCGACTGTATGATATGGCGAGCCAGTACGGGAGACGCCAGTATTTTTCCACACTCCGCCAGTATCAGATCAACAATAAGGAATGGGAGAGCATTATTCGGAAGGTAAACCAGAAGGAGTCCGGACTTTCGGAGCTGTTCCAGAACGCTAAGGACGAGAAGGATCTGGTGGAAAACTGGTTTCTGCGTCCCATCGAGGATAAATTAAATCAGGAAAAGAATAAGATCGACGAGTTCCGGAAGCTGGCATTCCAGTTTATTGAACAGTACCGGATCAATCAGTCGAAGATCCTCCGCAAGGGGATCATTGAGCAGTATTTTGAGGACACGAAACCGCTGAAAGATATGATTGATGATTATGCGCAGAAAGACCGGGACGCTGTGAATCTCAGAACGGAGATGATTCTCTATGCGAAGTCGCTCCGGAAAGAACTGGATCGGCTGCAGACAGAGATTGCTGCCGGTCAGGAGAAGTTCGAACAGATCGAGAGAGAGCAGAGACAGATCGTTTATGAACAGCTCTCCTACCAGATCTATCTCAGTGAGGACCAGAAAACGGAGATCCTTTCACAGAGAGCGCAGCAGGAGATCGAGATCACAAGACTCACTTCTCTGAAAAATCATCTGCTGCGGAAGATCGATACATATGATCTTCATAAGATCTATCTGGAATTAAAGGACTTTGAACGCCAGAAGGCGGAGGTGGATGCGAAGCTTCAGGTGCTCTTGCAGAAGACGGAAGAATCGAAGGATGAGATCGAGAAGATCGGATGCCGGTTATATGCACTGTACTCGGAAAATGCCAAAAAGCTGAAGGATCAGAGACAGTCGGAGGAGAAAACACTTGCAGAAACGGAAAGAGCCCGGGAAAATGCGGAACGGGAGCGGGACGAGAAGGAGCGGGAGATCCGGAAATTAAGCGGAGATATCGGAGCGAAAGAGAGCAGAGTCAGGAGCTATGATGAGGTGGAAGACTCCTTTAACCGGGAGTTTAGCACCGGTCTCAGGAGAAACCTCCTTGGGCTTTATGAAGATGGAGCGCTGGAGATTTTCCGGAAGGAGATCGATGCGGGACTGCAGGAGAAGAAAAATAAGTCGGTGAAATACGCCCGGAAACTTATGGAACAGGAACAGACCCGGAAAAAGCTTTCGCAGGAAGCTTCGGACGGAACTGTGACGTTAAATGACATTGCCCATAAGTTAGATTATGTTTCTGAGAAACTTGCAGATCTGGAAAGACAAAAAAACGAACGTTTGAGGATCATGAAATACGTCAATGTGGACGAAGAACATCTTGACAGAAGAGATCTGATCCTGGATCAGCTTGACGGAAAGATCAGGGAACTGGATGTCGCAAGAAGCAGCTTGATCCAGAAAAAAGGAGATCAGGAAAAGCATTTCAGACAGTTAAAAGAGGGAAAGACCACGGAGCTTCCGGAAAACATCAGGACTTATATGGAGCAGAACGGGATCGACCTTGTATACGGAATGGAATGGCTCTCGAAAAATGGCAGGACGGCCACGGAAAATGCCGAACTTGTGAAGAAGAATCCGTTTATCCCCTACTCGATCCTGATGGAGCGGTCGGTCCTTGAGCGGTTTCAAAAGAACGGGGAGGAATTGTATACAAGCTTCCCGATCCCGATCATCGTGAAGGAAGAGCTGGAACAGGAGCAGGAACATGTGGATTCCAGGTTTGCGGCCTATGGAAATGTACATTTTTATATCATGTTCAACACACATCTTCTTGACCGGGAAGAGCTGGAAAAGATTTTGGAGAAGATCTGTCGGGAGATCGAAGATCTGAAAGAGGCGGTGGAGGACAAGGACGCTGATCTTAAGACCTACAGAAACTACCGGAATGTGGTTGAAAATCAGACGTTCAGTATGGCTCTCTGCCAGCAGACAGAAAAAGAGATCAATCGTCTGAAGGATGAGAGGACAGCCGTAAAAGGACGTCTGGAAGAGATCTATCGGGAGCAGAGCAGGCTGGAAGAGGAGAAAAAAGAGATCGAAACGCTTGCGGATACGGTAAAGGAACAGATCGACGGCTTAAAGAGAATGGACGTACAGTTTGAGATCCTCCTCAAAAAATATGATCAGTATGAGACGGACCGGACAAGTCTGGAACGCCTGAAAAAGGAGAATCATGAGCTTACGGAAAAACAGACAGCGCTTTCCGTGCGTCTGGTTGAACTCCGGGATCAGGAGATGGGACTTAGGGCACTGGTAAAGGAATTTGCGGAGAAGATCGACCGCGAGGAGAAGAAACAGGCGGAATTTGAAGAGATCGCGAGAACAGCGGGGAACAAGGATCTGTCTTCTTTAGCGCAGATGACTTCGGAAGAGCTGGAAGCGAGGTACTATGCGCTGACGAAGGTGATATCGGACAGTGTGGAAGAGCTTAAAAAGTCACAGACGGACTGGATCGGAAGAATCAGCGGGAAGAGGACGGAGCTCAAAAAGAAAAATGAGGACAGTCAGATTCCGGAGAAAGAATACCAGAGTCTCGTGTGCCCGGAAGAACAGTATGACGCATGGAAACGGCAGAAAAAGCAGACGGAGAGGGAACTCAACAAAGCGAATGAAGAAAATACGGCTCTTGGAAGAAAAGAAGGTGCGCTGACAACAACGATCACGCTCTATATGAGGAATCTGAAAAAGGAAACCGGATATGAGCAGCCGGCAGAGAGAAAGACGATCACAGATACGGAATTCGAAAAACGTCTGAATCTCAAGGAATATGAGCTTACGGCACATCAGAAAAAATTGAGTCAGCTTCGGGAGAGAAATATACAGATAGCTTCGCAGGCGGCAGGCGTGGAGGAGTATGTGGATGAGCCGATTCCTGCAGAGTTGATTTCTGGAGATGGCCTGAGTTCCGCAGATGAACGGATGTCTGTGGAGCGTTCGATCGCGTCAGGTGGTCTGATTCCAGAGAGTGGGGCTGACGCGTATTCGGAAACCGGAGAGAATAAAATTCTTTTGTCCATTCAGGAGCGGATCCCGGATGTGCGGAATGAGGAAATGGATGTCATAAAAGGGTACCAGAAGGAGATCCGCAGGAAGATTACGGAGAGTTCCAAGGCACTGGACCGGTGCAGGGGTGACGTATCAGAGATAATCCGTGAGATTGCGTCCGGAAAAACGTACGCGGATGATTACTTTAAGAAGACTTTCGAAAGTCTGCTCTCCCAGACAGCCAGCCCGCGGAATCTGTTCAGGCAGTTTGAAATGAACCGGCAGGCGTACGAAAATCAGCTGGAAAAACTGAAGATCGATCTCGCCCATATCGATGACGAACAGAAAAATCTGGAAATGATGTTTCTGGAATACGTTGAGCAGATCAATGCGAATATCGGCATGATCGATAAGAACTCTACGATCTCTGTGAGGGGAAGAAGTCTGAAGATGTTGCGGATCCAGGTGCCTGACTGGGAGACGGAGAGAGAGCATTTCCGGCTGAAGCTGCATAACTATTTTGAAAATATCGTGAAGCTTGGAATCGAGACGATCGAAAAAAATGGAAACCTGACAGAGTTTCTGGGAAGAGTGATCACCACCAGAAAACTGTATGACGATGTTGCAGGGATCCAGAACGTGAAGATCCGGCTGTACAAGATCGAGGCGGAGCGCGAAGTGCCGATCTCCTGGTCCGAGGTATCCGCCAACTCCGGCGGCGAAGGTTTCCTGTCCGCCTTCGTGATCCTGACCTGCCTTTTAAGCTATATGCGGCGCGATGAGACGGATCTCTTTACCTCCGGTGAGGAAGGGAAAGTCCTGGTCATGGACAACCCGTTTGCCCAGACAAATGCGGAGCATCTCTTAAAACCCCTGATCGAGATGGCAAAAAAGACAAACACGCAGCTGATCTGTCTTTCCGGATTAGGCGGCGATTCCATCTACAACCGGTTTGACAATATCTATGTATTAAAGCTTGTCGAATCCAGTATCCGGAATGGGGTACAGAGAGTGGATGTGACCCATATGAAGGGTGAGGAGACGAAACGGATGGTATTGTCGGAGTTTAAGATGGAGCAGATGAGTTTGTTTGAGATGATGGAGGAGTAACAGCCAGAGTAACTGTTCAGTAGGTCTGTGCATTTACTGCGCTGACCGTAAGAAAACTTAGAATAGAAGGCAAAAATCCTATCGGCACAGCCGATTTGGAATGGATTTTTGCACGTAACTGTGAGGGTACTGAACAGTTACCAGCCAGGGCATATTTCCAGGACAGAAAAGGAGTAAGAATGTTTTGAACATACAGATTTTTGGCACGAAAAAGTGCAATGATACGAAGAAGGCAGAGCGGTTCTTTAAAGAGCGCGGTATCAAATATCAGTTTATTGACATGAAAGAGAAGGGAATGAGCAAAGGCGAGTTTCGTTCGGTTGCAGAGGTCAACGGCGGAATCGAAAATATGGTCAACTGGTCTGGAAAAGATAAGGATACGCTTGCGCTGATCAAGTATATCGCGGATGAGGATAAGTTAGAGAAGATTCTGGAAAATCCGTCCGTGCTCAGGACGCCGGTTGTAAGAAACGGGAAACAGTCCACACTGGGGTATCAGCCGGAGGTGTGGAAGGAATGGAAGTAGTAAGCGGCAGATAGGAGCAGGATGGGAGTGGCTTATCTGCTCATGCTCAGAACTCAACTGAAATAAGATCATTTATTGGGAAAGAGGAAATTTTTATGAAACAGGAAACCATAGACAGAATCCGCAAATTCACCGATGACCGCGACTGGGAGCAGTTTCATTCTGCCGCGAACCTTGCGAAATCCATCGTCATCGAGGCAGCAGAACTCCTGGAGTGCTTCCAGTGGAACGATGAGGAGTATGACCTGCAGCATGTAAAAGAGGAGCTGGCGGATGTGATCGTATACTCCCAGAACCTTTTGGACAAGCTGGGACTTGACGCGGATGAGATCGTGAATATGAAGATGGGGATGAACGAGAGAAAGTATCCGGTGGAGAAGGCGAAGGGGAAGTCGGCGAAGTATGATTGCTTGTGAAAGAGTGTAGATATCGCCCAATGGACTGATTCTGAACAGAGGTTATCGCTGGGCATTTAGAATGAAAGAAGCACCAGAACCGGTGATATGCCGGAAATGGTGCTTCAAGTCTATTTTGAGGTTCAGGCTTCCCTGTCGTTAAGGTATTCTGCAAGGCTGTAATACAGCTCTCCCTCTCTTCCGCGTGTCTGTTTTGCAGCCGTCATGGAATTTAGAATCGCTTCCTGTTCGGCTTCCGCCGCAGCAAGAAAAGCCCGGTTGATCACATGCTCCGGAATTGCTGATATCTGGAGAAGTTCCTCTTCGCGACCGGACGGGATCCGATTTGCGGTTGTAAAGCCGATCATGACTTCCCCGCTTCCATGTCCCGTATAACCGCCGGTTCGTGCGATGCCGACCCCTGTTCTTTTCAGAATCCGTTTGAGCTGACGGCTTGTCAATGGGAGATCGGTAGCCAGAATGCTCATGATCGAACCTTTGTCTTCTTCGGATGCAGCCATATCATCCTTTTCCTGCTTCCATTCCAGAATTTTTGGACCAACAGCTTCTCCGTTCAGCACAAAGTCTTCGGTTGCACCAAAGTTTGACTGAACCAGAACGCCGATGGTGTATTCCTTTTCACCAATACAGATCACGCGGGACGCAGATCCGATTCCGCCCTTCATGCCGTAGCAGATGGTACCGGCACCGGCGCCGACATCCCCTTCTTCGAACTCCTCGGCAGCGACCGCAAAAGCCTGCCGCACTTCTTTTTCACCAACTGCACGTTTCTGGATCTGGTTGATCCGGCAGTCATTGCACTCGCCAACGACCGGATTGATGCTCATGGGTTCCAGCCCATCATTCTGGCACTGCTCGATCACGATACCGGCAAGTGCATCCCAAACCTTTCCGACATTTAACGTATTTGTAAGGGCAATCGGTGTTTCAAGAGTCCCAAGCTCTTCTACCTGTACCAGACCGGCACTTTTTCCAAATCCATTGTGGACATAGGCTGCCGCCGTATAGTGATTTGCAAATGCATTGTCCGGTCCAGGGATGATCACGGTCACACCGGTATGATTTTCTTCTGTGTTCACAGTACAGTGTCCTACCAGTACACCAGGTACATCCGTAATCGCATTTCTTTTTCCTGTTTTCACTCTTCCGGGTACGATTCCAAAGTCCCGAATCCGTTTTTTCTCCACGTTGATTTCCTCCTTGGATTTTGTCGGCTATTTCTAATGATTGTATCATAGTTTTTGAAAAATAAAAACAGGATGAGGAGAATTTTCACATCAATCGTATTTATAGGATATTTTATTTACCAACATCCAACGGTGAAATGTTGTCGATAAGCACTTTGCCATTTTTTATGTTAATAGGAAGAAGGAACTATTAAACACGGCAAAATAAAAGTTGAATATTTCATGATAAAATGGATTTATTGCCGATATTATGGTATACTTATAAAAATAGATTTGTGACTGGAAAAGTGATCGCATGAAGAATGTGAGGGAAACTATGCTTGAAAATAAATTAGGTATTACAGATTCTACAGAATTAGCAAGAAT
>ERZ835762.259-NODE-259-length-69279-cov-13.796559_pt1 | contig 69279 bp, 60 predicted proteins | sample MGYA00519687_ERZ835762 | MGnify/ENA primary metagenome ERZ835762 (study PRJEB31850, sample SAMEA3708783) | human gut metagenome | biome: human gut; feature: human-associated habitat; material: faeces | place: China | collected 2014 ... | reverse complement strand
TCTGACTGAGAGTTTACTCACTTAGCCGCGTGTCCACTATTGCTGGGTAAGATCACTGGACCTTCCGACTGACGACGAGTGGTGGATATATGATTTCAGTATTAATGCCCTCAAACGCCATGTTGACAGAATAGACAGCACACCAGTTTTATTTAAACATATTTCAACTGAGGCGTTGCCTCTGATTGCTTTGCTTCATGAAAAAGGGCGTAATATCCTTATCGCTGAACACTGTACCTTCGCATTATATGTCAAAAACATGAAGTCCTTCTTTACCTCACTGAAAAAATATACCGATATCAGTCATGTTCAGTTTTATAATTGTTATCATGACAGACATATTGGTGTCTATACTGGTATTGAGACAGTAAAATGGTTTATTCGAAATGGTATCAGAGTGGACGACGATATACTGAGACAGCGTGCTGACTCTGATAAAATTTTTGACTATATAAGCGGAAGAGAGAAAAAAGATTTTCTCAAAATCATGAAACCAGAAATCACCCATGCGCCGAAGAGAAAAAGAATGTGATAATTTAGCCCTTTATTCAGCCTGAGCAGGTTTCATTTCATGATAGCTGACCTGATAAATCCTGATAAGTAAGCCATTCAGCCAATGGCTTACTTATTTTATTTTCTCTGATTATATGCATTATATTTCACATGACGTATTGACTTATTTACATCATCCGTTATCTGTAGTAATAAACAAACAATACAAGGATAACTATGAATAATGACATAACAAGACTATCAAGGCGTGGAAAATTCCATACTGACAAACTTCCGCCTGATGAAAGACGAAGCCACTGCGTCAGTGTCAGATTAAATGAAGAAGAATTAACTATTCTCGACAGTAAAAGAGGCCAGTATAAAAAAGGGGAATGGTTGAGAATGGCTTCCCTGAACAAACTCCCACCGGTTCTGCCCGAAATAAATCGCGAAGCATGGATTAAACTCGGCAGCCTTTCCCAGGATTTAAATTACCTACTGAATCATCTTGACAAGAAAAGTCCTGACAGCGAACTAACCCGTACAGAACTCTTTGCCCTGCGCAGACAAATCAAAACGCTTCGGGATCACATTATTCCCTCAACATTTCTGGAGCAAGACCGATGAAAGGCATGCAGAAAATAAAAAGGGGTAAACAGTTTGCAGGAGTGGTGCTTTACAGCCTCAAATCCGGTCCACACCACAACGTTATGCCTTATGTCATCGGTGGTAATATGATCGGAAGTTCGGTGGCTGAGCTTATCAGTGAGTTTGAAATTTCTAAACAATTGCGTCCCGATGTCGCCAAACCCGTCTGGCATAATTCACTTCGCCTGCCAAAGGGAGAAACACTGTCAGCCAGACAGTGGGCGGCATTCGCCGACGATTATATGACCCGGATGGGGTTCACTGAAACGCACCTTCGCTGTTATATCCTTCACGATGATACCGACGGGCAGCATATCCATATCATTGCAAGTCGCATTAACATGGCCGGTGGAAAGCTGTACCTGGGGAAAAATGAAAATCTCATCAGCACCCGCATTATCAGCGAACTGGAGCGAATACACGGACTCACTGAAACAACACCTGCAACCAGCAGTCGCCCTCAGGCTAAAAGAAAACCCTCACGCAATGAGCTGATGATGGCAGAACGAACAGCAGTTCCCTGCCCTAAGTCTCAGTTGCAGACCCTGATTGATAATGTCTTAACGCATCGTCCCGATTTACTGACTTTTATCGACATGCTGGAACAGAAAGGTGTGACCTGTAAACCCAATATCGCGTCGACCGGAAAAATGAATGGATTTTCATTTCAGTACCAGGGTATTGCCTTTAAAGCGTCTCAGCTTGGAAAAAAGTATGGCTGGTCTTCTCTGCAAACGCAGATTGATTTTACACCAGAGCACCTGGCCTTACTGAAAAAAGAGCAACAACAGACTGTACCAGTGCCAGTGCCAGTGCCAGTGCCAGTGCCAGTGCCAGTGCCATCATGCGAGCCTGAAGAACAGGTTGCAAACCGGGAAACGATTCTGGAGAAAATCCTTCAGCTTGAAGAAAAAATTCGTCTGGAAAGACAACAGGAAACAGTGGGTGTCATTCAACTCAGGAGCAAACTGCACAATACAGCTCGTCAGATACCCCGCCAGCGTCGTCTGCATTCGTGGTTTGTATTGCTCGGCCATATTGTGGCACTTCTCAGGCGCAGGGGCATGTCTCTGTTACATGCCACTGCACATCCTTTCCACCAAATCCTGCACCTGCATCTTCTGACACCCTGTCATTCCATGACAACAAATCCCATTAAAGAACAATTAGTTAAAAATAACCCCCATCCTGCACCATAAGTTAACTAATCCATATTTTAGTGATAGTCAATAAAATATTGATCGTTTATATAGATCGATAATCTTGTTATGATAGTTATAACCTATTAACAGAGATCCATCGATCGGTACAAGCAATTTTACTAAAGCGGATCATTCATCGAAAATGTTCAAAAATACATCACCTTAAATCAGGCCACGGAGTCATGATGGATAATAAAACGATTAGCTGCCCCTTCTGCTTTACACAAAGCCCGCACGGCGTGCGGATTTGCAAAGGCTGCCATGCAAAAGTCGCCTACGGTGAGAGTCCGCTCAGTGTGGCATTCCTGTTTCAATTCGTGGCATTAGCTCTCGCCTGGTTAGTATTTTCATTGACCGGCAGCACTCCTGTCTCAGTCATTACGTTTTTTGCCAGCGTCATTATTCTTATCTGCATTATTAAAAAGAAATATGCAGACAGAGTTGTTTTTATACGGTGATATTAATTTCATACCACCGCAAACATAAAAAATTAATATGAGAGAACTTATGAACAGATTCATGATTTCTGTGTTTTTTATTTCTGCTTTCCTTATTTCTGGTTGTTCAACATCAGGCAACCAGCATCTAAAAAAAGAAACAGCACAAAGTCTGCAGTCGAAAATTATAAAAAATAAAACAACGAAATCAGAAATCATTACCGCATTAGGTGAGCCCGAAACCAAAACTACACTTGATAGTGGCAATGAAGAATGGACTTATTCGATGGATAACAATCAGTTTGATGCCACCACATTCATTCCAGTGGTCGGGTTGCTGACAGGCGGTTCACAGACGCAGGCCAAAACGCTGGAAATCGAATTTAAAGGCGAAACGGTCAGTAAGTGGACGATCTCTGAAAACAACAGCAAGATGAAAACCGGCCTTATTCAATAACGTACTCTACAGTCTGGGATTATTTTATGAAAACATATGCATTTACCACACTCATTGCGTCCATTTTTTTGCTGAGTGGCTGTACCGGTGAACCGTCTGAGCAGGATATTTACACTGCGATGAATAAGGTCATGGAGCAGACGAATGCCATCGTTAAATCCATAGCAGGTAAAGATGTCCCGAAAGACGCACTGCGGGAATTAAAATCTGTCAAAAAGCATGACTGCGAAAAACTATCGGATAAAAGCTATAAATGCAATGTAACAGCTGTTGTCGATAACGAAAAACGCACAGCGGCTGTCACGCTGATCAAAACGGATGATGGCTGGCAGGTCATTGATAAGTAAGACCACAGTAAAACAATCCCGCCAGGCAGGACACCAGACCGGTGGCTCCTGCCTTTTTAATGCCCGGTAATGTCTTGCGGGAAACGACTGCTTTTATGTCACTCTGCCATCCCCTGTCCAGTACGTATCCGCTGCCTCACAGCCTTTTCCTGACCACGGATCCTGGTGGTGTATAAGCCAGAGAACGTGCAATGCGTTTCTTTTCATACTGTGCCAGTAAATCAGCATAAATGTGCTCTGCTTCATCCAGATTGCCTGAAATATAATTCACGAGCGAATTCAGGCAATGCAGTAATGTGTCACTGTTTGCGAGTTGCCTGAGCAGAGGGGCCTTCAGGGTAGAAACGACACCCATAAACATCTGCATGATATTATCAACGTGATAACACGAATTGCGATATTGCGCCCGTGAATAAAAATACTTCAGATGGTATCCAGCGAAAAGCACATAAAGTTTTCTGTAAAAAATATTGTTATTAACACTGTCGCGATGCTGTGTTATATATTTATCAACAACAAATATAAACTTTTCTTCCTGAGAAGAAACACAAATATTACTCATAACCCTCTCCTTTTTTGTTTTTATAATTAAGTACTATCAGCTTTAAAATTTAAATCAATACAAAATTGAAAATATTTTATTTTAAAATGACAACTATTCATTCTTTTAATACTGGAAACAGCTTACGCTGTTGCAATGTTGAGTCCGATCGATTGCATTACCACTTCCTTTTTTCAAAAGCCAGGTAGTTTCCAGATTTCAGATAAAACCCCTTCAGGAATTTTTTTGAGAGAGTGCTACGCACCGGCTCACGCCCCCGACGACAGATATATGTAGATTATTTTTACCCGTCAGATGAAAACCCAACGTTTAATCCCTCTTGCAGCGCCGCTGAGTGCCCACAGCACTCACTCGCTGAAGCAGAAAGGATTTTTCCGAAGGGGTTCCGGCGTGAGCCGTATTAAGTTAACGGGTAAATCATGTAGTCGGGTCCACTCTTTCGCTAAACTCAGCAGTCTGAATCTCTGCGCGAAGCGTATTTGTGCTGAGAGCTAAACCCAACTGTCTGAACTCCTGCGCGAAGCGTATTTCTACTGACAGTTAAACACTATAGCAATGTTCTGAAGCCCAGTGGCGCAACATACAGGTGCGCAGGCTTCACTTAAGGAATAATATTACGAAGGAAAATCAGCAATAGCAGTGTTTATCAAACTGTGTACAATGGAATTTTGTGTCAGTCTAAAGCTAAATTTCGGTTTCTTGTTTCTTTATCACTCTTTTATCTTGCAAATACAAAAAGAAAATTAATCAATTACATCAACAAGTTAAGATAGAATATTGGTTGTATCTTTCAGAACCAAAAATTATTAATGACATAACGGGTGATGGTGAAATTTAGCACCCTTCGTAATAACTCTGACAACCCTTAATATTTCACTAAAAAAATAATCACAGAGCAATAAATATAATATTTTAAAGTTTTTATTACTAATAATATTGACAAACAAATTTAATATGCCATATCTGTTATCACAATAATAAAAAAGGAGCCATTATGTCAAACACAAGTGTTATGTTAACTAAAGAACAAAAAGCAATCATTGCAGAAGCATTAGATGTTATGCCCGAAGATCTGGAAGAAATAAAAGTTAAAGCAAGTGCCTGTAAAAAGACATCCTTTCGTGACGATTTTTCGATGGTCTTTAAAGATAATACGGCCACACTCGCCCGAATGGATCTGACACCAACGGCATTCAGAATTGTTCTTTATCTTTTCTCAGTCATTGATTATGGAAATATTATCCCTGACTTTTCACAGTCACGTACTGCCAGAGAGTTAGGACTGAATAAATCGAATGTTTCACGTGCATTCAGAGAATTATTTGAGAGGAAAATACTGATCCGTAACGCTGAAGACGGTCAGGTTTACCTGAATTCTAATTTATGCGTAAAAGGTATTCCTCATCGTTTCAATGAAGATCTGATGGATAAATTCAGTAAATCCAGACTTGAGACTGAAGATTTTGCCACTTCATTCAACTTTTATCGCGCAGGGCGCAAAACAAAGCCTGTAAAAAAATCCAGAAACAGATATCCAACTGACGGCATTCCCTTTTAAAAGACATAACAGCGCGGTGATTTTACGCCCCACACCAGCGAAAAACTTAATAAAACAAAGGATATCTTTATGAAGCAAAGACTCCCTGCTTACCTTTACCAGAATAAATTATCAGATGAACAACGCAATCTGAACAATACTGCTCACTATGTGTTTTGGCTTCTCACATTAATCGCTTCATACACACCAGATAAAAACACTGTTTACCTGAACTTTCACCGTGCAACATCCATCGCACAGCAGGAAGATATACATATTACGCCAGCCCGATTTTATCGGGCCATCGATGAACTGATTGATACGAATGTTATTATACCTACTGAGTTCAAATACCAGTATCGTTTAAACCCTGTATTTTTCAGTTATCTTAAATAAAACAAAGGGCAGAGAATGAAAGTTTAGGATATTCCTATCCTGCAATGCTTACTATAGCAAAACCACATGACCGCTATCAAAAGCACATAATTTTTATATATCATTACCAGTAGGATTAAAATAAGAAGGTACAGACTTGTGCTGTCTGTACCCATGATAATTTATTACAGACTTTACACCTTTTTACCTGCGTTATTCTTTCTGATAATATTTTTTTCATTGACAAGGTGCTCAATACACATTCGTACTTCATCATTAATGGTAACATCTGTAGCACCTTCGACCAGTATAGAACACAACAAATAAAGAAGGACGTGCTCAAACTCTATCTCTTCGACTGGATCTACATAATTACGATAGGTTTCAATAGCCTCATACAAGCTATCCGGTGAAGTCACAAATGCACATACAAAATCTTTATCTTCCGGTACTCTGATTGAATTATTCATTTTAAATCTCCTGTACTTATTAATTTATAATGTCACGGTAAAAATGCCATCATAATTTCCACCAATGACTATTGTTATTACTTCTTAATACCAAAGCCTAACCTAATACTACTTATAAAATATCAGGCGGCCCTCGGCTCATTGTTGAATAGCACCATTTATTTTTACACACCAAATTTAATACACTCATCATTAGCCCCGTAATCAGGCTGCATTTTTACGTGAACGTTCAATTGCAGATGCGATCCATTCATCTACTTCGCTTTCGACAAATGCAATTGCACGCGAACCAATTTTTATTGGTTGTGGAAATAAACCTTCGTTGATTAGACGATAAATCCAGGCCTTGCCATAGCCGGTTCTGTTCATAACTTCTGGCAAGCGAATTAGGCGGGTATTTTGATTGTTCATTTTGTTTTCCCTTTGTCGTTGTGATGGGATCACTATACGAACAGTTGGGAAAAGAAAGGAGCGAGCTTCCTAACTGCAGGGTTACGGTCTGCCCTGCAGTAGTAGACTTCGGGAATTCGAGATCAGTTAGAATCAGAGAGTTTCATCACATCTGAAACTCTCATGTTTTTCAGGTGGGGATTTCGGTTCATGAAAAAATTGAACTGCCTAATGAAGTCTATCGTTGCAGCTTTCATCGCAAGCGGACGATCTGAGTCTTTAATGTGATACCCTAAACGGGTAGTTGTTTCTTCATCTTCATCAGTATAAAGAAGCCGGGAGAGGCGATCATCTGAGATTCTTAGTTCTTTCCTTTTTGCCCAAAGTAAGATGTCCAGCATCGCAACCAACCTGTAATTTATAATTTTTTTAATGGTTCCATAGCCGAAACGAACGATACCGGTTTCATTAACTTCCACTCCTTTTACCGATCTCCATTGTGGCAGGGCCGCTTTTATCGATTCGGCTATTTCATCGTCAGTACCACTACCAAGATCGATTTCAAGCAACACCGTTTTCTCACATAAGGGGGACAAGAGTTGTGACACATAAGCTTCGTGATGAGGCGCATTAACACAATATTCATCGTTTCCTTCCTCCCAGGTGAAAAGATTCACACTAAGAGCCATCACACTAAGTTCAGCAAGCCTGGTGATATCCGTGATAAAAATGTGTGGAGGACTGTAGAGAGTATCGTTAACTGTTGGATAATCGAGATGCTTCCCTTTGAAAAGATGGGGGTTCCCACTGAAAATTTCAGTCATGTACACCCATAGCCCTTTCTTTTCTTCGTCAGTAGGCCCAGGCTTGTACAGAAGTGCTCTTGCCCAAAGTTCGTGATACAAGGCATTTAAACTGATGTCTTCGAGCTTGCGATAGTTATCTATGTCAAGCCAAGCTTTGATTTCTTTAGTATGCTCTGGTGACCAGTTTTTCAAAATTCAAATCTCCTGCCTTCTTAAAGATTTAAGTCATACGAATAGAGTTCAGTTAGTTTGAAAAAACTACCGTATTCACTAATCGATGAAAAGCACTTCCTGCTTGCAAGTTAACCTAGCCAGAAGGAAGTTGAACTGAGAAATTTGTTATCTTTTGATGCAACTTGCCAGGGTCTACGTCCTGTCAGGAAAGGAGAGGCAGGGACATGGACCGACTACGCCCTGCCTCTTACTTTACTCTGGGCGTATCTTGTCGTTGTTCTCGACCTGTTCGCCAGAAAAACCGGAGGGGTGGGCAATGAAATTCAATTCTCACCTGACAACAAACTTACCATCAGAGCACTGGAAATGGTTTGGGAGCGCCAGGGGTCAACAACGGGTAAAAAGTGATCCGCATACCGCCACCACCGACGGTCTAATGTTGATCCACCTTGTTTACTCAGGATTAGCTTCAGCGATAACCCCGGCTTTCCGTTTTTGCTTCAGTCGATAGCCTTCTTCTTTTATTTGTACGACGTGTGTGATGTAAAATCCGGTTCAACATTGCCGATGTAATGGTAGCATCTCCCGCGAAGGTTTGGTCCTATAGTCCGGACGGCAGGTTACAGGCGTAAATTTACTGCAGGTGTTTCTGATGTATCCACGGGTGGTTTGTGGAAATTTTTATTCCGCACATCATGAACACCTTTCCCCAGCTGTTGCATTTCACAGAATTTCTGATATCTAATGACTTAAACATTTTTTCATGGGGGTGTTTATGGAATTAGTCATATCCTTATTACAAAAGGGATTATTAGAAAAGGCATTAGACCTTGCCATTTCTGAATCATTCTTCAATGCAAGATCACCTGATGATATAAAGAAAGCTTTAAAAATAGGCTATGACATTAATGCTGTTAACAGTAACGGCAACAATGCCATTTTTGCCTGCAGAACCCTGGAAGCCATGGATTGCCTGCTCAGTTATGGAATTAATATACACCATATCAACGGACATGGGCAAAATGCGCTCTTTCATCAAAAAAATCCAGAAATACTGAAGAAACTGATTGAACTGGGTTTAGACACCTCGCATACGGATACTAATGGCTACACATGCATTTTTGAACATTACAGGAATGCTGAAGGATTGACAGAATTAATTAATGCTGGTTGTGATATAAATCACATCGATAAAAAAGGAATGAATATTCTCTTCATGCCCCTTTCCCCGGAAGTTTTATCCGTAGCAATAGATGCTGGATGCAATGTCAATCAAATTGATCATTCAGGGAAAGGATTTATTGAAAATGTATATGATTATGAATTACATGATATCATTCTCTCGCATATTGATAAATTTGACAGAAGAACGCTGCATGTAGATTTTTGTGATCTCGACTCAGCCTTTTTCTTGTATTACCTTTCTGAACATGGATTCAAAATAGAACTTAATAAAGACCATTTCACCATTAACAGTTACATTGGTGATTATAAAGAAATCTTATCCATACTTGATTTCATCAGTGAAATTCATGATATTCACTTCTATAAATATAAAGGCGGCCCTCTCTATAAAGATATCAACAAGCGAATTGTAAAGTGGATGATAAGAAATAATCTCTTGGTTGATTTATCAAAAATAAATAAACACAAGGATTATGAAGAAATTAATTCATACAAAATCCGTCGAGAACAGAAAGAAATCTCCAGGCATTTAAAACCTGCTAAAAGTATATCTGCAACAGTCAAAAACGGCGGAAGATTGTGAGAGCTTATATGTGTGATTCATTCTCATTGTTTCAATATACTGCCTCAACATGAACAAAGAAATTCAGCATCAACTATATTGGGAATTACTCTATGAATCGTATGGTGCTAAGGGTCTGACGCCTCTGCCTGGTGATGTGGAAGCTGCAGGCAATTTTAAAATATCTGCTCGTTGTTTAGTGAACTTGTCAATCATTACCCAAGTGATATTGATTATCAGCACTCGTGCTGGATCACGGCACTTCTGGAAATAAAACTTAATGAGGTAAATGATTGTCAGATGTATTCGAGAACTGCCCATCGCTGATAGCCAGTATCAATGTCAAATCAGGTTCTGATCTCCTAATCGTGCTCTCGCGATCAGTTTTCATAGAAACAGTATCCTTTATGCTCGGAAAGGCATATACCCCTAAAGCAGCTCAGGTTTATCTGGCTGAGGCTATGACGCGAAACCATTAGGGAATCTAAAAAAAGTAAAGACTGTGTGATTTGTGAGCTTGATTGAATGCACTGAGAGCTCACGCCGCTGGCGATATTGCTTAAACACAACCGGCAAATAGATCGATAGTCCCCACGGAGGAACGAGGGCATATGCCAGCTTACGTTGTTCGGGAACTTCTGCTTAGTGCCAGGAGCGGACATTTTGTCTCTCGATTCAGGCGGCCAAATTCAGTAAACCACTTCATACTCACTGATCAGCCGCGATGTGTGCGCTGTGTTGCCGTTATTGCAATCACATCCTAAGAAGATTTCTGAGAAACGCAATTAACTTCAATGATATTATATACAAAGGAAACGCTGGGAAACCGGGGTAAAGTTTGGGTGTCACAAAGCCCCGAACCGTTTCGCGGTGCATCACATAGCAATCACCTATCCCTGAGGTAACTATATGGACTTTACGGAATATCAAGAAGAAATAATCGAAGATGTTAAATCTTGCCTTGAAAACTTACAAGTCCAACCCATTTTATTCATGGGTGCAGGTATTTCACAACGATATATAAAAGCGCCTGACTGGGAAGGTCTATTAAAGCAACTAGCGGAAATATGCCCCTTGATCAAACGCCCTTATGGTTACTACAGCCAAACAAAGGGTGATAACAAACCTTTGATTGCTAGCGATTTTTGTGACTTCTATGCTGAATGGGCTTGGGATGATGGCAAGGATCGCTATCCAGAGACATACTTTGAAGGAACGACTCCAAAAGATATTTATATTAAGCATGAAATTGCATCCATTCTGAATGAATTATCAAACTCCGTTGATTTCTCGAACATGGAATATACAGAGGAAGTTCAGAAATTAAGGAAAGTAAAACCTCATGCAATAATCACAACAAATTATGACGACACATTAGAAAAAATATTTGACAATTATCAGGCAATAGTTGGTCATAACGTTGTTAAAGTGAATTATTCATCTTATGGCGAAATCATGAAAATTCATGGTAGCAGTCATGAAGTTGAAAGTATTGTTATTACAAATGAAGATTATGTTGATTTCTATAAACGTAAGAAATATATCAGTGCTAAGTTGCTAACATATTTTGCTGAACACCCCTTGTTTTTCTTTGGGTACAGTATCAATGATGAAAACATAAAGGCAATTCTCTCTGATATAGATGAAATCATCGCTCCCAATAATGCATTGATTCCAAATATTTATCTTGTCTCCTTCAGTAAGGACTGCGAGGCCACTGGTTCTCATCAAAAGGAATTGCTAATCGGTGTTGGTGAGAATAAAAGCGTTCGAATCAAGGTGATATACGCAAATAATTTTGGTTGGATTTTTGATGCGTTATCATCTAATACACCGGAAATTAGCGTTAATCCAAAACTTGTGCGTGCATTTCTAGCCAGAACGTACACATTCGCATCAGAATCCCTTGTTAAACAAGAACTTCCATACGATTTTGAGATGTTCCGCAATATTGCAGAGCATGATGATGCATTAGCAAAAATGTATGGTATCGCTGAACTCAATAATGGGCAGGCACTAAATGCTAGTTTCCCATATACAATGTCTGATCTGGCAAGGATTCTCGACATGGGATCGTGGCACTATGTTAATCAAGAATTCGAAAAATTAAGAAAACTAACCGACTTCAACATTAAAGCATCAGACAACAATTATCATGTTTTCATTAAATCTGGGAAAAGTGGTGTCGGAAAATACTCATCTGAGGCACTTGACTTATTGCGAAAATTAATAAACGGGGAACAGTTTGAGTTAAACCCATAATTAAAGATGATGCACACAATGACGTTATATTAAAGAGGCCGCTGCGAGAGACTTTTTTGCAGCAGCCTTTTCAACATATGGGCATTTCTAACGAACCAGTGATTAGACATTTTCACTGAATCTTGACATTTCTGCCTGAGTTAAATAGTTTTTTACAGTTGTTTTACGTCCGATCCTCGCTCATAGCAGACATGAATACTCTGCTAATTAGCCACTCCGGGCCTGAACGGACGAGGTACACCATCGACTCAAGCGGACAAGTTTATGGGCCACTACAGTATTTGAGATAGAGCAGTTTTTATTGACCCTCTCAGTAATCAGACGCTAAATATCCAGCCACACTTACATTTAGTTTGCCATAGAGCGTGTTATTTTGAAGTCGCTAGGCATGTTGGAACCATGCGAGGTTCTGTGGTTCTACTTTATGGTTCCTTTTTGGAACCCATAACGAAATTAATTTAAACAAAAATATTAAATATCAATACACTATAATTAAAAGCACAGGGACGCCAGCCCACCAAAATTCTCCATCGGCGATCACCAGAGTCGACTGATGAAGTCCTGAAAGCCCGCACGGCGCAAGCACTGCGGGCTTTTTTGTACCCTCAACATGTCCCGCGAAGTCCGTAAATTTTCCCGGCGACACAGAAACATCACGCCATTAAACATTATTTCTCTCATGCTCAATGAGCCATTCTTTGCGTGAAATCCCCCCTCCGTAACCTGTCATCGCCCCATCTTTTCCAATTATCCTGTGACAGGGGATGACAATCGCAATCCGGTTGGCACCGTTAGCGGCAGCGACGGCGCGCACAGCATTTGGCTTATTAAGCCGTAGTGCAATGGCCTGATAGTGTGAGGTCTGTCCATAGGGAACAGCACGCAACGCATGCCAGACGGATTGTTGAAAATCACTGCCCGGAGCATCTAAAGCCAGATCAAACTGTCGGCGCGTTCCGGCAAAATACTCGCCGATCTCTTTTACTGTCTGCCGGGTATGGCTGTTTTCGCCGGTGACGATTCTGGCGTTAAATAAACGCTGAATATCGCGGAATTCTGTTTCTAACATCCGGCGATCGGTAAACTCCAGCAGACAGACTCCCCGGTCTGTCGCGCAGACAAACATCGGACCAAGCGTCGTGGTAAACCGGTGAATGACTATCACCTGGGTTGCCTGAGTCGGCGCTGCGCCAGTAAGCCGCTTGTAGGTATAACCAAAGCCGCTCAGCGATTCATAGCCATTGTCCAGCGCAACGTCAGTCGCCGGTCGTCCACTTTTTAGCTCCTGCAGGGCAACGTTCACCCGCTGCATTCGCTGGAAAGCCTGAAAAGTAATGCCGTGATGTTGCAGGAACCAGCGCCTTACCCGCTCCGGGCTGATGCCATGCTGACGAAGCTCCGCGTCTGCTACACGGGATTTGATATCGCGCCTGACAAGCGCAAGCGCCTGCTCAACGAATAATGGCGCGCTGTGCGCATTTTCCGCAGGTCTGCAGACTTTACAGGGACGAAAGCCGTCCGCCAGGGCAGATTTGGCATCTTTATAAAATTCGACATTTTCGCGCTTGGGCTTTCGCGCCCGGCATACCGAAATGCAGAATACACCAGTGGTTTTGACGCCAACAAAAAACACGCCAGTGTAGTCTGAAGCACGTTCAAGTAATGCCTGATACCAGATATCACACAGATTTTTATCGGTTATTTTCATCACCAAAAAGTCCTTCAAACGTCTGACGAGATCGGATCGCATGCATGACATCAGTCAGCGTTGACTGCATCGCTGAATGAACAAAATTGCCCATTGAAATGCGGCTTACCCCTGCCCGTTTCAGCCTGTCGAATGACGGAAGATCGGGCATACACATGACATTCAGAGGCAAACCCGTTGCCTCTGCAATGAGGCTGATGTCTTTCTCTGACGTGAGGCAGGGAACAAAAAGGCCGTCAGCACCTGCAGCTTTATAGCGTTGACCCCGTAATATTGTCTCCTGCAACGCGTCTTCATGCCCGAGCAGGTACGTATCAGTCCGGATGTTCAGGAACAGGCTATAATTTTCGCTTCTCAGCGTATCGCACACTGTTTTCAAGTTACGGGAAAAATCAGAGGCATCGTCAAGCTGACGAACCCCGTTTATGACCCGGCTGTCTTCAAGGTTAACCCCTGCGACGCCTGTCTGAGCAAGGCGCCGCAAATTGTCTGCTATCTCTTCGGCTGAATCACCATACCCTGCTTCCATGTCAACGCTCACTGGCAGGTTGCTCACAGCCTGGATCCGGGTGACCATATAAAATAGCTCATCAAACGGTACTCCCTGCCCGTCGTCATATCCCAGTGTGGACGCGATTGCCGCGCTGGACGTTCCCAGTACCTGATAGCCTGCTTTTTGCGCAGCGACAGCACTGGCGGCATCCCAGACGTTGGCGATAAGAAGAGGCTCATGCTGATAGTGGCGTTCTGCAAAGTTCATATTCATATCCTCTCGATAGATTGAAAATGAATCTAAGCACTCAGGAAGAACCTCACAACCGAAATTCAGACGACCATTTTTTAGCAAACGTCGTCTGAACATGGGGGCGGAACAGACCAAAACCTTTCAGGCCCGGGCTCCGGCTTTCAGCATGGCTAAGCAGACGAGGCTCTCCCACATGTTCCCCGGTGAAAGCATGGAGCAGGTGACCCAGTGTTCCGGCGAACACAATACGCTGAGCCGTGATTTCGTCATAGTAGAGAGGGTCTACCACAACGACATAATCGAGAACGGAGTATTTATCAAACCCGCCATGAACAAGCGAGCCGCCAGCGAGAAGGGAGTGAATCTGCGATCATTCCACCACAATCACTACGTCCAGCCCTGACAGAGCTCATTCATCTTCTCGCTTGAGAAGCTATCCTCTCCCTTTGACCAACATCAACGACACCGCCCCTCCCCCTATGGAGAATAAAAAAAACACCCCCACCCAGCGCTACGGAATAGCCGCTCAACCCGGAAGGAAGCCCATCATGTACAGACCCATAACCGTCATAATATTCATTCTCCTGACGCTCGCCGCCCTCGCGGAAATAGGCGTTTTATCCTTTGGATAATCCTCAGGCTAAATACCTCTCATCAGGGCATGTTGATCTCATTACAGTTTTTTCCTAAAGCCATCCCGTTTCGCCTGTGCCATGCTGAATCACGCTCATAACCGATAACGTTAAATGAGGATATTATGAAAAAAACAATTATCGCATTATCTGCCGTTCTGCTGGCTTCCCCAGTATTTGCTGCGACCACACATGCAACTGACGATACCGTCGCGGCGGCGAACGCAAACGCCAACGAGGCGAAGCAAAAACTGCACGAAGAGCAGAACAAAGGTGAAGAGCTGAAGCTGAAACAGAAGCATGCTGCGGAAGGTAAAAGCGAAAGCTTTGGCAGCAAGGTCAGCGAAGATTCCCAGAAAGCCTGGCATAAAACCAAAGAAGGCACCGAGAAAGGGTGGGATGCCACCAAAGAAGGCGCGGAGAAAGGCTGGAACAAAACCAAAGAAGGTGCCAGCGAGCTTGAAAAGAAAGTCACTGAGTAAGTCGTTATACTCACGAAAAGGTCGCGCTTGCGGCCTTTTTTATTTCTTCGAATATAATTTGCACCTCAGGCGTTTACGCAGTGCGCACTTATCGGAGAAACCACTATGTATCGCCTTTTGGCCTTTCTGACCGTTCTGCTGTTATGCCCTTCCCTGCATGCTGCCCCGAAAAGCTACCTTATCGACACCGAAAACACCGCCATTCGGCTCTCGTGGCACGCCTTCGGCGGCATCCTCTCCTGGGCGACGTTCAGCGGCGTGACGGGTGCCGTAACGCTCAATCCGGATAACGACGTTGACGACCACATCCACGTCACCATTCCCGTGGCCACCCTGGTGGCCTCAAACACGCTGCTCGCCTGGCAATTAAAAAGCGACATGTTTTTTGATGCGGAGCACTACCCGACCATCGAGTTTATCAGTTCCCGGGTGGTCGCCCAGGGCGGCGGACGGTTCAGGGTGTTCGGCACGCTGACCGTTCGAAACATTGCCCGGCCGGTGATCCTGGAGGCCGCGGTGAAAGACCCGCATGCGCAGGCCCTCACGCTGGATGCCACCACCGCGATATCACGCGCGTCCTACGGGATGGATAAGTTTGCCCTGGTCGTGGACGATCGTATTGCCATCGCCATTGCGATACAGACTAACAAGGTGCCGTCATCCTGAGATCACGCGCTGTAGCCGCTCAGCGTTTCCCCGCAGGTGAGACGGCGGGTTGCGGCCAATCAGGACAAACTGATAGCCCGCCTCCTGCCACCACGCCAGGTTCATGCTGTGCCGCTGCTCCTGTTGGAGCGAGGCCGTCGTCTTCTCATCAACAGGCGAAATGCAGAGGGCCATCGGGCCGTAGTCGGCGTTGATCCAGGCTATCTGCGCGATAGACGTCGTTTCATAGCGCAGCATGCGCACCATTTTAAGCTCTGCCCCCTGCAGGGTAAGCTGCGACAGGTTTAGCGTCATGCCGATGTCCTGCGCGGCCCGTTCCAGCCCGCGCTGCAGAACCGGCGTTGCGCTGTCCATATCCAGCAGCGTCTCGACGCTGTACAGGGACATATATTGCGCTTCGAGGTCGCGGATATGGGCGTTCTCATCCGCAGGCGCAGCTGAGGGACGCAGCAGATACCCCAGCCCGGAACCCACCAGCAAAAAGCTGGCCGAGGCGGCGATCAGCGCCCGTCGGCTGACGCCAGCCGCCGTCGAGACCTGCGGGTCGGGAAGTGCCGCGAGACGCGCCTGCATCCTCTCAAGAGGCGCATCATCCAGCAGGGAGTCAAACGCCCCGGCGTAATCCTGGCTGCTTTTCATCAGTTCGTCGGTTCGCCCGGCGAGGCGTTCGTCACATTTTAACTGTTCTTCAAATAACTGCGCGTCGGCGCGGCACATCTCGCCATCTATCCAGGCCACGATGGCGTCGTCGTTATAGGGCGGTGCAAAACGGTGCGCGTTCAAGAGCGTTTCTCCTTTACCGGAGGCAGTGCGTCAGCGGATCTGGCAAGCCGCGCCCGCGCCGTCGCCAGCCGGCTCATCACGGTACCGATCGGCACCGCCAGGGTCTCCGCCGCCTCCTGGTAGGTAAAGCCTTCGATATAAACCAAAAATACCGCGTTGCGCTGGGCTTCGGGCAGCGCGTTCACGCGCTGCATCACCTTCAGGTAATGCAGGCGCGTCTCATCCTGTTCGCGGGTGTCGGGCGCCAGCAGCTCGTCGCTGGGGACAAATCCCTGCCCCTGTCGAACGTGTCGTGCCCGAAGCTCAGAGATCCAGATGGAGTGCAGGATCGCGAACAGCCATCTGTCGATGCGCGTGCCAGGCGTATACTGGCTGCTTCTTTCAAGCGCACGCACGCAGGTGGACTGAACCAGCTCTTCGGCGATATCCCTGTTTCGCGACAGCACCAGCCCATAGCGCCAGAGGCGCGGCAGGTGTGCGGCAAGCTGTTGACGAACCTCACGGGTTGCGATGGGTTTTCCCTCCACGAGAAGATCAGGATTCCGGGTGTCCATTAATGGCGGCCTGCAGGTCACGGTACTCCTCGCAGGACTGGCCACAGATTCCGACAATGACCTTCAGCTGTTCTTTCGCGAGGTCGGGACGTCCTTTCACCATCCACGCTTCACCGAGATACTCCCGGGCTTTGGCGTAATCCGGGGCGATAGCCAGCGCACGCTGGTAATAACCAATCCCTTCGTCCGTTCGGCCCAGTTTGCGCGTGGCGAACCCGCGATAGTTCCACGCTTCAGCCGTGTTGCCATTTTTCAGCGAATCCAGCAGGTTCAGCGCCGCCTGGTACTCGCCTTTCTTCGCGAGATGGTACGCATAGTTGGTTTTGTCCTGGTCGCTGAGGCTGCTGCTCTTGTCCGGCACGCATTTCTGCGTGGCGCTGTCATACACCTGTCCGGAAGGACAATCAGGCGTTTTGCTCTCGGTACTATTATTGCCCATGGCCAGCGCCAGTGGAGACAGCAGAGAAAAAATCAGCACCGGGATCAAACGAAACGAGGTTGTGCGCATATAAAACTCCAGGGTGAGTGGGGAGTGACGTCAGTAAACGTCCGGGTGAGGATTTTTATTCATTCTTCGGTGAATTTTTTTCTGTCCTAAAACCCTGCCTGCACTTCAGTTGTAAAGGTAATAAACCAGGTTATTTTTTGTTTTCTCGTTATTATTCCTTGCGCCCATTAGCAGAGTTTTAACCCTGTACAAGAATATATTTCATTACCTCAATGACATAATATATCTTACATCAAAAACGTTACCCTAACTTAAACACACATTAAGCGCACTTAAATAATAACGTTTGGCATGATATTTAAAATGCTCCCTACCAATTATCATACTGGGTCGTAAACGTTAAATAACAGCACCACACAAGAAAACAAAAAGACAGTAAAAACAACCATATAAAAAACAACAATTATATAAAAGAGCAATCCATTAATACCCCACTCATTGTTTCCATCTTTATTTACCAAAGCTTAATTTGCACAACCCTCATTTTCTGTCTATATCATTTTTATATTCCAGAAACCAATTCCTCTATTAATTACAGGGTTTTATAAAATACAAAACACCCATTAAACGGTTTTTTCATAAGTCATTAGATTCGCTCTGATGTTGCCACTCTGACGCATGGCGGGCATCGTGCGCGCTGAATTCTACGGTGAGCACTGTTTTATAACAGCAGCTGCGCCGGGGGCGCCCTTTACCTTCAGCAGAGATGGCTCGTCTTGCTCGCCGTTCATGACACTTCTGCTGGAGTAATAACAAAATGAGCCAAATCTCTGTTATTTCAAAACTTACTGGCGTAGAAACGACCCTGGAAGGTACACAGGTTACGCTGAACCATTCCTCTGTCGTTGAGCTTCACGTCGAGCGAGCGAGCGTCTCACACTTCGCGCGAAGTGGTAACGACCTGCTGGTGACACTGCACTCCGGCGAGGTGATCACCCTTAAAAACTTCTATGTGACGGACGCGCAGGGCGTGAGCCAGCTGGTTCTGCAGGACAGCAACGGCGCGTTATGGTGGATTGAAGATCCGACCGGGGCCGCCACGTACGAATCTATCGCGTCCACGGACGTGCTGCTTGCGGCGTCAGGAAGTGACGCTGGTGGCGCCGCCATCTGGCCATGGGCCCTGGGTGGTATTGCCGCTGCAGGGGGCATCGCGGCCGCGGCAAGTAGCGGCGGCGGTGGCGGCGGTGGTGGCAGCAGTAACAATTCGGCCGATCCGGATACGACTGCACCAAATGCACCTTCCGGCCTTAAGTTCTCCTCAGACGGTAAAACCGTCACCGGTTCCGCCGAACCCGGCAGTACCATCACGCTGAAAGACGCGAACGGCAACGTCATTGGTACAGGAAAAACGGGCAGCGACGGCAACTTTAGCGTCTCCCTCGGGACACCGTTGACCAACGGCGAGCAGGTAACCGCCACCGCAACGGATAGCGCCGGGAATACCAGCCAGGGTTCAAGCGTCATCGCACCGGATCTCACCGCACCCGATGCACCCACGATTGGCAGCGTAATCGACGATATCGCCCCTCAGACGGGGACGGTGACCAACGGCGGCAGCACCAACGATCGGCGGCCGCAGCTCACCGGCACCGCCGAAGCGGGCTCCACCGTGACGATTTATGACGGCGGAATAGCCATTGGCACCGCGGTCGTCGCCAGCAATGGCACATGGACATTCACCCCGTCCGTCGACCTGAATGAAAGCACCCACCAGATTACCGTACGGGCAACCGACGCCGCCGGCAACACCGGGCCAGCCTCACCGGTATTCACCCTCACCGTCGATCTCACCCCTCCGACAGCGCCCACCGCGATTGTGCTGCTCGACGATACGGGTCTTATCCGAGGAACAATCACGTCGGGCGTGCCTACCGATGCCTCGCAGCCGATCCTGGCGGGAACGGGCGAACCCGGTGGAACCATCACCATTTACGATAACGGCGTGGCGATTGGTACAACGACGGTGCTGCCCAACGGTACCTGGAGCGTTACCCCAGGGGGCCCGCTCCCGGACGGAACGCACTCGATCACCGTCACTGAAACCGATGCCGCCGGAAACCAGAGTACGGCCTCTGAGCCTATCATCTTTACCGTGGACACCACGCCGCCGTCAGCCCCAGGAAACCTCGTGGTGTCGAATGATGGCGGCACCATCAGCGGTATCGGAGAAGCAGGCAGCACGGTGACTATCCGTGAAGGCGATTTCACTCTTGGCACAGTGGTTGTTGATAGCCAGGGGAACTTCAGCCTGACGCTGAGCCCGCCGAGGATCAACGGCGAAATCCTGACCGCTGACGCCACCGACACGGCGGGCAACACCAGTCCAACCACCTCCGCAGCGGCACCGGACATTACCCCGCCGCAGACCCCGGTCATCCTGTCGGTGATTGATGACGTGCAGGCCACCACCGGCCCCGTGGCCCAGAATGGGCTGACCAACGACCGGGCACCGACCCTGAACGGCACGGGCGAGGCAGGCTCGACCATCACGATTTATAACGGCAGCGATGCCCTCGGTACGGTGGTTGTTCCCTCCTCCGGCCAGTGGAGCTTTACGCCGCCCACACCGCTGACCGACGGCACCTGGGTGCTGACCGCGAAGGCGACGGATCCCGCCGGTAACCCGAGCGGGATATCAAACACGTGGACAATTAACGTTGACGGGACGGCACCTGGCGCCCCGGTGATTTTACAGGTTGTAAACGATATTCCAGGGCAGACCGGCGCGATCGACGTGAACGGGACCACCAACGACGCCACCCCGACGCTCAGCGGTACCGCTGAAGCAAACGCGACGATCAGCCTGCGCGTGGACGGTGTTGAAATTGGTACAACCGTTGCCAATGGCCTCGGCGTATGGAGCTTTACCCCTTCCTCCCCAATCGGTGAAGGCCCCCATGCTCTGACCGCCGTCGCGACCGATGCGGCAGGTAACCCCGGCCCCGTCTCCAACACCTGGACTCTGACGGTTGACAGCGTCGCGCCTGCGGCGCCGGTCATTACGCAGGTGCTGGATGATGTGCCGGAGCGCCTCGGCGCGCTCAATTCTGGCGACAGCACCAACGACACCACGCCAACGCTCAGCGGCACGGCTGAACCGGGCTCAACCGTTACCATTCGCCTGGATGGTGCCGATCTTATTACGATCCCGATCGACGGCAGCGGCACCTGGACCTATACCCTTCCCACGCCGCTTGACGAAGGTCCTCATACCTTTAGCGTCGTCGCCACCGACGCGGCGGGTAACACCAGCCAGCCGTCAGACGACTTCACCCTGAACGTCGATATCACTGCGCCAGCGGCGGCCACCATCGCCACCGTAACCGACGACGTCGGCGGTGTACTGGGTTCGCTCAACAGCGGCGATACCACGGATGACACTCGCCCCCTGCTGCAGGGCACCGCCCCGGCAGACACGGTGATCACCGTCTATGACGGCACGACTCTGCTCGGCACCGCCATCCTCAACGGCAGCGGCGGCTGGAGCTTCACGCCCGTGACCCCGCTCACCGACGGTCCGCATTCCCTGACGGTGCACGCCACGGACGCCGCGGGCAATATCACCATCTCAACGCCATTTGAACTGACGGTGGATACCGTTGCGCCTGCCACGCCGGATATCCCGGCCATTACCGTCAATCCTGACGGCACAGCAACGCCGCTGAACCCGGGCGAAATCACCCGCGACACCACGCCGACCCTGAGCGGTACCGGCAATCCGGGTGATACCGTGACGATCTACGACAGCGGCGTCAAAATCGGCGACGCTGTCGTGGACAATACCGGCAACTGGACCTGGACGCCGCCATCCCCCCTGGCTGGCGGCACCTATGACATCACCCTGACCGTCACCAACATGGACGGCACGGGCAACGAAAGCGCCCCGTCGCAGCCGGTCACCATCACCATTGATACCGAGGCGCCGGCTACGCCTGCAGCACCGGTCATTACTGACAGCGTCACCCAGATCACCGGCCCCGTCCCCAATGGCGGCACCACCAACGATCCGCGCCCGGTGCTGAGCGGCACCGGTACGCCAAACGACGTAATCAACATCACTGACACGGTTAACGGCGGCACGCCAACTATCGTTGGTACCGTCACGGTAGACAGCAACGGCAACTGGAGCTGGCGCCCTGACAGTAATATTGCGGAGGGCAGCCACGTCTATACCGCCACCGCCACCGATGAAGCGGGCAACGTCTCTGACGCTTCCCCGGCGATCGCGATCACCGTGGATACCGTGGCACCGGCTACGCCAGCGATCAGCGCCGTGGGCGGTGAACCGAACGGAGGCTACATCACGGATACCACGCCGACAGTGGGCGGAACCGGCGTTAACGGTGAGACGGTGATCGTCTACAACAACGGCGTCGAGCTGGGCCGTGTCGTGGTGGTGAACGGAGAATGGAGCCTGACGCTTCCAGCACAAACGGACGGCCCGCTGAACATTACCGTAGCGGGCGTGGACGCAGCGGGCAACCTTAGCGCGCCGAGTTCGGTCTTTACCGTCACGCTCGATACCGTTGCGCCCGGGATACCGCAAATTAATGCCGTCTCAGACAGCCAGCTCACCAACAACGTGCTCTACACCCGCGACGGCACGCCGACCCTAACCGGGACAAGCGAACCCGGCACCACCGTGATTGTCTCCGTCGACGGTATCCCGTCAGGGGTGCCGGTCACGATCCAGCCGGACGGCAGCTGGAGCTGGACCGCAGGCACAACGCTCTCAGAGGGTCCGCATACCTTCACTGTCTCCGCTACCGATCCTGCGGGTAACGCTTCAGGAAGTTCAGCCCCGCTGAACGTGACGGTGGACACCCTCACCCCGGACGCCCCTGACAATCTGAACCTGGCACCAGAAGGTACGCCACTAACCGGTAGTGCCGAAGCGGGAAGCCTCATCACGGTGAAAGACAGTAATGGCAACGTCATTGGTACCGGGGTTGCCATCGGCGGTAACTTCTCCATCGCTGTCAGCCCCGCTCAGCAGGATGGCGCGACCCTGACCGTGACCGCGACAGATGCTGCCGGGCATGAAAGTCCCGTTGCGAATTACACCGTCACCGGCACGGAGCCGAATCTTCCTGATGTACCCGTCATCACGGCGATCAACGATGACGTCGACCCAATCATCGGCGACGTGAAAGGCAAAACGACCAACGACACCACCCCAACCCTCACCGGTACGGCTCAGGCGGGAAGCCAGATCGCTATCTACCTGGACGGTGGCGTGACGCCCGTCTCGACGGTCACGGCCGACGGCAGCGGCAACTGGAGCTATACGCCGGCCGCGCTTGGCGAGGGGCTGCACACCTTTGAGGTGACTGCGACCCTCAACGGCCAGACCAGCGGCCGCTCTCCGGCGGCCAGCGTCACCATCGACCTCACCGCACCGGGCACGCCAACTATCGGCGCGGTGATTGACGACGTTGGTCCAGGCACCGGCCCGCTGACCAGCGGCCAGACCACCAATGACAACCAGCCGACCCTCACCGGCACCGGCGCGGTGGGCGATACCATCTCGATCTACAACAACGGCGTGCTGCTGGACAGTGTGGTAATCGGCAATACCGGCACCTGGAGCTACACCACGCCTGTCCTGGCAGAGGGCAATCACGTCCTGACCATCCGCGAGACCGATCCGGCGGGGAACCAGAGCGGTCCTTCGGCGGGCTTCACCGTCGTGGTGGATTCCGTTTCCGCCACGCCGGTCATCACCAACGTCACGGATAATGTGGGCAATGCCGCCACCACGGTGGTCAGCGGTGGTCTCAGCAACGACGCCACGCCAACCCTTTCGGGGACAGCGGATGCAAACAGCGTGGTGACCATTTTCGACGGCGGCACGCAGATTGCCGTAGTGACGGCTGACAGTACCGGCGCATGGACGTTTACCCCTGATACCGCCCTCGGCGAAGGCTCGCACAGCTTTACCGTCCGGGCGACCGACCCGCAGGGTAACCTCAGCGCGGTCTCCGCGCCCTGGAGCGTGGTGATTGACCTGACTGCACCGACGGTTCCGACGCTGGATAATGTGAGCGACGACGTCCCTGGCGGCGTCCAGGGTAACCTCACCAGCGGCCAGGTGACCAACGACAGCACCCCAACCATCAGCGGCACCGGGCTGGCGGGCAGCACTATTCACATCATGAATAACGGCACGCAGATTGGTACTGCAACCGTTGACGTAAACGGGAACTGGTCCTTTACCCCAACCACGCCGCTGGGCGACGGCAGCTACGCCCTGCGCGCGTATGCAACGGATGCGGCAGGCAATGCCTCGGCCAACTCATCGGTCTTCGCCTTTACCGTGGATACCGCAGCCCCTGGTGTACCGGTAGTCACCAGCGTGGTTGACGATATCGGTCCGGTCACCGGGACGCTCACGTCGGGTAACAGCACCAACGACGCGCGTCCGACCTTCAGCGGTACGGGCGAAGTGGGTTCTACCGTGCACGTGCTCGTTGATGGCAACGAAATTGGCACGGCGGTGGTCAATGCCCAGGGCAACTGGAGCTTCACCCCGGGCAGCGATCTGGCCGAAGGTCCACACGCCATCACCTTTAACGCGACCGATGCGGCAGGCAACACCGGCGCCACAACGGCACCGTTTAACCTGACGGTCGATACGGGCGTGCCGTTAACGCCGGTCATCTCGACCGCGGGTGACAACGTGGGCAGTATTCAAACCCCGCTCTCTTCCGGGCAGAGCACCGACGACACCACGCCGACGCTGAACGGCACCGCGACCGCCAACGCCACGGTCACCGTTTATGAGAACGGACAGCCGGTCGGCACCGTGCAGGCGGACGGCACCGGCGCATGGAGCTTTACGCCATCAGCGCCGCTGGGCAACGGCAGCCATACCTGGACCGCCACGGTCACCGATGCAGCGGGCAACGTCAGCCCGACCTCGCCGGGCTTTACCCTGATTGTTGATACCGCGGCACCGAACGCGCCGGTTATCAGCCAGGCAATCGACGACGTGGGCAGCATCACCGGCCCGCTCACGTCCGGGCAGACAACCGACGACACCGTTCCGCGCCTTGTCGGAACCAGCGAACCGTTTGCCACCGTGAAGATCTATGAGGGCACCACCCTGGTCGGCACGGGCACAGCGGACGGCAGCGGCAGCTGGAGCATCGTGCTCACCCCTCCGCTGACCGCGGGCGCGCACAGCTTTACCGCGCAGGCCACGGATGCGGCAGGCAATACCAGCGTGTCGTCCACCAGCTTCAGCCTCACCGTCGACACCACGCCGCCTGCGCTGCCGGTGCTGACCAGCATTCTGGATGACGTGGGCAATGCGGCGACGCCGGTTGCCAACGGTGGGTTCACCAACGACGCGCAGCCGACCCTCAGCGGTACGGCGGAAGCGGGAGCCACGGTGAAAATCTTTGATAACGGCGTACAGATCGGCAGCGTGACGGCGACCGGCGGCGCGTGGAGCTTTACGCCTTCTCCGGCGCTGAGCAACGGCGCGCACACGTTGACCTTCACCGCCACCGATGCGGTGGGCAACGCCAGCGCCCCCACCGCCGGATATGTCATTAACGTCGATACCCTTCCGCCAGCCGCGCCGGTCATCAGTTCGGTCATTGATGATGTCGGCAGCGTCACCGGGCCCGTGACCGGTACGAACCCGACTAACGACACCCGTCCAACGCTGAGCGGGACTGCCGAAGCGAATGCCACGGTCCGGATCTACGACGGCATCACGCTGGTAGGCACGGTCACCGCCGATGGCAGCGGCAACTGGACCCTGCCACAAACCACCACGTTGACGCAGGGCACGCATAACTTTACCGCTACGGCCACCGATGCGGCGGGCAACACCAGCGTGGCGTCAGCCGTGACGACGATTATCGTCGATACGACCGCGCCAACGGCGCCGACCGGCAACTTCAACGCCGACGGTAGCATCCTGACCGGGAGCGCGGAGGCGGGCAGCACCGTCACTATCCGCCTTGCGGACGGTTCAACGGTGACCGCCATTGCGGGCAGCAACGGCACCTACAGCTACACCTTCATTAACAAACAGATCGAAGGTCAGACGCTGCAGATCACCGCGACCGACGTCGCAGGCAACACCTCCCTGCCGGGCTCTGCCCTTGCGCCGGTGGTGCCGCTCTCCGCCAGCAATAACGTTGAGGAGCTGAACCTCAGCACCACGGCGACCGTCACCAACAGCCAGTACAGCGACTACGGCTTCCTGCTGGTCGGCGCCGTGGGCAACGTCCTGACGCTGATCGGTAATGACACCGCGCAGGTGAACTTCACGGTGGGCAACGGCGGCAGCGCGGACATCGTGGTAAACGCCAACGCCACGGGGGCGGTGCTCTCTCTGCTCAATACCCTTGAGCTGGTGGTGCAGCACTACGTCAACGGTGTCTGGACAACCGTGGTGGATACCGGCCAGCCGCAGTTTGCCGATCTCCTGACCCTCGGCGCCACCGGCGTCTCGCTGAACCTGACCGGGCTGGCCGACGGCAACTACCGCGTGCTCAGCTACAACACCAACCTGCTGGCGACAGGTTCCTACACCAGCCTCGACGTGGCGGTGAAAGAGACCGGTCCGGGTACGGTCACGGGCGATACCAGCCTCAACGGCAACGTGATCCTCGATACGGACCCGACCGCCGGCAGCGACAACGCGCCGGCCGGCACCACTATCTCCACGGTCACTAACGCGCAGGGCGTGACCACCAGCGTGAACGCCGACGGCACGGTGATCCAGGGCAAATACGGTACGCTGACCATCAACCGCGACGGCAGCTATACCTACAGCCTGACCGACACCAGCGCCGCGGTCGTTGGCCGGACGGAGAGCTTCACCTACACCATCACCCACAACGGCGTCAGCGCGTCGGCAAACCTGGTGCTGTCTCTGGGTGCCGGTACGGTCATCAACGGCATTGTGGCAGTGGACGACACGGCCTCGCTGACCTTTGACACCACCGTGAGTGAGGTGAATAACGGCGCCTCGTCTCAGAACGGTTTTACCCTGGTGGGCATTAATCTCGGCAGCACGCTGGGGCTTAACCTGCTGGACGACCTGACCAACCCGATTATTTACAACGTGGAGGAAGGGACGACCCGCACCATGACCATCCAGGCCTCCGTGGGCGGCGTGGCGCTGGCGTCGGTGTTCGATCTGTACGTCTATAAGTTCAACAATGCGACCCAGACCTTCGAGCAGGTTCGCGTCGAGTCGGGCTGGCTGCGCGCGCCGCTGCTGGGGGGCACGTCACCGCAGCTTACGCTGAACCTGCCTGCCGGGGAGTACCTGTTCCTGCTGAATACCGCGTCCGGGATCACTGCCCTGACGGCCTACACGCTGAGCGTCCTGCAGGACCATGTCTACAGCGTGGCAAGCATCAGCGAAACGACCACCGGCGACGTGCTGGCGAATGACCCGGTTCCAGCGGGCACGCTGGTTACCGAAGTGAACGGCGTGACGGTCAACAGCAGCGGCACCACCACCATTCAGGGGGAATACGGCACGCTGACCATCAATGCGTCCGGTCAGTACACCTATACCCTGAGGAGCGGCGTGGGCGCGGACCATATCAGCACGCCGGATACGTTCGTCTACACCGTTACCGCGCCTGACGGCTCGAAGGATACGGCATCGCTCAACATCACCCCAACCGCGCAGGCAATGAATGCGGTCAACGATGTCAGCGCCACGATGGACCTTACCTCGGTGCACCACACGTCGGTCTACTCGGATACCACCGTGGGCGTCGCCAACTGGACCACGGCCCTGCTCTCGTCAACCCAGGGCAGCGGCAGCGGAACCTTCGTGGTCGACCCGAACACCGCGCTGCACAACGCGTCGCTGCATTTTAACGTGGTCTCGCTGCTGGCGCTGGGCGGGCTGACGGTGAACTGGACGATTAGCGATGCCAACGGCGCGATCCGCAGCGGCTCCTTCAGCGGCGCCTCGCTGCTGGGCGGCAGTATCGACGTCCCGCTGACCGGGCTGGATCTCAACGCCGGGACCTATACGCTGAGCTTTACCGGTAGCGTACCGGGGCTCAGCGTTGGGACCATCACCATCACGCCAAGCGTAAACGGCACCACCTACTCGCTGAGTAATTTCGACGTCACCGGCAGCCACACCGTCAACGGCAATATCTTTGACGGCACCGACTCTGGCGGCGTGCTGGATCAGCTCCACTCGGTGGATACCCGTCTGAGCGTGACCGGCTACAACGGCGTGACCACCACGCTGGATCCGTATACCGGCAGCGCAACGGTGAACATTGTCGGCCACTACGGCACGCTGGCGATCGGCGCTGACGGACACTACACCTATACCCTCAACAGCGGGGTATCGCTCTCAACCATGACCTCGAAGGAGACCTTCAACTACACCCTGACCGACTCTGCAGGAAGAACGGACAGCGCCACGCTGACCATCAATATGGCGCCGCAGTTCATCAGCTCTGAGCATAACGACGCCATCACCGGTACGGCCTACGGCGATACGCTGATTTACCAGGTGCTGAACAGTACGGTGGGGAATGCCACGGCGGGTAACGTCAGCAGCGCCGGAGGCGATCACTGGACCGGGTTCTCGCTGGCGCAGGGAGACAAGATCGACATTGGCGATCTGCTGGTGGGCTGGGACGGTAATACCGCCTCGTTGGGGAATTATATCCATGTCACACAAAGCGGTAGCAACACTGTGATCTCCATCGACCGTGATGGTGCAGGGTCCACCTACACTAATACTGCACTCGTTACGCTTGATAACGTGCAGACCACGTACGACGAGCTTGTTAACCAGCAACACATCATTACCTGATAGCACCTGCAACAGATGACCCGGGTGCACAGCGCCCGGGCATTAATAATAAAGCTGTACTTTTTTATTAGGGACATGACATGGGAATGAAGATGCCTTACTGGTGGCTCTCGTGCTGCCTGATATCTGTGCCCGCTTTCTGCGCAAATCCGGCGGCAACCATCAATACCGGACAGCTTCGCGAAACGCAGGAACTCCCCTCGCTCAACGGCCGCGTAGCCCCGGTGGCTGGCAACGCCGCGCCCGGTTCATTACAGCTTGGCGAGGCCGTCAACCGTGCCGTCACCTGGCATCCGGCCATCAGCGAAGCCGTGGGCAAACTCTACCAGCAGAGCGAAGAGGTGGACGTCGCAAAATCAAAATACTATCCGCAGATTAATGCCGGCGTGGACAACGGGTATTCCCACGACGGCGACCAGAACGGCTTTACGCCGTCGCTGGTGCTTTCCCTCTCACAAATGCTCTACGACTTCGGCAAAGTGGCCAGCCAGGTGCGCGCCGAAAGCGCCGGCGTGGCCCAGCAGCAGGCTAACGTGCTGGTGAGTATCGACACCATCGCCCACGATACCGCCATCGCCATGGTACAGGTGCAGACCTGGCAGCAGATGGTCGACACCGCCAAAGAGCAGCTTGAGGCTCTTTCCTCCATCGGCACGCTGACCCGCCAGCGTAACGACGAGGGGGCTACGTCGCTCTCTGACGTGGTACAGACCGATGCCCGTATCGAAGGCGCGCGCGCCCAGCTGATGCAGTACCAGGCCAGCCTGGATAGCGCCCGCGCGACGCTGATGAGCTTTCTCGGCTGGAACAGCCTGAACGCGATCAGCAATGATTTTCCGCAAAAGCTGGCCCGCAGCTGCGATGTCGCCGAGCCGGACGACCGCCTGGTTCCCGCGGTACTCGCCGCCTGGGCGCAGGCTAACGTCGCCCAGGCTAACCTCGACTACGCCGACGCGCAGATGACGCCCACCGTCTCGCTGGAGCCGGAGGTGCGCCACTACATGAACGATCGCTACGCGGGCAGCGACACGCGGGATCGCACCCAGTATTCCGCCTGGGTGAAAGTGCAGATGCCGCTCTATCAGGGCGGCGGCCTCACCGCCCGGCGTAACGCCGCCGGACACGCGGTGGAGGCGGCACAGTCCACCATTCAGCGCACGCGCCTTGACGTTCGCCAGAAACTGCTGGAAGCCCGCAGCCAGGTGATGAGCCTGCAAAGCACGCTGCAAATTCAGGGTCGCCAGGAGGCGCTCAGCGCCCGCACCCGCGAACTGTACCAGCAGCAGTATCTGGACCTCGGCTCGCGCCCCCTGCTCGACGTGCTCAACGCCGAACAGGAGGTTTATCAGGCGCGCTTCACCCAGCAGCAGACCGTTGGTCAGCTGCACCAGCTACAGCTCAACTGCCTGTATAACACCGGGCAATTGCGTCATGCGTTCGACCTTGATAACCGCACCATCCAGACCGTGGAGATCCAGCCATGAAGCAGCGTGATATCCCGCAAGGTGAAAACATGACGGATGCGGCCCTGGCCCAGTGGGCGCAGGCCTTTGGCTTTATCGCCACCCGCTACCGCGTCGCCTGCTCGCCCGGCGCGCTGATCGCAGGCGCACCGTGGCTGAAAGGCAAACCGATGGTGCCCGCCCTCACCCAGCTGGCGCGTGAGGCGGGTCTGTCGTTTCAGCTGCTCACCGCTGACCAGCAGTCAATCAACAGCTGGCGTCTGCCGGTGGTGGTGGCGCTGAATGACGGCCGGGTCGGGGCGATCGAGCACTTCGACGGCGACGATACGCTGGAAGTCAGCTTCTTCGACGACCAGACCTACACCAACCGGCTGTCGATGACGGCCATGCTGCCCGCCATCCGCCACGTCATTGCCCTGCGTCCCCTTGCCGCGCTGAAGGACAGCCGCGTGGATGCTTATATCTCAAAATATCGCCCGGACTGGCTCTACCGGCTGGTGATGCGCGATCTCCGCCCCTACAGCTGGGTGATGCTCGCCGCGCTGTTTATCAACGTGCTGTCGCTTTCCGGGATCGTCTTTTCCATGCAGGTCTATGACCGGGTGATCCCCGCCCAGTCCTACCCGACGCTGTACGTCCTGACCATCGGGGTGCTGATCGCCACCCTGTTTGGCTTCGTGCTGCGCGTGGCGCGCGGCCACATTATGGATCTGCTGGGCAAGCGCTCGGATATGCGCGTCTCGGATCGCGTCTTCGGCCACGCGCTGCGGCTGCGCAACAGCGCGATTCCCCGCTCCACCGGGAGCTTTATCTCACAGCTGCGCGAGCTGGAGCAGATCCGCGAGATGGTCACCTCGTCCACCATCTCGACGATTGTCGACCTGCCCTTCTTTCTCCTGTTCGTGGTGGTGCTGGCGATCATCGCCCCGCAGCTGGCGTGGATCGCCCCGGTCGCGGCGGTGATCATGGTTCTGCCCGGCCTGCTGCTGCAGAAGAAGCTGGCGGAGCTGGCAAAGCAGTCGGCCCATGAATCAACCCTGCGCAACGCGGTGCTGGTGGAAAGCGTGCAGGGGCTGGAGGACATCAAGCTGATGCAGGCGGAAAACCGCTTTTTGCAGCAGTGGAACAGCTATATCCAGATCACAGCGGAATCCGGCCTGCGCACCCGCGAGCTGACGCAGAACCTCATCAGCTGGGGGATGACCATCCAGAGCCTGGTTTACGCCGCCGTGATTGTGGTCGGCGCGCCGATGGTGATCGACGGCACCCTGACCACCGGCTCGGTGGTCGCCGCCTCGATGCTGGCCTCCCGCATGATCGCCCCGATGGCGACGCTGTGCGGCGTGCTGGCCCGCTGGCAGCAGGTCAAAGCGGCAAAAGAGGGGCTGGACAGCATCATGCAGCTCCCCACCGAAAACCAGCGCGAGGAGACGCCGATCCGCCAGGACGTGCTGCGCGGCCACTACCTCTTTGAGCAGGCGCAGTTCCGCTATCAGCCGGACGATCCGCGCATGGCGCTGCCGCATTAACCGCCTGGAGATCGTGCCGGGTGAGAAAGTGGCGATCCTCGGGCGCAACGGCGCGGGCAAATCGACCCTGCTGCAGGCGATGGCGGGCGGGATGGATCTGGCGGCGGGCGAGCTGCGGCTCGACGGCTTCAGCCTGCCGCATCTCGACGTAGCGGACGTGCGGCGCAACGTCGGCTTTATGACCCAGAACGCGCGGCTCTTTTACGGCACCCTGCGCGAGAACATCACCCTCGGCATGCCGCGCGCCACCGACGAAGAGATCTTCGAGGCGCTGGAGCTGACCGGCGCGGCAAGTTTCGTGCAGAAGCTGCCCAAGGGGCTGGACTACCCGATCATGGAAAACGGCGTGGGGCTCTCCGGCGGGCAGCGCCAGTCGATTCTGCTGGCGCGAATGCTGCTGCGCGATCCGAATATCGTGCTGATGGATGAACCCACCGCGTCGCTCGACGAGCATACCGAGCGGGAATTCATCCAGCGTCTGGGCGACTGGCTCGGGCACCGCACCCTGATCGTCGCCACCCATCGCGTACCGGTGCTGGAGCTGGTGGAGCGCGTCGTGGTGTTGAAAGAGGGCATGCTGGTGATGGACGCGCCAAAAGCCCAGGCGCTGAGCAACAGCCGCATGCAGCAGCAACAGCAGCAACAGGCAGCAACCGGACGGGAGTGGAAAAATGAAAATCAGTCAGCGTGACGTGGCGGCAATGGACGATCTGGATAACGCCCTCGACTCCGAAAGCGGCTACACCGGCGCGCGTCGGATCGTGATCTTCTCGCTGCTGATGTTTGTGGTGCTGGGCGTCTGGGCGTGGTTTGGCGTGCTGGATGAGGTGTCAACCGGATCGGGGAAAGTGATCCCCAGCTCGCGCGAGCAGGTCTTACAGTCTCTCGACGGCGGGATCCTCACCGAGCTGAACGTCCACGAGGGCGATCAGGTGCAGGCCGGCCAGGTGCTGGCGCGGCTTGACCCTACCCGTTCCGAGTCAAACGTCGGCGAAAGCGCGGCGCGCTACCGCGCCTCGCTGGCCTCCAGCGCCCGCCTGTACGCCGAGGTAAACGATCTGCCGCTGAAATTCCCGCCGTCGCTGGCGAAATGGCCGGATCTGATTGCCGACGAAACCCGGCTGTACAACTCGCGCCGCGCGCAGCTGGAGGATACCCAGCGGGAGCTTCGCGCCGCGTTAGATCTGGCTAACAAAGAGCTGGCCATTACCCAGCGGCTGGTAAAGACCGGGGCCGCCAGCCACGTGGAGGTGCTGCGCCTGCAGCGGCAGAAAAGCGATCTGGAGCTGAAGCTCACCGACGTGCGTTCGCAGTATTACGTCCAGGCCCGCGAGGCGCTCTCGAAAGCCAACGCGGAGGTGGATATGGTCTCGGCGATCCTGAAAGGCCGTCAGGATTCCGTCACGCGCCTGACGGTGAAATCGCCGGTGCGCGGGATCGTCAAAAACATCAAGGTCACCACCATCGGCGGGGTGATCCCGCCCAACGGCGAGCTGATGGAGATCGTGCCGGTGGACGATCACCTGCTCATCGAAACCCGCCTCTCGCCGCGTGATATCGCTTTTATCCACCCGAACCAGGAGGCGCTGGTCAAAATCACCGCCTACGACTACGCCATTTACGGCGGGCTGCACGGCGTGGTCGAGACCATTTCCCCGGATACCATTCAGGACGAGGCCAAGCCGGAGGTGTTTTACTACCGGGTGTTTATCCGCACCAGCCAGGATTACCTGGTCAATAAGGCGGGCAGGCATTTCTCGATTGTGCCGGGGATGATTGCGACAGTGGATATTAAAACCGGCGAGAAAACGGTGCTGGATTACATGATTAAACCGTTCAACCGGGCGAAAGAGGCGCTGAGGGAGCGGTAGTCAATCGCCGGGTGGCGGCTGCGCCTTACCCGGCCTACATGGTTTTCTCCCTCTCCCTGTGGGAGAGGGTTGGGGTGAGGGCATCAGACCGGAACCCGGGCGACATAGACTCCAACATAGCGCGCAAATTTCCCGATAAAGACGCCGGCAAACACGCCGCCGGAGACGATCGCCAGCGCGCTCATGGCGGGCTGCTGCATCGTCTGGGGAGAGACCGCGCTCATCACGCCCAGCACATACTTCACCCCGAACGCCAGCATCATAAACGGCAGCGCGGTGTAGTCGGCCTGGCGGTAAAGGCTGCGCGGCGCCTCTGCGCGGGTAATCACAGCCTGCTTAATCAGGACATACCCCAGCGCGGCACCGGCAAGGATCCCCGCCGTCCACAATGCAACAGTCCCGGGAGTCAGCGTGCGATAGACTATCAGATCGTAAATATCCCAGATAAGAAAGATGCCCGGAATAATGGCAAGCCGCTCCAGCGTCACGGTGGCGGGCCGTCGGGCTTTAAGGCCGCGGGAGATAAGGAAGATAAACAGCACCCACACCCAGACGGGCGTGTGCGTCACAACACCGATCAGAAATTCAAACATGGAGATCTCCATGGACGATTGCGGCCCGTGCCGCCCTGAACGCGTATTGCGCATAACGGCAAAACCACCGTTATGCGCAGGTCTTTTACAGCGATTTTTTCAGGCGTCGAACCGCTTCTATCAGCTGCTCATCCGTTGGGGTGACGAATGACATGCGCAGCGTTGTCTGGTCCGGCTCGTTGCAGTAGAAAAATTCGCCCGGTACAAAGACTACGCCGTTACTTAAGGTTTTTTCCAGCCAGCGGGTAGCGTTCATGCCGTTGTTCATTTTCGCCCACAGGAACATGCCCCCCTTCGGCTTGTGGAACGACATCACGTCGCCCAGCTCGGCTTCCAGCTCCGTGGCGAACGTCCGGTATTTCTGGCGATAGGCCTCGCGGATCGTTTTAATCTGATCGGCCAGACGGCCGGTCTTCAGGTACTCGTATGTCATCAGCTGCGACAGCGTGCTGGTGTGCAGATCGGTGGTTTGCTTAAGGTTCACCACCGCGCGCTTCAGCCACTCCGGTACCACCACCCAGCCCACGCGGGTACCCGGCGCGAGGATTTTAGAGAAGGTGGAGGTATACACCACGTTCTCTTCGTTGCCGATATCTTTGGCATGGGCAATTAACGGGCGGAAAACGTCATCGGTATAGTTAATTTCGCTGTACGGATCGTCTTCGATAATCACGAAGTCATAGCGCTTCGAGAGTGCCACCAGCTGTTTACGGCGCGCCTCAGACAGCGTAACGCCACCTGGGTTACCAAAGGTTGGAACGATATAGACCGCTTTGATGGTTTTCTTTGCCACCAACGCCTCAAGTTCATCAACCTTCATGCCGTCACCGTCGGTGCCGACGGATTCAAAGTTGGCCTGCGCCAGGCCAAAGACCTGCAGCGCAGCAAGATAGGTTGGACGCTCAACGACAACCGTATCGCCCGGATTCATTAACGCGCGCGCCAGCACGTCCAGAGATTGTTGAGAGCCGGAGGTAATGACGACATCATCGGCCTTACAGGTGATGCCGCGCCCCTCGCAGATGCGTTTAATTTCCTCGCGCAGCCCCGGCACGCCTTCCGTCAGGCCATACTGGAATGCTTCCCCAAAATGCTGCGATAAGACGGCATCAGAGGCAATTTTCAGCCCTTCGCGATCGAACAGGTCCGGGTTTGGGATACCCCCACCCAGCGAAATCACGCCCGCCATTTTGCTATGTTTTAATAATTCACGGATGGCAGAGGATTGCAGGCCCTGCGCGCTGCGGGCGAGTTTGTTTGCAGACATTCTTTGATTACCTTCTTTTTTTATATTGTGCCCAATCTTAGCAGAATATGGGCAATAAATTCCGTCAGCTTAGGCAGCGGCCGCAAATCCTGACGCCACAGTAAATGCACCGGCCTCGGCGCGGGCGTATACGGCTCCAGCACCCGAACCAGCCTGCCGCTTGCCAGCTCTTCCGCCACCAGCACCTCCGGCTGCAGCAACAGCCCCGCCCCCGCGCGCGCCGCCATGCGTAAGCCATAGCCGTCATTGCATCGTAAAACGGCATCGCGCTTCCAGCGCACCTCCCCATCCACGCCCGGCAGCCGCCACTCGTTGCGCGCGGTCCACACCGTGTGCGAAAGACAGAGGTGATCCACCAGATCGTCTGGCGTTTGCGGCGTGCCGTGTTGCGCTAAATAGTCCGGCGCGGCACAGATCACCATGTTGTAGGGGCACAGGTATTTCGCCACCAGATCGTCGTTGTGAATGTCGCCAATGCGAATGGCCAGATCGACGCCCTCTTCCACCAGATCGACCATCCGGTTAGTCAGATCCAGCTCGATGCGTACCTCCGGGTAGCGCTGCAAAAAGGTTGCCGTCAGCGGGGCGATCGCGCAGCCGCCAAACGACGTAGGCGCCGTGACGCGCAGGGTTCCTGCGGGCGTGGCACGCAGCCGTTCAACCGCGCTTTCGGCAATCGACACCTGCTCCAGAACCCGTCGGGACTCTTCAAAATAGACGCGTCCGGCATCCGTCAGGCTCTGGCGGCGCGTGTTACGCTCCAGCAGGCGGGTGCCCAGCTGTGCTTCCAGCAGCGCAACGTATTTGCCCACCATCACCGCCGACATCTCCAGCCGTGCCGCCGCGCCGGTGAAGCTGCCGCTTTCCACCACGGCAATAAACGTCTCCATGCTGCGAAGCTTATCCATATTCCAAACCTCTGGTTAGCAATCTTCTAACTTTAGCCCAGTTTATCCGACTTTTAATTTATTAAAGAATGAAGGCTCACAACATAAGGAGTCGGCTATGAAAATCGTCATTATTGGTGCCAGCGGTACGGTCGGTCGTGCGGTAACGGATGAGCTGAGTCGTCGCCACGAGGTCATCCGCGTGGGCCGCACGCAGGGCGACGAGCAGGTAGATATCACCTCGCAGGCGAGCGTTCAGGCGCTGTTTGAGAAAATCGGCCAGGTGGATGCCATTGTGTCCGCCAGCGGCGGCCTCTACTTCGGCCCGCTCGCGACCATGAAGGACAGTGACTTCAACCAGGGCCTGCAGGATAAGCTGCTCGGGCAGGTGCGTCTGGCGCTGACCGGCCAGCACTACCTGAACGAAGGCGGCTCGATTACGCTGATAAGCGGGATCGTGGCGCACGAGCCGATTGCGCAGGGGGTAAATGCCACCACGGTGAACGCGGCGCTGGAAGGGTTTGTTCGCGCCGCAGCCTGCGAACTGCCGCGCGGGATCCGCATCAACCTGATTAGCCCAACGGTGCTCACCGAATCGGTCGACACGTACGATGGCTTCTTCCCGGGCTTCGAAAGCGTGCCTGCCGCCACGGTGGCGCAAGCCTATCGTCGCAGCGTGGAAGGCGTGCAGACCGGGCGGGTGTACAAGGTCGGCTACTGAGCCTTGCGGGCGGCGATCAGCACCAGCATCGGGCGCTCCGCCTCTTCGGCCAGCGCGGGCCAGGCGTCAATCTGCGCCTGCGTTGGCCCCCATTCGTTGACGTTGCTTATCGTTAATCCGGCCTTAATCAGCGCGTTAAGCGTGGTGCCGAGCGTGCGGTGGTATTTGATCACCCCGTCCGCCAGCCAGTTGCTGACGCGCTGGCCTTCGTCCTGATAATGATTCACGCCCCAGAACCGCTCGCCGTTATCATCGGTCAGCCAGCCCTGACGCGAGGCGCAGGTGTAAATCGGGTGCTCCATGGAAAAGACCAGCCTCCCGCCGGGCTTGAGCGCGCGCTGAACCCTGGCAAATAACGTGTCCAGTTCCGGAAGGTAATGCAGCGCCAGCGAGCTGTAGACGAGGTCGAGGCTGCTTTCGTCGAGCTTGAGAGCGTCCAGATCGCTGCGCTGATAGTGAATCTGTGGGTCCACCGTAAGCTCCGCTGCGCGGGCGAGCATCTTTTCGGAGATATCAACGCCCGTGACCTCAGAGGCGCCCAGTTCGCGCGCGGCGCGGCAGAACCAGCCGTAGCCGCAGCCGAGATCGACAACCGATTTGCCGGTTAAATCGGGCAGCATTGCCTTAAGCGCGGGCCACTCCGGCGCACCGTCCAGCCCCTGCACCGAGCGCGGAAGCTGGGCGTAGCCTTCGAAAAACGCCGGGTTGTCGTAGATGTTTTGTGCCATGGCAGATCCCTCTTTAATAATGTGACTGCCAGTATAAAACATTGCCGGGTGGCGCTGCGCTTACCCGGCCTACGATTTGAGGGTTTCAGTAGGCCGGGTAAGGCGAAGCCGCCACCCGGCTCGCTTTTAGCCCACCGTACCCCAGACCAGATTGCCCTTATGGAACGTCGCGGTGCGCGGGGAGATGCGCGCCACCGCCTCGGCGGAACAGGAGGCGTCCACCAGCACAAAGCTGGCGTCGTCCTGCGCTTTCGGCCACACGCGTTCGCCTTTGTCGTTCAGCGGCAGCACGTCGCCGGTCGCAATTCCCAGCGCGCGGGAGAGCGTCTGCTCGTTCGGGCGGATGTAGAGCTGGGCGTAGAGATTCGCTTTTTCCAGCATGTCCCCCAGACCGTACGGCGACCAGTGGTCGATTACGCTGTCGGTGCCGGTCATCACAAACACGCCTTTATCGCGCAGCTGCTTCAGCGGCATATGCAGGGTGCCAATCGGCACGGTGGAGGCGATAGTCACCTGCTGCGCCGCCATGCGGGTAGCAATCTCATCCACCTGCTGCTCGTTGAGCGTCGCCAGCGCGAAGGCGTGGCTGATGGTCAGCTTGCCCTTCAGTTGCGGGGTTTTCTCCACGGTTTCGACCATGTAGTTCACCGCCGCCACGCCCGCCGGGCTGGTTTCGTGCAGGTGAATATCCACCCCTTTGTCGTAGTCCAGCGCAATCTGGAACATCAGATCGAGAGATTTCTCCATCGCCCCGTCGACGTTGGTCGGGTCCAGCCCGCCCACGTAGTGCGCCCCGGCCTGCATCGCCTCGCGCATCAGCTTTTCGGAATTCGACAGCAGCAGCCCGTGCTGTGGAAACGCCACGATTTCGCAGTCAAAACCAGGTTTGCGGCGCGCCAGGACCGCCTGCAGGTTTTCGAGATTCTTCAGGCCGGAAGTCGGCTCGATATTGCAGTGGCTGCGGGCGAGGGTGGAGCCTTTTGACTGGATCAGGTCGATCAGCTTTTCCGCACGCTCCTGGGTGTAGGGCTGCAGCTCAGGCAGCAGCTTCTGTTCCAGACGAATCATATCCTGAATCGTGGTGCCCGCCGGGCGGTTGAGGGAACGCCACGGGCCGCCGTAAAAGGTTTTATCCAGGTGAATGTGCATGTCGCGCATCGCCGGAAGCATCAGCTTTTTACCCGCGTCGTAGTGCGGCAGGGTCGCGTCGGCGTGGCTGCCGTTATCGCGCAGGGCGACAATTTTCCCGTCTTTGATCTCCAGCGTTTTCAGCTCGGTGCGGGTGCTCGTCGCCACGTTGCCGTCGAAGTTAAACCCGGCTTCGAGCAGCACGTTGTCCAGATAGTAATGTTTCGCGGTGATGGTCATCGGTTTACCCGTCTCGCAGGTTGGTTTTGCGGAGTCGGCAGCATACGCGACGGAACCGGTCGCGCCAAACAGCGCGCAGGCGGTCACCATTTTGCCGCTCTGGCTGATGAATTCACGGCGGCTTTTATTTTCACTCATCTTATCTTCCTTCATTAATAATATGGGTACCGGTTTCCCCGCGCAGCGCGGCGGGCAGGCAGTCCGGCGAGGTGATAATCACGCGCTTGCCGCCGTGGTGTAAAAACGCCAGCGAGGCGACGATTTTGGGCAGCATGCTGCCCGCCGGGAAATGGCCCTCGTCTTTGTAACGCGTCATCTGCGCCACGCTCACCGTGTCCAGCGCCTGCTGGTTTGGCTTGCCGAAGTTGATGCACACCTTCTCCACGCCGGTGGTGATCACCAGCACGTCGGCGCGGATCTCGCGCGCCAGCAGCGCGGTGGAGAGATCTTTATCAATCACCGCGTCGACGCTCTGGTAATCGCCCTGCTCAGTGCGCACCACCGGAATCCCTCCGCCGCCCGCGCCAATCACCACAAAGCCTTTTTGCGTCAGGGTCTTGATCGCATCGGCCTCGACAATGCGCAGCGGCTGCGGGGAGGCCACCACGCGACGATATCCCCGGCCCGAATCCTCAACAAAGTGCCAGTCCGGATGCGCGCGCTGCAGCTCGTCGCGCTGCGCCTCGCTGAAGAACGCGCCGATCGGCTTCGTGGGGTGCGTAAAGCCGGGATCGTTTTTATCCACCTCCACCTGCGTGACGACCGTGACCGCTTTTTGCTCCCCGCGCGCGGCAAGGCGGTTGTTCAGCGCCTGCTGGATGAGGTAGCCGATGCCGCCCTGGGTGTCCGCCACGCAGTTTGCTAGCGGGGTCAGCGGGAGCCCTTCCCGCTCGTGGGCGATTTCGGCGCGGCGCAGATCCAGCCCCACCTGCGGACCGTTGCCGTGGGTGAGCACGATGTCATAGTCGGAGGCCAGCATTTCGAGCACCGACTCTGCCACCGCTTTAACCGCCTGCGCCTGATGTTCAATCGACTGGCTGGCGTTGTCTTTGATAATGCTGTTGCCGCCGATGGCAACGACCATAAGCTCTTTCATACGTGTTCCTTCGCAACAGTACCCGACGCAGCGCTCGTCACTTCCCGGCTGTCGAGAAAATGCTTCACCACAAACATGCCGCCCATCATCAGATACGCGGTGACGAACATCAGCGAACTGCCTTCGGCAAAGCCCACCACCGGCGCGTGGATCACCCCGAACAGCGCCAGCAGTGCCCCGCCCGCAGCGGCCACGGCGCCGCGCAGCGGTTTATTGATGATGGCGAAAATGGCGATACAGCCCCAGAGCATACTGGCGAGCGGTGCCCCGTTCCCCAGATGGACGAGTCCTTCGTAGTAGATCCCTTTGCTGTGCAGCACGTCGGTACCGATTTTGGCGGCATTCGTGCCCGCCGCCCCCATCACGCTGTTCATCATGGTCAGCGCCCAGTTGGCGATCCACGGGAACAGGCAGATGAAGATCACCGGCACTTCCACTTTCGGCGTTTCCCTCACCACCTGGTTGGCGGTGACCACGCCGATAAACACCAGAATCGGCACGATGGCGGTCATCGGGATGATGGCGAGCATAAAGGCTCCCAGCCCGAACAGCGGCACGATGAACATGGTCACGCCAGAGGCCAGCGTGTAGCCAATGCTTGCCCCCATCGCTTTCCAGCCCGGGTGGCCGACGTAAACCGTCACCGGGAACGGGTTGCCCATCAGGCAGCCGAGCATCGACGCCAGACCGTTCGCCAGCATCACCTTGCGCGTCGGGTATTCATCCCCCGCCGCGTGGGCGCTTTCGATGTTCTCCAGGTCAAAGATGTAGTTCGCCAGACCCAGCGGCACGGCAGAGGCCAGATACGGCAGCGCGTGCGGCAAGCCCTGCAGGAAGCCCTCCACATGCACCTGCGGCGGGTTAAAGCCGAACGATGACATGGACGCTTTGATCGCTTCCGGGCTCTGCAGGCCGGAGATCCACGCCAGGACCGTACCGGCAATCAGCAACAGCAAACCGGTCGGGATTTTGGCGAAAATCGGCTTTTTACCGAACCAGTTGATGAAGATCAGCAGCAGCACGATAAACGACACGGTGGGCGCTTCGAACGCCTGCAGCATCGGGTTCATCGCCAGCAGCAGCAGGCCCAGGCCGGAGAGGCACGACAGCAGCACGGTGCGCGGGATCATCTTGCGGATGGTTTCACCGAGGAACGAACCGCCCGCCAGGATCATCGCCTCCACGAAGCACCACACCAGGCCAATCTGAATCGCGAACTCCGCATCGCCCGTTTGCTGATAGACCGGCATCAGCACCAGGAAGGTCACGGTAAAAATGGACGGCGCGCTGGGGCCGGACGGCAGCGCGGTAACGTCCGTACGCCCGGTCTGGCGCGCCATCTGCATGCCGAACCACGCATAGCAAATACTCCCGGCCAATACCGCCAGCCCGAAGGCTGGCGCAATGCGTCCATAAACAATCTCCTTCGGGATGCCGACGACAAAAATGAGCAACCCCATCATGGTCAGCAGATTGGTCAGGTTGTTGGTCATCAACCCGAAATACGCCGCCCAGTCACCTCTTTTCCACTCCAGTTTCATGTTTTTCATGGATGCATGCCTTATAAAAAGTAGCGATCGCGGAAGGTCAACAGCGCCTTTTCAAAACAGCTAAACGGCGGGTGAACGATGCCCGCCCCTATCATGCCGATGCCCGCGTCTTTGTGGGCAATGGCGGTATTGATGACCGGCAGAATGCCGCTGCCCGCGACCTTCGTGATGTCGATGGCGGTCGGGATCCCCATAAAGGAGAGCAGCGGAATGGTGACGTTCGGGTTTTCGCCAAGGGTGATTTCGCGCATCTGACGTGAGAAGTCGATGGCTTCCTCCACCGTGCCGCCCACCAGCGCCACGATTGCCGGCGCCGTCGCCATCGCAAAGCCGCCGATGCCGTAGGTTTCGGTGATCGCGCTGTCGCCGATGTCCAGCCCGGAATCCTCCGGCTTATAGCCCGCAAACATCGGGCCAATCACCTGCTGCGCCGGGCCGGTGAACCACTGCCCCGGCAGGCCGGAGACGCGCAGGCCGAACTCGTAGCCGTTGCGCGCCATGGTGGTAACGACGGTGCTGTACTCAATGCCGTGGGCGGCGTCCAGCGCGGCTTTACACATCGCCATCCACGTCGGGCCGGAGAAGTAGTCGCTGCTGGCGACAAACTCGAACACCTCGCGCTGCTGCGCCACCGGATAGCCCGCCTGAATTAGCCCCGGCGTCAGCGCCTGGATCAGCAGCGTGGTGCCCGCATTGTTGCGGTTGTGGCACTCGTCGCCCATGTGCAGCGCCTGGGCCAGCATCAGGCGCAGGTCGATTTCGCCGATAATCTTCATCGCGTCGCGCAGCATCGGGCCGAGCACGTCGCGCATCCAGTTCAGGCGGTCGATGACGCTCTGGTCGTTGGCGCCCATGCGCAGGATCTTCGCCATCTGCTCGCTGAGGTTGGTGAACGCGCGGTTGCCGTAGGTTTTGTTCTCCACGATGTGCATAAACATCGACGCGGAGGTGACGCCCGCCATGGAGCCCACGCAGTCATGCTCGTGGCACGGCGAGAAGGCGATCTCCCCGGAGGCGGCAAGCCGTGCCGCGTCGTCCAGATCTTTCGCCAGACCTTCAAACACCAGCGCACCGGTGACCGCGCCCTTCATCGCGCCGCACATGTTTTCCCAGGAGACTGGCGGACCGGCGTGCAGAATGGTGGTGCGGGTCATCCCCGGCACAACGTTAATCGCCTGGTCATAGCCCACCAGCACCGGATGGGACTGAATAATGCGCTCAAGGGCGATTTGGTTAGCGGCGGCAATCTTCTCCGCCAGCGGTTTTTTCGCCAGCTGGTCGAGCGCTTCCACCACCTGCATATTGCCCTGCCCCGGCGGCGTCCAGTCGAGCGGGGTCACGGGTACGTGCTGCTTTTTAAGATCGTCGCTGAACATCGCAATGCCGACGTTAATGACGTTCAGCGGCTGGTTGAATAAGGTGGTCATTATGCGTTCTCCCCTTTGCAGACAAATTCGCGTGCCAGTAATCCGGTATTGGTGCTGCTGCTGGCCCAGATGACGCCTGCATCGGTCAGCATCTGGCACTGCTGCGCCAGCGACTGCGGATCCTGGTCGGTGCCGAGCACGTAGCCGAGGATCTCAAGCGGACGGTTATCGGCCTTCGCGATGACCTGCGCCTCTTTGATCGCCTCGATCATCACCCCCACCGGATCCTCGTGCGCGCCGAACCCCAGCACGAAGTCCATCACGATGACGCCCACTTCCGGATCGCGCGCCTCCTGCAGCAGGCGGCTGATGCGGTTGGTCGGGTCGATCATCGGGTGCGGCTTGCCGTTGGTGAACTCATCGTCGCCAAAGTCGAGGAAGGTATGGGCTTTACTGACGCTTATGTCGCTCAGGCGCTTAGCCGGATCCGGCTGGATGTTGCTGTAAACGTCGTCGAATTTCGCAAGCGCCGCAAACATCGCCTCGTCGCACAGGGTGCCGCCGCAGAACAGGCCGCGAATGTACTTCTGCTGCGGGGTCAGGCGGGCGCGCACCTCTTCGATCAATGGCCAGTTGAGCGGGTGCAGATCGAGGGACTCTTTTTTGATGCCGGTAAGCAGAACGGCCTTCAGCGCCGCCTCTTTGGTGCCGCGCGCAAACTGCAGTCCGTCCTCATCGGCGGGCGGTTCATTGCGCCCGAGGAAGCAAACAACCACCGGCTTGCGGCAGGCTTTGGCGCGAGCCAGCACCTTCTCTGCCACGGCTGGCGCAGGCGGCTTGGAGATCAGCGCAATCACCTCTGTGCCCTCGTCGGCTTCCAGCATGTCGATGGTGTCGAGCATCATCAGGCCGCCGATCTTCTCGCTAAGATCGCGCCCGCCGGTGCCAATCAGCTGCGACACGCCACCGCCGAATTCATGGATGCGCACGCTCAGCTCCTGGCTGCCGGTGCCGGACGCGCCGACGATGCCAATCGGCCCGCGACGCACCGCGTTGGCGAAGCACAATCCCGCGCCGTTGATGATGGCGGTGCCGCAGTCCGGCCCCATCATCAGCAGCCCTTTCTTATGCGCCAGCTGCTTCAGCGCCAGCTCGTCGTCGAGCGACACGTTATCGGAGAAGAGCATCACGTTGAGATCGTGTTCCAGCGCCTGGCGCGCTTCGCGGGCAGCGAAGGTGCCGTTGACGGAAATCACCGCGAGGTTGCTCTCCGGGCGATGTTTTTTGGCGCTGGCAATCGTCGCGTAGCGCGCTTCATGGGAGCCCGCGCTCTCTTTACGCGTAAACAGCGCTTCGATGGCCGCCAGGGTTTCATCATTTGCCGCATCGCCTTTAATGACGATCATCAGGTCGCCGTTTTTCGCCTCATTTAATTCCGGCGTTAACAGCCCGAGGTTTTTTAATACGCCCTTATTCATTTCCGTCGCCATGGCGACAAAGGCCTGCTCAACGCCCGGCAATTTATTGGCTTTGGTGGAAACGGACATTAATGACACGGAGTCAAAATACGTATTCTTTTTAATCACGATTTTCGTTGGCATTATTTGCACCTGTTTGCGGATAAAAGGGGGCCGCCGTCGTGCAAAATGCACGTCGGTAAAAATGCTTTTTTAAATTAGCAGCCAGCCGGAACGGGCTGACCGGTCGTGTTACGCGCCCGCGGCCAGCAGCAGGTCGGCAATCTCAGTGAAGCCTTTCTCCCGCGCCAGTTCGAGCGGGGTTTTGCCGTATTTGTCGGTCATGTGCGGGTTCGCGCCGTGATCCAGCAGCAGCTTCACAATCTCTTGCTGTTTCGCACCGCCGTCGTTAAGCACAATGGCTTCCAGCAGCGGCGTCCAGCCGACAAAGTTGGTGTGGTTAACGTTAATGTCGGTTTTTTCCAGCAGCTCGCGCACGATCTCCACGTGCCCTTTTTCACTGGCAGGGGTAATGCCCACGCCGCCGAAGCGGGTAAGGCGGTCGAGATCCGGATTCGCGGGTAATACCAGCCGCAGGAGGGTTAAATCGTTCGTCAGGCAGCTGATCAGGAAGGGGTTAAAACAGGTCTGGTCCTGTTTATCAATATCTGCCCCGGCGGCAATTAATAACGCCACGCAGGAATAGTGTTTTTTCAGGCTGGCAATCGTAACGGCGGTTCTTTTCTGGCGGTTAGTGGCGTTAATATCCACGCCTTTTTCCAGACAGGCTTTTAGCGCATCGCTATTTCCCTCTTCTGCCGCCAGCAGAAATTCCGTAACCAGTTCAGTTGCAGACATATTCAGACTCCCGATGTTTTATTGCTCTTGACCCGAGAATAGCAACAGCCTGGTCATAAAAGAATCCGCTTAAAAATGATTCATCGACAGTGAATTCATTGTTGAGATAAATTCAACAGTCGGGATAAAACGTGCGTCCGTGCAACCTTTTTCTTATGTTTAACCGCTTTTTAGCGCCTCAGGCTGCATTATTCTTATGATTGAAAAAGCCTTGCATGACGCGGCTCTGCGTAAAGAGTCAGAACTGTGATCGGCTTCAAATGTGTTGTAAAGGCGTTGTTAAAATATGTTCAAAACTGATGACTGAGGAAGCTGTGATATGAATTCCATCTTTACCGAAGAGAACCTGCTGGCCTTCACCACCGCCGCACGCTTCGGCAGCTTCAGCAAGGCGGCTGCCGAGCTGGGGGTCACCACCTCGGCCATCAGTTACACCATCAAGCGGATGGAAACCGGGCTGGACGTGGTGCTGTTTGTGCGTAACACGCGCAGCATTGAGCTGACCGAGTCCGGGTTCTACTTTTACCGCAAAGCCACCGACCTGCTTAACGATTTCCACGCCATCAAGCGCGGGATTGATACCATTTCACAGGGCATCGAGGCGCGGGTGCGCATCTGTATCAACCAGCTGTTATATACGCCGCGCCATACCGCGCGGCTGCTGCAGGTGCTGAAAAAGCAGTTTCCGACCTGCCAGATCACCGTCACCACCGAGGTCTATAACGGCGTGTGGGATTCGATCATCAACAATCAGGCCAATATCGCCATTGGCGCGCCGGACACGCTGCTCGACGGCGGTGGGATTGACTACACCGAGATCGGCGCCATCCGCTGGGTGTTTGCCATTGCGCCGGCGCATCCGCTGGCGTTCGTTCCGGAACCGATAGCGGAGAGCCAGCTGCGCCTGTATCCCAACATCATGGTGGAAGATACCGCACACACCATTAACAAGAAGGTGGGCTGGCTGCTGCACGGTCAGGAGGCGATTCTGGTGCCGGACTTTAATACCAAATGCCAGTGTCAGATCCTGGGCGAAGGGATAGGTTTTTTACCGGAGTATATGGCGCGGGACGCGGTGGAAGACGGGCTGCTGGTGACGCGACGTATCAATAACCCGCGTCAGGACTCGCGCATGCTGCTCGCCACGCAGCATGCCGCGACAGGCCAGGTCACGCGCTGGATCAAACAGCAGTTTGGTCCAGCGGGGGTGCTGACCGATATCTATAGCGATTTACTGTGGCGCGCTTAGCTTTTGCTCTGTACCCAAAACGCGTGAATGAGGCCGGGGAAGTAGCCCAGCAGCGTCAGAAGAATGTTGATGATAAACGCCCAGCCAAGCCCTTTGCCCAACAGCACGCCCAGCGGCGGCAGCAGGATGGTAAAAACAATACGCCAAAAACCCATATTAACACTCCGTGCAAGCTAATCCATTGAAAATAATAGAGAGAACTATTTTTAAGCATAGCCAGTTTTCCTGTCTGCGCCAGTTCCCTGCTCCGCGTTTACCCTCTTTTACGCTTTTGACGCTGGCGTAATGCGCACAATTACTTTAGCATTACCTTAATTAAGTAAATGCTAAAGTACCATGACTGAACTTGAACAGCTTCAGGCCAGCGCAGAGCAGGCCGCAACGCTTTTAAAAGCAATGAGCAACCCGCGTCGGCTTCTGATCCTCTGCACGCTGTGCGGCGCCCCCGGCACCAGCGCGGGGGAGCTAGCCCGCGCGACGGGCCTGAGTCCTTCCGCCACGTCGCAGCATCTGGCGCGCATGCGTGAGGAAGGCCTGATCGCCAGCACCCGCGAGGCGCAGCGCATTCTCTATTTCATTAAAAACGACGCGGTGCATCAGCTTATCAGCACCCTGAAAACCCTTTATTGCCCGTAAGGAGCCGCCATGTCACTTCCCCTTCTTTCGCCGCGCGAGGCCAATGCCCGCATCGCCGATGGCGCAAAACTGATTGATATTCGTGATGCCGACGAGTACGCCCGCGAGCATATTCCCGCCGCGCGGTCCGTGCCGCTGGATACCTTACCCGGCGGACTTAAAACACAGGCGGGTGAAACGGTGATTTTTCACTGCCAGTCTGGCGCCCGCACCTCAGGCAATGCCGATCGCCTTGCGCAGGCTGCCGCCCCCGCTCAGGCATTTGTGGTCGAAGGAGGCATTCAGGGCTGGAAGCAGGCGGGTCTGCAGACAGTCGAAGACAAAACCCAGCCGCTGCCGCTGATGCGTCAGGTGCAAATCGCTGCCGGGCTGCTCATTCTCTGCGGCGTAGTGCTGGGCTATAGCGTCTCAGACGGCTTTTTCCTGCTCAGCGGCTTCGTGGGGGCCGGGCTGCTGTTCGCCGGTGTGACCGGTTTTTGCGGCATGGCGCGGCTGCTGAAGGTGATGCCCTGGAACCGGCGTACCTCATAAGCAGTAATCGGTGAAATACGCTGTACCCTATGTCTTACGTGGGCTAAGGTGAAGATCGCTAAAACGATGAGGAGGTAATATGTTTTCTGTCGGTGATTATGTACAACCGCGTAAAGGCGGCCCGAAGCTGAAAGTGCTCGAAGTGAACGGTGAAAGCGTGGTGGCGGTACAGGCCAGCAATGAACAAGGCGAGAAATATACCCTGAAAGCCGCCGAGCTGGCGCCGTATACCGAAGACGGTGATTTCGGCGTCTGCTGAAAAGAGTGCCGGGCGGTATGTTCCGCCCGGTTCACGCATTAGATCAGAAAATCATCCAGTGATTTCCCCTCTGCCAGCGCGCTGGCAATAGGCTTCGGCGTACGGCCCTGGCCGGTCCATGTTTTCTCTTCACCGTTCTGGTCAATAAAGCGGTATTTCGCTTCACGCGGCTTACGCTTTTTCGTGGATTTACCCGTCTGCGCCAGTTCAGAGCCCAGCAGATCGGTCGGTGAAATACCATCGGCTTTCATCCGCTCCAGCAGAGCATTAATTTTCTCCTGCTGCTCGGCTCTCTGCTGCTCTAATTCCGCCAGCTCACTACGTTTCTCTTCAGCAACGACCCTGACTTTTTCCAGCATTTCCTCAAGAACGTCCAGGGATAATTCGCGTGCCATGGCGCGCAGAGTTCGGATATTATTAAGATTCTGTAACGTCAAAGACATATTATTTGAAAACCTTTTGTTTAGGGTAAATAGATAAATCACCGACAGAATAATTCATTTCCGCTGAAATATCTACCCGCGGGCTGCCCTGCCAATAGCGTAAATATGTTTAACTGTCGCCGTTAATATTATCTTATAACGTCTGAGCGATACGCAGGGATTCAATCATCACTGCAATATAAAGGGTCAACCTTAATCAAAATTTCAGCATTCTGCGCTACCCACAAAAGCACTGACTCACCTTTCAACATCAAGATAGTTAAGCTCATGATTTAAAACCAAAAACCCTCGCACGAGACAGATTATAACGAAGCGAACAAAAAACCATCAATTTTAGAGAATTTTGTGGACAAAACGCGATTAAATAAAAATTAATCACTAGTTGTTAGTTCAAACGTAGAGATATACGCTATACACGTCAAACAAACCAACCTAAAGCACTAACCGCTTCGGGAAAATCGTTTCTTTTGTGTTCTTCTCAAGGAGTTCAGACATGTTCTCACCGCAATCACGCCTTCGCCATGCTGTGGCGGATACTTTCGCGATGGTTGTCTACTGTTCCGTTGTGAACATGTTGATCGAAATATTCCTCTCCGGAATGTCCTTCGAGCAGTCACTTTCTTCTCGTCTGGTGGCGATTCCGGTCAATATTATTATTGCCTGGCCTTACGGTTTATACCGCGATGCCGTCATGCGCTTCGCGCGGCGTATCAGCCCCGCAGGCTGGGTGAAAAACCTGGCAGACGTTCTGGCCTATGTGACGTTCCAGTCGCCGGTTTACGTGGCCATTCTGCTGACGGTGGGCGCGGACTGGCACCAGATCGCGGCGGCGGTCAGTTCGAATATTGTGATTTCAATGCTGATGGGGGCGGTGTATGGCTATTTCCTCGACTACTGTCGCCGCCTGTTTAAGGTCAGCCAGTACAGCCAGGCTAAAGCGTGATGTGAAGCGACTGGCGCAGGCCAGTCGCAAATTTACTGTACGTCGCCAAACAGTCCCTTCAAAAACCGTTCCAGCGCCATACGCGAGCTGAAACCATGCGGAATACCGTAATGCTCATGCGTCTCTCCGCCTAAATAGAGCGGAAATTGCTGATAATGATCGCAGGTTTTAATATCCGAGGCAGGCTCAGCAAATGACAGACTTCTGTCTTTCAACGTCGGGTGAATAATGAGAGCGGTACGTCCCATTCTTGCTTCACGATTAACGTAAACATAATTCTCGCCACGGCGATATCCATACGCTTTTGGCGTCACCTCATCCATGGTGAATCCCTCTTTTTCAAGAACGCGTGCCACCTCGTCAGGTCGTAAATACATATCTTTTCCTCGTTATCTTTTCCTGCCCGGCAACCTTACAGTATTCAGCATTAGCAGGGATTTCAGAATAGTCCATAAACTGGCGGATATCGCGTGATGCGCTTCAGATATTAAATTTCTGAACTAAACTGAACGGGAACACAAAATTACGGAGGATCGTATGTTTAACAGACCGAACCGAAACGATATTAACGACGACGCTCAGGATATTCGTAATGATGTCAGCCAATTAGCAGACACGCTGGAAGAGGTGCTGAAATCCTGGGGAAGTGACGCGAAGGACGAAGCGGATGCCGCAAAACGTAAGGCTCAGTCTCTGCTCCGTGAAACCCGCGCACGCCTAAATGGCCGCACGCGTACCACACAGGCTGCCTGCGATGCCGTCAGCTGCGCAACGACCTTCGTGCGCGAAAAACCGCTCTGCACGCTCGGCACGGTAGCGGCAGTCGGGATCTTCGTCGGCGCTCTGCTTAGCCTGCGTAAGTAAGCGCGAGCCATTAGCCCCGGTCGCCGCTGGCGCCGGGGCTTTTTAATGCCCGCAAGCCTGAAAAACCCGTACAACACCCCCTGCCCCGCTGTGCTCATCATCAGGGCATCATCAATCTAAATTTCCCATATCTTGTATGGTTGAAACTTAAGACAACTACATCTAGTATTCCTTTTAGCAAGATACACACAACCTGACGCGATGATTCGCGCCGCTCTCTCATTTTAAATGGAAATACGAATCATGAGCATTATTATTTACACTCGTAACGATTGTGTTCAGTGCCACGCGACCAAACGGGCGATGGAAAGCCGCGGCGTGGCGTTTGAGATGGTGAATATTGACCAGCAGCCCGAGGCCGCCGATACCCTTCGCGCGCAGGGTTTCCGTCAGCTTCCGGTGGTGGTGGCCGAGGAGACCAGCTGGTCTGGCTTCCGTCCGGACATGATCAACCGCATCGCCGCGCAGGCCGCACGGGCATGAGTGGGCTGGTCTTCTTCTCCAGCAGCTCGGAAAACACGCTCCGTTTTATGGCGCGCGTCGGGCTGCCTGCGGTGCGCATTCCCCTTAACGAGCGGGAGCGCATCCGGGTAGAAGAACCGTACACTCTGGTGGTGCCCAGCTACGGCGGCGGCGGTACGGCGGGCGCAGTGCCTCGTCAGGTGATCCGCTTTCTGAACGATCCGCATAACCGCGGGCTAATCCGAGGCGTGATCGCGGCGGGCAATCGCAATTTCGGCGATGCCTTTGGCCGCGCCGGAGATGTCATCTCTCAAAAATGCGGCGTGCCGTATCTCTATCGCTTTGAGCTGATGGGGACGCAGCAGGACGTCGAAAACGTGCGTAAAGGAGTGAACGAATTTTGGCAACGACAACCGCAGAACGGGTAATACAGGCGACGCCGGATTACCACGCATTAAACGCGATGCTTAACCTCTATGACCGGGAGGGACGCATTCAGTTTGATAAAGACCGTGAGGCGGTGGACGCCTTTTTTGCCGCCCACGTGCGACCCAACAGCGTGACCTTCGCGAGCCAGGATGAACGTCTCGACCACCTGGTTAACGAAGGTTACTACGATGCCCGCGTCCTCACCCGCTACGTACGCGCCTTCGTCGTGAAGCTGTTTGAACGCGCCCACGCCAGCGGCTTTCGTTTCCAGACGTTCCTTGGCGCGTGGAAGTTCTACACCAGCTACACCCTGAAGACCTTCGACGGTAAGCGCTACTTAGAAAGCTTTGAAGATCGCGTGGTGATGGTCGCGCTGACCCTGGCGCAGGGCGATGAAGCGCTGGCGCAACAGCTCACCGACGAGATCCTCTCCGGCCGCTTCCAGCCCGCCACGCCGACCTTTCTCAACTGCGGCAAAGCCCAGCGCGGCGAGCTGGTCTCCTGCTTCCTGCTGCGCATTGAAGATAATATGGAGTCGATAGGCCGCGCGGTGAACTCGGCGCTGCAGCTCTCCAAACGCGGCGGCGGCGTGGCGTTTCTGCTCTCGAACCTGCGTGAAGCGGGCGCGCCGATTAAGCGCATCGAAAACCAGTCCTCCGGCGTGATCCCGGTAATGAAGATGCTGGAAGATGCCTTCTCCTACGCCAACCAGCTTGGCGCGCGTCAGGGCGCGGGCGCGGTTTATCTGCACGCGCACCACCCCGACATTCTGCGTTTCCTCGATACCAAGCGCGAAAACGCCGACGAAAAAATCCGCATCAAAACCCTGTCGCTGGGCGTGGTGATCCCGGATATCACCTTTAAGCTGGCTAAAGAGAATGCCGACATGGCGCTCTTCTCGCCGTATGACATTGAGCGGATTTATGGCAAAGCCTTTGCCGACGTGGCGATAAGCGAGCTGTACGACGAGCTGCTGGCCGACGATCGCATCCGCAAAAAAACCATCAACGCCCGCGATTTCTTTCAGACGCTTGCCGAAATTCAGTTTGAGTCCGGCTATCCGTACATTATGTACGAGGACACGGTGAACCGCGCAAACCCGATTGCCGGGCGCATCAACATGAGCAACCTGTGCTCGGAGATTTTGCAGGTCAACAGCGCCTCCCGCTATGACGAGAATCTGGACTACGCGGAGATCGGCAAAGACATCTCCTGCAACCTCGGGTCGCTGAATATCGCCCACACCATGGATTCCCCCGACTTTGGCCGCACGGTGGAGACCGCCATTCGCGGGCTGACGGCGGTGTCGGACATGAGCCACATCCGCAGCGTGCCGTCCATCGAGGCGGGCAACGCCGCGTCGCACGCCATTGGCCTCGGGCAGATGAACCTGCACGGCTACCTGGCGCGGGAAGGCATCGCCTACGGCAGCCCGGAAGGGCTGGACTTCACCAACCTCTATTTTTACACCGTCACCTGGCACGCGCTGCATACCTCAATGATGCTGGCGCGCGAGCGCAACCAGCGTTTCGCGGGCTTTGAACAGTCGCGCTATGCCAGCGGAGAGTATTTCAGCCAGTATCTGGAAGGCGACTGGCAGCCGAAAACGGCGCGAGTAAGGGAGCTGTTTGCCCGCGCCGGGATCGTTCTGCCCACGCGCGAGATGTGGCAGCAGCTGCGTGATGACGTGATGCGCTACGGCATCTACAACCAGAACCTGCAGGCGGTGCCGCCAACCGGCTCTATCTCCTACATCAACCACGCCACGTCGAGCATTCACCCGATCGTGTCGAAGATTGAAATTCGCAAAGAAGGCAAAACCGGACGCGTTTACTACCCTGCGCCGTTTATGACCAATGAGAACCTGGCTTTGTACCAGGACGCATACGAGATTGGCCCGGAAAAAATCATCGATACCTACGCCGAGGCGACGAAACACGTGGATCAGGGGCTGTCGCTGACGCTGTTCTTCCCGGATACCGCCACCACGCGGGACATCAACAAAGCGCAGATCTACGCCTGGAAGAGAGGTATCAAGACGCTCTACTACATTCGCCTGCGCCAGCTTGCGCTGGAAGGCACCGAAATCGAAGGCTGCGTGTCCTGCGCGCTGTAAGGAGAAAGGATGAAACTGTCACGCGTGAGCGCCGTTAACTGGAACAAGATCCAGGACGACAAAGATCTGGAAGTGTGGAACCGCCTGACCAGCAACTTCTGGCTGCCGGAAAAGGTCCCGCTCTCCAACGATATTCCGGCCTGGCAAACCCTGAGCCACACCGAGCAGCAGCTAACGATCCGCGTCTTTACCGGCCTGACGCTGCTGGACACCATTCAGAATACCGTTGGCGCACCGGCTCTGATGGGTGACGCGCTGACGCCGCACGAAGAGGCGGTGATGTCGAACATCAGCTTTATGGAGGCGGTGCACGCCCGCTCCTACAGCTCGATTTTCTCCACGCTGTGCCAGACCAAAGACGTGGACGCGGCCTACGCCTGGAGCGAAGCGAGCGAGTCGTTACAAAGAAAGGCGGAGCTGGTACTGGCGTATTATCGGGCCGACGAGCCGCTGAAGAAGAAGATCGCCAGCGTGTTTCTGGAATCATTCCTGTTCTATTCTGGCTTCTGGCTGCCCATGTACTGGTCGAGCCGCGGCAAGCTCACCAACACCGCCGATTTGATCCGGCTTATCATTCGGGATGAAGCGGTGCACGGGTATTACATCGGCTATAAGTATCAGAAAGGGCTGGAAAAGGTCAGCGACGCGGAGCGCGAGGAGCTTAAAGGGTTTGCGCTCGATTTGCTGATGGATCTGTACAACAACGAGCTGAGCTATACCGAGGAACTGTACGCCGGCACCGGCTGGGAGGAGGACGTGAAAGCCTTCCTCTGCTACAACGCCAACAAGGCGCTGATGAATCTCGGCTACGACGCGCTGTTCCCGCCAGAGATGGCGGAGGTTAACCCGGCGATTCTCTCCGCGCTGTCGCCCAACGCCGACGAAAACCACGATTTCTTCTCCGGATCGGGTTCGTCGTACGTGATGGGCAAAGCGGTGGAAACCGAGGATGAGGACTGGGATTTTTAATGAACGTTAACGTTCGTTAATTTAATATAAACCCAACAATTTCCTCTCCAATATTTACAAAACAACTACACTGTCATTTCCGCGCCCTATTCGCCTGAATCACCCGATTCAGGCGAAATTCCCCGATGCCGCAGCAAAAAATTGAGAAAAATTCAAATCCCGCTCAGCCCTTTACTCATGGGAAATTCAGCCGTTTCGCCTCCTTGAAAATTTACGTCATAAGCAAACCCAGGGTTGTCTCAGATTCTCAGTATGTTAGGGTTATGCCCGTTAACAATTTACCATGGTAATCATATCGACATAAACAAATAACAGGACACTCTCTATTGCATGGCAATTAAATTAGAAGTGAAAAATCTTTATAAAGTATTTGGCGAGCATCCTCAGCGCGCATTCAAATATATTGAGAAAGGCCTTTCGAAAGAGCAAATTCTGGAAAAAACCGGGCTATCGCTTGGCGTTAAAGACGCCAGTCTGGCCATTGAAGAAGGCGAGATTTTTGTCATCATGGGATTATCCGGTTCGGGTAAATCCACTATGGTTCGCCTTCTCAATCGCCTGATTGAACCCACCCGCGGACAGGTGCTAATTGACGGCGTGGATATCGCCAGAATATCAGACGCCGAGCTTCGCGAGGTGCGCAGAAAGAAGATTGCGATGGTATTCCAGTCATTCGCACTGATGCCACATATGACGGTGCTGGATAATACCGCTTTCGGCATGGAATTAGCCGGCACACCCGCGCAGGAACGTCAGGAAAAAGCCCTTGATGCCCTGCGTCAGGTTGGGCTGGAAAATTATGCGCATGCGTACCCGGATGAACTTTCCGGCGGTATGCGTCAGCGCGTGGGATTAGCCCGCGCATTAGCCATTAATCCAGACATTTTATTAATGGACGAAGCCTTCTCTGCCCTCGATCCGTTAATTCGCACCGAAATGCAGGATGAGCTGGTAAAATTACAGGCGAAACATCAGCGGACCATTGTCTTTATTTCCCACGATTTGGATGAAGCCATGCGTATTGGCGACCGTATTGCCATTATGCAAAATGGTGAAGTGGTACAGGTCGGCACGCCGGATGAAATTCTCAATAATCCGGCAAATGATTATGTGCGCACCTTCTTCCGCGGCGTGGATATTAGCCAGGTCTTTAGCGCCAAAGATATTGCCCGTCGAACGCCAAACGGCATTATCCGTAAAACGCCTGGCTTCGGCCCGCGCTCCGCGCTGAAGCTGCTGCAGGACGAAGACCGTGAATACGGTTATCTGGTTGAACGCGGCAATAAATTTGTCGGCGTTGTCTCCATCGATTCTCTGAAAACCGCGCTCGGCGAAAACCAGGGCATCGATGCGGCGTTAATTGACGCTCCGCTTGCCGTGGACGCCGAAACGCCGCTCAGCGAGTTGCTCTCTCACGTGGGGCAGGCGCCTTGCGCCGTACCGGTCGTGGGTGAGGAACAACAGTACGTCGGCATCATCTCCAAACGGATGCTGCTGCAGGCTTTAGATCGCGAGGGGGCAAATAATGGCTGATCAAACTAACCCGTGGGGCACCACTGAAGCGGCGGACAACGCAGCGCAATCCGCCGACGCGTGGGGTTCCACGCCAGCACCCGCCGACGGTGGCGGTGCGGCAGACTGGCTGAACAGCGCACCCGCGCCTGCGCCAGAGCACTTCAATATTATGGATCCGTTCCACAAGACGCTGATCCCGCTGGACAGCTGGGTCACGGAGGGGATCGACTGGGTGGTGACGCACTTCCGCCCGGTTTTCCAGGGGATCCGCATCCCGGTGGATTACATCCTGAACGGCTTCCAGCAGCTGATGCTGGGCATGCCGGCCCCGGTGGCGATTATCCTGTTCTCCCTGATCGCCTGGCAGTTTGGCAGCGCCGGGATGGGTGTCGCCACGCTGATTTCGCTGATTGCCATCGGCGCGATTGGAGCCTGGTCGCAGGCGATGATCACCCTGGCGCTGGTGCTGACCGCCCTGCTCTTCTGCATCGTCATCGGCCTGCCGATGGGGATCTGGCTGGCGCGCAGCCCGCGGGCCGCGAAGATTATCCGCCCGCTGCTGGATGCAATGCAGACCACCCCGGCGTTTGTCTATCTGGTGCCTATCGTGATGCTGTTCGGCATCGGCAACGTGCCGGGCGTGGTGGTCACCATTATCTTTGCCCTGCCGCCGATTATTCGTCTGACCATTCTCGGGATCAATCAGGTGCCTGCGGACCTGATCGAAGCGTCACGCTCGTTCGGCGCCAGCCCGCGCCAGATGCTGTTTAAGGTTCAGCTCCCGCTGGCGATGCCGACCATCATGGCGGGCGTTAACCAGACGCTGATGCTGGCCCTGTCGATGGTGGTGATTGCCTCGATGATCGCCGTTGGCGGTCTCGGTCAGATGGTGCTGCGCGGCATTGGCCGTCTCGACATGGGGCTGGCTACCGTCGGCGGCGTCGGGATTGTGATCCTCGCCATTATTCTTGACCGCCTGACCCAGGCCGTCGGTCGCGATTCACGCAGTCGCGGCAACCGTCGCTGGTATTCCACCGGCCCTGTTGGGTTACTCACCCGCCCCTTTAGAAAATAAGGAACAACGATGCGACATAACGTACTTTTTGCCACAGCGTTTGCCACCCTTGTCTCCACCAGCACGTTCGCGGCTGACCTGCCGGGCAAAGGCATTACCGTGCAGCCGGTGCAGAGCACTATTTCGGAAGAGAGCTTCCAGACCCTGCTGGTCAGCCGCGCGCTGGAAAAACTGGGCTATACGGTTAACACGCCGAGCGAAGTGGATTACAACGTGGGCTACACCTCGATTGCCTCCGGTGACGCCACCTTTACCGCCGTAAACTGGCAGCCGCTGCATGACGATATGTATGCCGCCGCCGGTGGCGATAAGAAATTCTACCGTGAAGGCACCTTTGTCACCGGCGCGGCGCAGGGGTACCTGATCGACAAGAAAACCGCCGACCAGTACCACATCACCAACATCGAACAGCTGAAGGATCCGAAGATCGCCAAACTGTTTGACACCAACGGTGACGGCAAGGCCGACATGATGGGCTGCTCGCCGGGCTGGGGCTGCGAAGCGGTGATTAACCACCAGAACAAGGCGTTCGATCTGGCGAAAACGGTCGACGTGAGCCACGGCAACTATTCAGCGATGATGGCCGACACCATTGCCCGCTTCAAAGAGGGTAAACCGGTGATCTACTACACCTGGACGCCGTACTGGGTGAGCGACGTGCTGAAGCCGGGTAAAGACGTGGTGTGGCTGCAGGTGCCGTTCTCCTCCCTGCCGGGCGAGCAGAAAGATATCGACACCAAACTGCCGAACGGCATGAACTACGGCTTCCCGGTGAACACCATGCATATCGTGGCGAACAAAGCCTGGGCGGAGAAAAACCCGGCCGCGGCGAAGCTGTTCTCGGTGATGAAGCTGCCGCTGGCGGACATCAACGCCCAGAACGCGATGATGCACGCGGGCAAATCGTCTGAGGCGGATGTTAAAGGCCACGTCGACGGCTGGATCAAGGCCCACCAGCAGCAGTTTGACGGCTGGGTGAAAGAGGCGCTGGCGGCGCAGAAATAAAACCTTTTCCCTCACCCTAACCCTCTCCCCGGATCGTACACACTGGGAGAGGGCCGGGGTGAGGGGATCAGACCGCACCCAACCTAAACCGCACAATCCAGCACGTAACAATCCCCCCACATTCACAATCATTGGCTATTATGGTTTCCGGAAAAATAATCACTTCACTAACGATTCCTGAAACTAATGACAAAAACCACTCAAGGGCTTAGCCCCGCACTCATCCTTTTAATGTCCGTGGCAACGGGTCTGGCCGTCGCCAGCAACTATTACGCGCAGCCTCTTCTCGACACCATCGCCCGCGCGTTCAATCTCTCCGCCAGTTCCGCAGGCTTTATCGTCACCGCCGCCCAGCTCGGCTATGCCGCCGGGCTGCTGTTCCTGGTGCCGCTCGGCGATATGTTTGAACGCCGGATGCTGATCGTCTCCATGACGCTTCTGGCCGCCGGCGGGATGCTGATCACCGCCAGCAGCCAGTCGCTGACGATGATGATTATCGGTACCGCGCTGACGGGGCTGTTCTCCGTGGTGGCGCAAATCCTGGTGCCGCTCGCCGCGACCCTCGCCTCACCGGAAAAACGTGGCAAGGTGGTGGGCACCATCATGAGCGGCCTGCTGCTGGGGATTTTGCTGGCGCGTACCGTCGCCGGGCTGCTGGCAAGCCTCGGCGGCTGGCGCACCGTATACTGGGTGGCGAGCGTATTGATGGTCGTCATGGCGCTGGCGCTGTGGCGCGGGCTGCCAAAAGTGAAGCAGGAAAATCACCTGAATTACCCGCAGCTGCTGGCCTCCGTTTTCAGCCTGTTCACCCAGGATAAACTTCTGCGCACCCGCGCCCTGCTGGGCTGCTTCACCTTCGCCAACTTCAGCATTCTCTGGACGTCGATGGCGTTTCTGCTGGCCGCGCCGCCGTTTAATTATTCCGAAGGGGTGATTGGCCTGTTCGGCCTGGCCGGTGCCGCAGGCGCACTGGGCGCGCGTCCCGCAGGCGGGCTGGCCGACAAGGGCAAATCCCACCTGACCACCTCCGCGGGGCTGGTGTTACTCCTGCTCTCCTGGGCAGCAATCTGGTATGGGCACGTCTCGGTGCTGGCGCTGATCGTCGGTATCCTGGTACTCGATCTCACCGTGCAGGGCGTTCACATTACCAATCAGACCGTCATCTATCGCGTGAAGCCAGAGGCGCGTAACCGCCTGACGGCCGGGTACATGACCAGCTACTTTATTGGCGGCGCGGCGGGCTCGCTCATTTCCGCCTCGGCGTGGCAGCATGCTGGCTGGTCAGGGGTATGTGCAATTGGTGCCATCGTCGCCACGATTAACCTGCTTGTATGGTGGCGCGGGTACCATCGCCAGGATGCAATTCACTAAGTTTTACATTGCTTTGGGCCTCTTAGGGTGTAAAGGGGCCCCTCACTCTGTTAATGTAAACGTAATCATTTATCCCAGAAATTTTAATGTGGGTGACATATTTACAATCGGCATGAATAGTTCAGACCCCCGTCCTCACATCCTCTCTTCAGCGGGTTCATCCCCTACGCTTTCTGTGCTCACCGGGTCACGGACTTACCCGGCGCTTTCTGATGGTGACATTAATTTGGCGGATATAACCGCACAAATAATTCATTTACATTATTTGTCACTATCGTTACTATATCGGCTGTAATTAATGAGGTTATGCCCAAATGGATAGTTCGTTTACGCCCATTGAACAAATGCTTAAATTCCGCGCCAGTCGCCATGAGGACTTCCCGTATCAGGAAATTCTGCTGACTCGCCTGTGCATGCACATGCAGGGTAAGCTACTGGAAAACCGCAATAAAATGCTGAAAGCTCAAGGGATTAACGAGACATTGTTTATGGCGTTGATCACGCTGGAGTCTCAGGAAAACCACAGCATTCAGCCTTCTGAGCTGAGCTGCGCGCTGGGCTCCTCCCGCACCAACGCCACCCGAATTGCCGATGAGCTGGAAAAGCGCGGCTGGATTGAGCGCCGTGAAAGCGATAACGATCGCCGCTGCCTGCATCTGCAACTGACCGATAAAGGTCACGAATTCCTGCGCGAGGTGCTGCCACCTCAGCACAATTGCCTGCACAAACTCTGGTCCGCTCTCAGCACCGCCGAGCGCGACCAGCTTGAGCACATCACTCGCAAGCTGCTCACCCGTCTTGACCAGATGGATGAAGAAGGCGCCGTTCTTGAGGCGCTGCGCTAACGCGACGACACGCTCAACAATCCAGATTTATAAGAAAACCGACAGGCCAGCACGTCACACTGCTGGCCTTTCTGACAACAGGTCGGCTCAGCCGATGTGAAAATAAGAAGATCGTGGAGAACAACAATGAGCGCAAATGCGGAGAGCACTACCCCGCAGCAACCGGCCAACAAGAAAGGCAAACGTAAGAGCGCCCTTCTTCTGTTGACCTTGCTCTTTATCATTATTGCCGTGGCATATGGGATCTATTGGTTTTTAGTACTGCGTCATGCTGAAGAGACTGACGACGCGTACGTGGCAGGGAACCAGGTACAAATTATGGCGCAGGTGTCGGGCAGCGTGACGAAAGTCTGGGCTGACAATACCGACTTTGTGCAAAAAGGCGATGTGCTGGTGACGCTCGATCCAACCGACGCCCAGCAGGCGTTTGAAAAAGCACAGACCGCGCTGGCCTCCAGCGTCCGTCAGACCCGCCAGCTGATGATCAACAGCAAACAGCTGCAGGCCAACATCGACGTGCAGAAGACCGCACTCGCGCAGGCGCAGAGCGATCTGAACCGTCGCGTGCCGCTCGGCACCGCCAATCTGATTGGCCGTGAAGAGCTGCAGCACGCCCGCGACGCCGTCGCCAGCGCTCAGGCACAGCTGGACGTGGCCATTCAGCAGTACAACGCCAACCAGGCGATGGTGCTGGGCACCAGCCTGGAAAACCAGCCTGCCGTTCAGCAGGCAGCGACTGAAGTCCGCAACGCGTGGCTTGCCCTGCAGCGTACTAAAATCGTCAGCCCAATGACCGGCTATGTCTCCCGTCGTTCCGTCCAGCCAGGGGCGCAGATCAGCCCAACCACGCCGCTGATGGCGGTTGTGCCGGCGGACAACCTGTGGGTCGACGCCAACTTTAAAGAGACGCAGCTTGCGCATATGCGTATCGGCCAGACCGCAACGGTTGTCAGCGACATCTACGGCGATGACGTGAAGTACACCGGCAAAGTGGTGGGTCTGGATATGGGGACCGGCAGCGCCTTCTCCCTGCTGCCTGCGCAGAACGCCACCGGTAACTGGATCAAAGTCGTACAGCGTCTGCCCGTGCGTATCGAACTGGATGCCAAACAGCTGGCGGATCACCCGCTGCGTATCGGCCTCTCCACGCTGGTGACGGTTGACACCGCCAACCGCGACGGTCAGATCCTGGCAAGCCAGGTGCGTAGCAGCCCGGTTTATGAAAGTAACGCCCGTGAAATTAGCCTCGATCCGGTCAACAAGCTGATCGATGACATCGTGAAGGCAAACGCCGGTTAATCCGAAGGTGAGCGTTATGCAACAGCAAAAGCCGCAAAAACCGCTGGAAGGCGCGCAGCTGGTCATTATGACCATCGCGCTGTCGCTGGCGACATTCATGCAGGTGCTGGACTCCACCATCGCAAACGTGGCGATCCCGACCATCGCCGGTAACCTTGGCTCGTCGCTGAGCCAGGGGAGCTGGGTCATTACCTCGTTTGGGGTGGCAAACGCCATCTCCATTCCGATCACCGGCTGGCTGGCAAAGCGCGTCGGTGAGGTGAAGCTGTTCCTCTGGTCCACGGTGGCGTTTGTTCTGGCCTCGTGGGCGTGCGGCATGTCCAGCAGCCTGACGATGCTGATTTTCTTCCGCGTCATTCAGGGGATTGTCGCGGGGCCGCTGATCCCGCTCTCCCAGAGTTTGCTGCTGAGTAACTACCCTCCCGCAAAACGTTCCGTCGCGCTGGCGCTCTGGTCGATGACCGTTATCGTCGCGCCTATCTGCGGACCGATTCTGGGCGGTTACATCAGCGATAACTACCACTGGGGCTGGATCTTCTTCATCAACGTACCGATTGGCGCCGTCGTGGTATTGATGACGCTGCAGTCGCTGCGGGGACGAGAGACGCGCACCGAACAGCGCCGTATCGACAGCATCGGGCTGGCGCTGCTGATCCTGGGTATCGGCAGTCTGCAGATCATGCTCGACCGCGGTAAAGAGCTCGACTGGTTCAACTCGCAGGAGATCATCATCCTGACCATTGTCGCGGTGGTGTCGATAAGCTTCCTGATCGTCTGGGAGCTGACGGACGACAACCCGATCGTCGATCTCTCGCTCTTTAAGTCGCGAAACTTTACCATCGGCTGCCTGTGTATCAGCCTCGCCTATATGCTCTACTTCGGCGCGATTGTTCTGCTGCCGCAGCTGTTGCAGGAGGTGTATGGCTATACCGCCACCTGGGCGGGTCTGGCGTCGGCACCTGTCGGGGTGATCCCGGTCCTGCTGTCGCCGATTATTGGCCGCTTCGCCCATAAGCTCGACATGCGTCGGCTGGTGACGTTCAGCTTCATCATGTACGCGGTGTGCTTCTACTGGCGTGCGTATACCTTTGAGCCGGGAATGGACTTTGGCGCCTCGGCGTGGCCGCAGTTCATTCAGGGCTTTGCGGTGGCGTGCTTCTTTATGCCGCTGACCACCATCACGCTCTCTGGCCTGCCGCCCGAGCGTCTGGCGGCCGCGTCGAGCCTGTCGAACTTCACCCGTACGCTGGCGGGCTCCATCGGGACGTCGATCACCACCACCCTGTGGACGAACCGCGAATCAATGCACCACGCGCAGCTGACCGAAGCGGTGAACCCGTTCAACCCTAACGCACAGCAGATGTACAGTCAGCTGCAGGGAATGGGGATGACGGAGCAGCAGGCGTCCGGCTGGATTGCCCAGCAGATCACCAACCAGGGGCTGATTATCTCGGCCAACGAGATTTTCTGGATATCGGCAGGGATCTTTATCGTCCTGCTGGGGCTGGTGTGGTTTGCCAGACCGCCGTTTGGTGCCGGTGGTGGCGGTGGCGGCGCGCACTAGTCTTGTGCGCGGGTTGCTCGTTCTGTGCGACGGTTGCCCGGTGGCGCTACGCTTACCGGGCCTACGAACGTAGGCCGGATAAGGCGTAGCCGCCATCCGGCAAAAAACCGCACTGTGTCCAGAACGCGACAGCCATTGTCAGTGCCGATAAAGCAGCGCGCCTGAAATCGATTCACGATAGTGAAAAGACAACAGGAGCGCATCATGCTGAACACACCCGCCGACAAGTACCAACCCTTTCCCACCCTTTCCCTGCCCGACCGTCGCTGGCCGGAGCAACGCATCACCCGCGCGCCGCGCTGGCTCTCGACCGATCTGCGCGACGGCAACCAGGCTCTGGCCGAACCGATGGACAGCACGCGCAAGCTGCAGTTCTGGGATCTGCTGTTAAGCTGCGGGTTTAAAGAGATTGAAGTTGCCTTTCCTTCCGCCTCGCAGACGGATTTCAATTTCGTTCGCCAGCTGATTGAAGAGAACCGCATCCCGGATGACGTGACGATTCAGGTGCTCACTCAGGCACGGGAAGATCTCATCCATCGCACTTTTGAATCTCTGCGCGGCGCGAAGCAGGCGACCGTGCATCTGTATAACGCCACCGCTCCGCTGTTCCGCCGCCTGGTATTCGGCATGGAGAAAGCACAAATCGTTGAGCTGGCGACGCGTGCCACGCGGCTTATTCGTCAGCTGTGTGAAGAAAATCCGGACACCCGCTGGCAGTACGAATACTCTCCGGAAACCTTCTGCTTTACCGAGCCGGAATTTGCGCTGGAGATTTGTGAAGCCGTGGCGGAGATCTGGCAGCCTTGCGACGAACGCTCGATGGTGATCAACTTACCCGCCACCGTCGAAGTGAGCACGCCGAACGTCTATGCCGACCAGATCGAGTACTTCTGTCGCCACTTCAGCCGCCGACGTGATGTCTGCATCAGCGTGCATCCGCATAACGACCGCGGTACCGGCGTCGCCTGCGCGGAGCTGGCCGTAATGGCGGGGGCTGACCGCGTGGAGGGCTGTCTGTTCGGTAACGGCGAGCGCACGGGCAACGTCTGCCTGGTGACGCTGGCAATGAACCTCTACAGCCAGGGTATCAGCCCGACTCTGGACTTTAGCGATATGAACCGGGTGGTGGACGTGGTGGAAACCTGCAATCAGCTGCCGGTGCACCCGCGCCATCCGTGGGCGGGACGGCTGGCCTATACCGCCTTCTCCGGCTCGCACCAGGACGCAATCAAAAAAGGCTTTGATGCCCGCAGGCCTGGCGATCGCTGGGAGATGCCTTACCTGCCCGTCGATCCCCAGGATATCGGCTGCACCTACGAAGCGGTGATCCGCGTGAACAGCCAGTCAGGGAAAGGCGGCAGCGCGTGGCTGATCGAACAGAATCATGGTCTGAAACTGCCCCGCGCCCTGCAGCAGGATTTCAGCCAGCACGTGCAGCAGGAAACCGACCGTCACGGAAAAGAGATGACGCAAAATGCGCTGTGGCAGCTGTTTCGCACCCGCTACGGTCTGGTGGCCACGCCGCATTATGCGCTGCAATCCTACCGCAGCGACAGCCAGCAGGACGGCCAGCTGCGTTTGACGGCCTGCGTCGCCACACAGGGAGGAACGCGCCAGCTGGAAGGTCACGGCAACGGTCTGCTCTCCGCCGCCGCTCACGGCCTGAGCCGCTGGGTCAACGCCCCGTTCGTGATTAAGGATTATCACGAGCATACGTTAGGCGAACGCAGCGACAGCCGCTCGGTGGCCTACATCCGCTGCCTGTTCCAGGACGGCAGCAGCCGCTGGGGCGTGGGCATTGATAGCGACGTGGCGCGCGCGTCGCTTCAGGCGCTCTTTAACGCCGTCAGTCGTTCTTAAAGTAATCGCTGGGGGAGACGCCCATCACCCGACGGAACATGGCCGTAAAGGCGCTGTGGCTGCCGTACCCCAGATCCAGCGCCACGCGCAATACCGGCTGGCCCTGCGCCAGCCGCACTAAGGCTTCCAGCAGACGCGCCCTTCTCAACCACTCGCCGTAGCTTAAACCCGTCTGCTGTTGAAAATGACGGTTCAGCGTGCGCTCGCTCATGTTCATCAGGCTCGCAGCCTGCGCGCTGCTCCAGCTTTCACCCGGGTGTTGCCGGATTTGCAGACACAGGCGACGTAGCGCCTCGCTTTCCGGCTCCGGCAGGTGAAACGGCAGCACCGGCATAGTGCGGATTTCATCGAGAATCAGCTCATAGACGCGTTCATCCCGGCTTCCGGGTGAGTACGATTCAGGTAAAGCAAGGCAGACGAGGATCAGCTCGCGCAGCAGCGGCGCGATCTGCACGATCTGGCAGGTGGCGGGAAGATCGGCCCGCGCCAGCGGATCGATAAACAGCGTTCGCGCCGCCACGTTGCCGGTAATGCGCAGGGAATGCTGCGTGCCCGCAGGCAGCCAGACGCCACGACCGGGAGGCACAACCCAACAGCCTGATGCGGTATCCACCCTTACCACGCCGCTCAGGGTGTGCAGCAGCTGCGCGCAGTCGTGCTTGTGCCAGGGTTCGCTGTCACCGTGAGCGTAATCATGGGCAAACGGAACGAGGGGTCGGTGGGTAAAAGAGAAGGTTAAGGTTGTGGTCAAAGGAGGCACCAGCACAATGTAGGCCCGGCAAGCGAAGCGCCACCGGGCATCCACAGGCACAATACTAGATGTGCAGTTCCTGCAGTTTTTCTTTCGGCAGGGCCAGCTCTTCGTTGCTGTTCACGCGAACGTCGCGTTCGATGATGTGGCGCGCGATCTCCTGCGCTTCTTCCAGAGAGTGCATCTGATAGGTGCCGCACTGGTAAACGTTCAGCTCAGGGATCTGGTTCTGCTCTTTCACCTTCAGCACGTCTTCCATGGCCGCTTTCCAGGCATCTGCCACACGTTTCTCTTCAGGCTGACCAATCAGGCTCATGTAGAAACCGGTACGGCAGCCCATCGGAGAGATATCGATGATCTCAACGCCGTTGCCGTTCAGGTGGTCACGCATGAAACCAGCGAACAGGTGTTCCAGCGTATGAATGCCTTTCTCCGGCATCACTTCTTTGTTTGGCACGCAGAAACGCAGATCGAAGACGGTGATCGTGTCGCCGTGCGGGGTGTGCATGGTCTTCGCCACGCGGACTGCAGGTGCTTCCATACGGGTATGGTCGACAGTAAAGCTATCTAATAACGGCATACGTCACCTCCGATAGTGATTTTTTTTAAAATAAACTGAACTCTTCTACAGAATGCGCGTCTGAGTATATGAAAGACGCGCATTTGTTATCATCATCCCTGAATTCAGAGATGTATATTTTGGCCACAGCGATGTGGCCTTTTTCTTTTCTGCTTAAGCCTGCTTCGCCAGAAACGCCTCAAACGACTCGGTATCCGCCGCTTCAACCTCTTTCTGACGCACAACGGACGCTTCGCGTTCCGCGACAAAATCTGATTCGCTCAGGATTTCTAACGGCTCCTGGATCAGCATTTCACGGTACTCCGCCGAGAGTGAGCGCCCCGTACCACCAATGCCCTGATCAATCATAGAACGCAGAATGCGCGCTGAGAACGTCAGTTCCGGGTTATCAAAGCACGCCACCAGCTGGTCGCAAATCTGTTGATACGCGTCGCCGCCGTCAATGCTGTCCATCGTCCGGGCAACACGCTTCAGGTCACGGAACAGATCTTTGCCGACTTTCGTCAGCGGGAACTGTGCCGTTTCGCAGCCGATACCCAGCGTCAGGCCCGGTTTACGCCCTTCCAGAATCACGCGGTTCCAGTTTGTACGGGTGCAGAGCAATTCGTCTGAACTCATTTCCGGCGCATCCGCCAGCACGCACCAGACCATAAACAGATCCAGGAAGCGAATCTGCTGTTCATCAACGCCAATCGGTGAGAACGGGTTGATATCCAGCGAGCGCACTTCAATGTATTCGATCCCGCCGCGCTGCAGCGCATCCGACGGGGTTTCGCCGCTGCGGGTTACGCGCTTAGGACGAATTGGCGCATACAGCTCGTTTTCAATCTGCAGGACATTGCTGTTGATCTGCAGACGCTTACCGTCTTTTTCGAGGCCGATTTTTTCGTACTCTTCCGACGGGGTTTTGATCGCCCGCTTCAATCCTGCCACATATTCGTGCAATTCGTTAAACGTAATACCGAGATTGCTTTGCGATTTATTGGTATAGCCGAGATCGCTCAGACGCAGAGAGGTGGCGTACGGGAGATAGTACATTCCGCAGTCGGTCTTCTCGAACGGCAGCGTGGTCGGTTTCCCCTGCAGGAACGAAGAACAGATCGCCGGGGAGGCCCCAAACAGATACGGGATCACCCAGCCGAAACGGTAGTAGTTGCGGATCAGGCGGAAGTAGCCTTCAGAGATCGCGTCTTTATCCGTTTCACCGCATTTCGCCTGCCAGAACGCCATTGGCAGCGAGAAGTTGTAGTGCACGCCAGAGATGGTCTGCATCAACGCGCCGTAGCGATTTTTAAGACCTTCGCGATAGAGCGTTTTCAGCCGACCAATGTTTGACGTGCCGTACTGCGCCAGCTCAATCTCCTGGCCCTGCTCGATATAGCACGGCATGCTGAGTGGCCACATACGCTCATCGCCGAGATTGCGCGCGGTGTAGCGATGGATATCGCGCATAATCGTCAGCATATGATCAATATCACCCTCTACTGGGGTGATGAACTCCAGCAGCGCTTCAGCGAAATCGGTTGTGATCCATTTATGTGTCAGCGCCGAGCCTAACGCCTTCGGGTGACCCGTCGTCGCTAAACTGCCGTCCGCGTTAACGCGCAGCGTTTCACGCTCAAGACCACGCTGAATACCCTTCAATGCCTGAGGGTGGTTTTCCAGCCAGGCCAGCGCCTGAGATACGTCCGGGATCAAATTGACCTCCCGCCTGTCAAAGTAATGTTACTCAGCATAATTGTAATGGTTGACGATTGAAGGTCGCGTATTCATTCCACCAATTAGTGCCACCACGTCATACCCTGTAGTGTTGCCCACGCCACGAGAACATAGCGCAACGCCTTGCCAAGGCACAAAAAAAAGAGCACCGGTCCCCAGGAGATGCGCATCCATCCCGCCAGCAGACACAGTAAATCGCCTATTACAGGCATCCAGCTTAATAACAGCGTGGCAGCGCCATAGCGTTTTAGCCAGCCGACTGCCTTTTCCTGCCAGCGCGATTTTTCACGCAGCGGAAAGAAACGCCCAAGAATAACGTTAGTCAGCCCTCCAAGGCTATTACCCATTGTTGCTATTACTACAAGCAGCCAGGGCTGACTCACGCCGGACAACAGCATCGCCACCAGCACCACTTCCGAATTGCCCGGTAACAGCGTGGCGCTGAGAAAACTGCTGGCGAATAATGAGGCAAGTGACAGCGCGTCACTCACAGTAAGCGTACATCCACCGCATCCATTCTGGCATCACGCGCGGCCTGGATCCCAAAATCGGCATCTTCAAACACGACGCACTTTGCCGCCGGGACGCCCATTAATTCTGCGCAAAGCAGGAAGGTGTCCGGTGCGGGCTTGTGACGTTTAACATGATCGGCGGCGACCACGGCAGAAAAATAGTGGCGCAGGCCAAGATGATTGAGCAAGGCTTCTGCAATCGCGCTTTCGCTGCCCGTCCCCACCGACATCGGGCGACGCCCGTGCCACTCTTTTACCACATCAATCAGTGGTAACGGACGTACCGTATCTAAAAGCATGGCTTTTACCGCATCGGTTTTTTCGCGCGCGAGCAGGTGCGGGTCGAGATCGGCCTGATTCAGTTCAATCACGGCCTGCGCAATACGCCAGGTGGGGGAGCCGTTGAGGGCGATCATCGCCTGAAGGTCGAAACGCATGCCGTAGCGGCCCAGGACGTCGGTCCAGGCTTGACGATGCGTGGGTTCGGTGTCCAGGAGGGTACCATCCATATCGAAGATCAAACCGTCATACTGTGCGTACATCGTGCTCTCGCTAACCGATTAACAAAGCATTACTTTATCGTAAATGGTGGTTTTTGTCGCTGATTGCGAAATGATAACAACGAGAGTGATTAAGAACTAAACATCGAAGGGAAAGGCAGAAGAGATGGTGCATCCGGGAGGATTCGAACCTCCGACCGCTCGGTTCGTAGCCGAGTACT